>Ga0179593_1356374_pt1 | contig 17411 bp, 14 predicted proteins | sample CZODoug2_1_08_16_FD_185931 | JGI IMG/M metagenome (GOLD analysis project Ga0179593, IMG submission 185931) | Vadose zone soil fungal communities from Angelo Coast Range Reserve, California, USA - CZODoug2_1_08_16fungal (PacBio error correction) | ecosystem: Environmental > Terrestrial > Soil >... | reverse complement strand
GCTCTCGTTTTCGCCGTCTATCTCGGCCCCTGCTCCCCCCCCATTATCTCCTTCCCTACGGCCCCGGCGCCCCTCCGCTCTCAGCCCTCTGCGGAGCCTTTCGGGTCAATTTTTGCCCTTTCGTATCTTGTTCCCTTCACGGTTCCCTACGCTTTGCGCCTTGACACTCAGTGTTTCTCGGTTTCTCCCTTGCGCTCCCGCCCTCTGTTGAGACAATGGGGCGGTTGCTGTTGGTCATCACGGGGAGTGAGTGTTTTTCTCTGTGTGGCCCCCCCCAAACTTTCTTCCCTATCCCTTGCCCCCCCTTATGTCTCGTCCGTGCGGCTTGTTGCTCAGCCCCGATGTCACCTCCCACTTTTAATCCGCTAACTGGTTAATATTGGACGGGGTTATTCTGTTCGTCCTCCGCCGGTTTACTCGGAGAGAAACTCTTTTTTCCATCCTGCCTTGCTGAAAACTCTTCCTCACGGTTCCCCAACCCCCTCCTCTGTCCCAGGGTTTGTGCGTCTTCGTCCCTTCACCACCCTTTAATGGCCGTTTTTTGCCCAGACTTCCCCCCTGCAAAATTTTTTTTTTCCCATTTTTTCGTTGGTTTCTTTCCTCCCCCCTTTTTGCCTGGCCCTTTCCCGATGAAGTGATCGATGCCTGGCGTTGTCTGGAGAAATGGCCCGCTTCCCCCAGCATGTGTTGCGAGGCTTGCCATCAGTCTTTAAGGATTTTCGCTATATTCCGCCTCCCCTTTAGAGCCGAGGCATTAGCTTCCTCGTTTGTTCACATTGAGAGTTTAGGCGTGGTCCCCTCCCCTCGTTCGTCTCTTCGCTTTGCACCTGCCACTTGTCTGTCCTGGCGACCAACGCTGTCTCCCCAGTGAGATTGAACCGGAGCCACCGTCTTTCTCCACGGATGTTCCTTTCCGCGTAAATACTTCCGCTAGTCTTCCGGTTTTTTTTCTGACTTCTACCCTTTTCTTGACCCCTCCCCTCCCGGCCATTCTCGACGCGAATTGAGACCTGCGATTTTCATCCGATCTGGCGATCTATGTGCACCTGTCTGGACGCGTTTTTCCCTAAAGAGTCCCCCCATCCCCCCCTTGTTTCCGGGTCCTCCTCCGTTTCTGGTTAAAAATAAATGCTCGTCGGCCCCCGAAGTCCCCCTCCCTGCCGGGCATCAATCTCGAGAGATAGTCCTGTAGCACTATTTCCCCCCCCGTCCCGATTGGGTCGTCCTGTTTCCCTTCATTTCAATATAAATTATGTGAGTTCTTGCGATTGCTTTCGCCCCCTTCGGCCAGGGTCCCCCCACGCTTCTTTCACCTTAGAGCCTCCAACCTCCCCTCTGATCCTCCTGATATCTTTCAAGTAGCCTGTCCGTGCCTACGCTGTTCTGCTGTTCTGAAGTCCGGGAAGATTTTTTGTTGGGACGCGTCTCCGTTCCGTAATCTTCCTTTATTTTTGTCCCTTGCTTATTAATGACTTGTAATCCCGCACCTAGGAGCACCTCCCCCCCAGCTTCTCTGCATATTGAACATCCCCGTAAGAGATGTTTCTCTTCGCTTCCTGAGCCTGCTCCCTCCTCGCCGTTGCCCCTGTCGTCCTCACCTTACCCAAATTGCCTTTATGTGGCTTAGTAAGCCGCCTTTTCCGATGTTCTTGAGATTGGATAGGGACCCCTGCCTCTCTTTTCGACATTTCTCAACGATAGATATGTTCTCTTCCTCTTAGTCTTCTCCGCCATTCTCTTTCCCGGTGTAAACCCCACTTCTCCATACCCAACAATTTTTTCGGCCGATTCATCGGGTAGTCTTGCTAGCTAGGCCTCTCCCCATGTCTCTCTTCCCACAACTTATAATATTTGTATCCCCTCCCCTCCCTCGACGTAGAGGCCGCAGACCTCTCCAGGTCACGGCTCGGTTTCTTCACATTCGGTTATTCCCCAGGGAGTATTTTCCGTTTTTCAAAGGAGGCATCATGTAGTTACATGGTAAATGGCCTCTCCTCCCTCCTTTCCCTTGTGCGAGCTATCAAGACGGTTCTTGCTAGAAATCTGCCCCCGCGTGGCTTTAGATCCTCCCACCGTGCTTATCACGGCTAGGACCAAGCTGATACACTCCCGCTCCCTCCCATTTCCCCCATTTTTCCTCCCCTAGTTCACGGAGCTCGGAATTAGACACCCACCCCGCACGGTTGTCGCCCTCACAGTCTCGGCCATTTTCTTCCCCTGGAGTCTGGTCATCACGGCCGGTATAGACCCCCCCTTCCCCCTCCCCCCTGCCGACCCCTTACAAAAGGGCCCTATTTGTTACTCAGTTGCCCTGCCTCAGATCCACAGGCCTTTTGTTTCTCCCCCCCAGACTGTGCTTTATTGGTCCTCACCCCGCGGCTTTGCCGCTAGAAAAGAAGTGCTTCAATCTCTCCACTGATCGCTCCTCTCCCCCAAACCCCTCTCATTTCGATGACCTCCCCCGGAACGCCTTCCTTTCGCAACCCCTCCCTGAAAGCGATTCATCTTTGCTCGCCTTTTGCTGAGTTCTTATTAGAGTGTATTTTGTTTTATGGCGTTCCATTCCCTTAACCCTTCCCTCAGAGCATTTGCGCGTACCTCAATATTTTCCCTTTTTCTGGTTTCTCCATTCTTTACCTCCCCCTCTTCCTCTTTGTATCAACCGACTAATACGGAGACCCTTGCGACGACAGCGCCCCTGCCCCTTGAAGAACCGTGCCCCTCTCTGCCTACAGTTTCAGTCCTCCGGCCTCTTCCCCCCCTTCTCAACAACTACCTCATCTCGTTGGTTGAAGAGTCTTTGCTGTTGGTCTGCTGTACGGTCGGATATCTTACTTACCCCAGCTCTGTTTCCCGATTTTCGAAGAATGTCCTTTTCACCAGTTTGTGCCTCTGTTTTCCGAGAATATCCCTGAGTGTATTTTTCCTTTTTTCTTTCTGACCAAAAAAATGAGTGCGGTGTGACTCCAACTCCCCAAGCTTTAGTCCCCTCATCCCTCGAAATTATTGCTGTCGCCGTCACCAATGAACCGAGCTTCAGTTAAGGAACGTTCACGCCCTTTTTCCCCCCAGGTCCCCTAGGATTCGTAAACTCACTCCCCCGTTGCCCCTGCAAGGAACTTGCAAGACCTCCTATTAGACGGGGCCCCGCAAGCGTTTTTTCAAGATCTCAAGTTTTTCTTCATCCCCCTCCCCGAGCGTTTGTGGCTTTCTCCTCCATCCCTGTTAGAGTATTTCCTTCCACTTGCTTGGCCTCGCCGCGTCGTTTCTTTCCGCCCTCGTCCCACACCCCCACCCCCCTTCCCATTTGTTTGAGGATAGGACTGAGTTGTTGCGTCACTGTAAATCAGCATGTTCCTTTCTTACCATTTGCCTATAACAGTTTTTGTCTTTCACACCTCAACCCCCTTTTTTCCCTCGATGGTTTAGCTTGGCGTACGACAGAGCTTTGTGAGTTTAGCCATCCGTGCTTGGTGATCACCCTTTGTTTTGAGGGTCGCTGCATCCTCGTGATTTTTTTCGAAGTCCTCCTCGTGGTTTTCTATTCGTGCCGTAGCTTTTGTGATACGTAATGCTTCTCTCCGTTTCGATTTAATCACGTCCTTATAGCCCCCCGAGACAAGTGACTAAATCCTTCGGGTCTGGTCTGTCCAGTTAAATATGCATGCCTCCTTGTCCGCAAGTGAGCAGTTTTTTGTTGCCCCCCCCAACGCCGTTGAACTTTCAGGATACCCCGTTGCCCGATCCCCCTCTTCTTTTCCGCCTCTTTTTTCTCGCCAGTACGCCCCTCCCCTTCCCGTGCTCAGGAAAGTTCTTTCCTCCATAGGCTTCTTTTCCGCCGGTCCCGAACGCATTTTTTTTTCTTTTGAACGCTGGTTTTTCCAACTGTCCACGCAGAACTACTACTCTTAAGAGTGTTAAATAAAGGACATACTCCCCATACTCAGAAACCCCTCCCTTCTTCACCAACATGCCGCCCCTCCCCTCGCTCGAGGTGTATTACATTCATCCAGCGAACCCTCGTGAGCTCATTACACTGTGCACCCTTTCTAAGCTTGTTTTCAGTTCGACGATCCCATTTCCACCCACGTGGAGTTATAATTCTTTCTTCGTCCCTCCCCGAGTCGAAACAAGGATGGATTTTTTCCCTAAGGTTCATACCCCTGCAAGATCCTTTCTTTTCCTATTGCTTTATCAGACGCTCATTCCTTCCGCCTGTTGACGTCAACTCCTACGGATTCCCGACCCGGCGACCGCGTCAAACGTCCTCCCCCCCCCATAACGGAGCTTCTAAGTCCTTAGCCCACGCGTCAGTCAGCCCATCGCACTTTCCGTTTGAGAGCGGCCTCGTAATAATTTTTGCCTAGGCTCATAACTTGTTTCGGTTCCCCCGCGTTACTCCCCTTTCGAACATTGTCGACGGTCCCTAGAATCATTCCCTGAATTAATTGAAGTTGCCGATTTTTTTTTCCCTCCGCGTCAGTTACTTGACCCAGGTATTCGATCCCTCTCCTAAACATCTCCGAGATTTTTTTTCTCGCCCCCTTCCTTCGCCGTTCCTCGATTCTGCCGCATGAGTGCCACCTTGCGTCTCTGCCGACAAGTCCCGTCAACAGCCTTCAATGTTTTTCTATGGCGGCCTCTCAACGATCGGCGTGGCAAGACTCCAGCTTGCTGCTAGCCTCAACCCCCTCTCTTCATCGCTTTCTCAGTGGCCTTGGCCGCCTGGCGCAAATGGACTGACACAGTTCATTCTCAGCCCCGAAATGATCCTTTTTTCGTCCCCTTCGGGTTTTTCCTCTTACGTACCCCCCTTTTCCCTTGGCGACATTTTTTTGCCCGGTCTGACGATCATTGCTGGTTTCGCCCCCGGATTGCCACTTCCGGTTCGCCGTTTTTTATACCCGCACCTCCTTGTGAAGCTTCCTCATAACCGCCGCTGCAACATTTTCCCCAACCCTCTTCCGATCTGCTTGCGCGAAGCTGTTCCCAGTTAGGTTGGTTTCCTTTTGGAGCTTCCCTCCAGGCACGGATTGCTTTTTGCACCGTTTTCCCCGCTGCGCCCGTTCCCCAACGCAATGCTCCGAAATCTTTCTGGCCCCCTGCGGGCGGGAAGGAATTAACCTGGTCTCCCCCTAAAAATCACCCCTTGCCACGTCTTGGCACCCGGGGCCCCCCCACTTTTTAGTAGGTGGGTCTTGTTAGGAGAGAGTCACCGCTTTTTTCCCGAGCTTTCCTTTTTGTGTGAAGTGTAGATATGATTTTGCTCTCCCTTCCCCAGGCGGAGTGTTCCCCGGTCACCCCTGCGCGCCGCACCCTCTAACCCCCGTAAAGGCCCAATTGTATCCCCTCTTCCCGTTGCTGAAATCGAAGAGCAAAGATTAATTCTCTCAGCACCTTCGCTCTCCGCCCCCCTTGCCCACCCGAGCAAAATCATGTTACCCCTCGCCCCTCTCTCTGGGTGACTTTCCCTATCGCGTCCCTTCTCCGCTGCTCTGGCTTTTCTTATTAAAGGCTCAACCCCCTCCGTTCCCAAACAAGAATTCGTTTTCCCCGGACGCCCCTGCTCGCGGAAATTCTTTTGATTCTCTGCATGGCGCCGGCACGGCCTGAGAGATGGCAGGTCCCTTCTCTATTAGCCGTTGGAAGACGCGCTAGGAAGTCATATTGCCTTCCCCCTTTTCTCCTCTTTTTTGTTATTGGAGGCAATTATCCCCCCGTTCCCTATTCGCTAAGAATTCTTCCCGCCATGCTCCTTCTAACTCTTCCCTATTCCAGAGCAGATGAGCTTCCCAGCATTCTTTTTAGCAGAAGCCGTTCGGGTATTTGGTCCGATACTTTGTTTTTTTTCCCATCACCCCTGTCACGTTGCTCTTGTCCCTCAAGCCGATCTTATCGGTACGCTCCCGTCTCTCCTGCTTTTTGAGCCTCTTCGTTTTTAGGAGCGATCTTTTTTTGTTTCAAAAGTTGTAGCTCTTTAAAACCTCCTTTTTCCTCTGTTCTCTGCCGTTCGGATTCTTATGGTCAGCATTTTTTCTTGTATCCCGATGGTTACTTCCGGGTACGGGTCTCGGTTGAGGATTTGAGTCCCTCGATGCCCTTGCCGCTTCCTCCCCCCCCGTTTCATATCTTGCCTTCCCCACAACTTAGGTCACACTCTTCCGAGCAGCCCCTACACCTATTACGCAATCTCGTCAGGCGTAACCCAGCTGTCTTGTTCGATCGGTGTCTGAGGGTTTCAGCCCAACTTTTTTGCGTCTTGAAGTCTCAGCAGCAGTGCCGGGACGTCTTGGCAGAGACAGGTAGTTAGTCTTTGTCAGAAATTCTTAGCTCACATCTTTTTTGCCGGGCGTCGATTTATCGTGAAGGGAAAGTTCTGGAGATCCCTGACGACTCCCCCTGCTCCTTCATTTCATTCGACGTTTTTCCCTTGCTAATATTTTGTCCCTAGAACCGTCTGCGGCGACTTTGTCGTTATTCTGCTCTGCGCACCGCATGAGAATACGGCCACCACTCCCTGATCCTTGAGGGCGAACCCTTTTTCTTTCTCCTGTCGCCCTTAACTGAGTGCCCCCCCCCTTTTCGTACCCGTCTCCCGCTATTCGGTTTCCCGTGCGATCGATCATTTGTTAGGAGAGAAAGCTGTGACTTTCCGCCTTTTGCATCGCACCTCTCGGAGATTCATTTCGGTTTTGATTCCTTATGTGGGGGACCTGCTCCGCCTCGCGCCCCCGAGTCGCCTGCCCTCCCCCTTGATGTTCGGTTTTACCCTTTCCTGCGGCCCGTTAGAAGGGTGTATTCCATCCCATTGAGGCTTACCTTCTATCGATCCCGCTACTTTATAGGCGATCCATTGGACTGGTCCTATGATCGACTCCCCTCTCCCAGTTTTTAGTAATTACGCGGCTTCAATCTTCCCCCCGCAATTTAGAGAGGAGGTTGCGTTCTTCTGCCCATTTCTTTACCTGCCCCGTCGGTCACCTGACCTCTGTAGACCACCCGTGATACGTCCATTGTGCTATTCAGCGGCAATGACCGCCGCACCGGTTTAGCTTGCTAGTCGTTTGTTCGCTCCTTGTGCTCCCTTCTAGTTTCCCCCTCTTCTCTTTTCGTCACGCAGTTGATTTTTCAACAGTTTTTACTGATTTTTTGCTACGGTCGGAAGAATGCACACTTTTCCGTCCCCCTCTTTTCCCTTTACACGCCCTTCCGCAACACAAGTCTGAGTCTTTTATGGCCCCTGTGTCCTCCGATGTTTGTTTCATGATCGATGTTTTTTTCCTGGAGCGCTCCCTTTTCACCAGCCTAAAATGTTGAATGGATCTTTATAGCCGCCGGCCGCTGGCCTTCCTTTCCCCGATGATAAGGGAACTCCCTCGCCGCTCGCGGTCTCCCCTTTGGAGCACCTCTATTTTTTCGAGTTCCTTTTATTTGCGGATTTCCTGAGCGAGTTGGAAAACCCTCAGTCCATCACCACAGCCATTCGTCGTTCCCTGCTTCACCGTCCGCTCCGAATCCGGAGGCATCGCCCCCAGTTTTTTCCCTCAATTATAGATCTGGAGATGGCGATATAGTTCATGGTCTCTCCCTATCATCTCTCCCGACTCTCTTCTCCCTAACGTAGACTTTCATTTTTTTTTCCCCCCACCCTGGTTGAGTTGATCAACTTTTGTCCATGCAGTTTTTTACTTACCTTTTTTTTTCCCATGTGCCTTTAACTCCCTCCCCCCGAAGTCTTCATTCATGCTGCGATTCATCCCGTCCGTTGATGACTCGCCCTCCGCATGACCCCTTCCCTATGTTATTGATCCCAGTGCATCCCAATTCCTTCTGCAACACGCCTGACGCTAGGTAAAATTCGCATGCCTTCTCTCAAACCATTTTTCATCCCTCCCAAAGTACACCCCGATCGCCCTCTCCTCCTCCACATCCACCCCCCGCGCGTCGCCTTTTTTTTCTCCCATCTCCGAACACGGGATGGCCGTTTTGTGTTAAGAGCAGGCAGTATTTCCCGACCCATTAAAGCCTTTTTTCGTCCTTCGACCCTTCCTTCTTCTTTCCCCCTCATCAGCTCCCCATGACGCGGGATGCAAGACACTGCGCTCTTGCACGACAACCGGGTCCCCCTCCCGCGGCTCATCCCGATCTCTCTTCTCCAATTTCCATTCTCACACCAGATCGCGCGCCCTACACCCCCCTCCTCCCTCTCTGAACGAACCTCCCAAACACGCTGTGACTTTTTCAGCTTTTTGCGCCAAATCGAATCGTCGATTAGTATGGTCTTGCAAGTCCTATTTCAGGGAGTGCTGAGTTTTTTCCCTGCGCCTCCACGAACTTTACTTGGTTTCCTTTGTCGTTCCCACCTTCCCCTTTTACCAGCGTGAAAGAGATTTGCGCCAGTCCATTTCTAGTTGTGATTTTTAAAGCTGGGTTATAGTACCGCCACCGCCCTTTCATCTTTTTTTCAGACCACCCCTCTTTTCTCCTCGACGCCCAGGAGCATTGCAAGGCGCCCCCCCATTATTCGAAAATCTTTCCCCATATGTCTCCCCTTTTTCAGTGTTTCCCGAGCACAAAGATCACAGTCCGCCGACGAGCCTCCTTATAGGACAGCCGCTCCGTTGTTTTCGAGTCGCTTGGGTGGCCCATGCGCTTTTTTTTTTGAGCCCGTTGGTTTTCCTTTCAGTCGCTACTCTGGTTGTTCCTTCTCCGTAAGTTCCTTTTCCTTGCTTCGACACGGTATGTTCCTTTTCCCCAGCTCCCTTTGTCTTTCTTTTCAGGTAAGTACTTACGTAATCCCCCGTTTTCGGGCCCAGGGTTTACTATCCCCCCTCTCATGTCTTCTCCACTCCGCCAGAGAAATTTCTGGCTCCCTCCCTCTCGAACTTCCTTCAGTTTCAGTTCCCTTTAGCGGGTTTTTTTTTTTGAGTGATGGGGTTGGTTTTGGTTTGGAGTGAACGCCATCCACCAGGAAAAGCTAGGACCCCGTCAACTTCCCCCTGCAACACTCTGACCGGAAGCTGCCGACCCACTATCTCCTTCTTTTTCCCGATTGGAGGTTAAGAATAGCCCTTCGTGTCGTGCGTATCGAAGTCGCGTTTGTGGCTATCGCGCTGAGAGAGTTTTAGATGTCCTTTGCCGTCACTTGTTTGAGAGGAACGTCCCTTGTTTTCTCCCCTTTTTTGTTGAGTTTGCACATCACCCAATGGTGAAGTTATTGCTTATTCCCATGATGACCCCAATCCTCCGAAGAGTCGACTGAGGAAGGTATGTCTTGTCGTCTTCCCTTCCCCTTTGCCGAAAATCAAGTTTCGATGGGACTACGGAGAAAGCTGCCCCCTTTTCCCTTTGGTTCTCTTCGTTCTCTTGACACTCGTTTTCTGGTTCCCCCTGGTTTTTTTGAGTGGTTTCTTCTTGATTCAGCGTCGTTAGTGTCATATGAGTGATCCCGTAGGCCCCCCCCACTTTGATGCTACAGTTCTTTCTCGTCCCCCTTTCCTCCCATAACGTCCTTTCCTCCCTATGAATCCCCAACGTGTTTTTTCTGAGACTTTCTTTTCTTGGACCTGCCATGAACAAGGATCCACCCTGCTGGTCTTTAGACTCACCTGCGGAGCCATGGTTGTGACCCATACAAAAGTCGGTACTGTGCCTGCTCATGAGACTCCCGCTTTTTTTTTCGTTCCTCGCCTTAAGTAAGACAGATACAGAGGGACGTTTATAGGAATTTCCTTTGGCCCCTACTGCCGAGTCGCTGGCCGTCGTCATCCCAGGGAAATTGCGGCTGTGGTATTTACTGCTGTTGCTTTTACACCAGTTCGTCCATCGACCTCCTCAATGTCATGCTTGGGTTCCTTCCTTTCCTATTCATCCCATATATCTTCGGCCTATGTATCCTCAGAGCGCGAGGTTTTCTTATCAGACGGACTCTCCTTCGGTACGCCTCTCCCAATGAAAACCTGTCAGCGATTGTGAGGGATCTATTTCCCCTTTCATTTGTTTAGATCTAATTTCTCTAGGCCGATCTATTCCCTATTGCTTCAGACCCCCTCATGTTGAATATGCCCAAACTCTCAGTTTGTTTTTTGGATTTATCCGACTCAATCAGCTGCCCTCCTGTTTTAGCAAATCTTTCAGCGGATTGACGAATTTTGCCTCCTTCCCTCGCTTCCCTGATCCCTTTTCCAGCGCCCTAAACGCTTTCGTTTTTTCTCCAGCTGGTTTCTCTTCAGCTGATACGGACAGCGGATCAGCGTTTTGGTGTCTTCGGGCTATAAGTGATCGTTTCCCCGAGTGGATTTTCTCCCCCCCGTGGCGACCTTCAATCCTCCTCGCCTCAAGCGAACCTCCTTGCCCTTGGGACTGATTTCCTCCCTGTGGACGCTTACCTGGTTCTTAGTCAGCCTTCGCCTCTCTTGATGCCTCCTTCAGCCGCTCCCCTGCGCCTTCAATGATTGTCTAAAAAGGAGAGTCGTGCGTCCCATTTCCTCTCCTCACTGGGTTTTTATTTCGGTCCGATGGGGTCTTGACCCGGCCAGCTTCCGAATCTTTCACCGAAGCTCCCCCCTTCCTCCCCCACTTCCCGGCCGTTTTCTCCTTAGAGTTGCTGTGGATCCCCTTCGATCTCTCCACCCAGAAGAATTCGGGTTTTAGCTGGGTGTTTCCGACGGAACCCTTGTTGCTATTTTTTTCGTGTGCTTCAATGCGAATTGGCTTCTTCGGCTGGTCCGGCCCAGGAGAGAATCCGTTGTCCTCGCGCCTGTGTACAGAAAGGTGCCTTCATTTTCCACAATTGTGCGCATTTTTTTCCCCCCCCAGGAGAATTGATTGCGAAGAGTCCATCAGTGAAGTTGCGGATAGTATTCGCTCTCGCCTTCCTTTCCCCCTTCTTGCCCTTTTTCTCCACCCCGTGTTCGGCGTCTTTTCTGAAGGCTGTTAGAGCCATCCCTGCCATGCTCGAAATCCCCCCCCTTCGCATTCTTCCCCTCCGCCAAGGGACCCAACCCCGAGGTCTTTTTCCCGACCCTTCCCATGTGCCCATTCTTCCGCAAACAGCCGCCGTATTGCTGTTGATGGAAATGTTTGACCCCTTCGCTTTCATGGTGGGAACAGCCCTTTTTCGCTGATGATCGGTGTCCCTTCACCGGAGGGTATCCTTCCTTTCCGGAGCGGGGGGGACCCCCCCGAACGATTAACCCCCCGTTCCCCCGAATTAAAGGTGCACTCTTCCCCTTTCGGGCCCTCCCCTCGAGCACCAGCCGAACGGTCAGCGTCCTGAACCTTTTAAGGTTGGCTTGACTCCAGTTTTTTTTCAAACTCGCCAGCAGCTAGGACCAACTTCGCGCTCGACCAGTGCCCCTTTCAGGAGAGAGAGCGCCCCTTACCGTTGACTCCCTTTCTTTTTCCGGCTTCCCCCGGAGAACCCCCTTTTTTTTCGAGGCGATCCTGTGGCCTGCAAACAATAAACCCAAACATCAACAATCCCCGAAACCAAAAAACACAACAACACGGGCCCCCCACAAGAATTCGCTTTTGACCCGAACTTCGCTGACCAAGATGATTTTCTTGAATCCTTTCGCCTTTGGACTTTAGTACCTGCGAATGCTTTCTGGGCCCCTTCCGTTCATTCTGAGACTTGACTCTCCTCTCCTTCCCTCTCCCTTGTCGACTTCTTCATCCTCCCTTTGATTTGAATGACTTTTCCATCGCTTCCGTCTTCTCTCTTATCGGAGCAACCCTATATTCTCCTCCCTGCTATGCCTTGCTCGCGATCTCTCAATCCCTCCTTTCCCGGGGGGAGACCTTAGGTTGTACCGAGTTTTCCCCCTCTTCCTTCTTGTTTGTTGCACCCTTCCCCCTTTTCCAGCCAATTTTTTTGTCGTGATCTCTGTCCGTTCTTGTAGCCGTGCTGATCTATATTCTGCTTAATTTTGAGCGCTTTGCTATTTTTGTCCTCCACTTTCTGATCTTTTGATGGTCTTTCTTGGTGTGTCCGAAACTTTTTTCTGTCGAGCGGCCCCCCGGTTCTTCTCGTTTGCGGCTTCTCCGGAGATTTGACTCCAGGAATAGCTACCTTTTTATCGCGGGTCCCCCTTTTTCGCGCGGTGACACGTAGTATGAAGATCGGAATCGCTGGCCACTCCATATCGACTTCCCACCCTTGACCTTATTCAGGCAACTGGTTTGGAAGAGAGACCCAGACCCCCCTTCCTTGGCTCTGACGTAGTCTCAAAGAACCCTCCCCCTCTTGGTTACGGGAGGTCTTTCAGTCCGGTTTTCCCTTGCCAAGAGAAGAGCAGTTGCCCCTCGATTTCGATCATGTGCGTTGTCCCACTTTTTCGTCCTGCTTAAGCCTATGGTGCATTTCCCTCTTGTTTTGCATCAGGCGGGACTGATTTTCCCGTGACGACTCAGACTTTATGCTTCGCGGCCCGCCGATGATCATCTGTGGTCCCCATTGAGAAGGTTGAGGCTGCCTTTTTTCCAACCCAACTTTTCCTCGGTATCTGCGCCTTTTGCACTTCCCTTGCGTATCATGCCCGAGCCATGCGCGTGCGGGCGAAAAGGAGGACATCTGTCGTCCCCCCTGGAGGTTTTCCTTCCGTACAAACCTATCACTGTCCGCCGCCTGTCTATTAGTTTTTACGCTTCTAGACCACTTTTCGTCCCTTTCCGTATCATCGACTGGCTAATGATCTGCGGAATTTCCTCCCTCTTCGAGATATCGCCCGTCACGTTCTATCCAATCGAGAATAGAGTTTATCCTCCCCCTGCTGAGCGTCTTCCTCTGCTTTCCCATAATGGACTGCTCTATCGGCCGTCTTTCCGCGGCCTCACTGAGAGCTACTTCCTTGATATACTTTTTTCTTAGGACTCACTTAGCCGGATCTTTTTTTCACTCTCCCCTCTTCCCTCCAATATTTTTCCCTGGATCTGCTTCCGTTCGACCATTGAGGAGAATCATTCCACTCGGTCCCTGTCCCTTATGATCCTTCCAATTTTCTCTTTTTTCTAGGCTTTTCCCCCTGCGAACGGAGCATTATGCTTTCGACTACGCCGTTCTATCGGCGAAGTTTGCAATCCTTCTCAGTTTGACATCCTTGTAGAATTGTGGTACCGCCGTTGACTGCCATTCTTTGGCCCCCCAGGAGGGCATTCATATAACGGTCTTTGAAGAATCCCTCCATATTGAGCAAAGGCAATTTTTTATCTTTCATCTTGCATTAGGCCGCCGCCTGCTTTTCTCGGCTAGCCCGCAGCCTTCTCTTTTCTAACGAGCCTTAACTGTATACGATCACCCAGCGTCTCCAATTGTTGCCTTGTATGCTTCTTTCAGGCAAGATGTGTTTCCGAGATAATGGAATAAAAATTGCGCTTCTGTTTGTACTTGGAGTCAACTTCCTTTCTTCGTAGTTCTTCTTTTTCTTGCAGCTCATTCGCTTTGGCGTGACGCTTGTAACCCCGCATTCACATTACCACCCTCACTTCTTCCGTCCCTTAACTCGGGGCTTCGAAGCGCGACATTCTTCTGGCATTTCCCTGACCTTTCTACAAAAGTCTCATCGGGAGATGGCTTATCCTATGGCGATCCCCTCTCCAGTCTTCTCCACAGAGAATCCTTCTGATTCGTTAGCGTTTTGCTTGCGTTTCTTGCGGTCGCAAAGGTCTTCCTCCCTTCAAGTTGAGATCAATGTTTTTTCCTGTCCCCCGCCGCATCTTCTTTACCCTGTGAGGAGAGGTCTATTTTTCTGGTTTTTTCTCTAAATCGAAATACTGTAGCAATGATACGTGGACTGCCTAGGACACGAAGCTCGCTTCGCCCCACTTCGTTTTTATCACTCCACACCCTTTTTCCCCCTAATCAAAGAGATGACCCTTTAGAAACTCCCCCCCACATGAGCCATTTTTCCAATGCTTCTCCATGTAACCGGTATTGCGGTTTTGCATCCCCCGAAGCAGATTGACGAAACCGCCTGATCTTTCCTCCTGCTCTCAGATGTCCCAGTTGCAAGCATATCCTATTCCAAATGCTTTCGGGTTTGCGTTTTATTCACCCTATCAAGGCCTAACCGCGGTCCTGCCGATCGCATCCGTCTGACAAATTTCCCCCCACGTTTCCTCGCGCCCCCTGCTTCCACAACTCATTCGATGGTACTTAAAAGACCGCGCTTTTTTTCCTCTACACCGCTTCATTAATGCAAAGAGCTCTAATTGTCGACACAGTCTTGCGTCTCTTTTGAGTTTTTGACTCTTCTCCCCTTTCCCTTTTTTCATGGCGTTCCAACTTGTTAAACCTCCCTCCTTTCGCTGAATGATCATTTCTCTTGTCGCTTTGATAGTACGCCCCCGCCTCACTTTTTTTTCCCCCAAAACTATACCTTCCTCCGATACTGCGAGAAAGATGAAATGACCATTCTTCGCCCTTTTGTGGCACCCAGCTTTTTCTACCTCCCCATTTTCACAGTCTAGCCTCTCCCCCCGCTACCCCTTGCCCCTCCTCTTCTCTCCTCCTTTGTTTTGTGGATGGGTTTTGTTGCGGCGCTTTTCTTCGTTTGTTCGTTCCCCTTTCCCCATGGTTGCATTGGGAACTAGAGTCTCTTGCTTCCCCTCCCGAATTCAGCGGGGTCGTTTCTTAGAGGTGTCTTTGATCTAAAAAGTCTGTTTTTTCCGTTTGTCTTGTACATCCAGTCCTGAATTTGAGTTAGAAACTAAAGCCGTTACGCTGCCTTCCCAATGTTTCCTCCCTTCTTATTTTAAGTTCCCCCGGTTGGCACCAATGAACCAACACGGACCTATAGGATATCACACACTCACTCCCCAAAAATTAGACCCGCACAGCTGCAAGCCCCTCTCGCGTCTTTTCTCCCCTTGGGTGGTTCAGTTTCTTATCGCACAAAGATTCGTTTGCGTCCTCGACATTAGGTGGCCTCCCGGTCTCGGTTCTCTTCATTTTTCCTAACTGCTTTCCCCCTCCGCACGAATTGTTATTTTCCTCCGGGTCTGCCACCTCCAGCTTGTCCCTCCCCCGCCCGGGTGCAGTGATCTTCTTTAGACGTATAACACTCGAGATTTCTGTAGTTCTTGAAGATTGATTGTCTCTATTTCTTTCGTATCCCTTATCACGGTTCCTGCGCTTTTTTGAGTCCTTGATGCCCGTGGGCTCCTTTTTGTGTTAGTAATTCTCGTCACTCTTCTCGTGACTAAATAATGGGTGTGGTTTCTTCTGCAATCTTTTTTGATTTTCCTCCAGGCTCTCTTCTGTCAGACTGTCCCCTTTGATTCTACCCCTTAGCAGTCCGTTTGCTGTTTCCTCCCATAACCCTTGGTAGCCCTCGCCCTCCCCGTGGCCAAGCTTTTTGATCATGTACATCTGCGTGGGAGCCCTGAGACTCGCGCTTTTTTGTTTTTTGAAAAAACTCCGGCTACGTCCAGGCTCCGTTCCCTTTCACTGAAATGAAGTTCCTTTTCTTTTTCCTCTGCTCTTCTCTCTTTAAGGCTAAAGTCCCCACTTCCTTCAGTGTGGGCTTAGGTGCATCCGCCTCGCCTTCGCGAGTGAAGCGCCCCCAAAATCCCTCCTTCCTTTTTCCTTTGACTTCTTTGTTTGTTTACAAAGGAGTCAAAGACAGTTCTCAGAAATCGACTTTTTCCTGTTTCCGACCCGGCAGAACCCAATATTTGGGCCAACATGTAGAACGCAGTCGCGTTCGGTTTTTTACTTCCCCCCCCCCTTCACTCTTCCGGCGGCTAGAAGCAGCATTTCAAAATTTTTTCCATTGAATCCCTCTTTTTTTCGGTGATTTCTTCAAATTTTCCCCCCCCCCGGCGAGCAGATTCCCCGATCTCATGCCTTCTTTCAAGCCGTGATTCTTCAACGAATATAGCACGATTCCCTCTTCTCTTTCCCCCCAATTGTTTTCCCCCTGACGGCTAAGTTAAGCCAGCAAATCTGCCCCTTTACCCCCCTTTCGTAGTTGACGGACTGACCGATTCCACCTCCTCCCGGACCTCTGATTATCCAGCTCCGAGTAGTATACCCCAGGTCTAATTGCAGTGTTATCGTTCGCGATCTCGCTTTGTCCGCTTCTATTCATAATGTGATGTGACCTCTTCCGGTCCCCTTTTCATGCGCGTTCTCCCAGGCTTAATACCGGGGAATCTTTCAGCCGCGTAGGGGATGACCCCCTCCGGATCGGGCTCACTGCCCTTTGTCCCCGCATGTCTCTCTGCAGAAGATGCGCCGTTTTCCGGTCCTCGCCGTGCGAGAGACGCCTCAATTCTTGGCTCCACAGAACGTCCATTCAACTGCCTATCCCCCTGTGGGCTTGGCGTCGACTCGAGGTGACACGCATTCCCTTTTCGCTGACCACTAGCCTACAGTCTTTCGTAGCCGTCTATGCTTGTGCCTCCCCTTTACGCCCCCTGTTTCGATCGCCCTCAACCCCCCTTGCAGAGCCTCGTCCCCGACTTTTGTTTCACCTAGGACGTGATTATCATTTTGTTGCGACAGCTTGTGACCTTATACCCACCAAGCTCCTTTTGGCTTCCGCTTCTTGGTCTCCAGTTTCTTTTCTTTTGCGATTGCCGCGATCTCCAGTTCAAGCCGCCTTATCACTGTACGGTGTCTCAAAGAGTTGGCCACGTTTTTCATCTGCATTTCCTCACCTAAATGCATACATCCAGTTACTTTGGCGGATCGTCGTCGAGCCCTCTGCAAGATCGACCCCGAGCCCCCCCTTTTGAGGTTTTCTTATCAGAAAACGTTTTCTTCATCTCCATTTTTCTCTCGGCGGGCAATCTAGGAGCGGGGTCCCCCCGAGTTCCTTCCCCACCCCGAGTGATTGTGCAATTTTGTCTTGCGACCCCTCTAGCAGTATGTGTTTTTGTTCCTGCTCGGTCAAACCCTGCATTTTGACGAGCGGGCAGGTTTATTTTGAGCTCCCCTTCTGTCTTTTTTAAGAGCAGAGGAAATGGATGTTTGCATTCTCGTTCTCTACGCGTTCACTGCAGAAGACGTCCACCCCTACCCCCCTTAAATATTAACCCGGTGTAGCTCCTTCCCTTCAGCCGAGCAACACGCCGGCACGGATGCGCCCGAAAGTAAGGTTGCCCTGCTCTGACGTAAAAATGTTTCCCACCGCCCCCTGCCCTCCTGATGACCAACTCGCACAGCCTCGCCCCGTTCCCTCAGGTACTCGAGCGCCCTTTTCGAGAATCTTCCCTTTTTTCTGGCTTAGGAGCCAACTCTTGCTTATGGTCCTTTTCCCAAAGAATGGCAACCCTTTCCCCCCGAACTGTCTCCTCTTCCACGACTCTGTAGGCCCTCCCCGTCTCTGCCTCCTTCCCCATGGAGGGCCGGAAACTCAGAGGACTGTAGAAGAGCGTACTGACCAATTAGTTCATTCTTGCCCTCA
>Ga0179593_1671933_pt1 | contig 17413 bp, 20 predicted proteins | sample CZODoug2_1_08_16_FD_185931 | JGI IMG/M metagenome (GOLD analysis project Ga0179593, IMG submission 185931) | Vadose zone soil fungal communities from Angelo Coast Range Reserve, California, USA - CZODoug2_1_08_16fungal (PacBio error correction) | ecosystem: Environmental > Terrestrial > Soil >... | reverse complement strand
TTTTGAGGGACAGGTTGGCCTTCATTTTTTTAGTTTCCGTTCTTTCGCGTTTTTGAGGCGCCTTTTTCGGGACCGGTTTCATTTTCTTCCATTCCTTGTTCTGCGATCTTCGGTTACGGGCGTTTTTCCCAATTCTGGGCAGTCCGGGTTTTTTACGTTTTGTTCGCTGGACAAATTTTTTGCTCAACTGCGTGGTGGCCGCTCCTTTTCTCGCCACCGCGCCCCTGATTGATAGGGCCTTTCGCATTCCACTTTTCCTCTGACTTTTACGTCGCCGCGAGGCAGGCACAAAGTTAATTGCATGATTGGTTCAGCCCCTTCCTCTGATGCGCCCCGTTTCCCTGGATTCGCAAACAATCATGCGCACCCCTCCAGGAAAACTTTTGGGGCGAAAATTTTCTTTTTTCGCTTATTGGCCCCCCCGTCCGTTTCTGAGGTTTCTCGACGTGAGAAATCTTGGGGGGGCGGGCTTCCCCCACTCTTTCTTGATCTCGGCCCCCCCTTTTTAGCGGTCTCTAGAACAGGGAGTTCCACCGGGTTTGAGTGTCTCCCTCCGTTCCGGTTGCCCTCTCCCCCTTCCCTTTTCAATAATAGTATAAAGGGATAACTGAGTCTTCAAAAAACCCCCTTTGGCACCTCTCCCACATTGTCAAGGAAACAGGATGCAGGCCACCAATGTCACTGGTCCATCCATCGGATCTTCACCCCTCCGCGGCCTTTTGTTTTTCCTGTTTCCTGGTACAAAGCATCCTTACCCCCTTCTCACGAATTCCCCGAGTGAGTTGCACTCCGAGACCTTTTTTGGCCGGCAAGATATCGCTTTTTTTCTTCTTTTTTCTGCCCCTACCACGATACCCTTTTCAGCCCCCGGTTCTGAAAAGAGGGCCCAGCACGTTCTTGGGCATTCCTCTTGGTCTGACCCCTCTTCAATCCTTCCGTTACTCCACTCTTCCCTCCGAGCTTGCGCTCCTTTTCAGGTTTCCGAAACACGACTGCCCCTGCTTTGTTTTCTCTGACCCTTGCTACTTTTTAGCCTTTACCCTTGGTCGCTGCTGGATGTTGCACTTTTTTTTGTCGCGTGCTTTTTTCCTTTCTTGATGTCGCTTGCCTCCCACAGTTCGGCACGCATAGAGACTTTCGGCGGGTTTGTGGCGTCTCCATCTCAGTTTTTGTCTTCGCTTCCTGCAGCCGGGCGGTATTTCGTGTTGCTTGTTGGCATTGTTTCTCCGTCTGGCTTGGGTCCGGACAAACTCTTGCCGTTTACTTTTCCCCCCTTTTTGGATTTCTTCTGTTGCCACTACGACAGTTTTTGAAGTTTGAAGGCCGACCTTGGTTTCATCTTTCTCCGAGATCTTCCCTGCCCCGGGTTCTTGTTGGAGTTTTTTCAGGATGTCGATTGCTAAGCGGGAGCCCTTGCTGGTTGTAAGACGGTCCCTTTGCGTGTCCCCTTCTTTTCCGAATTTTTTTTTTTTCGGTGGCCGGTGCCGTCCCCACGTCGATGCAGACCGAGCACTTGGGCAACAGGCCCCCAACCTTCACTGTCATTTTCCCCTCGTTCCACCGCGCCCTCTGCTTCCTCTCTTTTCCTCTTTCCCTTGTTGAGTTTTTCTCTTGTGGTGCGTGGTGTCACCTGAAGAAGTTGATTGTGCCGTTGCCGCTGTGGGAGGCATCTTCCGGTCCCAGGGCCTTTCTTTTCCTCTCCCTCCAGTATTCCCGGTAGACAGCTCTTCTACAGGTTTTTGGCCTGAACCCGTCCAGGCCGCTTCCTCGTCCTCGTTCTATCCAAACTCCCTCTAAGCCGGTGTTCATTTCTTTCTTAGCGCCTTTTCGCCTAGGAGGAACTGCGCGCCTCATAAAAGTCTGAGGATAAACCGGCCAACCCCTCCCTTTTGGCTTCCCCCCAGAGTGTCTTTTTCATCCCATTTGCTCAAAATGCCACCCCCAAGAAATACCGAGATCGCCTGTCCCCAGACTTCTTTCCGACATTTTTTTTTTGCGACTTTCCTCCTCCCGAAGTTCTTTTCTTTTTTTCCCTCTCAAAGTCTCTCGTGAGCATGCCCGGCACGTCCGCACCGCACGACCCCCCCTGGTAACCCCCTGTTCACTCTCTTTCCCTGCCCCCTTTTTTTTCCGATGGAACCCCTTTCTTTTCGTCTTCGGGCCAACATTAAGCGCAGCGCGTCGAGTAGCAGTCGGTAGTGCTTCCCTTTCCGGGTATTTTTTCCTTTTTCCCTTGCAACTTTGCTTTCTGCGGCCATCTTTGCAGAAGGGGATTCCACTTAAACAGCATCGTTGAATGGCCCGAGATCCATATCCTCCATCTTCTCTTTCCGTTTTTCTTCTCACTCGCTTTCATCGTGCTTGAGGTTCATTGAGTATTGACATGCCTGACAAGACGCGTTTTACCCTATTTATTCCCTTCTCTTCTGTTGTTTCTCATGGTTCCGCAACGCCGCGCATGGTTCAGATTGGTTTTGGATCCTTTGATACCCTCTTTCATCGCTTTTTCCCACAGCGCAGGCGAAGAGATCCGAAATGGACTGAGGGTCAATCTCTAATTCAGCCTTTTTTCCTTTCTCCAATCCTTCCTTTTTGTTTCAAAGGCGCGGGCGTTTAGATAACCAGAGGATTCCTCCCTCCCTCGGTGTTTCAAAATAGAGAGTTCTGTGCTAAATCATTTTCGGCGTGGGGGTCGCATGTGTGTGTTCTTTCTTTCAGTGGTTTCGCCCCCCCCGCTGAATTGGTTCCCATCACCCTGAAATTCATTCCCACACCCCTGCGGCGCCCCCGAGCGTTTCACTTTTTCCCCTTTCCGTCAAAGTGGAGCCGTGGCGCCTCCCCCATTGCGTGAGCTCTCTTTCTCACCCCTGACCTTCCCGGCCCCCCCCACGCCGAACCGCCTTCGACGGCGCTGGTCTGTGTGCCTGGCTAATTTTCCACTTCATCGCCTGCTTCTTGCTCCCTCCTTCCTTTTTTAATCCTTCCCCCTCACCGCCGCTAGCGAGACTTCAGTCTTGCTCCACGCGCCCACCTTCTTTCGTTTTTTTCGTTGCTCACGGCGAAAAAGACGATCTCGGAGAAGTCGTTATCAGTCCCACGGTTTGTGCTGTTTTTTTTTTCCGAACCCTCCTTTCGACACCAGCCCGGACAAAGCACCCGCCAAGCTCTCGAGTTTTTGTTGCGCTTGTCTCTTCTTGGCTCACCCCTTTCTGCGGTACCAATTGGTAAGGTAGCCGCTAAGTTGTCAGCTGAAGCAAACAGTCTCTTCTGCTTTCTTTCTAGCTCGCCAGACCCAGAGCTTTGAGGACCGCCGGGACAAAAGTGTAGACAAGGCGATCCAGACTGCCTTCCCCTCGCTTTTTTCGGCCCCCAAAAGCAGCCCGCAGGCCGGGAAGACAAAACGTTTCTTGACCAACCAAGGTGCCGAGAAACCGCACTTGAGGGACGGCTCTGTCTCCCCAGTAACAACGAAAGTCTCGCACACTTAAGCGTCCCCCCGTTTTTGCAGACCCTCCCAGAGGCCTTCCGCGACCAAGGCAGCAGCACCGGTAGGGTGAGAGGCCACTTACTTTTTTCCAATGGGAGACAAGAAGAAGAAGATCCGTAGAGACCATAATTCCCTACTGTCTCCTTTCTCAGTCGGCATGTGAGGGCGTTCTCTTTTTTCCTTTCTCGGGGTCGCTCGCCTCGAGGTTTTTTGAGATTTGTCTATAGCCTCGTCGCTTCGAGTCGTCCCGCTTCATATCTCTTGGACGTCCCCGTGTTTTTCCCCCTCCTTTTCTATTTTCTCTCTCCCTCGATCCTTCGCTCCGAAAATTTCCCCTCACATCCCTTTCCCCCCCTTCCCGCCCTACTTTCGTCAGAAGCACACCATTTCCCCCCACCCCCCCCCCCCCCCGCTCCTTCTTAACCCCCCTTCCTCAACACTTCATCTAGTGATAGGACTGGTGCCCCAGTAGAGACCATCCTGCGCCCCTTTTTCCCCTTAGGCCCTCCTTCCCCCCTTTCTTCCCATTCTTCATCTAATAAGTGTTGTGTTTTGAGGAGATGATCGATCTTTTTTTTGTCGTCCCCTCCCTCGGATGTTTTAGATCTGCTTAAGGACTTTTCATTTCAGATCAGCTGACTTTTGCAAGGAGGTGATAGAAGCGCGCAATGGTCCATTCCACTCTGGACCTCCCATGTGGTGCGGTATTGCTTTGGATTCTTTTTGTTTGTTTAGAGGGAGATCCTCGGAGGCGCTGCCTATGCCAGTGCTCGTACAAGCTTCTCACTTTTTCTTATCGCTCTTAGCTTTTGCTCTAAGGCCCAGCTATATTGACCCTCGGTTCTCTTTTTCGCAGAAGTCATTCGCCACTTAGGTGTTGAACAAAATTTAATTTCTAGACCCCCCTATCTTCGTGATCTTTTCCCTTTAGCATGGAAGACTGTTTGTGATGATTTAGAAAAGTGTCCATTGGCTTTGTGTTGCTGAAGAGCCGCAATACCTTTTTTCTTCTAAGCATCTGACAAGACCGCTGGAGGAAGGACTAATCTGTTTTCCTAGAGGTCTCTGGGGGGACTTGTGAGGAAGGCAATGCATGCGGGGCGCTTTTGTTTGGCCCCCAGTTAGCGAAATGATTGGCTGGGATGCTGCTTGGTGGGGTCCTTCCTGGTTTTTACGATGGTTTTTTATCGGTTAGGATAAGAGTGCCCATGTGTCGTCAGGCCTGTACCTGGTCCCTCCGATTATTGACAGCCGAAGAATCGGAATTGTTTTTTCCGTGGCTTTTTCGCTGGCCCCTTCCCTGCGATTCTGGGGGTTCTGATGACCCCAGTTCCCATCGTGGTTTTGTCACCCTCCTGCATGGAGGTGGCTGCTTCCTTTGGAAGGCCCTGGCCCTGGATCTGCTGATCCAAGAAAGTGAGTGGGTTCTCTGGCCCACTTTATTGAGTTTTTGGCTTTGCTTTCGGCGGGCAAACCTCGCGTGGCATGAGGTTTTTTCGGTCTTCTCGTTTTTCCCGGTGGCGGCAAGCCTCAGGCTTTTTTTTTTTTTCTTGCTGTTCGCCAATTAGCGGCGGCCTTGCTGCTTGTTATCCTCATTCCCCTTATCTTATTCAGCCCCGGGACTTTTGGCATTTTTCCTTGTCCCTGGGCGGTCCAAGGGCTGGGGGGGGGGTGGAGAAGACCATTTGAGACCAACTTGAACATTCTTCGCGCCCGCTTTCCCCCCCCTCATAGGCGTCCCTCGTCAATCGTTGGGCTAGGCCGTTCCGGTTCTCCAATCAGGAGTGCTGCTCCTTTCCTTCTGCCAATCACCGCGCATCAGAAAGCTTGCGTACTCTCGCGCCTATTTTCCCTCCTATTAGTTTTGTTTTCCCCCTCCCCCCCCCCGGCTGGTTTTTCTTCCCCTCGTATGGCTGAACCAACCGCCTCCTCGAGGCTCTCGAGAACGCCATGGGCTTCCTGACTTCCCGTTTTTCCGGGTTTGCGAGCGTTCGGGCGACCCCCACGGCTGTTCCCTGTTGCGTTTCCCTTCCTTTCTTCTTCCCGTTCTCGTCCCAAAACCTGCGTCGCCCCCCTTTACATATTTGTTGGTGTTTCCAGGCCCATTCCGCAGGACCACACAATGCCAGGGGGCGCCCAAATGTTCCGTCCTCTGTCCTCGTTTGCCGGCCTGGTCAAGGGTCCTCTCCCGGCACTACGGAAGTGAACGGAGTGCGATTTTGCCCCCGCTTTTTTTTCCCTTACGATCCCGACGATGGAGAGGATCTTCCAGCTGCCCTCCCATCACACTGCTTACCCCGTTACTGTCCCCCCAATGTTTTTTCTGTAAAAAGATGGCCGATTTATTGTCATCTTTCCCCCTTCGTCCTCAAACTACTTATGTCCGTGGAATGTGAAGCATCTCCCAAGCCCCCACTTCTTTCCCTCTTGATTCTCCTTTGTGGTTCTAAATTGGGAGTTCACTTGATACAGGAGCGATCGTGGTCTGCGTCCCCTTTTCCATTTTCTTGGGTCATTAGGTTCCTGCTGGGAGGATTTCCAAACTCCAGGATAAGCGGATCATTGGCTTTTCAAGTCAACTCCTTCAATTTAGTGATGGTTTGTCAGTCGACAGCCGACTTTGTCAGCGATCAATGCATCTCGTTTATTTGATGGGGCATTTTGCGCTCGTATGGGTCCTTTTCCGGGAGTTTCATTCAGGAGTTTCCAGTTTTGACCTCCCCCCCTGAAGTTTTTTTGTTTGATAGCGACCCTCCTTTGAAGTGAGGTCACCCGCGCATTTCATAGGAGTAACTATATACTATTACTTTCCAACCAATACCCTTCATAGGGGATTGGGGTATTCCCTATGGATTACTTTTCTTCGAGCTTTCTCTCCATCGTCATCTTATCCTTCTTTTAGACATGTTGTGAGATGGCGAGAGAAGGCCGTGAAGCCCCGTCCCCCCCTCTTCCTCACTATGCACGGCTTTTCCCCCGATTAAGTAGTTTCACACACTTTCGAAAACATCGCTAACTTAACTTTTACTCTCTCTTTTCCCCACCCCTTTGCCACGGTTTTTGTGAAACTTGGTGAACCATTGAATGCCTTTCTTGGCGCCCCTTCTCCTGGCCTCTTTCCCCCGTCTGCGGAGGAGTCGCAACAGCTTCCCTAAATCACTACCTACAGATGTTAAAGTCTGTTGACCCCCAGCCCCCCAGCGAAGGCTCAGTCGCCACTTCCCACAGTTCCCGTCCGTGTCGATGCGTTTGGCCTTTGCCAGGCTATCCGTTCGCGGGACATGCTTCGCCCTTCAAGTCTTCTCTCCAGGATCACCTACGGAACCCTCCCCATTGAAGGGATTCCTTCAAAGTCACGTCTTGCTAAGGCCCAATCCGTTTCCATGCCCCATAACCGACCCCCCCTGCCCCGATTGTCTTTTCTGTTTCCCACGTCGGGCGACCTACGACACCAGCAGCTCAGATTCCGATGTTGTTCCCCGGTAGACATCGGCTCCTCGGGAGCCCGCACTTCGTTCCCCCGTCCCTTTGGCCCGGCACTCTCCGTGCACTTGCTTGCTCTGCCTTTCTTGCAGATGGCCCGTCCCCTCTGTGCCTTGTCCCCCCCCGTTTCTAAGCTTTTTTGTGAGTAGGCGGGGAGACGTCACGTCCTCGGTAGGTTCTCCCCCGGCTCCACTTGCCACTTCAAGTCCTTCTTCAGAAACCTGCTGACAAACTTGAACCGGCATCGTTCTTCGCCTCTCTCCATCCTCGAGTGATCTTTTCACAGGAAGATCACTCGTGCTTTCCTTGTGATTGCCGTTTCCCCTTTTCCCGAATTCCCCTTATTCTTACTCAATGGATCTAGGCATCCCGAATTTCATCCATGGCATTTTTTCATGACCCGAAATTGCCTCTCGGTTTGGCTTCCGACATGATACTGATTAATTCTCTCTTTCTCTCTTTTAGTGTTTTTCTATAGGCTCCCAATTGCGACACGTGTCAACTTAGAACCCGGGCGGGGGAGTTCTTCCACTCGAGTGTCGACGTTTTGACTTTACCCTTACCGCCTCCTGGGTTCCCACTTGAATTTTTTGCCAAACTCCCGAGAGTGCTGCGTCCCAATTTTATTCCGGTTGGTGCATTTTTTTGCCCGTTCGAGCTGCGAACCTTAATTGGCGGACCTCCGGCCCCCTTGACAAAGTTCGAGGCGCTTCGTTCGAGGCTTCCGATGATGCTTTTCCAAGTTTCTCTCCCGTGAAATCCTTGCGCGGGGGATACCAGTCAAATGGGAAGAAAACGCCCTCCCCTTCTTCTCCTACCCCCGTTCCTAGGGACTGCACCTCTCCCAAGCGCAGCAGCCCTAGGAGAAGAACTTGCGCACCTTCCCCGACGAAGAATCTTTTTTTGACCTTTTGCAAAATCGAAAGACGCACGCCCCTGACTCTCCTCACAGTTGAGCAACAGCAGACCCCTCCTCTGCTCTTTTTAGTTGCGCCACGGTCTCACCTCCCCGATGCATTTTTGTATTTCCTCCCTCACCTTTGCGGTGTGCATTGCCCGCCACGCCCCCGCTGAGACACCCAGGCACCGGAATTTTTGGGTGAACGTTGGAGTTTTCAAGGCCGGAAATCCCCTTGCGCTGTTCGCTCTTCCCCTTCGGGATCCACGCCCCCCCTTCGCCACTCGTAGTCCCCACGAATCTTTCCATTCCCATCCCCTTTCTCTTTACCGCATTTTCCTCGGGTCCCCTACAAAGGGGTGCCTGCTTTGTCCGACTTCGCCCCCTTTAATTTTAGAAAATGGCTGAAAACCACCCCATAAGTAGCCACAGGGGAGAAAATTCAGCGTGGAACCACCCCCCAAGTGGTCCTCTCCCTCGGGCACCCTTTTTTCAGGCATGGGAACGCCCCAGCACCCCCCCCCGGAAGACTGCCTTTCGCCATTGAGCCCCCCCGCCGCTAGCGTGCAGCCGAGGTAGGTCGTGCTGCCCCCCCGCACGCCTCCCTTTTTGCTCATCGCACAGCCGTCATCTCAAATCTTTGCGGATCAGTCTGGGCAAGATCTCTCCCGGAGGACCTTTCTTTTGTCAAATTTAAGATGTGAGATCTCCTGTCGCGCTTGCAGAACCCCTCTATATCTTTTAGCATTGAAGTCGCACACCCCCCCCCCCCCCCCCCCCCACCTCTCCCGCCCTCCCGTAGGCCCGCTCCCGAGCACATTGCATATTCACGTGCCCAACTCCTCGACCGCCAGAGCTCACCCCTCCATCGGGTCAATTTTTCCACCCCATCTAAGCAAGTCCAGCACTGGTCGCTTTCCCTTCTCTCATTTCCTCCTCGTCCTTCTTCCCCATCCTCTCACGCCTCAGCTTTCGATCTTAAGTCCCCGTTTCAGCTACCCCATCCGCCGGCATGCGGCCCTCCCCCCCTAAATAATTCCTTTTACCTTCCCTGTTGTTTTTTTTGAGCGCTTGATTCTTGCTTCCCTTTTGGCTGCATTTTCACCGGGTAGGGGAGAGCATTGCTTTTGCCAGTCAACGCTCTACAGCTGCGTTTTGGCTTCCGTCCTTTGCATTTTTTTTTCCTTCGGCACGATTCCGCGGGACATGGGTTTTTGTGTGCGCTTTTGAGAGGTTGGTCCCGATGGCTGCCGAGTTTATGAGTTTTAGTCGCAGTTAGGTTGCTTTCTGTCTTTCGTGGTCGCGCCTCGGGGCTCACTGTGTCCGCACTCCTCTGAAGCAGGCGGGAAACTTTACTCAGGCGCGTTTCCGCCCGGATTCGCGAGCCAGAGAGAAGAGAGGCAAAAGATGTAAACCAATGGTACCCATCTCATCCCGGAGAAGGGAGATTTTAGAGACTGACCGCGAAGATTGCAGGTCTTTTCTTGACGAGATAGAATGTCTTTTTCCGAGGATAGAAGCGGGGCGATGTTTCATTGGCCATTTTCAAGTTTTCTGACGCGGATCGTGAGTCATTGCAAGAGGCAGTGGTGAGTAGGGCAGTCTTCTTATGTTGTGCCCTTCCGGAAATGCAGATGAGGGTGAGGGATTGGTTCCACGATTAAGTTGTGGGACCTGTGTCCTTTTTTATGATTTTGTAGGGCAGATGGAAGGGGCTACGGGGCAAAAAGAATGCCTCTCTACACCCTGCTAGTCCGACCTTCCCAGGACTTGAGGTATGCAACTATCTCCGTGGCCTAGGGTGGGCCTTCTCAGACTTTGTTCCCTAAGAGGCCATAGAGGGTGATGGTAGGAGACAAGACGCGTGGACTCATGCGTACCTGTATAGACTCAGAAGAGGAGGCCTTGGTCAGCCGCGTCTTATACCCTTTCTCCCGGCCCACTCTCCCCCTTTGCCGCGTCGACCGTCACATAAAGAGCGTGACGTTCTCGCCCTGCCCCCCCCTTCAACGATCGGCGACGTTCGAATCCGAAACAAGCAGAAAAGCGTCCGAGTCTGAACACCCGAATCGCAAGGTGCTCGATTTCAGATTATGTCTGCCGGGGGGTGGCCGTTCCATTTTTCCAGCCACAGCCCTTTTTTGCGCGGGGTGGCAGCCGGCTCTTATGAAGAACGGTCGGATGCTCTCGTACCGGTTCGCCATTTGCGCACCTATGAATTCGTGTGAGCGGTGGTTCGGAGGGGGCCGCTCTTAAGAGATTGTCAGAGAGCGAGCTGTTTCCGGAAGGTGGCGCATAGCCCGTAGGAGCTGGTAGAGGCTTGTCTCAGTTTTTGGCGACTTCGATGGTAGGAAGCAGTCTGAGATAGGTTCGGCAAAGCGTTTTTTGAGTGCCCTTTGGTCCCCCACCTCGGCAAAAGGATAGGAGGGGGTTGTTCCTTGCCTGGGACAACCAAGAAAGGGCGAGGCGGCTAAAAGCGCAAAGTGCGTCCAAGGAGAGACAAAAGGGACAAAAGACTTGATAGACATTACTACGGTCTTAGAGAAGGAAGGGGGAAGTCGAACTTGAGGTGCTCAGCAGCGGGATGATTTAGAAATGGAGGCCCGCACCCCAAGCGTTTTTACCCACCGGCTCAGGACGATCCCAACAGATTGCCCCAAGCCATTAGAGCCTTTTGATCCAGACTAGGATGGCTTTTTCCCAAGGCATTAGGAGAATTTTCGAGACAAACTACAAGCGGGCTTTGGCGGGAACACCTTTGAGTTCTTACGTACGCCCCCGACCCCCCCCCGGCCTCGGCGTGCATCTTTTTTAGGGTTTAGAAGTGCCTTTCGGCGCCTCTGTTCCTACAGGTCCTCCCGTCAAGTAATCGTATCCCACTTCAAGGACCTCCGAGAACAAACCTCACCCCCCCTTTCTATTCAGGAAACACCTCGCACCACCGGGACCCTGGACACCCAGCCGCCCTGAGCTGGAACCACAGCTACACTATTCACTTATCAAAAAAAGAACCAGACCCTTTCTCAAGGAAAAGATTAGATCTCTGAGTCTCTCCCGCCTCCTCACTGAATAGGCCTCCCCCCCGATACTGGGCGGCAGGCCAACGTCAGTTGAAACTCAATGTAACCATGCAAGACCCGCACAGAAATAGTAAGAGGGAAGCTATCATGCCGAGGTGTTGACTTTGAAGTAGAGAGATTTAGAGGATCTGATATTTCCCAAAGATTCCGGTTACCAGTTGTCGAGACCATTTTTTCTCACGATCGATTCATCGGGCCATGCAATTGGAAGGTTCTGCGCACTCCCCGATTTCCAAGCACTCCCCGACTTCTAAATCCCGATCAATGAGAGGCCAGAGGGAAAGGGCTCTTCCACCTAGAAAGCGGACACACGCGACAGGGCGCCTGGGAAAGTGCATATAAAGTGTACCCATGATAAATCCCTCCGACTGAGGAGGAAAAGGGACCGAGGGCCCGCACAGGGGAGTGTGGTGGAGGGGGATCTCTATTCTGGTCCTTGGGCCGGTGTTTAATGGGCACGTCTGTGAGGACCTGGGAGAAGCACTCCCCCCCCCCCACCCCCCCCCCCCCCCCCCCCCCCCCCCCCTCCCCCCCCCCCCCCCCCCCCCCCCCCCCCTCCCCCCCCCCCCCCCCCCCCCCCCCCCCCCCCCCCCCCCCCCCCCCCCCCCCCCAAACCACCACAACCAACCACCCAACACACCAAACCCAGCCCCCCCGACCACTCCCACAGATCGACTGCCACCGCCGCAGCGAGCTTCTTGGGACTACGAGGCTTTTAGCGAGACTAAATCCGGGAGCCGCCACACAGTAGTCCTTACTTGTCGGTTGTGCGGTCCCTCGGCCTACCCCCCCAAATTTAAGCCACCCACCACCCCCACCCCCCAAACCCCCACAGGCCCCCCCCCCCACCCACCCCCCCCGCCCCCCCACACCACTCCTCCCCCAACCCAACCCCCACAACCCCACACAACCCCCCCCCCGAACACCAGAGCGCCCTTGAGAAGGGCGTTGAGGGGAGTGCTTGGGAGGGTCGGCCCCGGGGAGGTCGCTGTGCGAGGGGATGCGTCGGCTAAAGAGTAGGGAGTGCTAACAGGAACTTCCTGATCACGCGCCTGTGTTGGAGGTAAGTTTTGTCCTTGAGAAAAAATACTAAGGGAAGGGGTAGGGCCGACCACCAAGAGCCTTTCCTTGTTCCTATATCTCCGATGAGTTTAATATTGAAATGCCCATGTCACTCGCGGCCCCCACATCATTGTTGCGAGTCTCGGCGAGATGCGGAGGGAGGTCCCTACTCCTGTGGTCGGGTCTTAGGGCGATCGGGCCACCGGGAGTGCAGAAGTGTAGTAGAGGGTCGCCGTTGGCCCCCCTCAGGGCCAACGAGGTATCAAAGGATCGCAGGGGGGAGCGGGATAGTTTTTAGGCGTCGAAGCAATTCGAGATGGAGACCCGAGAAAAGGATTTCGATAAACTCCCACTTCGCACCGTGCCCCCAGGTAGAAAGCATCTTAAAACCCCGTCATGTTTTTTTCCCGACTCGTTTTGGAGAATAGATCAGCTGGTGAGCTTGACGAACAACTTATATTAAATGTTTGTGCGTTGGTGTGGCCATCCTTTTTATGCATTATCTTGAGGACCCCTCCTCGTTGTGATCGACACCCCCCCCTTCGCATGCTCCCCCAACCATCAGGGCTACATCCAGGTCAAGACCCACTCAAGTATTTCCCCGTTGAACGTGCCCCTCTTTGCCCTCCTGTTGCCATCTCCCTCCTCCCCTTTTCGCCGTGGGCCTATGATGGCACGGCTCCCTCTCTTAGAAGTCTTTCTCATGGGGAACTGACGGTCTCTACACCCCATTTTCTTCTTGTTTCAGTCTCCACCCAACCCCTTATAAACTGGGCTTCCCTCCTAACGCCGGATTTGTCGACCATCCTCGTCTAGAGACCAACATTGGCCCCCTTCCCCACCCACCGCTTAGATCTTCTTCTCTCTCGACTCCACGTCGGGTGTTCACCTCGCACAAACAGCAGCTTCCTATCTCCTATCTGCCCCCTGCCAAGCGTATCCGTTCTGATCAACGGCACCGCCCCCCAATCCCCCCCCCCCACACACACCCCCGCCCACCCACCACCCAGAACGCGACCATTCCTACCCTCTTTGACCTTCCTGTGAGCATGGAAAGACATTCGTGTCTTTTCGGGCACCACTGAGTCCTGATTGAGTTGAGTCGTGGAGATTTTCCCCTGGGTAGTTTCACCCCGGAGGAAATTGGCATGCCTGGGCAGGGAGACCTTAAGAACCCTGGGCTTTTCTGTTAACCTTTTTCGGCCTCTCCTTCGTTTTTCCCTCGATAAGATGAACCCGAGGTTAGATCTGAAATAGCACTTTTCTTTTGACTTTTTCACGTTTTCACCGATCGTCGGATGACATATCCTATAGGAATGTCCTCCTGTTGTCTGCCTTTTTTTTTTTTTTTCTTTGCCGACAATTGGCCGCGATGGTTTTAGCTTTTTGAGTGGAGCTATTACTTCGGGACGCGTATCGGAACAGCGTTTTCCCTCAGGCGATGTGAACACCCGCACAGAATTCTTTTCTCGAAAGCAGTAGAAGGTCCCCGGAGTCAGAGCCTCCAGCGAGGGTCAGGTCTCCCAGATTTTCTCTAGACAATTAAGAGGGTCTGTTTTAACCATCATCCTAACTAGGATTCCCAAAACGCTCGAGTTTTTTCTTTTTTTATTCCCCATTTTTAATGAGAGGGGTTGGAATGTGTGAGTGTCCCTTGAGGTAGTCCCCCTTCTTGGAGTCGGGGTTCTGTTTGGACATCACCCTTTGTCCCCACCCCAACTCTTCGTATTCTTTCATTAGGGTGCTTTATTTTCCAAGATGCCCCGCCATCAAGGTGTAGTTTTCCACGGTGGAGTGGAGAACAAAAACATCCGACTGGACGCCTCGACGCCCCTCAACCGGCAGAACCGAATAGCCTAAGATGCCTCCTGACTTTCCTCCCGGCCTCCCCTCCGCCCCCCCTTCTAATGAGCAGCCCAAAGCAGCTCGATGCGACACTTTTGCGACCCACGAAACCCCCACCCTCTTTTTCTTTCCCCGCCTTTAGTCCCGGCCGCAACCCTTTCGCCGGCAGAGCCCTTTTATCAGTCACTCACCCTCCCCCCCCTGATTTTTTTTACTTTAACTCCCCTTCCGACCACCGACACACAGAAGCACCTTCTTAGCGGAGGTGGGACCCTCTTGACTTTTTTTCAGTCCTTCCATTTTTTTTTTTTTAGGTCTCCGTGGACGGCACCTCCCCAGATCCGCGCTGCCCCCCAAAGACTCCAGAAACCCTGCTTCTGCTGCCCCGTTTTTGGCCTCCCCCCCGAGGAAACAGGTCAAGGATGGTCCGATTTCCAAGACGGCCTTTCTTTTCCCCTATGCCAGCTTTCAACCATCCCCCCCCCCCCCTCAATCGGGCCGACAAACGTCACTTGGACAACCAGCACAGCGTCAATGGCCTTTTGAAGCGAAAGGTACAATGCACCCCTTTGCCCGACGTCTTCGGTCCCTCCCCCTCTCCCTGTCTTCTCCCCTGCCTACACGGGTAGGTCCGTATGCACAGCGAACTGCCTTCCTCGACCCCCTTTCGACACTCCCCCTTTCCAACAGCCGTCATCCGTTTCCCTTGCGCGTCCAGAGATCTGGGTGATGGTCGTGTTTGTTACAACCCGTCGGGGCGATTCTTCGCGATCGAGATTATACTCGGGTTTTTATCGCCGCAACCCTTTTCACCGTCCGCTTAATTCTTCGATGCGAGAAGTTTATTCTATCTCGCTGCGTCATTCGCCTGCCACCCCTATCTGATCACAGCTCGGTCACCCATCGCACCCCCCAGTCAGCAAGCCTCACATGTCGCGGTCTTCTTTTCCTGCTCCTGCCCGCTTCTTGCCTACCCCCTTCCGCCACAGAATTAGCTGATCGAGCATTTCCGGACGTCGCGCATCTAACATGAAGCCGCCCGGCACTTTCTGCAGGACAGCCTTATAACTCCTCTATCCCCTTTCCTTTGTGTTTGAGATATGATGCTTTGGAGCCGCTGGCATTGTCATTGACCAGCGGGATGATGGAGAATGTCCCCCGAACGGCCTGCTCTCTCTTTCCCTTTTGGCTTCCAGGATGGTTGATAAAGCACTGCTTAGCCACTTCGGCAAGATTCGGGACCCCTTCTTTTTTCCGAGGGATGTGCACGAGCTGTGAGTCCGAGCGTTTCTTTTCGTTCTCTTTACTATGCGCAGGTTCTCGTATGAGATGGACTAATGTTTTCCCAGAACGTCCTCCCGAAGGCGTTGATTTTCTCCTTCGATCTCCGATTTCTCCCCTCGCGGGCCAGGCGATCGCACACCGAGATTTCAACTGTTTCCATCCCCCCCCTCGCCGCTAGGGATAGCGCTGATCCGTTCGGCAGGATTTGAGGAGGGGAATTTTTATGATTGAGTTTCTGTCCTGGTCGGCGGAGGTTTTTCCCCCCTTGTCTCCGCAGATAGGTTTGTGATGAAGAGGATAGGACGTTGCGTCCCTGGATCGTGATTGAAATGGGCAGGGGTGCCGAGGCGCATTTTTGAGAGTTTATTTCCGCTTCTGGCGTGCGGGCATTGGGGTCCGATGACGCTTGGCTTTGATCGGATTTTTGGCAGCTGGCCTTGGGCCTTTGAGGCTTTGGAATTTTAAGAATTTTGAGCTGTGTAAGTTTCCTTTCCGTCTTCTCCCGGCCGTGTTCCTTCCCCTTGCAGCAGCGTTTTGTTTCACAGGGTGGCGGCAGAGGGACGTATTCGGCCCCCCCGCTGTGGTGACTTCCACTGTTCTCCCGCCTCAACGCTCAAAGCGGGCAACCCCCTAACCGCGATTCGGTTTGATTTGCCGTCTTTTTCGAAGAGGGGGGTGTAATTTAACCGCAGCTGTTCCGGTTGGCGCCCTCCTCGGACCTCCTAGGTTCGGTTTTTTAGGTTGGGGCGCCACTAGTCGGACACAGCGCGTGTCCTTTGTTTTTCTTCCGGTGGCTCCCTATGGGCAGCGCCGGCGATTGCGTTTCGGTTTGCCACTTTTTACCCGCGCCTCCGCTAGTCGGCGCCGGTTCGGCTTTTTGCAGCAATTAAGCCCTGGGCAACCTTTAGGTTCGTCGGTTGGCGGTTCGAAGGCGGCGTAGGGTTTTGGTTTCTATCACAGTTTTTGGCTCCCTTCACAAAGGAGGATCGGGACAATAGGAATCACACCTTTTCCATCCTTTTCCCCATTTAGAACTTCGGTGGGACGAGAGAAGTAGTTTTGCCAATTTCGGTTTATTAGCCCCCCTTAAGTTGAGTGATTAATAGAAATGGATATCCCAAGCACTTCACCCCTCTCCTGACCCTTTCCCTCGGTCCCCTTTCTTTTTTCAGCCGACCTGGAGTTCCCAAACATTCGTCGGTTTCTTTACATCCCGATGGGACACAAAACCCGCTAGGAGGTATCCACGCGGCCCGCATTGTCCTTTCGAATCTTAAATGCCGGCAGGGTTCGCGAGCAGTATTGCAACGCTTTTTAACGCCCCTGTCCTTCTCTATGCATCCCGGAGAGCAAAACCATGACCCGGCCCTTTGCAACCTCCTCCAAACGGCCCTTTAGGCCCACATGCAGGGCCAGGCCGAGATCCAATATTCCCGTCACTCCGGGCGGTTCTTTTCGGAATTGTCCAAGGCTGACCTTCAATCAAAGTTTGAATCCGCTTCCTCCCCTTCCCTTTTTTCTTTTAGATGCTATCGGATCTGATCGCATCAACGATCAGGTTCACACTTGGAAGAACCATTGTTTCTGGCAAGATGTCCCTTCTACCGTTTTCCCCCCTGCACTGCCTTTGGATGGAACCGAATTGAAGTGGTCACTTACTCTCCACGCCTGAATTTCAACCCCCTCCTCTCTTCTCGCCAGTTGGCCACAGCTTCCTTGCCTCTTCATTACCAGGAAGGCAGTCCTGAGAAAGTGCGCTTGATTATTTTCATTCGTTTGGCGTTTTTCTCTCTTTTTAGGAGCCGCTGACCGGACACCCTGGTGCACGCATCTTCATATTAGCTGCTGTTCGTAGAGTCGGCGACCCCCTTCTTCGCCTCCATCGGTAGGGGGCGGTGGCGGGTCTTTAGTTTTGCCCTTTTTTTTTTGTCGCCGATTGGTTATTGGTCGGAGAACCCATTTTGCCCTGTTCAAGCCTCACTCCATTTTTGTTTCTCCCCCCAATCCTCAGTTTTGGAGTCAGACAGCGAATTTCCCCGGAGAACTCGTCTACTTTTAGCATCATGCCACGGCATCGCCCCACCCTTCCCTTTGATTTTGTCGATGTAGGGACGCTGATCAGATGGCGTGTAGTCAGCCTATGTCTTTTCTTGGTGCCCTTTTCTGATCTCCGATCTTGTTTTGCTGCGACGATTTGAGGGTGCCGCACCTGTCGATGCAAGAGCCCTTCACAACTCCCCTCACGCTTTTACCAACCTTTCTCCCGCGCACCCG
>Ga0179593_1527085_pt1 | contig 17413 bp, 24 predicted proteins | sample CZODoug2_1_08_16_FD_185931 | JGI IMG/M metagenome (GOLD analysis project Ga0179593, IMG submission 185931) | Vadose zone soil fungal communities from Angelo Coast Range Reserve, California, USA - CZODoug2_1_08_16fungal (PacBio error correction) | ecosystem: Environmental > Terrestrial > Soil >... | reverse complement strand
CTAAGACTTTTTGAGACATCTTTAGTTTTATCGAGTCGAGCCCTTTGATTAAACCCTTTGTTTATACTTTTTTCTTCTACTTCATCACGACCGACACAAGCGCGAAGTGTAGAGAAAGTCTTTTTTTTTTGGTTCAGAACATCAGTCCTTCCTTCTTTCCTACCAGACGCGTGAGAAAGACCACCAAGCCTTTGTTCCACAACTAAACCATTGTCCCCTTTACCTGCCTCTTAAGGCTTTTCCACACCCACCCCCCATTCCCGGGAGGTTTGCATTGGACCCACAAAGTTTTCAATGAGGTTGCCAGGTTCCGCCACAAATGACGCGCGCAACCCTTCACGGAGCCCCCCAATCCTCTCTGCCGCCGTTGTTTTGCTTTGCTCGTGACTTTTTGCATTTAATTTTTGCAAGTTTTGCGGTTTGAGCTTGGGGCCCGTGGCCTCTTGGCCCCAAATCCCTGCCTCCCCCCCCTTTTGGTACCATTCTATCTTTGTTTCATTTTCCAAATTGTTTTGTAGTGTGGCGACTCTGGTGTGTACTCCGGATTTCCCCCACAAGGTCTTGGGAGTAGGCCTGCAACCCGATTCCTTCTCTCTACACGTGTCTTTTTTTCGTTCGTGTCTCCTCCCGGACCTTAATTACCCGTTTTGTCTTTTCAAAGTTTCTCTTATTCGCACCTTGGTATCCTGAGGGTTTTTTCTTTTTCTTTTTTGACTGAATCCATTGTTTATCTGAGACCTTTCCAGACCCCCCAATCTTAAATTCAAGTGAGTACATTTTTCTGGATAATGAGTTAATTTTTCGTAGTTCGTCTGTTCTGGGACCACCTCGCTTTTCTTACACCCACAGGAACACTTGCTTTACTGTTTCTCCTACGGTGATGCTTTGATCTTCCTGCGTATTTTTTTTTCTTCCTGATCCCGGTTTGATTGCAACCTCATCACCTGTTTACACTTGTGCTTTTTTCGTCCCTGTGACAAAGTTTGCTTGGTTTTTCGTTCCTGCCCCCCTGTACAACTTCTTTTCGAACGGATTGACAACCAACTTAGAAGTTTTCCCCCTGAACATGCGGTGTTGGTTTTTTGTAACTCCCACCTTCCATGAATTGTCTAGAGATTTAGATTTGATTACCCCGCTTTTCAGCACTTTCTTTTGTCCAAAACGGTACGATGTTAGCGTTTGCTTCCAGCCCCCACCAACACCTCTTTTCTAGCCCCCATTCCGAATCGTTTTCTGTTTCGGACTTAGTCCCTATCCCTATTCGTTTCCTCCCCCGCCATTGCCTGCGATCTCCCTCCCTTTCCGTTTTTCTTCAGATGAGCAGTGGCCCCTCTTTTGCGCCCCCAACCTTTTCTAGCCTCTTTTGTGTCTCCACTTTCTCTTTTTTCTCAGACCCCTCCCCGAACAGTTATGTTGAGGACGCACCTTCGACCGACTCTTCCCCCTCGTTCCCCCCGTCCACTCTCCCCGGTTACATTTCCCTTTTCTACAAGCGGGAACCCCTCTTTAAAAAAGGTAATGGTTGCGGCTTTCCCGGCTTTCTCGAGACGCCAATTTCCCCTCTTGTTGATCCTCTTTCCTCCTCTGTCATCCCCCGTGGAAGGTTTAATGCTTATCCCTTCCAAAGGTAATTTTTTTCTCCCCTTCCCTTTTCCATTCCACTTTTGCCTCTCTTTTCCTGAGTCTCTCTTTTTTCTCCTGTTTGTTTTTCGCTCCCCCCCTTTTTCCTTATTTCTTTTTTCTCTTTTTGTGAAAGTAGGTTGTTTCGTGTCCCCACCTATCCTTCTAAAGCTTTCTAAACTTTAATTATGACCGTTTTTGCCATCCTTCGGCCCCCCGCCCATAGACGTGACGTTTTTGCCGGCCTCGCCCCCTGCGCAGGGCGGTTCGCTAACGACCCCCCTTTTCACTTTTTTTGGAATTGACTGGCTTGCTCTTTTAACGTTTTCTTTCTGGTTTTCTTTTTATCTTCTTTTCCCCCCTCCACTCCCGGCGTCGCCCCCCAGATCTGTCCTAACTCTGTTTACACGCACCCGTGTCCAACCTACCGTGCCTAACGTTTTCTCGGATTTCTTCAATACCTGTCCTGCTCTTTAGCTAGGGATGCTACCGCGGCCTCACTAGTCCTTTCCACTACCATTTATGCCACTCATTAATTCTTCCCTTGTTTTCGTTTTAGGCATCCAGCGTCGGACTTTTTGGCCTGAACTGTTGTAGAGCCTGGCAAGCCCCCTCTCCGTCTGTCGCCCCAATTCCCATTTTCCCCCTGGGGCGCTCTCCCCACAACTCCCAGGCCGCCTTTACTTCTCCTTCTGAATCCCAGTTTTCCATTGTTTTTTCCTTGGACCAATTCGGTCCTAAACCCCCTCCCACGCTGCAATCCTTTGTTTCCTCTGGCCCGTCCTCACTAATTTAGACTTGCTACCATTTCTTCCTCACATCTGTTGCACTTTTTGCATACCCCCCCCCCATGTCTACCAGTGCATTTATTTTCCAATTTTCACTACTCCTATCCTTCGACCCCCCTTCTATTCACTCCTGCAATTTTACTTGAAGCTCTGGTTCCCCACTGGCATTCTCTATTTGTCTTTGATCTCGTCCTCACATATTTATTGCCCCCCTGCTCCTCCTTTTATCCTGCCTTGAGTCCGTCACTGTGGAATGTTTTCCTGGCGGCCCGGGCCTCCACGCATTCCTCGTGAGTATGCTCCTTGAATCGTTTTTTGCAGTATTCTCTCCCTTTTTCCTCCCTTTTCCCTAACTGCGGTTGTTAATAACAGACTGATGTTCCCAAACCCCCTCACCCTTCCAATGTAATTCCTTTTTCTTACCCCCGTCTAGGATTTTTCTCAACCCGTGAGCCCCTATTGATTTCTCTTCTTTGTAACCCGAACCTTTCCCCCAAGGCTCCCCCCCAACACCAGGGACTTCCATTTTAATGAAAAATTTCCCAATTACTCGCTGATTCGGAAACCATCCGGGTTCTTTGGGGGCTTTTGTAGCCCGGACCTCGGTCCCTTAGAAGTGGGTTTCAAATTTTTCAGAAGGGGACCATTAATGCGGCACTGTCTACGGGGGGTGCTCCGGTTTGGCCGAGAAGGGGTTCTCCGTGTTTATGCCACTAGTGCAAAGTCCCCTTTTTGACCTACCACATTACTCTAAGTTCCGGGGTTGTCAACCAGGTCTTGGGCCCTATTGAAGGGCAGAACCCATGGGTCCATGTTCTAGCAGATCGCTGGGGTTTGTAAAAGAGCTCCTTCTTCCAAAGGTGATTTCTTCAAGCTGTTTTTTTATTTCACAAAATCAGCCATGGCTCCCTACTTCCACCGTTGCCTTGGAGGTTGCGTTCGTTTGCACCATCCCGGCAGACTACCACGATGCTTTAATGATCCTCTTCCTACTATTTCTCCCTTGGTCCCATGCCTGGGGATTTTTGCATCCTTTTTTTCCTCGTCCTGTGAAAACTTAATTTTCCCTATCATTGACTCAAGCTGATTCAGGGCGTGGAATTCTCTTTGTAGGGTCGGGCTGATGGACATCTCGTCTCAGGAAAGCATTGAGATCCTCTCAACACGGGTCTAAAATCCACTTTAAGCTGATGGACAGGTGGTGTGAGAGTACCCCCACGCACCCATTCGCGTGTGAGGCAGGAGCTGGACGACCCTCCCCAATGGCCGCTGGTCCTTTGCCCAATCTGGACTTGCCCTTTTTATGAATCTTTTTCGTTTCGGAACCCTACCCAAGACACTTCCAAAGTTTTACAGGAGGGTCATATTCTGAACCCTTTTCAGAGCCCCGAGCCCGTCTTGGTTTCTGTGTGTTTTTTTTTTCCCTCGCCCCCACTGTTTTTTTTCAATTTCATTGGCGCTTGTTAGTTTCTTTTCACGTGACGCCCGCCATAGATTTTCCCAAAACGATCCCCCCCGTAAGCCGTTTTCCCCCCCTACCCCACACCCCTTCTCCACATGCAGCTGATTCTTTCATGTCCTTTATTTTTCTAAGTTCCCCGTTCCCCCCCCAGACCTCCCCCTTTGTTCGGTTGCACCCTCGCGCCTTTCACTTCTGGCTCCACGCTTTTCCTTCCTTTTTCTTCCAACAAACTTAGCCCTTTTTCTTGTTTTTTTTCAACTTTTTTTCTCTCTATACCCCGTCTTGACAGCTCTTTGCCTTAGCGTTTAACAGTCCTCCTAATCACCCATTTCACCGCCTCTTCCCCCCTTTGACAGCATCTTTCCACCCGTCTTTTCCTGAACTTTTTGGATGCCTAGATCCTTTTTCGAGGAATAAATTTTGTTTTCTCCTTTATTCTTCTTCATGTAAAGGCGTTGAACGAGTTCCTCTTTAACCTATTTTTGAGCTTCTGAAGGTACGTTCCAGGTTTTTCATGGCAACCCCAACCTTACCACAACCCTCTCCCTTTTCTTCTCCTGACTAGCTATTTTAAATACAGTTTTTTTTTTTGAGAATCGTTTTAGGCACCTCTTGTCGTTGCTTGCCCCTTTCAGGATCCACTCTTCATCCGGCTGTTCCCTAAAACTGTTCCATTTTTAACTTTGCTTCGTCCTTGGACCCCCTTTCTTCCCCCCTTCTCTTTGAGCTCTTCCTTCGCCTAAGGGCTGTGTTCAGCTTTCCCTTTTTACGCGGCGCAAGCGGATCCTTTGCTAACTTGGTCGTTCGTTTGTTGCACCGTTCTCTTTTTTTTGAGCAGATTTGGATGAGATAGGATGGCGGCCGCCAAGAAAAGCTTTTTTCCCAGAATAGGGCTGAGTCGTAGTCCACGAACTGAGGGGACTGCCACACACTCCGGCGAGTCAAAGGGGTTGGCGCCAGCAGTGTCAGATTATTCGAGTCAAGCGCCGGGCCGTTGGTCGCATGCGCACCTGCGGTCTTTCAAAAGTCTCTTATCCGGACCCCACTAGTATGGTAACCCTCGACTTTGCCTGGCAGACTTGTTCGGTTTTAGCTTCCTCTTCTATTGACATTTTTACCCATCCTTTTTCTTTCGTTTCCCTTTTTCGTCGCGTTTTCAGCAAAACTCTCTGGAACTTCTTTCCCACATTTCCGTGGGCTGAACCAAGCCCCTGAGTTTCCTGCTGTGGAACTAACCAACCAAAGGCAACATCAATTGACAGTCTTCATTCACTTTTTTGGAACTTTAAAGAATCTGGGGACAACCTGGTGCTGTCCCCTCAGATGAAACCACGTCTGAGTATGGCCCCTTCTTCCTGCGCAGCCAATAGTAGCGAACCCTTTTATATCGAACCCGCCCCCCCCCCTTCTACACCTGAAACGTGGCTAGGAACCCCCGTCCCTTAATTGACCCCACCGAAACACTCCCCGTTGGTGTCACTACCCTCCCTAATCACTACCTTATCGACCCCAGCTTACCTTGGCATTCTTTCATTCAGATGATGAGACGCCATTCCTAGGCACACATAAGACAAACCGCACAAGGTCCTCATGCATACCCCCCCCCTCTCCTTTCTCCCAGGAATCCTTTCCCCATTATTCGTTCTACCTCCGCAGGATTCGCCAGGAGTTTGCGTAGAAGGTTTCACCCCATCGAGCCCGTCCCCCCTACACCAAAGATGTAAGCTGAGAACATAAGGCCTCATAGTTAGTCTGCAGCGTCAGGGAGCCAAGTCCTGTAAAAAACTTGGTCGGCCCCAATTTTAAGTTCTCGGCGAAGCTTGGCAGTTCTACCCCAAGAAACTGTGGCCCACCCCCACAAGACCGCGTCAGAGTCTACGTTCTTGAACGTGCGTGTGCCGTCATGAGAACGTTCAATTTAACACAAACGAGAGTTTCTCCTCCAATCGTGTCCCCAACATAAGCTCCTAACCCCCCCACTCTTCTTGGAGGGGAAACCTCTTTCCCCAAGACGGGTTACAAAAGTTTCGTACCTTTATGTGATTTTTCTTTTCCAACTGCTTCTTTCAGACCCAAGGCCCCACTACCCTCTTCCCTCTTCCATCCCTCCCCCCAATTTTTTTCCCAAACCGCTCTTCTCTCCCTCTTTTCTCTAGATTGAGATCAAATGTTTTCCTTCCTTCCTTTTCCCCCCCGGCCTTGCGTATTTTCCTTGGCTTAGGTGAAAGGTGCTTTTTCCAACCCATCCAACTCTCCTTTTCCAATTGGTACTTCTTTTTTTTTTTTTCCTGCCCGTTCCTTTTTTCCCATTTGTTTTCGGATCTGAGTTTCTCCCTTTTTTGCCCAGCGCTTTTACACCAATTCTCTCACTCTTCTTTACTTCTGTAACCCCCCTCCCCCCTCCTATATAGAGTTTTCTTGTTTTTTTTTTTCTGCAATAATTCAAGCTCGACCCTACCTGACCAATATGCATCAAGTCTCTCTATATTTCACCTTTATTGGATTGAAGATTCCCCCCCTATTTTTTTTCTATTTACTTCTTACGCCCGTATCCCATAGCACTCTCCGTCAACCGGAAGGCCTGATTTCCGTTTCTCTTTTATCAGGTCTCCTTTGCCCAGGAATCCCCGCTCCCCCTTCTACTTCCCAACTTTGCCTAGGGTTATATTTCGTTTTCCTTCGTTCTTTTTCCCAAATCCCACTTGAGGTAGCTTCTTTGCATCCGCCCCACCTTCTTCGGTACTGTAATGTTTCCCGGGGCCGTCGCTCAAAAAGTTACATAATTTTGTTCTTAATTTTAGGCCTTCCGCCCCCTTTTACTTTTGACCGGTTTCATTATTTTCCCGGAACGCTCGCACCCTCGTTGTCCTGGGGTGGAACTATTCGTCCCTTTGTTCCATTCCCTATTGTCTCTTGAGACTCCTCCCGCCCCCCCTCTAGTCCAGAATTTTTGGTCCCCCCTATCCCTCTCTTTCTGCCGTTTCCTCCCCTTCAACCCCTATAGTTCGATACCCTCAATTCTTTTTTTCCTGGGTTAGTTCGCTTATTGACTTTCTTTTTTTAACCACAGTTTTTCTTGCTTTCCTTTTCCCCCTAGATCCCCCCTGAGCTTCCTTTTTCCATTCTTCTTCTTTTTTTCATCCCACCCCCTTTTCTCCTGTGGTGATTTCCACCTTTTCTTGTTGTCAATTCCCAGATTTGCCCCGTGTTATTTTTTTCTTTTCCCTGTCCCGGTCGTCAGACTCTAACCCCTGCCCTCCCCCTGAGAAGAGTTCACCCTCCAAACCCACCGTCTCCCGCCCCCCAGTGTTAAAGTTTTTCCCGGCCAGTGCTCGTCCTGCGAAGATCCAAGTTGCATTTCTGTTAACCCTTCCATATGCCATTTTGAACCCAGATGATGGCACTTTTTGAAGTTCCCCAGTTAAGTTGTGGTTGCACCCTCCAACGGTCCTCCTCGATGCCTCGTGCTCAGTCTCTTGGCCTTTTGCTCCTCGGCCACCCTCGCTTGTGGAATTTGTTGTCGGACCCCCAAATCCCCTGGACCTCACTTCCCCCCATCTGTCTAACTCTTTTCCTTCCCTTGGTCCTCTAACTTTGAGTTGCCCTTTTGAAGTCGTGTAGCCCCTTTTTTTACTCCATTTGCTTTCCCCCCCTGTTCTATTTCATTTTATTTCTTTGACTTTTTGGCTTTCCACGCCAAGCTAATAATCTTGTCCCAGGTTCTCTGAACTCCCTTTTCTCTTCACCCCCCCTTTTTCTTTTCCATTCACCATAGCCCCTTCCTTTTATCCCCACTGCTCGTGAGTCGGGCAAGCAACAAGAACCCTTTTTCTTTTACTTTACCCCACTTCAGGACCCCCTGAACCTTCTCTACTCTCATTTTCTGATTTTTTCCGTGTTTCTATGCAGCTCCGATTTTTTCTGTCCCCCCCTTTCCTCTTTTATCTTCTCTCCGTTTGCATAAATCCTCTTCCCCCCCTTCTTTCCCAATTCAAAACATTTTCATCTGCCTTGTCTAGTCCCAAAATACACACCCTATTCTATTATACTTGACTGACCCAATAGTGTTCTCACATTTTTTTCCCCTTTGCCCTTGGATTGCTACACACTATATCCCCCCCTTTCGCCTAATCAAATTTCCCCCTTCTCAGTCTTCTCCAGGTTGGCTTTGCTCCCACTCTTCGATTGCAATAACCAGTGGCCATTTTTCCCCCCCCCCCCCTTCCCATACCCTTCTAGACAACATCGCTATTCCTTCCTCACCTTTTTCAGCTTTCCTCTCTGTTTTCCCTGCCCCAGTTCTCTCTCCCTCACTCATTCCCTCCGCCGGTGGCCATGGTCCCAATGTCTTTTTCTCTCCTTTTTTAGCTTTTTCCTTGTCCCTCTCAACTTACAATAAGCATCCCCCAGCTCCTACTAATTTTGATGCCGACCCATGCCTGTTTCCCGCGTTCCCCCATTTGGTATTTCTTCCGGGAGCAGTCCCCCTCTTTGTGTCCCGCACACAATTCTTCTCATTCAATTCTTTTTTTCCTTCGGTGTTTTCATTACTATAATCGTTCCCTAACCTTTTTTCCCCTAAAAGAGTAGTATCTCAACTCCCCGATGCTTCTACATTCCCCCCCCCCACCCCCCCTTTACCCTTAACCCTTTTCTTTTGGACTTCAATTAATTCTTCCCACCGAGCCCTGTTTTTTCCAAACCTTTTATTATTTTCTTGGTGGACCCAATCCAGACGGTCACGGGCCCAGGGTCCCCCTGCCAAATAAGGAAGCTCATTCATTCCCTTTTTTCAACCTTTCTCCCCCCCGGCCATCTCATCTTCCTGGTGTGTTTGGTAGAGCCTTTTGCTCATTTTCCCCCCAACCGGGTCGTTCCCCTGCTCCGGTCAGCCCGTATTTTTTTTCGGGTTTGGTGTTCGTTCCCTCCGGAAGCTTTTTCCAAACACTGGGCTCTTTTTTGGGGTACACCCAAGTAGGAATAATTCCACTTTGGGTTTTTCTTTTCTGTTTCATCTCAAAACCCCCGATTTTTGGCTTTCTTTCCCCCCCCCCCGTTTCTCAACAAGGTCTACCCCCTTTCTTCATGACTGCCGATACTTTATTTTTTCCCTTATTGTTTGATTGGTATTGACCCTCCACCACCCTTCTCGCTTATTACTGTTTTTCGCATTCCAATGTTCTTCTATTCTCAATCATTTCCTTCTTTTTTAGTTCCTTCCCCCTTCCCCCCCCTGGTGTCTCTTTCATTTTATACTTCTGAAGCGTCACTTTAACCTACCTTTTTTTTTTTCTTCTTTATATTATCCTTTTTCGGCGGCCTTGGACTTTTAGTCTTGCACTGTCCTCCTTGAGGCTCCCTGTCCACGCCCAGTAAACATAACGTAAAGGATTGAAAGAGTTTTACGGGATTTCCGAGGCGTGGATCTTCCCCCCTTCCCCCCAAACCCAGGGAGGGTTATGATTTTCCCAGTCTTGGTCTCCGCCCTGCCGGTCCTTTACTTTGCGCCATCACTATCGTTCGCATTTCTTCCTCCCTCACCTTGCCCCTGATTGCAAGCCAGGGTTGACCGCGTCTTTTTTCCACTTTCCACCTTCTAAACTTAGTGGGTGTTTTTTTTCACCCTCGAACCTTGCTTCTGTGCCTTTTTTTATTGTCCGTTCCTATTCTCTTTTGCTTTTTAACCTCTGCTCCGCATTTCCCCCTCTTTTTCCCCAACACCTCCCCCCTTTCCTCCTTTGACAGAAAGAACAACTCTTACAGCTTTTTCACGAAATTAGTTCCGCTCGTATAGAGGAAGGATTCTATGTTCCAAGTTCCCCCTCGCCCCCCCCAGGGGTCTTGAGTGAGTGGTAGGTGCATTTTTGCTGTGGTCGTGAAAAGAGACTTGATGGTTTCTCCCCCCCCCACCCACCATTTTTTTTTTTTCCCTCCCCTATTTCATGACATTCAGAACACTATTGCCCCTCCTCTTTTTGCGTACTGCAAAGGCGAAACGCTACCCCCAAATTTCGTTACCCGCTGACAACCCCCTCTCCTCTGCAAGAAGCATATCCCACATCTTCTTTGAACAGTCCTTCTCCTAAATTGATTTCCAGTTCCCCTTTCTGGGAAGAAGATACCTCTCAGGGAATTTTCGGCTTTTTTCCCCTTTCAATTTCTTCCCCCTCTTTACCCCTTACAGAGTTAGGCTATTAAGTGACTTACCGTTTTTCCCTCCCAAATACCTTTACATACCTCTGATTTCTGTTGTGATCTCCCTCTTTTTTTTCCTTTCCCCTTTTTTTTTTTTTCTACTGTCCGAAGGATCGCTGTAAGTACGGATTTTTGCGCAACCCCCCTTCCTTTCAGCTATTAACCCATGTATTTTTTTTCCTTCTTTTTTCCTCCTTTCTTTCCTCCTCCCCCTGACAAAAGTATTTGTGCCCACTTTCTCCGGGTCCTGTTCGCATCCCCAATAATTCGACGTTTCTCCCTCTTTTCCCTTGTTTCTGTTTTTCTTTCCCCCGTCATTTTATCTCTGCTTCCTTCTCACCTTGGACTTCTTTATCCTCACACTTTTTCCACGACTTCGTTCCTTCTCCATGATGACAAGCTCTTCTTAACCCAAACTACGGTATCCTTTTGTGTTTTGCCAGCATTGAGACTTCCTCCCTTTCCCTCTATTTCTTCCTCGGGCTTAAGACAGCTTAATACCTTTTTCTGAGCCCTTTTTCTCTCCTACCAGCTTTGACTCATTTTCCTTTTTCTGTCGGCTGTTTTAGGTCTGGGCCATCCCCCTTGGATGTTTTGCAACCCTGTCTGCCCGCTTTTCCGCCCCCTTCACCTAGTGAAACTGACGTCCCATTTCTTGCCTGCGAGTTACCCCTCCCGCTGGACCCGCCTTTCTCTCCCGTGCCAGTTGCAAGCCTGCGTGGTCCGCCCTGTTTTCCCCTCTCCTTTTCCCCATTTGCCTTGATCAATGTCAGCCAACGACACTACAATTTACACGTCCGTCACCCGACTTTCTTCATTGGATTCCTTTAACCCAATCCCCCCCCCTGTCAAACACCACGGGGATTTGGTACACTTTTTCCCCCCCCGTATTCTCCCCACAGAAGGATTAATTACTCTCCGATGCTTTTCATACCTTCCGTGAAACTTTTCCCTCAACCCCTCCCCTTTTCCCGCCTGCCCCGGAAAGCTCAATGCCTAGTGTCGCTTTCCTTACGAGATTTAAGCTCCATCTTCGTCCCCTGCATTTCCCCCTTTCCCCCACTCCCCTAATGTGCTGCCGAGCAGCAGCCTTTTGCCTCCGTCCCCACTTGGTGCGTCCAAGGTCTAGGCTGAATTTCTTTCCCCCCAGTCCGCCCCCCCCCAAGGGAGGCGGAAATTGCGCTCTGTTTCGTCGCGAGCACCTTCACCGTTTTTTTTGCCCTCCCTATCCCTTCTTTCCTCATGTCGCGCAACAAAGCCCCCCCCTTTGGAAACCTGGACCTTCATCCCAAAAAAGTTGGTTCCCCCCCAACCCCCCCCCTTGATTGGATTGGCTGTTTTTCCCCCACCCTTCCGTCTTTTCAGACCCCCCACTTAACCCATCCTCTTTCCTATTATCCTTCCCTTGACACTGTCAACAACATGCTATCTTCCACCTAATCCCGGGGGGTTGTGATATGACCTTTTGACGGGTGTTCTGGACGATTCCACACCCTCATCCGCGCCCCTCAGGGCCCAGAGCCTCAATATGGGAATATTACGCTCCGTGCAACTCCCCTTGGGCGTATGCCGGGCTCTCCGGCCCCCCTCACTCATCGGGCCCCCTCATGAAGTGGAACGGGGCACAACACCCCCCCAAAATTAACCTACAAAGCGTCTCCCGAACACAAGGGTGTTGTCCGTGAAACACAAGCAGCGCACGGGGGGCTCCACCGACGCCAGCTTTCTCCGGCCTCCCCCTTCCCATCGTAGTAGTGGACATGTGTCACAAAAGCGTGACTGGCGGGAGCGGACGGGGTACGGCCCATCACCCTCCCATCATTGCAGGGCTTGGTCGTCACCAGGCCCCTGTTTGGAGACAAACAGACCAGCAGCCCCTACTCCCTCCACCCCCTAGCCTCCCTACCTCACCCTTCCCCACACCCACCTTCCGCCGCCCTTGACCCCCCCCCTCCACTCTAACTATACACTCGCCTTCCACCCCCCTTCCTCTTTTCCGTATCACGCTCCTCCTCTCACAGCCCCCTCACTCCACCCCCTGCTTCCTTCTCCTGCTCTGCCTCCCCCCCCCCTCAACCCCTCCCACCCCTCGACCTTTCTCTCCTTTCACACTGCCTTCCCCATGACGCCACCCCCCCCTCCAAACCCACCCCTACACAGGCTCTCCCCCCCCCCCCCTCCCCGCTCCCCTCTATTCCCCTGCTCCTCCCTTTCTACCTGTCCGACTTCCTACCGCGTGTTCACCCTTTCCCCGCCTCTCACTCCCCCACCACATCCCCCTACGCGTTAACCTACTTCGTCCCCTCCCCCCTCCCCCCATTCCCCCCCCCTCGCCCTCTTCTCTTACTCCCTCTCCCTTATTCCTTCTCCACTTACCCTTGACCCACGTCCCCATGCACCTTCCCCTCCCTTCCTTCTCGCCCCCCTCCCTCCTCCCCACCTCCCCTCTGCCCCTCCGCCCTCTCCTTTTCCTCCTCCACCAAGCTAGGACCTGATGTTGCCTTCCTGACTGCCCCCAGCCCCGTTAGTAAGCCCCTACTCTTTCTTTCTTGTCCCCTTCTTTTTAATGAACCTCCGTCAGGAATCCCCTTTCAGTCCACAATGTTACCTTGATCCCAGCTCCCCACCATCGCCTCCTGCGAGATAGTTTAGAATACCCTATTAGATGCACGACTGCGACCGCCTCCCGTTCTATCGGCCCTCCTTTTTGGGTCCCCCTCTGAGTAATCGGGACCGCCGCAACACCCACACAACTCATATTTCCATTCCCTATCGGGCACCCGGCAACCCGCGGTACAGACGCACCCCTGCAACTGACCCACTAACCCCGCTGCGCACAGGCTTTTTTCCGAGCCTCTACCCCACCCCTTGTTTCCCTCCCCCCCTACTTTCCCTACCCAACTCTTCTCACTCGTGTCTCGGCGAAGCTCTTGGAGGATCATTTTTTCCCCTAGACCCCCCGACGCTCGCCCCTTGAAAGTGCACCAGCCCCCAACCTCTTCCCCCCTCCACCGCCCATCCCCCCTGACTAATCCTCCCTCTCCCTACCCCTCTCGCTCCCCACCTCTTCCCCACCCCCCCCCTTCCCACATTCCATAACTCCCCCCCCCACTCCCCCCTGCTTACCCGGCCCCCCCCCCACCGTCCCAATTTTTAAGTGGCAAAAAGGGCCACCCCGACGTGGTTCTTTCGCACCCATCTCGTTGAATGCTGTTACGGTCGTTGTAATTCCAAAAGACAGGTGATTTTATTTATCCTTTCCCGAATTTGATAATCACATAATAAACTTTCTTTTTGATTTTCCTGGTCTCTAAGCTAGCCACCGTTACTTTGCCTTGATTAGAATTTCGGCCTCCAGCAAGGTCGTCGGCTAGAAACCAGGTCGACCCGGGGTCCCTCCAACGTGAGGGCTTTACCCTTGGATGAGACCCCCCTTGAGACGGACGTGGTCGCCGGGGTCAGTTAGTGTTTTGGTAAAGAAAACTTATCCCCCCCCCCCCCCCGCAGGGGGGTAATTGTTCACCCAGAGGCCGAGAGATTTTGTGTCTGGAAGGTCTTTGCATGCATAGGGGCAGATCTCCTTGAGGCTACCGCCATTTTTTCCCACCCAGCAAACCTTTTACCTGAAAGGCACAGGTACGCTGTGGTCTCGCCCCCGTAACATTAGTACTCACTGCCCCCCTCAAGCCTCTCCGCCCCAGCTCACCCTCGGCTGCCCTACAATGGACAATCAATAACGAGTAAACTCTTCGTGGCCACCCCCTCCCATCTCCGTCGTAGGGACGATGTGGGACAACCCTTTACGATCACCCATCCCAGAATGTCCCCAGCGCTCCGGTAGAGTCGCTCTACGCCGGAAATTTCTCGGAGAATGACTCCTCCCCCACATACAAACCCCTCTCCACCCTCCCTCTCTTTCTTCTCACTTATTCTCCTCGCCCGCCTTAATCCTGCCACCCGTGCTATGTCGTATAGGGTCAAAGAGAGATGAGCGGGTGAGCCCAAAAAACCCCCAAAAACTTTACTAATGAGTTTTGGATGCGCTGCCCACTGTGGTGAAGCCCACCCCCTAAAATCCACAGGCAGTCTGAGGAAAAAGGAACCGGACAAGTAGAAACGCAATCCCCCCCTACAACCCCTCACTCCAAAGTTCCCAAACGCAGTTCCAAAAAAGTCAAAAGCCTCGTCCCCCCCCCCCCCCTCTCTTTTTTTTTTTTAACTCTCTAGTTGAAAAAGTAACAAAGGATAGGCAAAGATCTCATTTCCGGACCCCCTCTCCTTTTGACTCTTTAGTAATTACCCTTATGTCGTTCCTCCTCATGTTGGCCTCCTTGCCTGAAGTTAAGTTTTTTCTCAACATCTCGTTCCTCATGCGTGAGCAGTCAGCATTGAGAATTTTCTGGTCCTCCTCCTTTTTTAACAGCACCGCACCTTTCCCCCAGCCTCTCACCCCTCCCTTTGCACCCCCACCCACCCCCCCCCCCCCCGCCCCCCCCCTAGAACTCGTGAAGGTCTTGATTGTGTTTTCACCTACACTTCTATACGTTCATAAACGGCGGCCAGTAGCTTCCTGTTGCCGCTGGACCTGTCCCCCTACCGATCAAGATGTTATCTTTTTCTTTCGTTTCGGGCGGTAGAACCCTTTGAAATTTTCGTCGCCGTCGACGTTGGCTTCCCTTTCAGGTTTTTCTTATCTTTTTTATTATTAGGTTTTTCGGTCTTGGTTCTTTTTCCTTCCGCTGAAAAAGAGCTCACTACTTGCAGAACGAGTCCAGTTTTCTATTCCCCCCCCCCACCCACATACATCCCCCCACGCCTCCTTTCCTCCCCGCCTCCCCCTAACCTCCCATATACCACTACCTCTCCTTTCTCCCCGCCCCCTCTCCCCGACTCCCCATTCTTTTCCCCCTCCTCCCCTCTCCTCCCTCCTACTCCCCCTCCCCGTAACCTATACCCCTCCCCCCTCCCTCTCCCCCCCCCCGGCATTCCACCTTCCTATCCCCCCCACTTTCCCTTCCCCCCCCCTTCCTCTCTATTCCTTCCGTTCCCCCCCCCCACCCTCTCGCCCTCTGCTCTCTCCCCCCCTCACTCCCATTCCCCTACCCCTCCCACCCCCAACCCCCTCCCCTTCTACCACTCCCTTTCCCTTCGCCCCGAACGCCCCCACTCCTCACCCACCGGCCCCCCCTCCCTCCTCCCCACCTGTCCCCATTCGTCCCCACTGTCATCGCTTTTCCCTCCCCCCTCTCCCACCCACCCTTTCACCCCACCCTCCCGATTCCCCCCCTTTCTCCCCCCCTTCTCCCCCCTCAACCTCCCCTCACCCCTCTACCCTACCCCTCCCTCACCACTATCTACGGCTTCACCGTGTCTCACAATTGTCTCCCCTCTTGATTCCTCATAATTTTTTATTTGCGCCTGTCTCCCACCCAATGGGTCTCATGACTTCACTACAGTCTCCCGCGCCCCTCATGCCAACCCATTTTTTTTTAAGCTTTTATCTGGACCCCTCTCGGATTTTGTCCCCACTCTCCCTTTTTTAGTTTTTTGTTTTTTCTTGAAGCACTCCCCCTCCAGGGCCTCTTTCCCCCACTGTTACATGTCGAGTCACCCCCCCCAAACCATGACGCTACGTAGACTTCTTGTTACCATGGGTACCTCCATGGTTCTCAAGGTCCATTCGTCCTACTGGAACACAAGATATGCCAACCCCTTTTTGGGACGGCAATACGAAGGCTTTTTTTTGTCGTTCCCCTCGTTCTCCCACTCACATCCGGCATTGGTCTATCCCCCAATCCCCCCCCCTGTTTTAACCCGAAGCTTCCATGCCCCCATTCTGAATCTCTCTCGTTAAGGACGCTCCACCCCACATGCGCTACCGCCTACTCATAATTTTTCCTTCCCCCAACATTCCCCGCCGTCTCTTTAATTGATTTTAGGGCCTTCGAGTGACCCACCCGAGTTGAACAGCTGTCCAGTGATCGACCTATCCTCGAGCCGGCAATTGCTCTCCGTACAAAACCGGGTTTCATCTTCAGGCCCCGAAGATGTTCACTCACGTACCATACCCCTTACTAATAGTTGAGCTAAGGTTTGTTGTCAGTTTTGTGGGTCATTCACCACTAGCCCAATTGGGAATACCTTACTAAAATGCGGCTTGTTTTCAGGTTGCAGATGATTTTTTTCAGGCACCCCAAAAGGAATCCCCAACCAAAAGATTCTACCGACCCCTACCGGACACCCCCCCCCTCCTCCCTCCCCCCTCTCACCCCTCCTCCTTTTCCCACCTCTCTCCCACATCCTCCTTCCTCACCCCCCGTCCCCAAGTCTCCCCCCCCCCCTTCCCACCCCCCTCCCCCCACCTCTTACTCTCGGCTCCCCCCCAATCTCTTCCTTAGCTTCTACCCTCGACCCCCCTTCCCCTTGTTCATTCCCTCCCTCCTACTCTCTCCCACCCACTGCCAACCACACCTCTCCCCCAATTCCCCCCCTCTTCTCTCATCCCCCCCTCTCCCGCCCCCCCCCCCCCGCACCCACCCCTCGCTCTCACACCCCCTTCCCCCCTATCTCCCCGCACATTATTCGCCTTCCCCATCTTGTTCGTCCTCTTTCTCTTTCTCCCCTCCTTTCACTCCTCATTCACCTACCCCCCATTTCTCCCCTTCCCCTCTTTCCCCCTTTTCCTCCTCCTCCCCCCTCCTCCTAACCCACAACATACTCTACTGTTCTTCTTTCTCACATGCCCTCCCCCCCCCCCACTCCACCCACCCCTTCTTCCCCCTTCCCCCCCCGTCCCCTTCAACTCCCCCCCTTTACCCACCCCCCCATACTCCCCCCCCCACCCCCCCCCCGTCGTCCCTCCTACCCCTATTCTCCCCCCCCTCACACCCCCTCCCCCCCGCCCCCCCTTGTAATAGATCCCCTCACTCCTCCCCCTTCCCCCCTCCTCCTGTTTTCCCCCGATTCTCCCCACCTCCCCTCCTTTCCTCCCCCATCCCTTCTTCCGCCCTTCCCTTACCACCCTCCACCCCCTCGCTTCCCCTCCTCCTATCTCCTAGCCACGCCTCCTATTCTTTCTGTTCTGCCCTCTTCTTCCCTTATCTGCTCCCTCTCCCTGCCTCCCTCTCCTTTTCCCCGTCTCTACGCCCTTCTCTCTCTCCCCCGGCCCTCCATTCCGCCCCTGAAAGCCCCTTCAACCCCCTCGCCTGGGTTCCCACCCCCATTTGTACCTTGTATTTTGGTTTGGTCCAAAGCCTTCCACGGGACAGGGCCAACCACCGACACGCCAAAACTCTCTGCGATCTCATCCTGCAGGTGTTTCCCCTTCGACCCCACTTGGTGGCAGCCC
>Ga0179593_1647147_pt1 | contig 17414 bp, 13 predicted proteins | sample CZODoug2_1_08_16_FD_185931 | JGI IMG/M metagenome (GOLD analysis project Ga0179593, IMG submission 185931) | Vadose zone soil fungal communities from Angelo Coast Range Reserve, California, USA - CZODoug2_1_08_16fungal (PacBio error correction) | ecosystem: Environmental > Terrestrial > Soil >... | reverse complement strand
CCGTCCGCTGCTTAGAAACAAATTCGCAATTCTTTTTTCTCCGGCATGTTTCCAGCAGATCCCCTTTCCCATTTCACATTTTTTTCGAGATAATCTTCGACACCAACTGAGGGCATGGAGAAAAAAGGGCTAGGTAAGAGGAGTTCCCACAGATTCAGGTAATTCCCTCGTCCCTTTCCAGTGCATAATAAGGAATGCAGTCAGGGCCAGTGCGACAAGCGAGAAGGTTCAGTTAAGAAGTCGATGATTCGGCTGCTCAGGCACTGGCGAGAGCCCCTCCCCCAGCCCCCCCCCCCCCGTAATTCCGGGACGGTGGTTGCCTACCCTCGACCGTCAGCCCTTGCGCTGCGTAAGTAAATCCCTTTTTAGGGTTGATGCCTTGCATTTCCACCGCACGCCACGATTCGTCTTTACCCCCAGATCCTTTAGGACAGCCCCGAGAGCCCTCCGCGGCCCGACAATGTGTTTTATGACCCATGACTACGATTGAGTTAGGCCCTCTCCGACTTCCCCCCCCGACCCTTCACCCCCCCAGTTCACAAACAGCGCAGAGCCTTTTTCGCGGAATGGCGTCAAACGCTTTTACAACAGCAGGGTCTGCGCTGCCGGCGCGTCACGGCGTGTCACCTTTACACTTTGCCTCGAGCAGAAACTAGGCACCCACTTTACTGATAGGTGCATTGATTGGCTTTGCTTTCAAGCCGGCGTCCTGCAGACGCTTTCCGCGGTCCCCGACGGCCTACTTAGTATTAAACAACCGCGCCCAATGCCCCGCCCCCCTACGGCCTCGGCGACAGCGTCTTCAATGAAAGTACGGCGGCGGTCCCCATCTCTCTCTGCGCCTTTCTCTTTCCGGCTTTTTCCTGCGCTCGAAGCGATAGCCCGGCGAACCCAATGCAACCTTTGGCATCGGCAGCCGTTGGGTTCTTTGGGCTAGAAGGCCTAGCGGCTGCCGCCCCTGACCCCCCCGCGTCATGCCCGAGCGAAAATCTTTTCCCGAGCGCCTGCCCCCCAAACCGGCGACTGGGCACCCGCCGGCGGCCTGCTCTCTCCCCCCCCCTCTTTTTTTTACTGAATTTTTCCTTCGGGAGCAATGCTTCCCCCCACCGCAGCGGTTGGGTCCCTCCCGCGCCCGCGTCGACCGCTAATACAGCAACACACGGAATCGAATCCTCTTTCCTCCTACAGCCGTTGTGTTGTTCTCGATTTAACCTTTTGTGGTGCTGTATGAGCCACTTCTTCCTGACGGTGGTAGCGCGTCCCCAACAGCGGCGGTGCCCCCTCCTTCGTAATCCTGCAAATTTCCAGGCCGAACATCGGGTCGTGCTGCGTTGCCGCGGCGTGTTTTGTCTTCTTTTGGGACGTGAGATCGGGAGAATTGTTCTATGGAACGGCGGGTTTTTTTCGAGGCTGCCGCCGTTCCGGTTTCCGTCCCAACCATTCACCCTTTTTTTTTTTTTTTTGTTTTTTGGTCCACCTATGCCCGAAGTTCCTTGGCGTTCGCCTCTTTCCGGGGGCTATCTCTCGAGCGTTCTGACCGGTAAATCTAGGCAGGCGTCGAGCTCACGCGGAAGTGGCATTACGTTTTTTTTCGGCGGCCGAGTCGCGCATGGCGCTTCTTGGATCATAGGCCGATTTCCTGTACCCCCGCTTCTGGAGGCCGGTTGCCGTGATCGCAATCATTAAGGCATAGCAGGAGGTGGGCTCTTTTGCTTCGCGTTTTGACTTCTTTTCTTCCCCCTTTCAGTATCTCGGAGTTGACCCGGATGGTCCGAAACTGAGTTTTCCGCATTCCCCCGAACACTTCCTTTTTGACCTTGGGCCGTTGTGCGTAGACAGCCCCCCCTTGCGACCTTCACCTCGGGGTGGCATGGCACCTCCGAAAAAGAAATTGGCGAGGCCGTGTTTCTCGCGTGTCGCATTCATGAGCTTCCGATTTTTCTTTGTATTGTTGTTCAGGCGGTGGACACTGCCATCGTCAGCAAAATATACGTGCTTTGGTACTCCCCCTCTCTCCTCCCGATGTCTCAACAAGATCGAAGGCCGGCTGTTTTCTTTGCGAGCATTTTCTCGCCGATGCCGATCTCCGAATCTGACACTTTTCGACTCTTCCCCTTTCATTTCTGTATGCAATAGAACCTGCGGCCTTATCTCAACGACGGACGTTTTTTTTAGTGCAGGACCTTTTTGTGGCCGCCGCCTCTCACCTTGTGCCATTCGCTTTGTGGGGTCTTCTCTGGTCATCTCCCCCTCAACAATCGGATTTTGAACAACGTTCCATCGACCATGCAGCCAATTCGGCGCAGAAGGCGCTCGTAGGCGATTCCGCCTTGGGTGCATATCATCCGCCTGGAATCCCCTTCCCGGGTTGCATTCCCGGCAGCCGAGGCCACAACTTGGGCGCTTTGTGTCTATCGCATACCTGTGACGCGTACGGCACTTCAAGCGATAGGTGCGCGCCGCATGTGTTATGCTTCCCCCCCTTTTTTCGCTTATCCCTCTCTTCACCTTTCGAAGCCCATTCCAAAAACAATCCCCCCCGACGATACCGCTATTCGCGCATCGTCTCGACTTTGTGAAACAACAACCGGGCCATGTTGCGCGCCGTCGATGCGGACTTCGGCCCCCTAATTTTTTTGCCGCTACCTGGCTGCAACCTTCCTCCTGCAATGCAACGACCTTTGGCGCGTTTGGCGTTTTGGGAGGCTGCGGGCCAGGCGATCAAATACCATCACCTGTTTCCTCTTTCCGGGTCCCTCCAAGGTCGCTACTAGCTGGTATCGCGAGATTTTCGACGATTAGATCCTCCCACCCCCCACAATTGGTCCTTCGTCCCTCTTTTTTGAGTATTCTCCTTTTGCTGCGACCACTCCCATGCCCGGGTTGCATTCTGGCGCTGTTTCCGACTCGCCCGCCGGCCCTTTGTCTTTTTCTGGGCCCTGTCCCGGACCCCCCACGATTTTATCATCGAGAAGGTCGGCGCCGTCCTAGGAAATCACTCCCCATGCCTTGTCCACCACCTGACGAAAATGCTGATTTCTCCGACGCGCCACTTCTCCTTGACGCCCCACGTGGTATCTATAGAACAGGGCAGACGCCGTTAGCGACCAATCAAAGAAAGCGTTCCCTGATCCTTTCACTAGTTGTCCCTTTTCTTTTTATCCCCCCGATCTTTTTCCGATGTTCCTGTGCTGATCTTACCCCGGTGCAGAGGAAATTAGCGCAGGCACAGATGCTTCCCTAGGGGCTTTAGTCCCTTATAATTTTGGCCTTAGCTTTGCAGTTCCCAGCCGCCTTGTAAGTGGTTTGCGGGCAGACTTTAGGAATTGTTCCTTTTTTTTCTTTTTCGCCGCGTTGGCCTCCAGGTTTCTTTCTGGTAATTATCACGACTCTTTTTCGTGGGCATATTAAACCTGGCGTTTTCCATTGGGGGCCCGCTGTTCGCTGCATCCCCCGATCCGTCCCCGTTGTCCCGCGCAGGCATCGTCATTCATGCATTCCGCTTTTCATCTCACGCTGGCGTGATCATGTTCCTGCTCTTCCGACAAGATTTTCGAAATTTCTCTCCCGTAGCCAGCGCTAACCTGAAAACCTCCTTTTTGTCATTTCCGGAACCGCACTTGCCGTTTTTTCGCCTTCTTGTGCTTTCGTCGTCAAGTCTGGTCGCCGCCGGATCCTCGCCGAACAACCATGGGTTAAGTCTCGGCTGAAGATTCAGTTAAAGTTAATCTTAGGCTCGCTCCTTCGTTCCGCCGTTTTGTTTTTTGGCATCGCTTTTAAAACGTGCCGATATCGTCCCCCACTTTTCTCCCTCCCCTTCCCGCCCTCCTTTGTAATTGTTCACCTTCCTTATCGCGTGGCCGCCTGTCGGCGTTTAAAATTCAGCTAACCATTTGCTTGTTTTTCCCCAACCTCCCGGATCATAAGCCCATTGTGCGCTCGGCGTTCGCAGCTTTCGAGTCCATCCTCGCCCATAAGGACCAGAATAAAAATGCACCTTTCCCTTTCCTACCTTATTTTCTGCTAGAGAGAATGGAAGCTTTTGGGGAAGGAAATTCTTTCTAACCGCTGCCGGTTTTATGTTCAATGGTGGCATAGTAAAACAGCATTGAAGCAGTCAGGATGCCATCGCCCTCCCGCCCTTTATTGTCGGTGTTGTGTTCCGCGGAGAGGCGTATTGCATTCTCCCCCTTGAGAATTAGACATCCGGATATGTTCCGATGAACCACCTGGATTTTTGCGAAATCCGAGCACCCTCGTGCCTTGTGCTTGAGACTTCACGTCGTGTTTGTCTCTATCCCGGGTTTCATCTCCCTTTCTCGGAACCAGGAGCCCAGGTTGCAAACATTTTATCTTGATAGCCCGGTGCTGGCCGCCAACGCCCCGATTCTGGGTATAAATCGCAGTGGGGGCTGGCAGCTCGTACAGTGGACCTAAGCTGACTAGATACAACGTTTAAGAGAATTAGACGATGTAAAGACGTAGTTCCGTCACCCGCGAGAACCGTCAGAGATGAATTTTTAGAGGTCTTTCTTGGAGTGCCGGGGGCAAACGAGTTTTCTTGATACCGCCTTTTCCCTCCCTCCAGATTTCCGTACGAAATTTGATCCTTGCTATGTATTGTCTTTTTTCGATGGGTTCGATCGCCGGTTGTTTTATCGGCCGTGGCTTTGCAGATACCCGACCTAATTTGTGGGGTCTCGGACCTGGTAGCTCGTTTTGTAACTTCCGACTTGGTTCTCCCCCATCTCTTTCTTCCGTCTTTGTTTCTCCAGCACCTTTCTAGCGACTAACGAGAAGGGACCCGAGAAGTGTGACCTCCCCATCCCTCCCTTCCTGCCTTCCAGGAGCAACGCACCAGAGGGGCCCGCCCGCCTTTCTGTCATCGTGGACGACTTCCCGAAAGAGAAGACTCCTGAAGTGAGTGGAGCCGACGTGAGCAGCGGCCCTCCATTTTCCCTCCTTCTCTTTAGGACCCTCCCCTAGACCTAAAACTTTATGAAACGTTCAATACATACTTTTCCCCCTGGGAGGCGCTAAATCGAGTGCCCCCAGGTTTTTTGGACCCGTCATCAGTGTTCACCTACTGCCGCTCCATATGAGTTACTGAAAAGAATTCAAAGGGTCCCCATAACCCCCCCGGGAGTGAGCACACTTCGAAAGCCTTGGAACCAAGGTTCCTCCTGGAAGGCCAACTGCCCATCCTAAACGGGCAGAAAACCCGCTTTAGGCGCCCGCATAGAAACCCGGGATGAACGAGGAAACCTTGTCTGCGTACACATGACCAGGACTGATTAATTCTAAAGCCCCACGGATTTTTGCGGCCGGTTTTCCCTTTTAACACCAGAACATAGAAATCAATTTGTTTTATCTCCAAAGTGATTTGCAGCGCTGCAACGAAGCCTTCGCTTTTTCTTTTTGAAATCGTGGTAATTGACCCCCGTACAAAAATGGCGACTGAAATCTCCGTGATCCTCCCTCTTGGTCTTTTTGCTTGCCACCGCGCCCTCTGACGTTTCCACTATTGCTGCGAATCCCCTGGATATCAATCCGTTGGTCTTAAGCTTTAGTGTTTGCTCGAAACCCTTTTCAATGACATGGCAACATGAAAGAGAGAATCATCCACGGGAACAAGCATATTCCACGATCCGCAGGACCTCCAAAACTCTGGGCACAATGTGCGTATGTTGAGATGAGTTATAAGGATAGGTTGTCTTTTTGCTCTATTGCACTCACCTAGCGGAAGGCTTCGCCCTCCCCCAGTCCGCCTTTTTGTGATCGCGTGCCTACCAGGCGCCGGCATTCTTAGGCTTCCAACCTGCAGTGTCCTGACTCCCCACATCTGGTTTTGACCTCATTTCATCCGCGTCTTATTTGTCTTTTCTCCCCGGATCCGCGGCAATTTGTAGACCGTCAATTCCCACGACGATTTCCTTTCCTTGGTTTTTTTCGCATCCCCGGACCTTCTCGGATGCGAGACATCCCACAATGCCTCCCTTAAGCAATTGTCTCGGGGCCTAGCACCTAGGGCCTTTAATTTGCCTTTACAGGGCGACTCTAATTCCTGAACGGCCTAGCGAGAAAGACCTCACTGACGTAGAGAGAGAGAGCACAGGCTGGAGAGATTGGGACCAGACTAAGGAGGGATAAAGACGGCGATTTTGATGAAGTACTTGACCAATATCATTAGGTTTAATCAATGAAGTTGGTTGGTTCTTGATGAGACTTTCCAAGTCCAAGGAAAGAAACAGAAGAAGTCGAGAAGAAGATGAAGGGGCGGAAAATCGAAAAAGCCAAAGTTGATCTACGGTTTTCCTCCTCAGCTTATCGGGAGCGACGCTGCTTTGCCTTGATTATAGTCGATATCATTCCGGTGTTCAAGACCCCCTTTGAAAAAACATTTCCCCTAGGCCCGGGTGGCAGTTTGCCCCCCCCGTAACTGACAATGTCCTCTACCGCGGTATTGTGGCTTGAAATTCATCGTGCTTTTGGATTGGTGAACACAGAACCCATCTTTAAGAGTTGCTCTTCGGTTGCAGACGCTAAGGTCCCCCCGGACAATTTTAGACCATCTTTCTGACCTCAGAATGACCATTTTCATAAAAAAATCCCCCCTTGTCCGTAGGACACTCTAAGGTGACTATCCTAGAATGCAGTTTTGAATGTTCTGGATTCGGCCTCCACAGTTACGATGGACTCGGCGGGCGCGCCTTTTTTTTTCGCGATGGCCTCCATCAACACGCCAACCCGATCGCTGATGCCCATAAACCAAGAACGTTTTCACATTGGTAAAAAGTCTTGTTTTTTGAATAGAGAGGTAATCCTTGATGTTGTCCAGGTGTCTTTCAAGCTCTAGGTACTTTTCATTCTGATATTTTTTTGTCATCGAGTAAAGCTTTGAGCCACCCTTGCAATATCCAGGAGGACGTTTTTTCGCTGCTGCGCCCTTTCACTGCGTACCTTTATTCGGTCTTTCAAGGCCAACGTCGAAATCGCTTCGTTGTGTCACAGATCGATTTACCCTTGTCCCTGTTTGTTCGAATAGCTCCTTCCCAACGGGAAAAGTCCCGCTGGTTTGCAGGCCGCTGCCGTTGTCCCCCCGCTCACCCTTCGCCTATTCTGATGTTCTGGACTTTCGTGCCAGAAATGATCAGCTTTTTCATCAGGGTTTTCGACTGAACCCTGATTTACGATAATGTAGACCCAATCTGTCATGGCTCGGAAAAGATAAGAGAGTTGCGCAACGTTGGCTCAAAAATTTAATGGATGACAACTCCCATTTGGGAACGTCGCGTTTTTAAGATAGAGGCGACGCCCCAAGACTGAAAGCAACGGGCGGGCATCGTTGCCTTCAAGAGCTCACTCGCAAGACGTAGCCGCGATGAGAGAAGCCCCTCCTACCGTTTCCAGACACGCGAGTCTACTCCTCCAGAACGAGATGACCACTCAGATTAAACCGGATCACATTCTGCTTCTGGTCCCCTGGCCATTTCTCGACTATTCCCAACGCCAGAAGGACCCCCCCGATAGGACAACTGCCTCTAGCTAAGATCCCTCAGAGATTATAGCTTGTGCCCTTGAAAAGCTGTCGGTCTTATGAAGAGGACGATCGTCACGACGTCGGCCCGGCAAGCCCAGAAATTAGGACTCCGTATCTGACCCCCGAGAAATTGGTACTCGTTTGTTATCGAAGAAGACCTTCTTGCTTTCATTAGTTAGATTTCCCCCTTTTCGTAGCGTCACGAGAACCTTCCAAAAAAGACCGGGGAGAAAAAGAGATGTGGGTGGGTGGAAGGCTATGGGTGGACCCTCTCACAAAAATATAAATGTCACTTTTCCCTGGGTCCGAACAAATGCTCCAGGGTCACCACATTTTTATCCTCCCGTTCACTTCTTACCCCTGCACGATGATCAGCATGATTCGCCCCACCCTTTTTGTCATCGACAGATACTATGGGCGACAGGCGCATGTGCAGGAACGGCAATCACCGCGATCCCCCTCCCCCGACGACAGGAAAGGCCAGTTGATCCATTGTCCATTTGTTCGGCTCCCGTGGTATATGCCCCCCCAGGTCCATACACGAGGCTTGTCCCCATATGCATGCAAACCTTCCCCCCCACCTTTTTCCCCCAGTATCTCCCGACAATTCGTTGAGAATGGATTCCTTTGAGCCATTGTCGTATTTCGTTCCTCTTGTCTTAACAGCCAATTGAGGAGAACTGAGAACCATAGTTCTTGCTCCCTTTTTTGTTTTTTATAGATTCCTCTTTTCTTTAGCCTCCAACAGGAGCTGCCAACGCGATAAGGACGGTTTGATAATGACCTCCCTGAAAGCGTAGAAAGTGGCCGATCCCCTACAATTTTTTCTTTTGGCCAAGAACCCCCCCTCACGCTTCCCCCCCCTCTCCCGTCTATTGCCGACTCCCCGATTGACGCTGTATACACGATCCCCCCCCCCGGCCGAGACTTCCCCCCCCGGCGAAAATCGGCGCTACCCTCCCCTTCCCCGATATACTCCATTGACGTCGCCGAAGTTCAAGCAAAGGCACTTGAGGTTCACGGTTGTCCATCCTTTTCCTGTCCCTTCGGTCGTCTGTCCTCCCTTATCCGCACCGGGGTCTTTCTTGGTCCGGAAGTAGAATTGCATTCGATCACTTCCCCGCGTGGCCCTCTTGCCTATATGCATTGGTAAATTACGTTTCCTTTTCGGAACCCTCCAACGTTGTGCCTTGGATCGGGTCGGACAGCGTCCCCTTTCGGGACAAAACTGGCTTCGCCACGGTTTTCCCTCCTCCGCTTTCTTGATTTATGCCCCTCCTTGCCGGCCGTCCCGCTTTAGAGGTGGAACTTACCAGCACAGTTTCAGTACCAGCCGCCATGGCCCCAAGGGTTGATTGTCCCGGCGGCTTTGAACAGGAAACTAGTCACCGCGCACTTAAAGCCCCTTTGAGGTCATCACTTTTTTTGCCTTGAGCTCGTTGTCCTCTGCACACTTAGACAGAAGTCAAGGACCCCACAGTATTTTGCGTAGTCTGCTCCAGAGAGTCCTCCCTTGGACCAAACGAGTTGTCCATGAAGGGATCAGTATACGCTTTATTGCGGGCCGGCCCCCCCTCCCGGAGTCTTGCCCTTTTGTACCCCCCTTTTTTTTCTCAGATCGCCTTTCGGCGGCCTTTTCTTCAATCCGATGCCTTTCAAGTCTTGTGGAAAGGAATCTCCATTTGCCCGTTCTGAACTTCTTATGTCCCTATTCTTTTCCTGTCGGGTCCCCTAATGGTGCGCCCTAAAAGAAACACTTCTGAATGGTCTTCTAGTGTCCCGACATGCCAGGGCATTTGTTCCCCCGAAAGGCCCGCAGTGATAGATACTTTCTCAAGCTTCTGGAGCCCCTCCCCCCCGTTATAGAATAGGAATGACCTCGCGCCCCGCTAAACGCTCTTAGCGCTTCGGGTGCCCACCCTCCCTCCGTCGGCTCCTTTTTTGATTTTTGAAGGTGTCTTGTTGCCGCAGCCTCCCCACCGCCCGCTTTCCCTCTCTCTGTGCATATTTCAGGGGGTAAGGTGCTCCCCCCCCTTAGAGGCGCTGCCCCCTTGTTTCCTCTCCTCCGACCCCCTCCCGGCGTTCAAACTTGTCCCGACTGGGTTTTATGTTTCAGTCCTTAGACGTACTTTTCTTCCCCATTTACCGGTTTTTATTTGCGGGCTTTTTTTTTTATTCGACCGTTGTTTAAGAGAGACTAGCTCTAAAAGTCCCACGGGTTTCTAGCATAAAAATCGCATGATTTCGCAAACGTCCTCCCCTGCTTGACTCCGGTAAAACTTTCACCAGGTAGCTCACACCTCCTTTCCACTTTGGGGCCTCCCCGCCGATTGCTTTCCTTTGGATCCAGGCGTATCCGTGATTCTCCCCCCCCATGCGTGACTCCGCCGACGACCGCTTCAGTGTTTTTTGGGGGAAACCTTCGCAGAATCTTTGTTTTTCCGGCATGGTTATGAGTCCAAAAGGTTTTAACCTCAATTTTGTGTTTTCTTCGGATCCTTTAGCCCGCCCCCGCGTCATGGGCCACAAAGGGTTTTTAAGCGGCCCGGCCACGACTCGAGGTCCTTCCCGATGCTCGTCCCCCCTGTTTCACGAATAAGGGCCCAGTTCCGGTTCCAGTGCGAACCCTCCTTTCGCGAAGGTGCGTTCATTATGTCTCTCTTAGTGGTCCGCTCTCCACGGCGCTGCCATTCTAGAAACACCAGCCTTTGGCAGGTGTCCCCTCCCCCCTCGACCCGTCATCCCTTTTCGTGGTCTACATACCGTCCGGGTCTGGCTTTTCCGATGCATTTGCACCTCAATACCGTTCTCGGCGCGACCCCGGCTCTTTTTTCTTGCATATGCTTTCCAGCAGGGCGAGCGCCTTGAGAGAACGCCGGTCTTTTTTTTCCCTTTCGCCTTTTGAACTTTTTTCCTCCCCCTCCTTGTGAAGCAAACGTTCCCCAACAAGTTTTCAAGAGGATTTCGCGGAAGGCGTCTTTTCCTCGCTCTCTCCTTCGCCTGCTGGCGCGTCCCCCCACGGTCGTGAATAGTCTGGAAATTTGACGGCGAAGAAAATCTGCAAAAACAAATTTCTTGTGATTTCGCTCAATCGCGAGCTTCGTAGGAGGTACGGGGCCCAAGTAGGACCGCGTATTGATACACTTCTTAAGCTCCCCCTCCCAGCGCACCGCACGTTTCTTTGGGCGGGTTCCCTAGAAGCTCTCTTCAAGAGAGGTGGACCATTTGATAAGAGATATCCCCCCTGTAGGCGCTTTCACCCCAACTGCTTTTCTCGGCAGCTTGAATGGTGGGAAGTACCGCGGCTGCCCCCCTCTGTACACGCGATTCCAGAGGAAAACTTAGCGTCTGCCCAACCGGCGAATTTGACGAGGAAATACAGACGTCGGAATAAGTGCCCGAAAAGAACCTATTTTCGTTTCTGAACTTTGCTGAGGACCAGCGCGCACACCCCCCTTCCTCTGTGGGCCGGAGATCCCCGCGTCGACCTGTGATATACAGCAAAAAAACGAATCATATCTACCTCTTTCCCTCCAGAAGGTGTTGTTTTTAGAGCTTCCTGATTTCCGTTGTGAGTTGCTTTTCCCATCTTCGAGTCCGACTTTTCCAAAACAGCGGAGGTTGCTAGATGGTCCCTCCTGAAAAACTTCCGGGCGAAAAACATCGGGTCTGCCGGATCGCCGGCTCTTGCAGCGGAAGTCGGACTTTCATTCTCTAGGGGAATTATGGAATGCAGGCGGGTTTTTCCGGCCGTCAAATCCGTCTCGCCCAACCCCCCTTTTCCTGGACAATCCGTTGTGCCTTTTGGGTTGAATTTGGATCTTAGATTCGAGTCTAACGAAAGGTAAAGAGCATGAAGAGAGAGTCCCTTCGAAGAAAAACTCCTTCCCTTATTGCGTTGCGGCCGAGTAGTTTCCGGCGAGCGTCTTTTATCCCCATACGCTGGGGGGGGTGGTGTCTTCGGTTCTCGTTGCCCGGCGTGACTCTTGAGGCTCGCCATTCTTTTCATCACCGCTATCAGGAGTGGGTTTGGAGAGGGTCTTTAGGCAAAGTGAAATGCTACCCGCAGTGGGTCCGAGCCCCCTTCAGCGGTGCCACGGTTTTAGTTGTGCACGACCCGAACTTAAGCGTTTACCTTTTTGGGAAAGGCGGGTGCTTCTCGCGGCGGACCTCCCTTCGGGGGAATTCTTGCCCAAAGACATGTTGCGGCGCTCCCCGTGGCGCTCTTGCTGGCGCATTGATCATGTATGTAGAGATTACGCGTCTTCCGTTGTTTCCTCCAACATTTCTACCCCGTCCTTTTCTCGACCACGCGCTTGTTTTCTGGCGAGGTCTCCCCCCCGACGCCTTCCCTTCGGTGGTGCTTTGCGATGCATTTTTGAGATAGAGATGACCTAGCCCCTGCCGATCTTTTCTTCCCGATTCGCTCCTTACTTTTCGAACTTTTCCTGGCCTTCTTCGGGTATCGTTGCAGGACTTTCGACGGGCTTGGGCGCCTTTTAAAACGACCCAGTTGTGGCCAATGCCCTTTGGGAGGGATAAGAGGATGATTTACAGAAAATTTCCTTCCCCAGATCGCCCCAGGCTTCTACTTCGGAGCAGTGTCCTTTTTTCGGCGCGACGCAATGGGTGCATCACTACTGGAATTCCAAGGTCCCTCAGCATTTTTTCGCCCTCGGCCCCCAAGTGTGCGCGTCTACGATACCTGTTTAAGCAGTTAACGGCACTAACGCTAGGCGTTGCTGCCAATGCTTTTTCGCTTCACCTTTTCTTTCTTTCATCGCCACGTCGACCATGCCAACCCCCTCCGCGACCCTATTCGCGCATCGTCGTCGACTTTGCAACAGAACCTCGGGCCATGTTGCGCGCCGTTCGATGCGGACTTCCGTCCCCTTCTTTTTGGTCATCCTACCTTTCTCTTCCCGCAATGTTCCACTCCCGACGTTTGCGCGTTTGCCGCGTTCCCCTGGCTGCTGCGGTGCGCCAATTTATCAACAGTGTCACTAAAGGCTCCCTCCTTCAGCAACGTCTCCTTTTTGTTATAGCGATTTTATCGCCGCTGATAGACAAACGGTTTTCGGCTCCCCCCCAGGGCTTTCGGAGTGGTCCCGATCGGAGGTTCGAAAATTTGTTTTTTTGTAACCTTTGTGTTTTGGCGGTTCATGATGTTAGATGGCACCCCTTCACTCGACCGGCCCCAGTGTTAGTGTTTAGCAACATTCGGTCCCTCCCCCTCCCCAGATCTCATCCCTTTCTTTTTTCCTGGCCCCGCGGTCCATGACACTGGCCACCATGGACTGGAAAGGCATGCTGATTTCTCTCCTTCCCGACGAGACGCGGATATGGCGCACCCTTCTTGGTAGAGATAGAAACCACGGAAGTAGCTAGCTCCTTCCCCCCCCCATCAAATCATTTCACTTATCCCTGGCCCAACTCGTTTCACCCCTTTTTCCCCCCCGCTCGGGAGTCTCTACGCTCTGGTCGCCTGATGTGATATTCACCAAGGTGATTCCCCTTTTCAATGAAAGTCTGATCTCTTCGGTCGTTGCGCGGGACGTCATGAGATGTCCCGGGGGCCGCCGATGGGCCCCACGTGGTGGAAATGGCTTTGTAGGAATAGTTTTCGTTTGTATGATTTTTTCCAGTAAGAGTGCGTCCGGCATTTATGTCCTCTTCACGACGATGCTATGGGCACGGGATTGACAATGGAGATGATCATTCCCTCGTTTTCTTTTTCCCCTTCCCACGACCACCTTGCGGTTTCTTTCTTCATGCCTCTCATCTTACGCCCCTTGGCCGTATTTCCTGTTCTTCTTAGTCTTAATGAACCAAGTCTTGGAACACTGATGCATGCGCCACGTACCCCCCATCCCCGCTCCCGTTTCCTGCCGTGTTTTTTCGCTTTCGGCGACGCCGGCGTTTTCCCTAGAGGACTGTTTCGGCAGCCCTATCCCCCCACTGGAAGTCTAGCAAAGGCTTAGTTAATGCTTCATCGGCGGCTTAGTTAATCTGCCGCGGCGCGGTGATGGTGTTTGTTTATTGGAATAGTCGAACGTGCCACGCTACATCTCGTTCCAAATTTCTAGATTAAGAATTACATTGTAATGTCAAGTACTTATAGCGTGCCCCGCTCTGCTAGGCAAGACCTAAAGGCCCCCCTCAAGGACTCAATGGCCCATTTTCTCTCGGGAGTATTTCCTCCTTGGCGTCAGCCATCGCCTTGAAGGATACGTGCCAAATGCTCACACGCCATCGCGTTATTTTTTTTCCTCATTTCCGGCCAGATCCCTTTCGGACAATTTTTTTCTGACTGGGGGTATATAACCCCGACGATGCAGACAAAGTTCATGCCATGGATGCCGCCTTTTTTTGCGTGGCGATCCTTCCCGTTCTGCCGCCCATGATGCGCACATACATGGCTATGACCCCGGCTTGGCGAACTCATCGGTCATGTCAGGTCTAGGCACTTCCCACGCTGCCTCGCATTTTCCTTTTTCTGACCAGGGACAGGTGCAACCTTCTTATCTTTGATCGACCACCCTGGCGGACCAGAGACCTCCTCTAGTGTTTCTCCCCTCTGCAGTTTATCTTAGACCTTTCGTTTTGAAAGCTCCAAACAGCGCCCGCTGATCCCAAAACACGCGGCGGTCCCTATCATAAACGGTCAAAGATTGATAGCTAATGATCGCTTCTTTACAGTGTCTTTCTCCCCAGACTCCAGCCCCGCCTTTCCGGACCTATATGTTATGACGATTGCTTATGCGGGCGGAATGTTTTAGAGAGCAGCTCTCAGTACGAACCCTTGAGATATGCAACTCTCCGTTTCTAGGCCTTGTGTTGTAACTTACATCTCCGTTTGCCCTTTTTGCAGGCCCCCGAGTGGGAAACATTGGGAGGATGGCTCATTCTTGGTCGATTACTTCCGAAGATTACCGCAGTTGAAGCGGAGGTTTTTCTTGCTTCGTAGCACTCCCTTAGCGTAGACATCGACCCCAATTTGATCGTGAAGGCCTCCTTCCCCCTTCCCCCCCCCCGTCCAGACCCACGTTGACTCCCGCGTGAGCGGGACCTAGATGCGTCCACATGGCTCCATTTCGTCAATGACAAGTGAGATTTGTCTCAAGCCACATGTTCTTTTTTTTTGGCGTTGGGTGTGTTTTTTCTATGATCGACACCCCCCGCAATCTCTTTCGCTTTGATATTTGGTTGCACTTTTCTGCACATCAGCGTCTTTTCGAGTCACTGAATAGACCCGGTAAAACTGGTCTCACTGGACCCTCCTTTTTTTTTTTTTCTTTTTCACGCAGTTTTTTTTTACAGTCCCCTCTCCTTTTTCTCGTGAAACCGCCCCCCTGCCTTCCAGATAGCGCCTTTTCCTGGAGGAGATTGCAAGGGCCGTTTTCCCCTTGCCGATTGTCACCCTCTCCCCCCTGCCGCAGATCCCCCTCGCTCTCCCACCATCGCCAGGCTGAGAGACTTTCCCCCTACTGAATTTGAGCACAATGGCGTTTGGTGAGGGGACAGCAGTCCCTCCCCTGCGTTTCTTTTCCTCCCTTTCTTCTCACATCTTCTCCCCCTCTGAAGACATTGGTGATCGAGCATAGAGAGGTGCGTCCCCTTTGTTTGTGCATGTTAGCTTAGATCACCTGATCGTCCTACGGCAACATCGAGGTGTTCCCTTTTCTTTTCATTCCCGGATTTCCATTCCCTTATCCTTTCAGGAAACCTCCCCTCCTTGAGCTCTTTCCCGCACCCCCCCCCCCCCCCCCCCACCCCCCTTCTTGGTTAGACCCCCTCCGGCACCCGTCTATGGAATTGATTTTCTTCCAACCAACGTTCTTTTCCCCTCCTTGTAGTTTTTTCCCTCCTGCTCCCAGAGGTCTTCGCATTGTTCCAGGGGACCGTACAGGAGACTTTTTTTTTTTTCATCTGTCCGGAAATCCTTTTTAACTCATCCTCTTTCGAATGTGGGTTTTCGACTATGGTACCCTCCTTTTCAGGATCAGGGGCCCTCCCCCCCCACGGACGGCTGTAGCTGTCCGGATTCTCCAATATCTTAAGATTTTTTTTTGAGCTCCTGTAAGGACATCTCCCCAATGAAGAATTTCTTTAGAAGCTCCCATTGCGGGGGACATGCGCCCCCCCCCCAACTTCGGCCAAGCCCCTTTCGGTGAGGGTCTTGAGGCCCCCTGATGACTTGATCATGAGATCTTTGGTCCAGATCCACCCTGGACCACTTTTTCCTTGGTTTCTTCGGGGCCCGACCCCCCAACGACAATGGCTTCGACCGCTCTTGGTTTTTTTCTCTTCGGTTGCCTTTTTTCTCCATAGTGTTTTTTTTATTGCTTTTCTCCATTGAGCCTCTCCTTTCGAAAATTTTTTGCCCATCTCCCCTCTCCCTATGCCTTGCCTGATGTGCCTTTGAACTTTCTCCCTATTCCAGAAGCATTTCCTCATGCTCTCGGACAATCACCAAGGATTCGCTGGACATCTTTCTCTTTCCGAATTCTCCCCCTTTATTGCCAGTTTCCTCCCCCTCCCCGCGATCGAGATCAATCAACCATCCTACATGCTGATACCCTCCCTGGGGATTTCTCTTTTCCTCCCCCATTGCTCCTTTTTTTCAAGTCTTCCTTCCCCTTTTTCCTGTTTTTCTTCAGGTTTCATTCGCTCCATATAACCTCGGCCCTCCAAACCGACCCCCTACAGTGTTTTTAAGTTACACCGTATCTCTCCTTTTTTGGCACCGGTAAGATTTTCGTGGTGCTTTCCCCTATCGATTTCCCTTCTCCCTGTTTTGTTTTCTCTAGAAACCTCCCCCCCAGATGGGCCCCTCCGTCAACCTTCCTCTCTAACTCCCCCTCCGAGTTTTCTTTCTGGAATGTTTTCCCAGACCCTGAGCGGTCCATCCTTTTTTTTGATTACTGAAACCTTTGACCCTCCAATTGCCCCCTCTCAGCGTCTTACCTTGTGTATGCCGGAACTGCGTCGCGGATTTTCTTTTTTGGGCACGAAGATCGAGAGTTTAGCCTCCCCCACGCCCTCCTGTCAAGCCCGGTTTATTATGTGATTCCAGCCCCTACTTCCGAGTCTCTTCCTCACTTTTCCAGCGTGATAAGGCGTTGCCGTTCTCTTTTGTTTTTCCTCGCAAAATCCTCTTCCTTTCGCGTCCTCCCCCTCAGAGGTCCTCTCGAACCCCTGACGCACAATACTATCGTACTTTTCCTCTCTCTTGACTTTTTTTTTTTTCGCTGTCGGATCGTTCTAGGGCATTCCTCCCGCAATTTTTCCCCCCGACGATCATTTAAAGGCTCTTCTTTGTCTCGACTCGCTCAAGCTGTAGCTGGTTCTTTTTCCATAGCTGCCCAAAAAGAATTGATCCCCCGATTCTAAGCCCTCCCCCCCCGGAGATCCGTTTCTACCTGGGTCTTTCCTGCTGATTACAGGGATTATCACCCATTTCCCTAAGGTCCCTCCTGAAACTCACTGGCCTAGCAAATTGTGGCGACCCGCCCCGATAGTATTGTTTCAGTGCTTTGATTCGTCTAGTTTTCTAACCACGAACCAAGAACAGACCCTGCCCGCTTTTCGTATAGACCTTACCCATATAACCCCTCGGGCTTGTAAGAAAGCCTTGCCGTCACAACCCTCATAGCCCCCCTCATGGAGTTGATAAGTTTCTATGGGATGTAAAATTTTCCGTCCCTCCTCTCGACAATTGGTCCGTTCTCTGTCTTTTCGCCTTTCCCTGAACCCTTGGGCAACCGATTCTGCCTTTAGAAGGCGTGAAACGGCGCCACCCTCCCCTGCTCCACCCCCCAATCCTCTTTCTTTTCCCCCCTCACTCCTTCCCTACTCACTTCCTCCCTCCTCC
>Ga0179593_1297722_pt1 | contig 17415 bp, 21 predicted proteins | sample CZODoug2_1_08_16_FD_185931 | JGI IMG/M metagenome (GOLD analysis project Ga0179593, IMG submission 185931) | Vadose zone soil fungal communities from Angelo Coast Range Reserve, California, USA - CZODoug2_1_08_16fungal (PacBio error correction) | ecosystem: Environmental > Terrestrial > Soil >... | reverse complement strand
AGCTATTTTTTATGCTGTCGAGCACCTCACGCTCCTTTTTTCCCCCCCCCCCTGGACTCTGAGATTTGCTCGTCTCCCTCCTTGACTTCCGGTACGAGGCCCCCCCGACTCCTTCCCCTCATTACGACTGTATGTGCCCCTTCTCCTTCTTTTTCGTTTTGCTAACCTATGTTGTGCGTGACGACCCAGTTCTCTTTGTTCCCCTCTTTTTTATGTAATCCCTCTTGTCTTATTCTTCTCCTCTTTGTGCATCCTTCTTAGTGCTTAATCCCCTTGTTACAAGACACCTATTTAACGAAGTAAGGAATTTGTCCCCAGGTCCATGTTTTCTTCCCCATTCCACGCCAATTCCGCGCCCTTTTCTGCGTCGAAGTAGAGTCTTCATTCCCCTCCTCCCTCCCAGTTCCTCTTGCCTGCTCTCCACTAGAGGAATGAGATAATGCGCGATCTGATCCTTTTCGGTTTCGAGTATTATACTTCTCTTTTGATATAATTGTGTGTTTACGTGTAACTGGTTACTGTTGATCGATTCTTTTTGTATTGCTCCTTTTGCTTTTTCCTCCCTCTTCTCGTAAGCTTTTTTTTTTCTACCCTCCTCCAAAATAGAAATTACTAGGTCACAGTAGAAATGTAAGAGATTACATACCTTTTTGCAGTTTAATCCGGTCTTTTTCCTTTCATCCTGGTCCCCTTTCCGTCCCGTTTTTATGACCTCTTCTTGGCTCCTCCTCCGACTTTTTCTCTTTTTATTAGTTCTCTTTTGATCCGTCTTCCCCTTGAGTATGAATTGAGTTTACTTGTGTTCCCAGAGTTTTTACTTCCGATTTGAACAGGTTGGCGAGGAGATACAGCTGAGTCGCGGTCTGACGTTCCCATCGTGTTCTGTATTTTCTCTTTCTGTTTTTCTGACTCCCTTGCTGACATAGAAGTTTAAGTCCACCTTCCCCTTGAGTTAGGCTTTTCCCAACGACTTTTCCTTATTTTGATTTTTTCCATGGTTCAATATCCTTGGATCGTATCTTCCATCTTGGATCAGATCTCGACCACTCCCTGGTCTCCTCCCCTTTTCACCCTCAATGAGTAAGGGTAAATGGCGATGTGAATCTGTGTGGTCTCTCGGCCGCTGCCTCCCCTGCCCGCACCCCCTCTGCAGTTCTGGTTTGTTTTGGTTTACGCGCGATGTCTCGCTTTTGCTTTTTGTTGAGGATTCTCTCCATTCTTCTTTCTCCTCCTTCAAGGCGCGGACTAGCAGTCTTCGGGCGCTTTCGCCCATCTTTGTTGTTAACGCTGCTTTATTTTTTTTTGTGTTACGTGTTCTGTTTTCTCTCCCTCTGCTGATCTAATTTTCCCGATTCAACGTTCAGTTTAATCCATGCCCCAGCGTTTGGCGTGTTTTTTTTTTTGAGCTTGGCTTTTATAGTTTTCCCCTTCTCATCCTATGTCCTCTTGTCCTACGGTCCTCCCTCTTTCTTTCGTCAGTACATACGAAGAAGGTGTAGAGGTCCCATCGGTAGCCGGATTTTTTCTTTTTTCTTTCGACGGCCAGACCTCATGGAAGCTCAATCTCTTTTCTTCCTGTGCTACATTATGTGTAGTTCAATGTTCTTGTCGTTCTTTTTATCTTACTTGCATCTTTCCTCGAGTTCCTCCTCCCTCTAGCATAAGTGCCCTCTTAGTTAAGTCCCATTTTTTTCCGGCTGTCCTGGGAGGAGATCAGTTCAAGGCTTGCGCAGCTTTTTTTCATTTGTGCAGAGCTTCGTCTTCTCGGCCTCAGTCACTGATCGTTGCGTTGTAGTTCGTCTCTCACGAACCTTTCTTACAGGTAGTTTATCTCCCTGATGTAAGTATCTTCGTAGATCCTTGTGATTGTAGTGTTGTTTTTGTCCCTTCTATATTTCGTTCCTTATTGTCTTGTGTTTGCCTGTTTCGGTCTATTCGTCTCTTGACCCCCCCCTCTTTGGCTTTCTCCATGGCTTGCTTCGGCCCTCCGGCCTGTCTCCCTCCCCTCCTCTTCACTTAAGGGCTCAACACATAATAGAGTCTACGCATTGTGACTCCCCTTTTTCTCGTTATTCTTTTTTTGTTTTTTTTGCAAGGTTTTTCCTTCGCTTAGTCTTGTGGTTTCCTTCTTCCTGTGTGGCCAGGCTGTCTCCCCCCGGTATCAATGGCCCTGATGCGGGATCAGTATTAATTCCTGCCTTCCAATCCACCTCGTTTTCCTCTTAGTCTGTTTCCTCACCTTTCCGGATGTCCGGCCTACGATTGCAATGCTGTTTGATTGTTTTTTTGTGCGCCTTCCACCCTTCTGACATTTCCTTGGCTTCTCCAGTTTTTAAAACCAATTTATCTCGGTTTACTTTTTCTCTCATACTGATGTTTGTTGTTGCTATCTATTCAACTTTTGGATTTCGAACTTGACGTTCATTCATTTTGTTCCGTCTGATGATGTTGTACCTCTGCTTCTGCTTTCCCGTCTTCATATTCTGTGGCGTTTGTTTGTCCTTAAGTAAATTCGTTGCGCCCCTTTTATGACTCTCTGTCAGTTTTTCGGTCCCCTCGGCCGTGTGATGCTTTCTTCTTTTAGATTGTACATGTTTATCTCTCCTTTTTGTTTAGAAGGGTTTTTTTTTTTTTTTATGTTTTAGCCCAGAGTGCTTTTGTTCTTATCTATGTGTCCTTTGGGTGTCTGCCTCCAGTCAACCTCTTTCTTTGCTGCAACACTGGATCTGACTCGAGTCTTTGTTTTCGAACATTATCAGGATTTTTTCTCATGAGCCGTGTTCAGATCTTTTTTCTCAAAATTCCGTGTCTCTTACTGTCGAGCGCACATCGCTCTTTCATATCTTACCTCCCTGACATGTTTTTTCTTTCTGTTTCCTGGTTAGGCCTTCCGGGTGTACTTAAGATGTACCCCCCGTTAGCTTTCCGCCTCGTTTGTCTTTTTTTAAACGGGTATCATGCTGCGTTTCACTCGAAGCGTTCTTCTCCTCTCCTCTCGCGCTCCCCCCCCCCTTGGTAGTCGCATGTTGCATTTCAAGGCGAAGGTGTCTTTCCCTCAGGCATCCTGATGAGCTTCAGGCCTTTTTTTTTTTGTCAGTTATTAATTGTTTCCCTGCTATTTCCGTTTTCTTTCCCGCTCTTTGAGTTTCTTTCCTTGAGTCGTGATGTCTTTCGCAGTTCTTTGGGGTTTGTCGTTTTAGTCTTCTTTGATGTCTGTGATTTTTCTGTTTTTTTTCCATCCTGTTTTTTCGTCCCTGGATTTTCCCTTCTTTCAGCCTCGTCCTCTTCCTTAGTTGCGTGGCTTTCGGTCACTCCACTATTTGAGCGGTCGAGGCTTTTGCTTTTGGTGTTTTGCTTGAGTAACTGTCCATCTTGTGTTTTGATGTTTTTTTTGCTTGTGGTTTGTGTGATTTCTGACTTTGGTTAATCTGGAATTTTCTTTTTTTTCTCTGACTTCGTTGGGCCTCATTGATCTTTTTTCTAGTGGTATTTCGTCCTCATCCTTTCTTCCTCCTCACCCCTTCCCCCTGCTATAGACGTAATCCTGCTGATTTTTTTGCCTTTTTCCCCGTCTTTTTTCGTATTTTTCCTTGTTTGAGTACCAGGGTACAATTCGTCTTCTCTGTAAAGCATTTTTCTCCCCTTGCCTTTCTTTGTTGCTTTTTTGGTTTTTTCCGCTGCTAATTCATTTTGTTGTTATTAGGTCAGAGATTTTTTTCTTTTTGTCATGTTGAATCCCCGACCTACTTTTCAAGAGATGGGGTCCATCTTGTCTTTCTCAAGTCATTTCCTTTCTGTGTCTTTTCTTTTTGCGCCTTCTCTCGACCGGTTAAGTGTTCCTCCCGGCTGTAGCCATGTTTGGTTTTCCCTACCCTTTATATTATTTTTGGGAGCGTGTTCGTCTCAGGGAAGCCCTCCTTGTAGTCATCTAGATTCCTCCCGACAGCCGTCCTCCTTCTGCCCACTTTCCTTCTCTCGTCAACGAAAACTTTACTAACCACTCATTCCTGGTTTACCTGGATGTCTTCTGGGAACCCGCCTTGCAGTCGGCTTTTAGGTTTTTTTACCTTGATTCTTATGATCCTTTGTCCCGGCTTTTTTTTATTTCTTGAAATTCCAATGTTACTATTTGCTGTTCTTCATTCTTTTCCCGTCCCTCTCATCTTCTCCTCCTCTCTTTCTCTCCCTCGGCCGATTTGACCTCGGTTCTTTTTTCTTTACTTTAGTTCGCTTTTTTTTTTTTTTTATTATCTGCTTTTCGACCTCTGACCTCCCTCCCCGGTTTTTTTTTTTTTTCGCTCCCCCTCTTCTTGTTCCTCTCTCACCGATGGTCCCGCCCTTGCAAATAGACACCACCCGGTTTCCTATGGCATCCTCTTTTCGCTAGTGTGGGCCGTGTTCGTTACCCTTTAGCCCCCGATTCGATCCGTCCTTTTTTTTGTCCCATCGCCTGCGCTCTATTCTGGCGTTTCTCTTTCCATGTACGTGTAATGTGCGTCGCCTCCCCCCGTGTGCATTTTTTTTTTATGTGAGATTTATTTCCCCTCCCTCCTCTCTCTGGGGCTCCTGTTCTGTGTCCCCCCCTGTGTTCTTTTCTTTGTTTTTATTCCTATGTTTTGGTGACTCTTCTCTTCTGGTTCGCTGCCGCGTGGTCTTTTTTCCGCGGTGCTGTGCTGGTCGTTAAGCATATGTGTTGTGGGAAGTCTTTTTACTATTCTCCACTTCTCGGCCGTTTTATGATGACCTTCTTCCCTCTCTTCTTCCTTCTTGCCTTTTGTCCTCCGTTCTTTGGGCCTGTTTCTACCTGCCGGCCCGTTGGTCTCTGTTCTGAGTTCGATGGCGGATTCTAGGTGTTTTTTTCAGTGCTAACATGATTTCTTTTAAAGCTTTTTTTTTTGTCTTCTCCTCTCTCTACTTCCCCGCTTGTGTGTTTTTTTTTTCTCCTGTCTCTTCTTTTTTGTTTGTTTTTCTCTTTTGTGAGCGCAAGGTTGACGTTATGTTTCTAAGCTAGCTTGTTTTACATGCTCCAGCTAACATTTTTTCCCCCTACCCGTCCCGCGGTTGTTGCGCTTCTCGTTTTTTTTAGGTCCTTGACCCTTTGATTTTTTGCACCTCCTTGCCATTCTTGTCCTCGTTTCTTACCTTGCGATCGGATCGTTGGCCAGGGCTTTGACTTCGAAACTTCGTGCTGAGCTCAAGTCCACTTCGAGTGTTCCAATTTCCTTCCAGATCCCTTTGTTTTTCATTTTTCAGCAAAGTTCAGCTAAGTTACTTTCCGTGCGTTCCCTACTGATTGCTTTCTCCCCCCCATATCTCCACAGATGCGACATTCCCCCTCTCCCCAGTTGTCGGCGAGCAGTTGTTGACAGTGTCCCTCGCAAGCTTAGTGACTCTTTTGTATTTGTCCCTCAGTTTCCTTTAATTACTCGTATTAGCGTTAGGTGATTTTTCTATTTTGTAGACCTTGAGATCCTCAGCTGTTTCCTCTTTTCCTTTTTACGTGTTTCTGACCCTCTCGGATATTCTTTTTGATCATCCTGTCTCTTAGGAACGGATCTTTCTTACTCCCATGGTTCACCCTCTCCCATTCGCTTCCCTTCGTCGACTGCGCTCTCTCCCTATCTTAGCCTCTTTGCGTGAGGTGCTCCTGTCTTACGTTTTGTATCTTTTTTCTCTGGTTATACCTCCGTTCCGTACGATGATTTTTCGATTCATTGAAGTTGTTGCTCCCTTTTCTATGTTGATCCGCCCTCCCCTTTTTTTCCCGCGTTGCTTTGCCTCCTCCTCCCCCCCTGTGCGAGGCTGCTCCATGTCTGCTTCCATTTCGGCGTCTCTCCATAGTCCTTTTTTTTCAGAAGTAAAGTTAGACAAGATTGCCAATGGATGTTGTACTATATGTTTCCCCACGCCATCGACCTATTTTTGGTTGGCTTTTTTCCTTCCAGTGCCCATCTCGTTGATGATACGGCGTAAGCCAGGACAGCGCGGCCTTTTGCTTCGTTTTCTGCAGACCTTTAGAACCCCTCAATACAATGTTTTCGACCCTTTTTTTGATGATTATGTACCTTTTTTCTTTTTGGTGCCGCCGCCTTCTCTGTTACTTTTTTGTCCACGTCCTTCCTTCGTTTGAGTTGTGGTCTTAGATTCCTTTTTGTGTTCTCTGTTTGTTTTTTTTCATTGTGATCCAGGCTGCGTTTTTTGCCTACGTGCCTGATCGTCATTTTTTTCTTGGTGCATGCCTCCTTGATTGGCGACAATCCGACTTCCCATTGTAGGACCCAAGCGGCGTTTTGGGTGAGAAACAGTCCGCCCTTTTTTTTTGTTCCGGTATACTTCTTAGTGTCCGCATCATTTTTTTTGATGGATGTGAGTTGTGATTGTGCGTCCACACCCCCCGCCTACACCGCGTCTGTCCCTCTTCGAGGCTGCCTCTCAGTAGTTAGGTTTCCTCCACCCCATACGCTTGCTATTGCGCAATTCTTTTACACGGAGTAGTCTTTCTGTTTACCTTTTTAAGTGAGCAGGCCCCCCCTTCCCCATGACGCACAGCCTCTCTCCCGCGACTCCCGCGATCGTCCCCGACCCCGGACTCTGTGTCCCCCACTTTTTACGTTGTAATTTTTTGTTTTTTTTTTTTTTTGTCTTTCTCTTGTGTTCCTTCGCCTTCTTGTATTTTTTTTCCGAGGTTCAGCCAGACGTTGTACAAGTTTTGCGTTTGTACGCCTTTGAGCCTCTTTTGATCTCGATTCCCTTTTTTCAATTAGAATCATTCCTTAGCCCCGTCTCTTTTCCCTCAGAACTCTTCTCTGATCGCTAACCTTGTGCGTAAAGGATGTAGGTCTCCTCGCCTTCTTCTTCTTTTTCCTGTCTTGTAGTAGATCTAAATCGCTCTGTCCCCGTGTCAGCCCGTTTTCTGTTATTTCTTGTTTCTTCGTTAGTTTGTCCCCCTGACTTCGCAGACTGCTGTTCGGCCTCCCCTCTGGCACGTCGCAGTTCCTTCACTGATTTTCGCACATAATGTAAGACCCGACTCTTTGTTTTTTTTTTTTTTTTTTTTGTGTGACGAGTTGCCCTTCCCCGCTCCCCTTGTGGTTCTTTTTTTTTTGCTTATCGGTAATTCCACACTTAGTTGCGCGATGAAGTTTGAGTCAGGGCTTTTTTTGTTTTTTCTTTTCCTCCGAATCCGCCCTTTTCCGATCAATGCTTGTTTACTTTTCTCGTTTTCTTTTGGACCCCCTCTTCTTTTTTTTCCCACCACCGCCTTGGAATCCGAGGGTGTGCCAGTGTCTAGCTTTTGTCCCCCACTCCCTGACTGGACTTTTCTGCTTCAGCGTCCCAACTTCTTTTCCCCCAGGTGTCAACTCCCTTCCGTTTTTGTTTTTTTGGCCGTTGCTATTTGCACGTTTGATTTTCCCAGCCGTTTACTGCGGACGTAATCATTATACGGAGTTTCCCCTGTTTTTTTCTGGATCTTTTTATGGTTTTTTTTTTTTTTTTTCTTTTTCTTTTTTTATTCTTCCTTTTTTTCCTGACGATTTTCCTCGGTGCAACCGCTGCTATCTTTTTTTTTTGCCCCGCGGGATTCTCTGTCGTAGTCCGGCTATATCTCCTAGGTGTTCTTACTTCTTTTGGGTCGCTCAAGAAGTTTGCACTCACACACGCGTCCGTCTTCCATTTGTGGTCTGGGGGGTGTTTTTCACCCCCTTGGTTTACTTAATCCCTCATTCGTGGCGCACTATTTCTGTCCGCTCCTCGAGGATGGTTTGAGCCATGCGCGGGCGAGGTTCGCTCCCTGCCTTATTCCTTTTTTCCCCCAATGTTCTTCCCCTGACTCTAAGGCTTTCCTAAGTATATCCTCGCGATGTTATCTCGGATCCAAGACCTTGCTCGAAAAGTACGGACTTTTTTTTTTCATTTTCCGCCCAAGTTTCTCTGCTATATCTATTTTTCCGAGTCTGATTTTTTTTGGATCCCTGATGACAGATCTCTCTTCTCGTACGTCTGACTCTCCCCCCCCCTTTTAGTGCAGTGTACTTGGTCTCTTCGACCAGGATCGGTTCAAAATTCGCGGTTAATTGGTTGCTGTCTTTCGCGACGGCCTCCCAGTTGATTTTTTTGTATTGGTTACTTCTATTCAAGTCAGATGTGCCCCTTCTCGTCCGTGGTCTGACGTCTCGCGTGAGGGAGCGGTCTGTCTTCTTTCTTGGTCTCCTTTCGGGTGGTTTTTTTCGCGTTTATATTCTAACGGCGATGCGTTGAGTGGTTCCCGATTTCCTCAGGGTCTTTATTTTTTTTTCCCGTAGTATCCCCTCCTCGCCCTAGTTTAGATGCGTCTTTTTTTTTTTGTGTTCTTCCCTCTGTCCTGACATTCTGCTTTTTTTCCCCCGAATTGCGGGCTTGTGTCTTTGTGAGTTGTTTCCTGACTTAAATCCCTTCTTGACCGTGGTTTCTCACTAGCTGGTCTCAGCTTTTTTCATTCGTTGGGTTAGCCATCCTTAGGTCGCAGCTGGCCATCATCATTTTACTTTTTTGTTAGGAGTCCGTCTCCTGGAGCGACATAACCCACCCTTCCAATGCATCGACGCATGTAAGATTTCTTCGTCTTCCTCCCGAGCTGGGTCGTCTTCCGGCTACGAAGGGAAATTGTCCTGATTCCTTCCTGCAGGTATTGGCTTTTTTTTCGATTATTTGTCCTTTTTCTTAGTTGCTTCCCCGCGTTTGATGTTTATTTCCGTTATCTATTGCATGTTTAGTTTTTGCTTTTCCCTACTGGAGCAAAGCTTCCTGGTTCTAGGGCGTTGTCCTCCTGACCGCCGGATTTTTTTCCTTGGTTGAGTTGCCCTTGAATTACACGATGCGGGATGATCCTTCGAGATGGCGCGATTATATTTCTCGCTGGAATCAGGACCTCTCCCCCTCCCAGGGTTCGTTCTTCCGAAACGCTTGCCCTGACACTATTTCAGGGGACGTTATGTTCCCATAGTCCCCCTAAACCATCAGGAATTTTTTGTTGCGTTCTCGCAAGTCTTTTTTCTCTGATTTATTAGTTTCCCCCCTTTTTTCGTCTTCCCTCGTTCTGACAATACCAGCCCTGCTTTCTGTCTCGATTCATCTTTGCCTATCCTTCTGCAGTCTCTCCCTCCCTTCGGTGTACGGTTGTCTCTTTTTGCGGAGTGTTTTCCTCTTTCTTTTTTTTGCTACCAATCTTTCTTTTTCCCGAGTTTCCTTTTACCACCATTGATCAGATCTCTCTATTCCCACACTTCCCCGTGCATCTTCGTACCCCGTTTGTCTTTGGATCTCCTTTTCAGATCCTAGACTCATCCGACCCAGGCTCCACTCGCGATCCTTTTTGTCTTTGGCCTCTTTCTCGCTTTCTGGCGTTCGCGTTTTTTTTACGGACTGCTGACTTCCACCTGTTCTCCCGGCCTGTGGCGGTCTTGCTATCGTTTATGGGTGGCCCGTCCGTTTTTTAGGTCTTTTGTTTTTTAAGCATGATCTTTCGTGTCTCGTTATGTAGTTGCATCGCGTTCTTTGTCTTTTATTCTAATCTCCTTGGACGTTGCGTCAGCACTCTGCTGTTCTAAGTCTTCCCCCCCGCCGCCGATTTTTAAATCCTATTTTCAGATGCCGCGCGCATGGTGAAGACGTTCGTCGATTGGGACGTCTTCGTCCGGCGCCCCTAGGCGCGAGGACTTATCCTAGGTCGTCGCCTTTTTTGATTCTCACAATTTTTTGTTGTTTTTTTTTTATGGAACAGCTTTCTACGCTACCTGAGCTATTCTTGTGCGCTTCTTGTTGCGTTTGGTTTTTTCCTCTACTTGGTTTTCTTGTTTGAGAGGATTGGTTTATTATAGATTGAAGGTTACTGTCTTTCCTTTTGTCTACCTCAAAAAAGTTTTTTTACCACGGACGATTATTCCGCGCGACGCGAGTCCCCCGGTTTTGGCGGTACGATGCAGTTTCCACGACGACGACGGCATAGTCATGATCACTTGGTCGCCGTCACGTCGATCTGATTAGGACTTATTTGACTTCGTCCCTACTTTTTGCGGTCCCCCCTCCCCCTTCCAAGGGAGACCGTTCAGTCAACCTCCTTTACTACACTGTCCCCCACTCCACCCCCTTTAGTTTTTTTTAAACTCCCCCCAACAGGTTTTCTTCCACGCTGACATCTTCGCTTTGCTTCCTCTCGGTATCCCCCCAGCCCCAGCCGTTTTTTCACCCTTTTTCCCTCCCCCCCCCTATCTGAGGACTCACTTCCGCCTTCCGAAAAGGTTTTCTTCTCTATTCCGTACCGGCACGCGCCCGCCAGATATGTCTCCCGCTTTCTTTATTTTCCAAGCTCGTGGGCCTCCTGCGCACTCGATTTAGTCCTTTAGGTTTTTTCTGTTGTACTTATGTTTCATTCCCTTCTTTGCTATTTTTCCGCAACGGTTTCTCTGTTAACCTGGTCCGTGTTTCTCTCTTTCTTTTGATCACTTCGGGGTCCCTCCCAGACTCGGTTTTATTTTTTTCGCGAGCAATTGTTTTCATTTTAAATTGTATTTTCCCGTCCCCCGAGGCAATCGTCGGGTCTTTACTTTTCGCGCTTGCGTTTCGATCGCCTTATTCGGTCTTTTTCCTGGCTTCCCTGCATTGGTACTTTACTACCTATTTGGAAGCCTGACCTAGAGATTCTTTCCTTGATTTTTTTTTTATTTTGTTTTGTTGAGTGACCGCAGAATTGCTATGGTGTTTTTGTGCCGATGTGGATTTGTTCTCCCTCTCCCCATGCCATCTTTGCGTGCATGTTTGTTGCCTCCCTTCCCTGTCTAGTTAGGCTTTTCTTTTCCATTGATTTCTCTTCTGCTCCTGCCAGGTCTTAATTCTTTTTTCCCGTGAGTAACTTGGTAGACATACGAAGTTGTGTTTGTATTGAAACAGTACGGGCCTCCTTCCGGCCAACGCATATTTCTTCCCCTTACTTCTTTGAGTCACTTTGCCCTTTTTATGATTCCGGCCCTTACCTTAAAGAGATCCTTGACTTTACCTTTTACCGAGTCCCACATATAATACAGGGAATTTCGAAATTTGCGCTGCGTATGTCCCGGGTTGCCGCCTGCGGCCTCCGCATAGTTTCCCTACCCCCTGTCATTCCTTAGCCTTCTTGGTCTTTCCTCTTTCCCCCCCGGTTAGATGTTTTGTATGCGTACCCTTTCTGCCGACTTTTTTTTCGGCGCTAGGATGATGGACCTCGAGCACTTATCGGCCTCCCAGCGCCTTCCCCTCGTCTCTTTTCGACCAACCGATACGCCTGGCTTTTTTCAAACGTCCTTTGTTTTCCGAGTGGTCTCTTTTTTTTTTCGTCCGTGGGCACGCACCGTCCGAAACGACCGATTTCCTATTGCTAGGTCTTAAGTCCCTAGTGTGCCCCCCCCCCCCCCCTAATAGTTAGAGCCCCTTTTTATTATGGTCGCTTTTTTCGTCGTTAGTAAAGGAGACTCTCAGACCCACACTTAGAAGATCACTTTAATGCCAGCACTCTGTCTTCTGACTCTCCCCCCTTACCGCGTCTTTCATGCCAGGACCTTTTTAGATTCCGTCTATTTATCTGCATCAGCGCCCTTGATTCCCCCTCTTTGAACTAGATTCCCCTTGCTGCAGCGCGCTCTTCTTGTTGATCCCGCCGCTCTTTTCTGGCTTGTATGTTTCTCCCTCCTCCTGACTTGCGCTTCTCCCTTCCAGTCAGGTATTCATAATTCCCTCTCTTCAATATCTTATTTAGAGGACCCTCCCAGTTTTTCGACCGGAGCGTAATTTTACCTTCCTCCTTTCCTCCCCCCCCCCTCCCAATGGTGTGTTTTCTTCCCTCTCTTACCTTCAGACTTGAGGCTTCTCGTTTGCCCTTTTCTTGATTTCTTTTTCCTAATGATCTGAGGACAGACGTCCTGTGAGGATCCTTCAGTTGCCCTCTGTCCTTTCTTTCTTCTCCCATTTATTCCCCTCTTGCCTCTCCCCCAATCATGTTCCCCTCCAACTTGACTATTTTGATTTTTAGCGTGGAAACGACCCTTCCTTTTTTTTGTGTGTTGCGGTTCATTTCGATCGGTACCTTCCCACCCCCCTTTTGCCCCCTATCGGTATCTCCTCCCGGCCAATCCTCTTGCCGGGACACGACACGATTTTTTCGTTTTTTGCATGGTCTTTTGTTTATATATATCTTGATCGGCCTGACAAACCTCATGATGGATCCCCCCTATTCAGCCTTCGAGCCCCACACCCTTTCCATGAATATATGTGAGGCCCTTTACACGTCGTTTACCCGTTTTTCCAAGTGAATATTCTCGATTTTCACCTATCTCCTTTTGTTTTTTGTGTGCTCTCTTCTCCCTACCCCTGTGTGCTCTCCCCTGATATTTCTAGTCCCACTAGGCTGTTGGCGTGCCCTCTGATTGTTGGTTTTTCTTTTCTCCCTTGCTTTGTTACTGATCGCTACTTTTGGCCACACTCCCCTCTTACTCTCGTTGTTTGGCCCCTGACGAGTTTGGATGTTGTTTTGGTTTACTGTGCGTCGCCTTCCTCCTCGGCTTTGATGTGTTTTTTTCGCTCCTTGTCTTCGCCCGAATGACACCAACGCTGCTTGATTCAACTGCTGTCTTACCTACCGATTAACCCCCTTTTTGTTCTGCCCCTTTGCTTTTTTTCTCCTCCCCCGAGTATTTTCTTTTTTTTTGTTTGTGGTATGCCTTTATTTTCAGTGCGATTTATATGTATTTGTTTGTTTCCTCCCTTTGTATCTTTCCCTCCCCTTTTATTCGGTTGCCGCCTCTTTCCTGTTCTGGCCACTTTTTTCTACGACTCCTTTCCTTTTGGCGAGCCTGCATTGCATCTCTCTAGGACCGCAAGACCTGGTCTGTTCGTCTGACGTCCTTTTCCTCTTTTTGGTGTTTTTTTTGGAGTTCCCCGTTCGGGACCGCTCAGGTACGCCCTTTCCTTGTCTCCGCTCCGCGTTTCTTTCGGGCCGTGCTGGCTAGTCTGGCCGTCGATCTGGCACCGTTGTTCGGAATTTCTACTACTGCGAGTTTATTTTTCTTCTCCCTTCTGAAGTTAACTTTCCGTTCCGGCTTTCCTCTCGGTCTCTCTTCGAATGATTGATTCTCTTAATTAAGTATGGATTTCCTTAGTTTTTGTATGCCCCTAGGGATGTCTCTTCGGCGTCGTGTTTCGTTGGTTTTTTCTGTAATGTTCTTTTTTTCTGCTTTCTTCCTTTCCACGAAGATGCCGTTCCGCGTTGAGATCGAATTTGGTCTTTTGGAGCACCCAGATTTGCTAAGCCTAGCCCTTTTTTCAAGTCTTTCCTGCTTTTCGGCACCTTTAAATGCCCCATCGGCAGCCCAAAGCCCTGGGGTGAATGGCGTTGACTTTTTTTTTTTTTGTCTATCTTTTTCGGAGGGTCTTTTTTTCCTCCCTCCCCCCCCTATGGTCCTCCTTGCCTTGTTGTTTCTCCTCTCAGGTGTCTCAGATGGCCCTTTTGTGAATCCCGGCCCTGTTTTGGTATTTAGCCTTTGACTTCTTTTTGTTGCATCATCGCCCAACTTCACAGGACTTCCCCCTCCCTCCAAGCTCCTTTTCTTCTCTTTTTTTGCACCCGATTTCTTTGCCGCCTGTTTACCATTTTGTCTTTGCTCAGATTCTTGAAATTCCTGGAATTTTTTTTGCGGGTTTTTCGATGTGCCTTTCCTTTCTTCTTCTCCGTGTCCTTTTCTTCCGCCGCGGACAGCATCTCGCTATTTTGATGTTTTTGTCACGACGCTTATGTAATTTTGTTGAGGTTTTGGTTTCGGGTCAGTTTTTTTTTTTGAGCCCGGACCTAATCCCTTCCGTGTTCCCCACCCTCTTTTGTTTGTTTTTCGCCAGGACGTAATCGTAAACGCTGGGTTTTTGTTGCGGATGTCCTTTCATGAGAATAGATCCCTTAGTTTACGTTTTTTTTTAAGAGACTATCTTTAGTATTTTATAATGTGTTTCTTGATTTAGTTCCCACATTTCCGAACTCTTTCCCCTCCCCTTGATTCCATTTTTCCTTCTTGCTTCACGGCCCCGAATCACCAATTTGCAAGTCGGCCTCCCCTTCCCCGGAGATATCGTCTGTTTTTTTTCTGCACAATTCCCTCCCCTCTGCAGGAGCCTCCTTTCACTCTTCGCATATTTTTTTTCGATTCTTTTTGTCCTGCAGGTCGCTCACGAGAGTACTGGGAAGGGATCTTTTTTGAGGATTTGGATTTTAAGCACATTCCTGTTCCCTATTCGCGATTGGACGAGCCCAGATTTTCTGTTATTTCCTCTTAGAGTCTCTCCCCCACTCCCGTGAAAATAGAAAAACGTTGAGGTTCTATGTACTCCTCTCTTCCCGCCGACACAAGACTTCTATATCTCTTTCTCGCGTCCTCCTTTGTCATTTTTCCCCAGCGCTCATTCTTGCTGTTTTTTTTTGTCAGGACTGCTGACACCCACCCCCTTCTCGCCTTTTTGGAGATTCCTTCCCCTCTCTTTGGTGACCCGTCCGGCGTCGTTTCACTTGTGCTGGTTACCGTTAATCGCTCTCTCCGCTGGGGGCCTAGCGAGTTTTGGGACCTGGGTTTTCGCAACTAGACCCTTTCTTTTAGTCCGCCACTATTCCTGTTCGAATTCACGCCTTCTCTCCGCTCGCCTCGACTTCTTCAATCTTTCTTTTTCCGGTCTTGTCAATTAGGGTTGAAGTACTGAGGCCCTTTTGCGTCCTGTTTTGCGCGCGTCGATCCAGCTTCTGATTTTTACGGCGACCTTCTGTCTCCTTCCATTTTGCTACCCTCCTTCGCTACTCTCTCTCTCTTCCCTCATCCGTTGTTGTTTTTTCCCCGATTCTCTCTTCAAGGTCGTTTCATCAAATTTGAGCCCCCCCGTTCCCTTACCCTCGAAGTTATGGATCGCTCGCAGTTGATAGCCCTGCCTAGGTACTGCCCCATCACTCTCCTTCAAGCATGCCTTCCCGCTGGCCGCCGTAAGCTCTCGGATCTTCGCTTTACTTCGACCCCTCTTTTTCGTGTCCTGCCCAATGTTCAGGTGGGTTCTTCCTTTCCGTCCAGACAAGGCGATGACCCTCTTCAGTCTCCCCCCCCACGTGAGCTTCCCTCATTATTTCCTCACAAGACCGACGCCGGACGTCCCCCCCTATCTTTAGTTATGGGATGGAAAATCTCCAGTCCCCCTCTTAGAAGTGGAGAGATCAGTCCCCGACAGGGGCCGCTTTTCCGAATTATCTGTTCGGCTATGCCCCGCGATTCCGCTTTCATTCGCGATGAGCCTTGTGTCTTTGTTCTCTTCTCTTTTCTCGTCCTGAGTATCACGGTTGCGAGTGAAATTTTCTTTGGTATTAGCTTTTTCTGATGCGGCTCACTTTTGAGGTCGGTCACTGATTCGATGTCGGTTCTTCTTGTTCTCTCTAAACGCCGACCCCCAGATCCCGTCTCTTCCGTCCATTTGATAGTTTCCCCGCTCCGCCAAAGATTATTTTTTTTTCCCTTCTTCGTATTTTTCTGGCTCTTCTTCGGTCGTTATTTTCTTCATCCGGACGACGCCGACCTCTTTTCGATGTATTTTTATTTTCCTCCCCCTTTTTCACACGTCCCGTCTCTTTTTTGAGGTGGCCGATGGGTTACCTATTTTTGTTAAAATCCAAACAGGGAGTCCTCTTTTCGTCGACTTCCGTAAATGCGGCGAGGAGGCGTTCGTCTCCGCGAGGTCGGGCTTCCTCGCAGCAGGAGACCCCCTGCTTTCTCCTTTACCCGGTCAGAAATTTTTCAGAACAGTTTCCTTTTCCCGGCTACCCTTTTTCTGTGTCGATTTCGACCGTTGTAACGCGTTGTGCTGATTATTTTTGCAGCACCCTTCACAGCGCGGACCGCCTCGACGACCGGTCTCCGCGCGCAACCCCTCCCAATAAATAGAGTCGGAGACCTTTTTCCCCAGATGAGATATGGCGCGGACGCCAGACCTTCGGATTTTTCGAGAATTCGGGCTGGCGTGATGCCCTTTTGTCTCTTTGTTTGTTTCGGTTTTATGCGCATGTAGTCTTCTCGTCCCCGCATCCCTTTTGTTAGAAAAAGTGCGATTTTATCCCCTTCTTCGGTCCCCGAGTTTTTAACTGATGGTTAGGTACCAGAGCATCCCGGCAGGAAGCTGCGGTTCTTCAACCCCTACCCTCTGGGCTCGTTTCCTTTTTTCCCCCCTGCCAGCACCCTTCTGGGTCTCCGTCGGAAATGTGCGGGTTAGAGTTGTTTTTGTCGTCTCTCCAACTTTTTTTTTTCCTTCTGACTATTCTTTTTCTTTCGATTTTGCCCTCTTGTCGATTCTAATCTCTATGTGATCAATCCTCACGTTTTCCCCCGTCGTATTGACGCACCCTTGGGATCTTTCGTGATGCCATCGCCTTTCGGATGAAGTACCCCCAGACCATGACCGCAGCCACGTAACTCTTGATTTTTCCGGGACCCTTTCCTTGTCGTGAGCGGAAAGACCCTGTCCTCTTTGGCCTTTTTTTCAGGAATTTACGTCGCGCCCGCTCATATTCTCCCCCCTGGACAGTTCTTCTGCGCGGGCGACGCCCTAGGAGAGCACGTTGACACACCCCAAAACACACATCCCTCCTCCTGAATTTGGCAGGGATTCCAGCCTGCCCGAGAGTTTCCCTTCAAGAAGCTTCTCTTTTGCTCGCCGAACGTGGTCTGGCCCGCAGAGTACACAGTCCTCATTTATTTTCTCCAGGTCTTGTGTACGAGATACATCGCGTGTGAGGCTGGAGTATTTCGGGCTCCTTATTCTCTTGGCTTATGCCTTCATGTCTCTGCGCCCGTCCCGCGAGGTTCCCCCCACCTCGAGGCGTCCAGCAATACTTGCAGAAAGCAGAGTGTTTTTTTGTTGAGGAGTCTCCTTTCAATCGCCGCTTGTGCCTTGATTTCTCCTTTTACGCCAACCTTTCTCCCGCTTTTAGTTGACGAAGCAGAAATCACGTGCCACACGCCCCCTTTATTCCTCGGAGTTTCACTCCGTCTTTTTCCATGTCTTTTTTCCTATCCCATTTTTTGTTTATTACTCTCAGAAGAGGCGCCGCCACGGCCATGATGGGCCTATTCGATAAAATAAGTGCATTTCCTTTCATATAATCAAGTTGTTTTTTTTAGCTCTATGCAAGTTTGTGATCTACCCCTTCACCTAAGTGGCCTGCATTTTCACCCCGTTCAGTTGTTGCTTTTATTGTGGATTCGAATATTTTCGTGAGAGGATCCATATTGATTTCGCGTTGGGGCACTTTTGTCCTATATCCGCTTTGTTTTTTTTTTTTTTTTTCATAAAATCTGACCCCTGACTGTCTGTTCTCACGGAGGGACTTCTTGC
>Ga0179593_1711887_pt1 | contig 17416 bp, 22 predicted proteins | sample CZODoug2_1_08_16_FD_185931 | JGI IMG/M metagenome (GOLD analysis project Ga0179593, IMG submission 185931) | Vadose zone soil fungal communities from Angelo Coast Range Reserve, California, USA - CZODoug2_1_08_16fungal (PacBio error correction) | ecosystem: Environmental > Terrestrial > Soil >... | reverse complement strand
CGAGCAGTTGACGTCACCTCCCTTCTAATGTCTGATCGATCCCCTTTGCTCGTCGTTTTCGTGTTCCCTTTTTTTCTCAGGGCTTTGAGAGCCGACCTCGCCGCTTTTTCCTTTTCAGTATATCCGATTTCATCCTTTTTTTTTAGGATCTTTTGCAGTTCTCCCCCCTCGACCCAAGAAAGTCCTCTTCCTCCGCTATTCACGTAACGAACACGCAAAATGCTTCCTATGGGCTCGGTTCGGCTTGCCGCCCTCACAGTTGCCTAGAGTGTTGTGGGGTTGATTTCGCTCGTTCATAGCCTTTTTTTCAGTTCGCCAAATCCCGTTTCTTAATGCCACATTTTGAATTGGACCATATTACCCATGTCTTCTGACTTTCTATGCTGTTGGCGAGCCCAGCAATGGCTTTTTTTCTAAGGTTGTTTCCCCCACCTTGTCATAGTTATTCATAGAGTATCATGACTCGGCATGATTCCTTTTCTGCTGCGAAAAACCTTCCAACGATCCCAACCTACCCATCCGATATTTTAACTCCGTATCGATTAGCTAGTTACTGTTTTGGTCTGACTGGTCGCGCCGCCTAGGTCCCTCCGATATGCCCTCACCCGTTGAGGTTTCTTCAGTTAATCCTCGATCTTTGTTTCTTTCAAGCGAAGTAGCAGGCCATATCCCCCGAGGCATTTCCCAGTAAGGTCCTCCCTACCGCTATATAGCGCCCCTATACCAGGGAGCATGTCCCCACTTCGCACTGTTGCTTTTTTTATATGAAGTTTCCTTTTCCGCTCGGATCGGCGGGATATTTAACCCCGACCCTCAAAAACCTCACAAATTTCTCCGTCAGGCGTTAGTTGCCCTCTTCGGGTATGAGATTGAAACCCATGTCGCTAATTCCTGTCCTTTAGTTTCCCTTCTTACTCGTCGTGCAGCTCAAGTAAAAAACGTCATTTCTGCATTTTGTCTACGAGCTTCGCACCACCTTTCACGGCCGAGGAAACCCACCGGGGCCTTCGCGCGGTCAATTTATCTTGTGCCTTTTTCAGGCGCCATATTCAAAATTCTCCCAGGCAAGGGCCCGGCATTTTCCGACGTGAGCTGGTCTCCGACTCCCGGCGCGTTTTCCTTTTAGCGCCCCCCCTTGGACTCAAGGAGACTTTCAACCTGCCACCCATCCGGTTAAGCAATGGCCGAGACTTTTCGCCGTCGCGATTTTGTCCACCCCCTAAGGAGTGCAGGTCTTTCATTGTGAATAGATTGCTCGCCGCCTTGATGTTTATTAGTTATTAAGACCCATTGCCTAATCTCATGGCCATTTTTTTCTTTTTGCTTACTAGGATTTCCCTGAGACCCCCTTTTATAGACGAGAGTCGTCGTCCCCCAATTCGATCATCTTCGATGCACCTAAAGTTTTGCGCTAAGCCACCCTTCGGCCACCGGTCACTGACCCTCCCTTACCCTTCCGCGTAACTTTATTTTTTGTTGCTTTTACCGCTCTCCCAGGTTCAACCCGCTCCATTGTCCTGCGGTTACGGCGTTTCTTGTTTCCCCATCATTCCCCTCCTCTCTCCCAGTAGCCGCCTGATAAGCTTTCTTTGACAGGATCGATGGAGAAATGATTCCTAAAATATCCATGAAACCCGCTCCCCGTTCAGCCTGTGGGAAGTTATTGACAGCGCTATGAGCCAATTTGTTTCCCCCCCCTCTGTGCAGAGGAGATTATTAGATTTCTTTTTCTCCTCTTCAGACTCACCTCACGCTCACTCCCTGAATTTTTGTTTCATGGTTTGTTCAGACAATTCTGAATGAGTCTGCTGCCGCTCCCACCCGCGGTTCCGACTCTGGATCTCAATAGAACCTTTTTCTATCGAGGCCTTCCAGCTCGACCCTTCTCCGATCTCTGCTTGCACCATTTGATCGCCCCCTTTCCCCTCCACCAACCGGATTCGGGGTGATCGCTTGATTTCCCTGGTTGTATGACATACTCTCTCTTTCTCCCGTGTGTGGTTTCTAGATTCTGGACCCACACCGTCAGTGTATGCAAAGGCTTCCCTTTTTTTCAGACCTCAGTTGGAAGGATCGGAGCTTTGGCGGCTACATTTTCCCTCGATCCCCCCGGTTTATGTTTTCCAGATTCTTCACAGTTTTTTTTCTGGAGCATTTAGCGACTCATCTCCGAATGTCTCCCCCCTTTTTTTTTAAAATTGGTCCCCGGCCACTTTCTCGTGATGTTGGTTGCCGGACATGCGGTGATCCGCGTCTCGCTTCCTGAATACTTTCCTTCCCAGCGGGATTGATACAAAGAGTTTCAACTATCCTCTCACCTGTCTCTTTTTTGGCGCTGAGCTTTACCATCCCCCTGGATTCTCTCTTTCCGGGTTAGCATGGGCCCCCTCGACTCAGCTATTTCAGGAGTCGGCTAATTGCAAGCGCTGGAAGATACCTTTCCCCCGTGAATCATCCCGTCTCTTCGGATACCTTCGGTTCGAACACCCCACCAAAGCAAGACTCCTCAGCATGTGAAGGGAGGTCGCCCCTTTTTTTGGCCTACTTTTTGCCCCAACCAAGACTCTTGTGAGAGCGGAGGTAGACCCGCGCTTTAGTCTCTCACCCCCCCGAACTAGGGCGATGGTCTTCATCGAATTGACACTGCTACAATGCCTTCAGCAATTGCTATACAGAAGACCCGTCAATGCTCTCAATCTCGAATTTAGGCGGAACTTCCCCTTTTTCCCCTCAACTTACTGGCACCAAAAAGAACGACCTCCCTTCTCACCTAGGCTCGAAATTCCGAGTTAAGTGCATTTCCTTTTAACCCAGTCTCCCCCAAACTGCACGAGCACCCTTAGATGCCCATCCCCCATACCAAAGCGGGTTGCTTCCTCCCCCAAGTCAAGTCTGGCCTGGCTTTGACATTTGCCCCCTTTTGAAGATATTGATACCCCCTTCAAGTCGGTCTAATCTCTAAGTCTTTTTTTCTGTGAATTTTCTTCTTCCGGATTAGCCTTTACAGTGCAGACGCTTTTTCTTTTTTAACTTGCTCCTCCTTGATCGAGAGGGACTGAAACTAAATTTCCTATTCGCCCCCTTCACAGTCTTGCTCACTAGATTCTGAACCGCCTATTCACGAGCCCTTTCCTTACAGGCTCCTTGTTGACTTGCCATTTGCCTTGTCCGATATGGTTCCATCTCTCCCCCGCGATCTCGTGGGAAAACCTCTTCACTCACGGCGACAAGTTTCCTTAGCTCGATTTTCTGCGCCTTCATTTATCCTAGTCCTGTCCCCCCACTGCAATCCTCGTTTGAGTTCCTGCCTGTCTCGATTTGTTTTTCCCCGCTATCAGCGAGCTTCGCTTTTCCGAAACTCCTTCTTCTTCAGATTTTCTTTTCGTACCTCCTGCTCTTGCATTCGCAACGCCTCGAATTGCTCAAGCCGTCTTTTGCCGGATTTACTACAATTCCGATCCGTCTTGGAATATTGAGCTCGTTATCCGTTGCGCGAAAATCGAAGGTTCCCCCCCCGATGTTTTTCCACGTCTTATCTCTTAGGTCACAACTGTATGTCGTTTCGAGAAGTGTGACAGCGCTGGATCCCTTCCACAGTTTTTCCCCCCCTGCAATTTACGCATGTTTTTCATACAGTTCCTCCGGCAACCCAAACGATTTCCTCTGCATTAAGTCGGTCCCCTCCATTCCTTGACACAACCATCTGCGCTCCCCCTGCGGCCGAAGTTTTCTCTCGCCAGACAAAACAGAGAGCAAATTACCCCCCCCACCCCCTCCCTCCTTTGATTTTCCGAGAGAGGTTTTCTCCTGATGGATCTCCCCCCCCCCTCCTCTGCCCACGCTAAATTAGAAGTCCCCCTTTCGGACATATGATTTCTCCGATGATTCTCAAGCCCGGCCTTCCTTAGAAAATCCCCCCGCTACCGATTACCTCGACGAGCCAGGGACCTCGTCGGACTCTCGAGTGCCGACGTAAAGCCTTATCGATCCCCTCTTCTTTTCCTCTTCTTTGTTTTTTGAGATCTCCAGCTTCCGTTCATGTCCGCATATCTCTCTGAGAGATTTAGACCCTTCTTTTGCCGATGGACGTTTCTCTTTTCGCAATCTTTTTCCTCCCTCCCTACTTCCCCCTCTTTCTCCCCGGTTTCCTCGAGGACCCTCGATTCCTTTAAAGCGGAGTGGACATTTTTTCCCCCTGTTTTATCTTTCTCCTTCAGTCCCCCCAGTTTCCTAGATTCCCCTTAATCCCCTTCAAAAGAGGTCTTCGGAATGGGAGAGTTTTTCCAAGTCTGGCCCCCGAGAGCACAGCCCTTCCTTGGGTTCGCCGCTGATATTGTTTTAATCCTTCGAAGGCGTTCGGTTCCCCAATCAAGTTTTTCATTCCTCGTTTTTGCCTTGCTCTCAACAGTCTTTTTCCCCCCCCCCTTCGGGAGCGCTTCCTGAGACCTCCCTTTGACGGAGCCAAGCTTAAGGAAGAAGAACCCTCACCTTCCCCACGGTTCTCGAGAGCCCCCCCCCAGTGAAAATGTTAATCTTTCCCCCCGTCTCGTTCCTGCGAGTTCCTCGAAAAACTATACCCCCCCCCCAGTCGGGAAAACTCCCTGACGTTGCTTCAAATCGATCCTTCTTGTTAGATTCGGGCTGGACTTGAGGTCTTGCAAGATCAGGCCCCAGGTCACTTGCAGAATTTCTCAAACCAGCTGCCGTCACTCTCCTCGGTTTACCCCATCTACTCTTAGGCCTCTGTCAACTTGCTTAAGTCCGTTACCTAGAAGAGGCCCAATATCTGAGACAAAAATACAGCATTCGGTTTTTCCTCCACTGTTTCTATGCTGACGTTTTAAGTCGCGTTTCTTCCCCATGAACCACTATGAGCCCTCCCAGACCCTACCCCCACCTTCTCCTAACGGATTTAGCGTGGGAGTAGGACTGGCAGGCTGTTCCCCCTCAATGTTTTGGTGGACTCCCTTTAGAGTCCCCGCGTCCCCCCGAGAACTGTGCCATATCATTCCAACCCTTTTTTATTGAGCCCTTCTTCAGCAAGCCCTGAAAACCCCCGCGAGAGAAAACCGGGGCTTTCAGAGCTCTGAGCATTGTACCCACTTTAGGGATCCCCCTCAAATCCTTCCAGGGAAAGGGTTTCATGCCGAAGTTCTTTTGTATTCTTCCTCAGAAGGCTTTTTTTCTTTTTAGCTGCTCGTTCTCAGACCTTCGGTCCCTGAAAGCAGTTTCCTAAATCGCGCTCGTTCCGTGGTAGGGATTATATAACGAATGTCTTTTAAAGGAGTGAGACCCTTCCCCCCTTGAGACCTGGTTTTCTCAAGAATTTCTCGGTATCCAATTTTTCCTTGTATGGACCTGTTTGTCCTGCGATTGACGGCCGCCTGCTTCCACTTTAATTTTCTTATGAGCCCTCGTTTGTCGAACATCCCCCCTCCTTTTTTCGTCATCCCCTGGTCGCTGTGCCCGCCAGTTCTTCGCTAGCCCCCACAAAATGGCCACCGGTCTGCGAAATCCTCTCCGGGCTTCGTATCTTTTTGAATACCTCCTTCGCGTAAACCCTTTATGAGGGGTATTTTTCGGGCGGTTCCTTCCCCATCCATTCGAGCCTATGTATCTGAATCAGTATCTTTTGATGTGTATGGAGGGCTCCCCCCCTGCAGAACCCGGAAATATCCTCCCCCTCTTATCGACAACTTTTTTTTTTGCGTCGCTTTCCAAGAGAGTTACCTCCCCTCCTAGTGAAGCACTATGTGTATCCCCATCCCTATTTGGCCGAGGAGAGTCATTGCTTTCTCGAGGCTACTATCCCTTCATTAGAGGACCCCTCCCGAATTCTTTCCTTGTTTGATTTTCTGGTTATGATGCACTTCGCCAGCCCCACCCTCTCGTTTTGCAAGTTTTTAAGAATCTGGATTCAAACTAAATTTTTCCCTTTCCCCCCAAAGCATCCCTCCTTTTGTCTTGCTTACGATACCCCTTCCTCCTTCGGTTAAACATTGCGCCCTTTTGCAGCAACACCTTTTTTCGGGTGATAGCCTTGACATTTCGAGGTTCCTCCCCCTCCTCATTTTCGATCCCTTTTTTTTCTGGAGATACCTCGTTCACTCCCCACATGATCTTTTTTTTTGCACACTTTCCCCCTTTTTTCAGAACTGCAGGCAGCTCTGATTCTGGCTGCGATACGATCTCCCTCCCTAGTAGTTTATATGAAGGCTTCTCCACCTTTTTCTGCAGGCACTTCCCTCTGCTCCGATTTCTTTCCCCAAGAAAAACAACCCGGAAAGTCTGAAGCTTCGGATGTTCCTCCTAAGCCGCTCTGCCGTCTCTCTTCCTTTCCTCCCTGTATTTCCCCGAGTTCCCCCTCCCCTAGATCTGTCCCCCTTTTTATTAAAAGGCCTCCCTTTGCGGAATGTCAAGAGCGATTTTAACCCCCTATATTTTTACCCTATTGTCTTCCTGCCCCCTCTCAAATCATCTCCCAGGAGATCTTAACGACGCAGATGCCAGTAATGCTGCAAGGAAACAGCCTCATCCACTGCCTCCCCTTTTTTTTTTCCCTTCGGATCTCCTCACCCCCCAAAGAGCCCTCCTACGAATCACTTTTAATTGTCTTCCGCAGACAAGGTTTTTTTTTCATTTTGTTGGTCTCGTCCCCCCAATGAGTGTCTCCTCTGCTGACCCCTCCTTGAAGATCTCCTTCCCTCCGAAGACTTGGGCCTGGAATCCTTCGCGTCACCTGTGACACTGATAAACTCATCGAGTACCATTTTATGAAAGTACCGTCTGCTGGGCTACCCGTGTCTTTTTCATTTTCCAATGAAGCACTCATATTTATTCAAAAATAAAGAGAAGACCTCCCCCTGAGTATCTAACCCCCTTTCAGTGCTCCATACGTTATCCCCTCCCGGAACACTCGACCAAAAATCCCAATACGAGGCTGGCAATCTCCCCCATAATAAAGTCGGAATGAGTGAATTGCCCTGAATTAGTATTTCCTTCAGAAATGGCCGAAACCAAATGCCTATGTCCTCCCCTCCCCCCGTTGTTTTTCTGAGTCCCTCCTTTAAATGCCAGCGACGTTCCATATTTCCTCTTTAATGCACTTGACTCTTTTCCGCGCGATCAACCCCCATCTCCTCCTGCGAAACAATGCAAATCCCTCTCAAGACAGTCACCTCCTTGCCCCACCATCCCCTCGGAAGGCTAAAGTTTTCGACTAAGTTGCCCCTTACCTTTTCTTTAAGGATCCCTCTCTCTCGAGGACCACTGGAATTACTTCCCTCCCTCCGAAAGTTCTGAAGAGAGGCGCCGTCCTTTCTATATCCCTAGTTCCCACCTGCTTAATACCCTAGTGCGGATGGAATTGCTTTTCGCTTGAAAAAGCTCTTCCCTACAGCCCTTCTTACAGAACTTCCACTTTCGTGTCATACTTCGCTTGAATCCTCCCCATTCTAAAGTGCCCCCCCCCTCCCCCCCGCGAAATCTCCATCTTGCCGGATTTACCCCTCCCCCCTTGGATAGTTTCCACGCCCCTTACCGGTTTCTCATTTAAACCTCCTCTTCGAAAGTCTGTATTCACTGCTCGGAGATCACCCCCCTGGATTTCGTTATGACGAGCTTTGTTCCGTAAAGTGATGAAAATCCCCCCCCAGTCCATCCCCCTCCTATGTCTATCCCACTGCCGGCCCAACTTTGTAAAGTTGCATTGAAGGTTTTTTTTTCCCGCATAATCGGATGATTAAGAACCCAATATAGTCGCATGCCCCCATTGGGGTCTTCTTCTGAAGCCTTAACCACCGCCCCTCCGAAGTCCCTCTTTGTCCGTTCGTTAAGTGGTCTTCAAGCAGGTTCCTCTCCTTCTGGATTCTCGAAGCTGCAACAACCTCAACCGTGCGCGCTTTTTTATGAGATTTCCTCCAGGTCATCTCGGCGATTCGCTGAGAAAAGAAAGCCGTTATCCCAAGAGACCCGGCCATCTACCCACCTTTCCCCCCTCGACTCATCTCCATTGAAGGGTTTCAGTTCAGCCTCTAGCTCTCTCTATTTTAATAATTCCTTTGTTTGTTGGTGATGACGAGGGACTCTTCCATTCCCTAAGATCTCTCTCCCTCTGAACCGGTCCCTCTTACTTTAGGTAGAGGGGTTAAGTCTTTCTTTATCTCTCCCCATCTTTCCGCCTTTGTACTGTCATATTTAATAAAAAGAGGAGACCTACGGTGGCAGCTCAGAGTAGAATACAAGCAGTCGCTCCATCGCCTCTCTCCCCTTTCCAATAACTCCCATTATTCTTTCTGAATGGTCTCTCGGGCCAGTCTGGCGGAGAGTCCCGTCCCCTGTTCTCTCGATATGCTGTTTTCCTTTTTCTCCCTGCTTACTTCCCAAATACATCATTTGTTTGTATGTGCCTCCTTAAAGGACTCCAATGCTTCGAATTGCGTATGCCTTGGTGAGCTCAGAACGTTAGGCCTCCTTAATTATCCCTACACTGACCTCCCTTTTTCCATTCATTCTATCAAGTTTCCTTAATTGAAGTCCCCCATGAGGAAGCTGTTTCATGCCCCCTTTTTACAGACCCTTCCCTGAGATAATACGATATCTTTTCGGTTCACAATAAGGCCTCCTTCGGAGTTCTCTTCTTTTCTTCTGGACTTCCACGTCTTCCAGCCCTTTCTGTTACCCCTTCCCGTTCTGAAGTATGCCAAGCCGTGAGTTAGTCCTCTTTTTCCCATTCGCTTGACTTTTTCCCTCCCCCGCAAGGCGACAATTCATTCCCCAACAGAGGTCCTCCTCCCTTTCACCCTATAAGATTTTCAATATAGGATGCCCCCATACCAGACCGAGTTTTCTGGTCTTCTCCCTTAGCGTCTTTATTTGTCCGGCCTTTTTTCCGCGATTAGATAGAGGTCTCTATGACAATGACCCCCCTCTCTTAGAACTTTCAACCCCAAGGAACTCCCCACAAATCCTCCCCCCCCCTTCCGTGCAGTTAGAGTTTGCGAGTCTTGCCGGCTTCTTTCCCTAAACTTATCTTCCTCTCGTCCTTTAGTCCCCCTCGGAACTTGTCCACTTATCACCTTCAACACTTATATTTTCCACTTTCCCTGGGAGCGAAGCAAACGGAAGAACTCCCAGTCCTGAATTTCCTTTCCCGTCGCCCATTAGAACTTCCATTTTTTCCTTCTGCACACCCTTCACATTCCGGCTCCTCTTCCCTACGTGAGATTTATTTTTGAACGATCTTCTTTTTTTTTTTTTCCTGAAACCATTTTCCCCTCCCGATCTTTATAACGTAGCTCACTGTCAAGAAGTTACATGCGCTCCTCTTCTCCTTCTTTGGTATTTTTTCCCCCTCTAACTAATGATTTTTATATTTGAGCAATGGCCCTCTCTGATCGCGGTCTAGCCCTTATTAATTCCCTCGTTTTCCTTTTTCATGTAATTTTTTTTTCTTCCGGAAATGATTCCCTTAAGTTCTTCTGTAATGAGCTCTACCGCCATTTGTCCCCCTCTCATCAGCTTCTTTTTCGAAAGTTTTTTTCTAGCTCCCCCAAAGTCTCACCCCGGTATGCTCCCTCCTTCATGAAGGGATCTCTAGGGTTTGTGTTTAGCGCTGAATTTTACCACCTTCCCTCCATTGTTCCTGGCGGATTCGGAGGACGATCTGCCCCTCCATGTACTTCCCCCTCTCATACGCCTCTCCTTTTCATTTGGCTCTTTTTTTTTTTTTTTTAGGAGTCCCTTCTAACCACTGAACCTCCTTCCATTTCTTTCTGAAAATCTCGCTTCATTTACTTCTGTATAAGCTGCTTTTCCAAGATCCTTCTCTCTCCCACCTTGTGTATCTCCCTCTTTTGGCCCTCGAGAGTCCTCCCGCGTCGGATAGGTAAGGCATTCCGACCTTCCCCCCTAACGTCCCCGTTTACTTTTTCATGTAATTTCCTTCTCCATGATCTCTCTTCCTGCGACCTCCACCCCAGAGATGGTGAATGTCCTCCCCAGACCTTTTCGTTTTCTTCCTCCCATTATCGTCTCTTTCTTCTTTACGATACTTTCCTTTCTTTCCTTCAAAAACATTGCCCCATGTGAAGAAACTATTTTCTGATTTCCCTCTTCATCTCCCCTTTGTGGTTGTTTTATTTCTTTTCTTTAAAACCTCCTTCCTCGCGATAACCTACTCATTTGTGGAGGACCCTTCTCCAATGTTTTCCCTTTCCCCTTTTCCTTCAGGATAGGTGATACAGTCTCCTAGATACCTTTCCCCCCTTTTATTATTTCTCTCCTTTCACAGTGCGGGTTTTGGCGCCTGAAATAGATTTTCATCTCATACTAATTCCCTCAAAAACCTTCCGTCCCTAGTTTCTTTCGTTTTTTGCAGTTCTTGAGAAAGACTTCTCTGTATCTCATTACCTCAGACTTCAACCCAAGTGTTGCCCCCCCCCGAGTTGCCCTACCTCTTAAATCCCTACTCTTCCCATAGGCCCTCTCTGATTTTCATCACGAATGGCTAATTTCCCTTTTTTAGATGCCTTCTTACCTCCCAGATACTTTCTACTCCGGAGCCTTCCCTTTCCCTGATGGTAACTCCCCTCCTCCTTAATCCACGACTACCTTTCTTTTATCATGCTTCCCAAACAATCTCCGAAGCCCTTCTAATTCATTTTGCCAAGAAAAGGTTCCTACTTTTTTTTCCGTCCCAAACTGGAGTTCCTCGCATTCTCCCCCTCTTACCACGTTCTATCCCTAACTGATTTCCTCTTGAGCGTTTCCCCCAAATGACTCCCTTCCCCCCATAGATCCCCTTTTATACGAAGAACCCTCTTTCCATGCGGTAGCCCCCCCCGGACGTTGCGCCCTCAACCCCTTCTTTCTCTGTAACAACTTTTCCCCTCTCGGCGAAAACTATTCTTTTTTTCGGAACCGGATTTCCCCCCCCCCCCCCTTTCATTTCAGGGTCTCCTTTACCCCCTCTTCCCCCCCCCCCCCTTGGATCACCCCCAATACCCTCTGGCGGATATCCCCTCTTAAAGTATTCCTTTCCCCCTTCCGGCATTTTAAGACGTGCTCCTTTCACTCAATTCCTCCTTAGAACTTCATACTCTTTTTGTATAGGCCTGTTCTTGATTCGCTCCTTTCCGCCCGCTTTCTTTTTCCATGCCCTTCCCTTTCTCGAGGACTCTTTCATCCAATACTCCTCCTCCGGACAAAAACCTTTTCCTCTATTTTTTTCCTCAGTCCTAAACTACCCCTGCCTTCTTGCCTGCTCAAAGGGTTTTCCTCTGAGCCTGTTGTCAGTTTTTAGTTGGTTCTCTCAACCCCCTCCAAAGTCCTTCCCTCCCCCTCGAAATTAATAGGAAGGCCTTTTCATTTAGGTTCGAATTTTCTCTAGGCTTCCTCCCCCCCCCCCCGTTCGATTTTCTCTCTCTTCCCCAATTATCCATTTAGATGAATTTTTCCTACAATAAACTTATTGATAAGACTTCTCCATACTCCCTTCTCCTGAATCCCCCCCCTCAAGACTTCCTACTATGAAGGTTCCCCTACCAAGAGGATATATTATTCTACTTTTTATTAGTTAGAGTTCCTCCACCTCTCCCATGACTCTGAAGAATGCACGGAGCACTAGTCTAGATCCCCACTTTCTTTGTAGTATTTCTAGTTCCTGCCGAGCTTCTACGTCCCGTGACCTTCACCTTCAAGCACTTCTCACTTTTCCCTTCCCGTAAGGAGTCACTCTTCAAAAGATTTCAGACCCGGGCTTATCCCTCCTTCGATTCCTCCAATATACTATCTCTCTCCCACGGACTCCCCCCTTTGTGGTATAGAGAATTACTTTAACGCCTCATGACGTCTTGTTATTTTTCAGCAGGTATTTGGATTCCTCCCCTCAGATGCCTTTTTCTCATAACTTCGCCTCCTCGCGAATCTTATATTACTTGCCCCCTTTTAATCTTCTGTCCTCTTCGACCAGAAAGCCTTTTTCCCCCCCTCTTACAACGCTCCTCGAGCCAGGGCAATCTCTCCTTTCAACTATCTTTCCAGTGACTCCTCCTTCTCTTTCTAATTTGTCCCCCTCTCCATAAGTTTTTTTTTTTAGATCTTTAGGGTTTATCCTCACTAGCTCCGTTCATGTTTTTTTCTGCCCCTTTCTAGTAGACCTCGGGTTTAGCGTGTAGGAGAAGCTTTAGTTATTCTTCTCGCATTCGTTTATGGCTCCCCTTTTTAGAAGAGTTTACTTACATTTCCCACTTTTTTCTTTTTCAAGCTTTCTCCGCGATACATCATTCTCTACTCCTTCTCGTACAGAACCCCCCCCCAATCTCGTCTTATGGTCTCTCGGGCATTTGGCGGAGCATAGCAAGTCCAAGCCTTATTTTTGACGTGCTTCTTGTTCGGACCTCTCCTCTTCCGGTGAGACCCCAATACCGGATGATTTTCCCCGATCCTTGAAGGATTCCCCCTTTCTTTAATTGCCTTCGAAGGGTATCCAAGAATTTTGACAGGTACGCCTTTTCTCAATGATTTTTTCCCTACTTTCAGACTTTTTTCCCTCCTTCAGTCTGCACTCATCGTTCCTGAGAGTTCGCGACCATCTTCTACCGAGCTCCCAAGTTATAACATTTTTCTCCCAAGCTTTTCGCTATTTTTTCGTTCGCGGATTGTTTAGAAGGTTTACAGCCCCCTTCTGTTCCCTCAGTATCCGTCTTTTTCGTTTTTCCCCCCCCTATTAATCGCTCATCTAGTTTAAAGCCCTAACCCCCTTAGCCTTTCAGTAACCCGAAGTTTCTAAATTTTCAAAGACCCCCAGGAACATATCCTTTCAATGTAGTTTTTATGACTCCGAGGGATTTTCTATTCCCCTTTTTAGGAACCCCTCCCGAGCTTTCAAGCACCGGCAATTTCTTCTCTAGAAACTTTAGAAGTCTTTTTCTCTAGGATTTTCCCCGCTTGGTTTCCCCGTTCTTTTAGCTTCCCCCACACTTCCTCTCCTTTCTACTTCATTCCCCCTCGCTTTTCCCTTTTATGGGACGAATTGGTTATCCCTCTTTAGTTTTTTTTGTTGTCACTCGAAGGAGACTTTCCCCACCGGAATCCCTTTAACTGCGCCTCTCTAAGGTCCAAGAATCCTTTTTTTCTTCTCTCTCTCATTTCTTTCCATGTTTCTAGGAAGGCTCCTTCCCAATTCCGGACCCCGTGCCATTTTGCTTCTTCGTGGTTCGCCAGCCCCCTTGGCCGCTTCAATAAGCGGTTTGTCCAGTGTCCCTTGCAAGAAGGGCCCCCGAAAAGCTGCCCTTTTGTCTTTTTTTTCCTATAACGACTCCTTTCAGTTTTCCAAGCGTTCTATAGTATCGTTTCGTCTCAGAAATTGTATAGATTTCATGTTTGCTTCGATTCTTTCCGTCTTTTGATCCCTCGAAAGTTCTCGAAACCCCCTGTAGCCTCTTCTCATCCCGATTCGAAACTTTTTTCCACGGCTTTACCAGGCAGTTCTTTCTTTCAGGGCTGGGTGGTTTTACCTTGCGCTTTTAACCGGGGATTGGTAGCTTCCCCCGCATGTTACTTGAATCGCGCGTTGTCGCTTTTTTTTTTTTGGGATTTTCCCCGACCCCAGGTTCACGTGATTGCCCGTTTTTAAGATTTTTCCCCCTGCCGCTCCCCACTCTTTTGGTGATCCCGGCCTTCTCTGCTCGCGAGGCTAGTTCTCGGATTCTCCTACAATCTTCCGTTTCGACACCCCTTTTTTGAGTTTCCCTCAAAACTTTGGTGAAGACTTTCTATGAAGAAATTGGTGGTTCCTTCCCCCCCGCATTTTCGATCTTTTTTTTTTTCACACATTTTTGTTCAGCCATCTTCGTGATCGCGATTTCCTGCTTCCTTCCTCCCCGTTGTTTTCCTTAGATGCTTTAATCAGATCATGTGGATGTTCCTTTTCCTTGTTTGCATTTCCGGATAAGGATCGGAGTCGCGCTGGGTTGTTTCTGCTCTTAATCCCCCCTGACAAAGTCTTCTTGTTTTTTTCCGACCGAGAGCTCATAGCTAACTCTTTTTTCCCCCCCTTCAATTTTTTTAAAGTCGATTCCCCGGATGTTTTTTTTCCTAGGAGTTAGAGAGAATTTTGAGCCTATTTTCAACCTTCTATAGTTCACATTCTGAAGAAGACTTCTAGTAGAGATTCAGGAAGGGGGAGACTTTTAGGCCTCCCCTCCCCCCCCCCAAAGCTATGATATCCGTCCTGATTCCTAAAGAGGACTTTCACCCTCTATTGGCCTTTTTTCTAAGTTTATGATCCCCCAAACAGAACGATCCCCCCTACGAAAGGATGCTTCTGAGCAGACCTTTTATTTTCGATCCCCTGAGTGGCTCTGATGCTATTGTTCCCCCCAGCCATGAGGAGTTCCCCTCACTTCGGGACCTTTCGTGCACCTTTGCTCACATGCAATCTACCCCCCGACCAGATAATCAGCTTTCCTTGCGCATTTTTTCCCCCCCACCCTTTTCCCCTCAGAAACCTAACGTTCTTGACAATTTTCCCGTTAGGAAGGCATTGTCTTTTTCAGGGACTTTTCCTCTACCTCGGACACCCCTTTTTCCAACCCTGACGCTACTAACAAGATTCGGGGACATGATTTGAAGATATGTCTCCCCCCCCTTGCCCTCTTTTTTCGGCCCCCGCGGGCAGACCTTCTTCTTGATTAGGATGCCATTTCCTCACCTCTTTTTTTGCTTTTTTTAAATTTCCCCGTAAGCCCAGCACCCCGACTCGGACCCCCCCCCCCCCTAACAGTTTGGCAATAGCCCCTAAGGAACTCGTCCCTTCTCCCGGACTGCTCCCTTTGCACGACCTGTCTGGATTCATAGAGACTCTCGCGGAATTGCATCTCGCGACAGTGCGAAAGTTTTTGGCTTTCCTTTATCTTTTCTTTTCCCTTGGCGTTTTCGCTTGTTTCCGTAGACCCTTTTTACTTAAACTAAAGTTATCCGAACCCCTGAACCCTTTTCCTCCCTTTTTCCCCTTAAGACCCGAAGATTCACATTCGTTTAAAGATGCTGTAAACTTGTTCACTTTCCTTCCCCTGCCCCCTTCTCCCTTTTAAATTCGATCCCCAAATGCTTCTGGAGGTTCTTAGCTGGCTTTAAATTTTTAAAGGGATGCCCCTTCTTCCCTCCACCCTTAATTAGTCTCTTTCAAACCCCTCTTGATTTTTTTCCCGATGATTTATTCAGTAGAGAGTCAACCTTCTTCCTCCGTCGGCTGTCCTCTCCTCTCTTTATATTACCCCGCTTGTTTTTGACTCCTACTCTTAGAATGTGGATCCTTCCATTCATAATTTCTTTGTAATGACCTTTCTAGCAAATCAAGAGAGATCTCGAGCCTCATCTTTCCCTCCATTCCTATCCCCAATCCTTAGGTCCTTAAGTTCCAATTATAGTTTATATCTTTCCTCCTTCTTTTTTTTAGGTATTCTTACATGCCCTCGTTAATTTGCGAGCAGCGTTGAGGCGTGATAAGGCCCAAGATCCGTCCTTGCTTTTTTTCCTGGAATCTACCTAAGGAGGAGACTTCATATGGGGCATTCTTTTCCTTTAATCCAAGTAGATCCCTTTTCCCAAGTTTCCGCCCCCCAGTGGCGGAACCGGGTGTCCTTTTTTCTTTCACGAGCCCGTAGGCTCTATGAGAGCCTTCTGTTGAGGATCCCTACTTTCCCAATCCCGCTCCCGGCAATTAAGAGTGCCCGAAACGGCCCCCCCATTGATTATAGACTTGCGGATGGCCGTTTCTACCTCCTTATCCCCTCATGGCTTTCACTCCCTCTCGCAATAGACATGACTATGAAGTTTCTGAGGAATCGTTTTCTCGTTCGAGAAAGTCCCAGATCCAAAGCCCTCCATAGCTGATAGGTTTAGAGATTGGTCTGGAGATCTTAATGTTCATTACCTACCCTCTCTGTTGCTTTCCCTCTTCATCCCCTTTTCAAGCGCGGCGCCTTAATGCAACGTAGGTTTATTCGCCGCCGACTGAGACCTACAAAATGCCCGCCAAATGTCGAAGTTTTAGGAACTTTCCAGTTAGCTCCGATTACTTTCTTTTATCCATAAAAGCCTATCGTCAGCACTTTCCACAATGCGACCCCCTTTTGATTTTTTTTGGATCTTTGCCGGAGAGTGTCGAACCCTTGTTCGATGATTTTTCTGTCCTAGTCCTTTGTTTTCCCGCCTCAACTTTTCCTAGGGACACTTCAGAGGCTGGCACTAAATTTATCCGACTATCCGAACGGCTTAGACCTTTGAGATCATCCCTTTCTGCCATTTAGCAATTCCCCCCCCCCCCAAAATACGGCCCCCCAACGTTGACGCAGGCCGATTCTTGTACTTCGCCGTACTTTCGGTGGTCTTTTCTCCTTCTTTTCTCCCTAATAGGGAGCCTCTTCCCCCCTGCCCTGAAATCATCCGTTCATGTCTGATTTATGAGGTCTTTTTACCGATCCCCTTTTGACCAAACTATAGTTTTCCCCATTTTGATGTTTTAGTAAGCCCTTTTCTGATGGAATTCTAGTGTAAGGCGGTCTTGATTCCTTTCATTACTGAGATTTTCCCCCTTACGTCCCGAGCCCCAATAGTCTCAGAGCATCCCCTGGATCTCCCAAATTACTTCCCATGAGCCCCCCTTCATTGTCGTCTTTTAACTTCGAGACTAGTCTAAGCCGACATGCTCCCCCCCCTGTCTTAACGGCTTGAGTCTTTTCATTCTGACCCTTCCAGACTCGTCCCTCTTTCTTTTTTACTCGTCAGATTTCTCTTTTCCCATGCGAAAACCAGGGAAATCTATACCCCTTAGTTCTAAACCCTCTTAAATTTACCTTAGCGTTTTCCTATCTTAAATCTCGAGCACTTGTGTATCAAACTTTTCTTCTGTTAGAGAATTCGCTGCAGCTTCTTTATATAGGCTTGGCCCCCATCCCGCCCCCTCATTTATTTTTCTAGACAATTCTTACGACTGAGACTCTATTGCTCCCGAAAACCCGGGTGAAATTAGGGATCTTCCCTTTTTTTCGTTTCTCCGGTCCTCATAGCGCCTCTTCCCTATCCTCGATGCTTGCAACCCAGTTGTGCAACTAGAAACAAAGGATCGGGGTGATCGCTTCTTTAAAACTCATCTCTTTTTAACTCCTCCCTTTTTTTTTGTCTCCTGTTTAACGGGGTTTTACATTTTCAGCTACCCCGATCCTTTGTGGACTGCACATGCACCAATGGTTTGAATACCTCAGCCCTTTAAGGATAGAGACGACCTTTCCTGCGATCGATGCTTTGCAGGCCTCCTCAGAACTCACAGGTCTTACCTATTCACCCCCCCCTGGGTTTGATGGAAATCGAGCTAATTCTTCAGAATGTATGCAAAAGCCCCCAATGAACCCCT
>Ga0179593_1305840_pt1 | contig 17417 bp, 32 predicted proteins | sample CZODoug2_1_08_16_FD_185931 | JGI IMG/M metagenome (GOLD analysis project Ga0179593, IMG submission 185931) | Vadose zone soil fungal communities from Angelo Coast Range Reserve, California, USA - CZODoug2_1_08_16fungal (PacBio error correction) | ecosystem: Environmental > Terrestrial > Soil >... | reverse complement strand
TTGACTTTGCTGCCGAACGATTTTTCACTTACGCGTCATCCTCTCACCCATACCTGCATTCTTCTCTCCTGTCTCTGGTCTTCCTAATCCCACCACGCGAACCTTTTGTGGCTGTTTCCCTGAGCCGCCCACCCAGTTCGAAACAGTCTCATGGTCGAGGCTTGTTCCCAAAATTTTTCCATCTCTTCTTTTTCCGAAAAACGGCGTGCGGATGTCCATCGATGCTTTCGTGCTTTGGCGGCCACAATCTTTTTTGACAACGATATCGATTTTCAGAATCATTTTTCTTTTTTACAGTAGCCCCCATTGGTTTCCTTATGGTTTTGTATCAATCGTTAATGTCCCTTAGTGGGCCATGTTGTGCCCAAATTCTCCCCCCCCTCTGAGGTGTTTTTTAATCTTGCTAATCCCCACCTCTCCTGCGGGTTCTCCCATTGATCGCTCGTTCTGTACTGGTTCGAGGAGGACCCATTTGTGTTTTTTGCGGGAGATCTCTGTCCAAACTTTTTAACGGTTCTCGCTTCTCCTCCACTTATCGGTGATGGGCTTTTTCAACGAGCAACCCTTCCGGCATGATTTTTCTCCTTATGACTTCGCATCCTCAGTCAACAAATTTTTGCGCCATGGGCGTTCTTTTCGTCCCCCTTTTTGCTTACTCCTCGACCTTACGATCAAGCTTTCTCGCGGGTTCATTTACCACACCCTGCGTGCCAATTCAATCCCTTCACCCCTTCTTTTGGCGTTCCTTCCCTCCTTCTGTGCTCCCATCGACTCTTTTTTTTTTTCCCGAGCTTCGCAATCGGCCGCCATGCGATTCATTTCTGTTGAAAATCTGTTCCCCCTCTCCTTTCGCCACCCTTTTTTTGCTGCCCTTTGAGTTTTTGCATTTCCTGCTCTCTCTTTCCTTCGGTCGGGGTCAAGATTTCGGAATGTCAGTATCTGTTTAAGCCCACTACGGGGGACCTTGACGCGGCATCCGTCCCCCCAACGAAACACACCCTCCACGCTCCCCTCGCCAATGCCTCATGTGTCGACGCCACTTTTTGAGTTTGGTCTTTTGGGTCCTTTCTTGTCCTGGGTAAGCTTTCACCTTGATGGTCGGATCCCCTTATACCCCTTGTCTTCCACCCCTACTGGTCCCGGCCGTGAGCCATGTCTCCTCCTACTTTGGTCTCTTTTTGCCCCACCACACTTCATTTTGTGTGTTTGACTTTTCGACGTTTCCCTTTTTCTTGATTCTTTTTCGTTTCCCCTGGCTTCATTTGATCACGCCCAAGTCCGACGACCCCCTCTCGCGGCATTCGTCCTTTGTCCTTTCAAAAATGTCCCAGTTTTAAGCGGGATCTCATTTTTTCCCGAGGTGTCTCCCCTTTTTTACATGATTCTCCAATGGTTTTATGTCCAACTCACCCAAACGGGGTCGAGGATCTTTGAAGTCCCTTTCCGGAAAGTTTTTTTTTTTATCCTCTATTTTTTTACCTGGTGTGTTGTTTCTCGCCTACTCTTTGTGCCCCCAAACTTCCCGACCCCCTGAATCGGAAAGTTTTTTTTTTTTCTCTCTTTTGGAAGGAACCGGAATTCATTTCCCAACGTTCTTTCTTTGGACATGTCAGCCCCCGTGCTTCACAACTCTACTTTTATTTTCATTCTTATTTTCTTCTTTTCGCTCATTGGCGCGAGGTTCGATTTTTCTTGGCGAAATTGCCCAGGAATAGGCGTACGCCCCTCTTTCCCTCAAAGTACCGTCGTTCGTTTGTCCCAAACACCAGCATTGACAGGTTCCGTGGGTTGCCTTGCCCTCGAAAACCTTTTTCCTCCCTCTCCTTTTCCTTTTCTCCCCCGTTTTCAGTTTCGTGTTTTTGCCTTTCACCCCCCTCTTTCCGGTTGTCGAAAAATTCCCCGCTTTTCCCTAGGCGGACCTTTTTTTCAACCAGCCACATTTCGTTTTTGTCACCAATTCCAGGCAGCAGTGAGTTTTCGCTGACGCCATCTTTGCTGACGTCGTATTGGTTCACTTTTAGTTTTGCCGCGGGTGGTACCAAGTCCTATTTAGGTCGAAATTTTTTCAGCCACCTCTCTCGAAATTTTTCTTTTTCGCTTTTTTTTTGAAAGTTTCATAATATGCGGCCGTTCCCTCAAAAAACTTCCTCTTCGTGAAGCGTGTAGGTTATCTAGGACGATTTCACCTTCCCATACGTTAAGGCTTTAGGATTGCTCGTTTTCCTTCTTCTTTTTTTTTTGAAGTATTCCCTTATTGGCCTGCGCGAGTAATTTTTTCCTCTTTACAGTGGGTTGGTCTTTTTTTTTCGGCCTTCTCTTTTTTTACGCGAGTTTTTCTTTTTTTTTCTTTCCCTTGCTGATGAGGTCGTTCTTCTTTTGGGAGGTCGTTTTTTTTTTTTTTTCTAATTTTTTCGCAACTTTTCCATATCTCTGCTCTCCCCCTTGTGGTCGGACTGCTTTCTGACCCACCGGCCCATCACAGAAAGGTGGGTTTTCCTCGGCTTTGGACGCAGAGTTGTCATCGGACTTTCTTGTGCTAGGCCACTGATTATCCCAACAATAAAATTTCCTCAGGGGTCTTATTTCGTTGCTTTTTCCAACCTTGCGCGATATTCTTCTCCTAGCTTGAGTGGTGCAAATTGCCCCCGCACCACCCCTTCTTCTTTGTTGACCCCCCAAGAATGCTCCCTACCTTTCCCTCTTTCACCGCCTGGGGTTTTCCTTACCTCATGATAATGGTGGAACTTTTGAATAATCGTAACATACCTTTTTGGCGCTGTCTGCCGTTTGAGCATCTATGCCCGGGCACGCGCTGTTATAGGTCTTCCCTTCTGAATCAGAATTGATATTTTTCCAACGCCTAAAATTTAGAACCAGGTCCCCTTTCGCGACCACCCAAAACCGCGTTTCTTGTGAGTTATTTGAATCTCTTCTTTCTTTCCGCGTGCATATTGATTTTTTCGAGGTGATTTTGACGGCGTACCTGTCTTTCTGGATCAGTCAGATAACCCAGTTGATCCGGACACTGGAGGCAACTATCTTTTTTGGGCCGTTTAATTCCTCCCCCTTCGGCGGAGCAGGAACCCTCGATCAATTTTATTGCAGGATGTGAGATTATTCGCTTTCTTTTTTTTATGTCATTGTACCCTTGGTAGGACGTCTCTGTCTTTTCTCGTTGAATTCTTTTTCCTTTCCGTTTTGTGTTTGGCAATTGTGAGGTCCCTCTCCTTTCTTATCACTTTGCATTGTTGAGGCTTTTCTTTCGGCGTGTTTCGGAATGCATGACGCGTCTTTGTTTGGTGTACGTCCTCTTTTTTTTAGCAGTTCTTTTTCCCCCCACATTGAATGTGGCCGCTGCGCAGATACTCGTTCCCCTCTTCTTTCTTCTCGTTTTTATCTTGTTGCAAAAAAAACTTCATCAACACTCTTCTCTCGACTTGAGTGAGATTTGTTCCGAATTACCGGAGTATCTCCGTTTACGGTGCTTGGTCGTTTCTTCTCACTTTACTCTTCCGTTAGAGGTTTTGCATTTGATCTTTTTGTTCGCAGTTATGGTCCCCCACAATTCGGTTTTCGGTCAGTTTTCTTTTTTGTTGTCCCATTTTCTTTCAGGCCTGGTCTTTTCCCTTCTCACAGGGGGTCTTTTTTATGGGTTTCTTCCGTGGTTACCTTTCCTCTTTTTCAGGATGTCAACTCCTCTTTAGTCCTTTTCCCAATCTTCTTCCCCTCCCTCTCTAGTTCGTTTTTGTTTTCCCCTGAGAGACTTCGCCTCGATTCATCAGATCTTTTTTTTTCCGGTAGCTTTCCGCGCTCGTGTACCTTGGCTTCACTCCCCTGGATTTCCTCCGTCCCCACCCGAGACCTCTCTCTTCCCCCAATCGCCAGTAACGGGCCGACACTTTCTCTTTTTTTTTTTTTCTCCCCGCCGGTCTTTCCCCCAAAAACCTTCTTCTGCCCTACCTACCCCCTCGCTGCGACCCGTACTCCGGCGAAGCCAGTTCCCCTTTTCCCGCTACGATCTCTTTTTCTTCCCCCAACCCTTTGGGAACGTTTCTTTCGCAAAAGTCCCGGCTACATCTATAGTTCTTTTGCCCCCCACCAAAACCATCACAACCTCCCCTCCTGTCAGTCCACCGGACCCCATGACTGGCCGCACAACCCTCCCCTTTCCCTTCGGCCTTACGCTTCCCGTTTCTTGGCCAACTTTGCATGTCCTCTCCTCTTTACTTACAAGACCAGCGCATGCCCTTCCCTGTGCTTTCCCCCTTTGATCCTCTTCTCTTTCCCCCATAAAAGATTTTTTTATCCGTACCACAGGCGCCTTACACGTCCTTTCACGACTTCACCCAGAACCCCAAGAACGAACCACCCAAATCTCAGCATTGCCCTTCTCCTGCTGTTTTTCCCAGATGTTTTTCTTCGGCTCCTCCTATCTCTTCTTCCCCTGGAGAAACCCCCTGACCCGTTTACGATCTGTGTACCATTTTTCCTACCCATTTTCCTGATGCCCCCCTGTGGACTGATCTTCTTTTTTCCTCCTCCCCCTGCGACCTGCCCTTAATCTCAACTCACTTTGTTCTCGTCGTTTTCATATACCAAACCCTAGACGCTTTTTCTTTTGTTTTCAGTGTGACGGCAACCTCTTTTTTCTCCCCAAGTTTATCTCTCGGCTTTTTCCCCCCCATATATTTACTCCACCCTCCTTTTGGACGCCTGGTCTTTTTCCCTCTGGGCTTGCTTTGTGATGGCGCTTTGCTCTGCGGCCCCTCTTTTTGCCCAACGATAACTTGTCTTTATTGTTCATGCCCTAATCGGGTTTTTTCTTTCGAAGCAATTTTGGACCAGTCTTTTTCCTCTATTCACTTCTCACTTACTCCCTGACGGTTTTTCCCCCCACGACACCCGTCTTCTCTTGCTTGCAGGTTCTTAGTTTTTTCGACTGTCCTCTTTTTTATCGTCTCTTCCTTTTCTCGGTAATTATTCTCTCAGGTGACTAGCGTTTCCTTTTATGCTCAACTTCGGTCGTTCTCGTGTCCACCTTCTTCCCTCTTTTTGAGTTTTTTCCTTCGCCAATTTCTGGTTTTTCAGTGATACAATTTGGAGCGCGCACCGCTACCCTCCAAAGTGTCTTTTGTTTATTTGTCATTTTTTTTTCCCTTTTTGCATTTTTTTGATTCCTCCAGTGTCACGCTTGCGGGTCACCCAACCCCCAGCCGTTTTTTCCCATGGCATGCCCACCTTTTTTTCTCTTCAGTTTTTTGGGTTTTTTTCTGCAACACCCACCTCGCCCCCTTTCCTGGCGCAGCTTCTTCTGTGGCTTCTAAGGCGAGATAAGCCGACACCAATTCTTTGCTTCTCTGCTTTTTTTTTTCCTTTAAGGTTTTTTGCCAGTCGCGTCTTTTTTTTTAACTATTTATTGGATGACCGACTCTGGTCTCAACACGACTCCCTTTTTGACACGGTCCCCCCCTTACCTAAAAAGGTCCCTTACCATCCACCCCCCCTACCTTCATTCACCATCCGGCGCTTCCCTCATGATTCCCGCAACTCCCTTCTGCGTTCCTCTTATTTTTTGACTTTGTCTTCTGGCCCATATTTTTTTTCTTGTTCACAACAGTTTTATCAACTGGGTCTTACCACCCCACTCCTTTTCTTTTCCTTTTTTTTTTCCGTTTTTTTGTGCTCTCCTCAATTTCAGACTGCTCCGGTCCTTTTTCTCTCCTTTTCCTAACACGGCATTTCATATTTCTTGGTTGTGTCTTTTTACTGGACCGTCCCCTCTTGTCTTTTCTCTTTCTCCTCTTTCTGGGGCTTCTCTTCCGCTAACACGTAAAGCTGTTTCTCCATCGCAGTCCGTGGCTGCAATTCCCAAGTTGATCCTGATTTTCACCCTTTCGCCCCGTACGCTTTGTGCCGCGGTTCTTTCCCCTTTTTCTTTTCCCCCCCGAGTTCCCCCTGTTCATTACCCTCTCATTTCGTTAGTCCAAGAAACCAACCCCTTTGTTTTTTTTATATTTTCACTCGAGTCGGGCAACTTTTTTCTCCCCCCCCTGGATATTCTTTTCTTTCTTTTTCCTTTTTTTGACTGAGGAGGCCTTTTTTACCACCCAATTTCCGGAATGTTTCATAGTCGCGCTTGTTATGGTGACGACCAGCTTCCTTTTTGTATCATGTCACGCGGTATCTCGGGTCATTCCTTCATAGCTCCCTCTTATTGCTCATTTCAGTTGAAAGGTTTTCTTTCTCCCCCCCCTTTTTTAGTATTTTCTTCTCGCCTTTTACTAGCTTGACGCTGAAGCTTCTTCCCCTGAAAATGCTCTCCCACGTTCCGTTCCCACCCCCGAATCTTTGACATGAGGCCCTTTTTGTTTCTTCCCCTTTCCCAAGTTTTCCAGTATTACCTTCTTGGTTCTTTGCTCCCAGGTCGTTTGTAAAGGACCCCCTTACAGGTTTGCCTCCCAGATGGCCCTTTAAATTAACCCCAGCCACACAGGCATTGGCAATGCCCCCTCCCTCAGCTTTTACTGACGTTTTTTTGATTTGCCCGGTCTTGCTTGGCTCGTCCGTGTGGTTTTCTTTTTCCCGTTGTGGTTCTTGTCCCCGGTTAATTGAGCTTGCTCCTCACCCGAAATTTGTCCCCCTTGGCAAGCTTTGACGGGGCTAATATCGCCTTTTTTCATGCATGCTTTTTTTTCAGTTTTGTTTTCGGCTATCTCGGGCGCTTTAATCACGCCTCCCTCGCATTCTCTTCGCTTGTTTTGCGGAGGTTTGGCGTTACGTTCTTGACGCACTTTCCTGACTTTTTTGCGTTCAGAGTCATTTGCTCTTTCCTTTTTGCATTCTTTTGGGTTTGGGGAGTTTCTCCGCCCCCCCGTGCTTCTAGTTTTCAGTCTCGGGTTTCTTGGTGATTCAGTTGAAGCCTAGGCCCTGGCAATTTTTGAATCGGGCCTTCTCTGAATTTATTTTTTCCCAGGGGCGGGCTGCTCTCTTTGTTTTAAAAACCGAACCCCCTCACTTCTCGTGTGCATTGAAGGTTTTTTTTTTTGAGCGAGTTGTGATCTTCGCTCCCTCTTCTGTCCTTCTCCACCACTTACTTTCCCTCCATTTTCGCTGGCAACTATCCCGCGCGCCCTTCCCTTTTCGCGATATTGGGCTGTGGAGCTTTCTGCCTCCGACCCCCTTGCTGTGCCACCGCTTTTTTTCCTTTCCAGGGAAATTCACCGTCCTTCCACCTTTTTCTTTTCTTTCTTTGACTCAGTCCCCCCGTTGACCCAAATTTTTTTGGGATTGCTGTCCGTCTCCTGAGCTCGTCCCATCAATTCCGTTTTTTTCGGCTTTTCTCCTTGATTGAATCTTTCCCAACTTCCCTTTCTGCATCCATTTGAGTCCAACTTTCTTTTTGTAAGTAAACCACCACCTATTTCTCGTTGTTTTTATTATGACCCCGTACGCGTGCTTTTCTATCGGGATTGTACCGCGTTACCTGTCGTCTGGTTCTCAGTCATCCTCCTTTCCCCTCATTAAGTAGGTGGCGGCTTTTCCGTTCACCTGGGGGGCCGTTTCAACCCTTTTCATGATTTTTTTTCGCAAACGTCAACCCCTCCTCCCCCTTTTGTGCTCAGTTTTTTCCCCTTGTTTCTGGAGTGTTTTCTTTTTCCCCTCTTCCTCCCTTTTTTTTTTTGAGAGGCGGGGCTTTTATTGATTGTGGAACCTTTTTTTTAGTGCGGTATCCACTGTCTCAGTTTGACTGGCTTTTTTTTTTTCGTTTTTTCTTGCTCTCGTTGCGTCTTTCCCCTTTCGGTTTTTTTTTTTTTTTCTTTTCTTTTTTCGCCCCTTTTTAATGTGGCCGGGGCTTAGGAAGCTCCCCCCCCTGGGAGTTTTTTTTTAGTTGTGGCCAAAACGTTCACAACTTATTCGCGTGATTGAGTTCGGTTGGCGCCTCCCCGATTTTTTTTCTTTCTGGCGATTCTCTGTCTCTGCAGGAGCCCACCCCCTCCCCTCCGAGTTCCGTCTTGACGGGGTTTCTTTTGGCCGCCGTCTTTTTTCCATGCTTTTCCACCGCGCATTTGTTTTCTGCCCCGTTCGCGATTCCCTTCTCGTTCTTTTTCCTAAACGTAGTTCAAATCAACCCTTTTGTGTCTTTCCGTTCTTCCTTTTTCGGTTTTCCATCGGGTCCCCCTTTCCCCTCAGTATAGACTTTGTTCTTTTTTTTTCCATCTCTCTCCTCCGTGGTTTTGTTTGTTTCTTTTTTATTAGACCTTTAGTTTCGGAGATTACAATCAGATTTTCTTTAGTTTTGCCAAGTTCGTTCCCTAAACCAGTCTTCACATTCCCCCCCCTTTTCTTTCCCGACAACTTTTTGACACCCAATTCTCTTAAACTCAGGCCTAAGTGCCTCCCCCCTGTTTTTTTTTTTTTTTTTTTGTTTCACCGATTTGTTAGAACGAAACCCCCCCCCTTGCCCCACACCCTTTCCGCCCTTGGCTTTGACTCCTTTCTTCCCGTTTTCCTCGCGCACGCCTCTGTCAACTTTCCTAATACCTTTACACGGCTTCCTCCAACCAGTTCTTTGCCCACTGCCCCTTCCCCTCTACTTCTTCTGGTGCCCCCCCCCCCTCCCCCCCCCATTTGTATTCTCCCCCGTTGGTTTCTGGCCTTTCCACATGCCTTTTGCGCACCAAAAGCTCTTCCTTACCCCCCTGCGCCGCTCATCCTTTTTCCTTTTGCCTTCGAAACCCCCCCCCTTCTCGTTCCCCCCCTGCTTACCACCTGATACCGTTTTTTGAATCTCCTGGCTTCGGCGGTCTCCCCTCCTTCATCCCGATCTACTCCCCCCACCCCACCAGGCTTTTGGACGTTCCCGTTTTCTACGTTGGAGCTGCCCTCACAAGCTACCCTCAGCCCCCTCTACGTGGTGACTTAGACTTGGCATCCACTTTGATTTTCCGGAGTTTTTCTAGTTTTTCCTCGATCACTGGGCCAGAAAAACCCCGGCCCGGTTTCTTTAGTGCTACGGACGAAAAGATTGTCGGTTTCCTGGTTTCTCACTGTCTGACGATAAAGCTCCCTTTTTCCTCCTTATAACTTTACCACGTCCCCTTTCTTTTTTTTCTTTTTTTTTTGTACTTCTCCATCTACTCCACACTAGTCTACACGTCGGTTTTGGTTTCAAGCTCCGCCAACCTTTGCCCCCTTTCCTCTGCCGCCCCCCCTAAATTTCTATTCAGTGCTCACACAGTTGTTCAGATGGAATCGCTTCCTTTTCCTTTTTTTTCTTCTGAGTCCTCCCACGACCTTTTTTTTTTCCACTATTATCGACATGTCATTCCTTCGGCAGCTGGAACCCCACAGTTGAAGTTGGTGCTATCGTTCCATCCCTTTTCTCTGTTGAAATGAGTGGTTTCCCCACCACACTCCCCTTTTCTTCTTAGTTTGAGTTTCTTGGGTTTTGTTTCTGCGGGCCACATGATCGCTTGCACCATTTGACCCATAGCTTAGGAGATGGGGTCTTTTCCACCTGTGTCCCATTCCTGCGCGAGGACTCCGATCTCACCACACTCGGCGCGTTCATACGGCCCCCCGTTTTTCTGTTGATGGTTTTTTTTCAACCTCTCCATGCGACGTCTTTTTTTCTCATTATTTTAACTAAAGTCCTTCCCTCTCTCTGGAAAAAAGTGCGTCCTTCCTCTCTCCTGGACGCCCTGCCTCACCCGCCCTTTTCCCCATTTTCTAAAGAGCGTCTCGCGTTGCTACCCCATGACAAAAACCAAGCCTTCCCCACTCCATAGGAAAAATTTCTTCTTTCTCTCTGCCTTTCCGCCCCAATTTTATGTTTTCTTCGTCCCTCTCTGGCACTGTCTCTTCTGATTTAGTTTTCGGCTTGATTCCGCGTTACTCGTGTCCCCCTGGAACTTTTGCCAGTTTATTCATCTCACGACCCATGATTTATTGTCTATGCGGTGCATTATGTTTTCCCCCGTCCTCTTCGGGCCCCCTTTTCTCGACTTTTGGCATTTTTAATTTTTCGACTTTGGGCTCCCATACGGTGGGTTTTTCCAACCTGAAACTTTGTGTTCCACCACTTTCACTTCAAAAACTTTTTTTTTTCGAGTTTCCAATTCCCCCCCTCCTTCGTAATTCATTTCCGTTCGCACCCCTTGTCTGTTTTTGTGCCTTTTGCCTGGCTTTCTTTTTTGGTTTCACTTGGGCACTCTGTGCCTTCCGGCACAAACCCCCTCTCTACTGGGGTCCTCCCCCCCCCCCCCCCGGGACCTTTGTCTTCGGCTTTTCAATTGGGGACCTGTTTTTTTTCACCAACCTTTCCTATGTTCATCTTCTTTCTGTTTGTCTTTTTTTTTTTTTCCCCTTTTTCCTTTTGATTTTTTTTTTTCGGTTTTCTTGGTTTAGCACTGCGAAGACCCTCTTTTCCTCTTCCCATTTTCTCTTCCAGAGATGCCCTTTTCGCCCTTATCCGTAAGAGTTGTTTTACTCTATTCTTTTTTTTCCCTTCTCCCCTTCTTTTTTTTACGGTTTGTGTCACATGATTCTCTTCGAGGACCCCTCCACCAAAACTTGAATCGCTGATATGGGAAAATTTTTTCTTTTTTAAAGATTCTCTCCCTCTTTTCTTTCCCCCCTTCCCTTTTTTTTCTTTTGTTTTCTTCGCTTTGAGTAGATCCTGTTGTGCCCACAAACCTTCCTGCTCAATTCCGCGCTTTCTTCTGGACTCGGTTTCCCTCATTGTCCGGGGATCCTCTTTGGGACCAATCGAAGCTCCTCTTCACCTTCCGTGCGTTTTTTTTTTTTTCGAGTGTTTGATCGCTCCAATGCGACTCATTGGAGTTTTTTCGCTGTGTTTCTCAATGGACCTTGTTCCACCTTTTGAATTCAGGCGAAAGCCACCATAGAACTCCTTTACGACGTTCCCACCCCACCCTGAATCCATGGACCTCTCCTTTTTGAGGTTGCAACGTCTGCCGAGCAGTCTTATGTTCGCCCAAAAACGTTTGGGCCTCTCTACCTTTGTTTTTTGTTTTAAGTTCCCCAGTATCGGTTGCTCACCCTCTTCTTTCCGGTCGGGCATTCAAAAAGCCACCCCAGACCTTTTTTTGCAATTCCATCCTCCTTCTTCCTACGTTTTTTTTTTTTTTTTTCTTATTTTTTTTGGTTGTCTCCTTGTTTTCTGGTCTGCGTTGCTTTTTTTTGGGTCTTCCACCCCGGTAATTGATTTCCTATGCTTTTCAGCAATCTCCTGCCTAAGGATACACGGCATATAACCTCGCCGTCCTCACCCCCTTTTTTTTCATATCAGTTCCCAGTCATTGGTGTCTTTTCTCATCGGTCCTCCTCTCAAGACAATACTCTTGCCCCAGGTGCTGGTTTTTCCAGTTATTTTTTTTTTCGTTTTGTGACGCACGCCCAGCCTATTTGCGGCGATCCGTGAAGGGTTTCACCGCTTGACCTTTTCTTGTGTGGGGGTGGTGGCGGCTTTTCCCCAGAGTGTCTCTTGTTTATATGTCTTCTCTTTCGTGACTTTCTACGGGTCGCCACCTTTTCTTTCGTCCCATCGCGGCTCTGACTTTCTACTCGCTGAAGGTTGGTCCTTGCATTTCTCTTTTTTCCAAGGGCCCCCCGATCAGCTGGTGGCGTTCTTGTTTTTGAGAGTTGTATCCCGTTTTTTTTTCCCCTTGTTCTTTCGCGTTTCGCCACAAGGGTGAAGGTACTTCCCCATTTTGAACCTCGGAGAGATTCCTGCCCCCTCCTGATCTTTTTTCCCCTTTTCGGGAGCTCTTTCACCTTTCCCCCCTTTACGTTTGGTTTTTTTCACTCCTTTTACCTCCCCAATGGGTTAACTGATTTCCACGGGACCGTCAAGGGGTTCTAGTCATTTCTTCCTCTTTGGCACATCTTCTCTCTCTTCTCTCCAAAATCTTTTAACGCGCTTTTCACCGTCAAGCATCTTTTTTTCATAGGTCTCATTTTTTTTTTGCTCTAGGAATCTCTTTTTGATCCTGTCACCTCTTCTCCTCCCCACTTTTCTCACCTGTTGTCGTCGCTTTTTTCCACACCCCCTTTTCGTTGCTGTTTTTTGAGTATGCAGTTTTTACCAGAGTTTCCATTTTTGTGCTTTATTTTCGATTCGAACTCGTACCCCTCTTCCGCTTTTTTTTTTCTTTCTTCTTCTGCACCTTTTCTCCATCACCCAGATCCCTGCCGCGTTGCTTTCCCGAGTTGCCGTCCTGGCCTCTTCCCGTTCTTGATCTTTAAGAATCACCCCCTTCTCGTTGTCTTTTTCCCCCTCCTTGAGATTTCTTTGTCCTTTTTTTTTTTTGATTTTGCATTTTTCCCGGGGGCTTTGTGATTTCTTTTGGAGTTGAAGGCGTTGGTCTGATGGTTCATGGGGATGACTCCTTCTTTACCCCCTTCTCCTGTGTACTCCCCTCCTCTGTTGTTCCTGAAAGGCCAGCCATGTTCTCGTCTTTTGTTAGTAGGGGCAGACGTTCAGCCCGTTTGTCCCTTGCATTTTTCTTTTGGTTGCTTCGGCTTTTTCCCCCCCCACATGTTGGAGTCTGGGTTAGTTTTCCACAACGATAAACTTTTTTGAGGATGCTTCGTTCGGTTGTTGTTGGAGGACTCGGTTTTTTCCTTTCTTCCTTCGAGTTTTTTTTTGGCGCGGTTCCAACCGTTTTTCTACGAAGTTTTTTCCAGGTTTCTAGTTCCTCTTTGGATTGTCCCCGCTTTTGTTATTTTTACACAGAGTTTGGTGTCGGTCCGCGGTCCTCTTTTTTCCCTTTTTTCTTTGTGGTTTTTTTTCCTCTCTTCAATCAACAAGGTTTTTTCCTTTACGGGATTTTTTTTCTTTTTAGGCTTCTTTTTATCCTTTTCCATCCCGATTTTTTTCTCCGCTTTCCACATCCTCTCTCCCCCTATTAAGTGTGTTTCTTTTTTTATCGAGTTTCTTTTATTCGATGACTTCTGACCCAGTTCCCAATTCAGATCTCCGGTCGGGCTGCCAATCGTCCTTTTTTTCCCCCTTGGTACGTTTCACCCCCGGTATTTAGACCGTCTTGCACCTTTTGTGAATTCGGCCCCCTGCCCTGAACTTACACCTCTCGGTTGAGATGGGCGACCCCCACCCTCTTTGGGCAGAACCCCTCGCCCGGCGGACTTTAGTAAGTTGTCTCCGGCTCCCCTCCCTCGTAACTCTTTCTTCCCTCCTCCGGAGCTCCCCCCAAAAATTTTCTTTTCAATTTGTTCCCCTGTAATTGCCTTGATAGCTTTCCCCAACACCCCCCTTTTCCACCACAATGTTGACCTTTCCCTTTCTAAGCCACTGCAACCATTTGACATTTCGCAAAACGCTCCTTTCCTCTAACAACCCGCTTTCTTGCCTTGTCTCCCCCCTTTCCCCTCCCACCTCTTCCTTTTTCCCCTTCTTCACCTCTGGCGTGCTTTCCCTCGTTCTCAGGTCTCCCTCCACAGGTCCTCCTCCTGTCCACCACATGTTTTCCTTCTCCTTTACGTTGCATCCAGAGACAGACCACGACTTCCTTCCCTTTTCCTGCCCTTTTTTTTCTTTCCCCCCGTTTTGGATTCCTTGGTTTGGTTTTTTTTTTTTCTCATATTCGTATTTTTGGAAAACGGCCCCAGGCGAGCTCTTGTTGAACACAATCCTCCGCCTGCGGCCCCTTTTATTGATTTTTCTGCTTGCACTTTTCGAGCCCTCTCCCTTTGTTCTTGTTGGTCATCTCGAAACCCCTTACGCCTCTTGTTCCCTCTTCACACTCAAAACGCGCCCCTGCGGTTTTCGTTTTTTTATCTCCCTACGCAACCGTCTTTTTCAAATTCTTGTGATGCTTCTTTGTGAGTCTTTTTCCCTCCACCCCCTGAGAAACCCTGGCTTTTTCCCCCGATTGGATTAGATGATCGTGTCTTCTTTCAGGTTTTGCCCTCCCCACACTTCATTGTTTGCTTCCCCTTTTTTTATCTAATGAATTTTCCCCTCTGTGTCGACTCCCCCCCCCCCTTTCCTTTATCGTTTCAGCTTTTTTTCTTCTCTTGTTTCCCTTCCCGTTGTCGCATTTGCGGGTTTTAACTTCCCAGTCTAACCATTTTTTTCTCTTCTTTTTCTTGTTCCCCCGTTAACTTCTTCTTTTTCAATGATTCGTTGTCCTTGTCCAATCGCTTTCTTGTTCCTCACATTTGGCTCAAACCCTCTTTTTTTGGCCCCTTTCTTTTCTTCTTTAGCCGATTTTTTCCACTCCTTCTTTTCCTCTGTGAAACATGTCTCTTCTTTCTTTTGGGCTTTCAACTCGCACACTCTTCAACAAGGTCCCGCCTCTCTGTCCTCTTCCCCTCGCTTTATCTCCAGTCCCCCCACCCCGTTTCACTTGCTGTAGGCTTCACTGTTCCCTCTTTCCCCGATTAGGAACTCTTACCCTATCTGAATTTTGCTCTTTTTCATAACTGCACCCCCCTTGCGTTGTTCAAATCCAAGCGCGCAACTCTCGCCTGGTCTCTTGCTTCCCTTTTCTGCGCGGCCCTCCCTACGGCACACTTCTGGACCTTTTCTTACTTTTGCCTGTCTTTCTTTTTTCAGTTCCTTTTTCATGAAACTGAAATTCGGGACTGAGGTCTTCCCCACACCCAATGAGGGCTCTCTCCTTCTTTTGTCATTACTTTGTTCCTCTATTCCTTTCCGTTTTGGTGCTTCGTGGCCTTCCGATGGTCGAAAGTCATTTCCTGGTTTATTCCCCCCTTTTCCCCTTTTTTTTGGGTACCTTCCCCTTTTCCTCCTTTTTGCCCCCCCTTGACCTTCTTGCCCCCAGGAGCCAATTGGTCCCCCCTCATTTGCGCATTTCAGCTTTCCGACACTCCCTTGACTTCTGTGCGAATTGCCCCCATTGCTCTTGGGATTTGTTCCCCTGGTCTTGCTTGGGCCTTCTGTTTCGGCCCTTTTTATTTTTTCCTACCCCCACTACTGGAGGTCGGCATTTTTTGTTGCCGCTGTGAGACTGTCCGTTTCTCCCTTTTTGTTTCCTTTTCTTTTTTTCTTATTTCTATTCTGGTGTTTTTGGGATTCTCTTTTTGATGTTAGGTTTTTTCTCCTATTCTTGTTTTTCGGTTTCCCCCTCCCTGCTCGACCTCCTGCTTTAGTTTTCAATCTCTTTCAAGTTTTTCCTTCTGGACCGCATTTAGTGTGAGCGGTGACTCACTTTCCCTCTGTAATCAAATTATTGGACTGTCTTCTCACTTTTTTCCTTTATTTTCCCTTTCCCCCCTTTCTGTTCTCAGTGCAGTTGTCTTGTGGTTTTTCTTTTTCCCCCGGATCTTTCTTCTCTTTTACTTCCCCTATACGTTGGTTTTCTTTTTTTTTCTGATGGTACCCCCTTTTCCCACTCGGGTCTTTTCTCTCCTTATCCCCGTTCTGACCTTCTCACAAGCCTTCTCCCTTCACGCGTTTTTACTAAGTTGGCCCTGGAGATCGTTCTTTCCCCACACTTTAAGGCAGCTTCTCCTTGACGAAGGGTCGGTTTTGACGCTAATTTTTGTCCTTCGAGGCTTGTACGCTGGCCTGTAGCGGGGTCCTTTCCGCCCTTCCCTCCTTTTTGTTTTACGCACCGTATTTTTTTTTCGGACCCAGTGCACCCTTGCTTCTTCGCCCACACACACACATCCCTAACAGGCGGTGGGTGAGTACCTAGAAAAAGTCGACCATCCGGTCTCCTTGTCTCCCCTTCCTGCTCCAGTTTGTTTCCTGTGGACCTTATTTTTCTGCCGCCTCCCTGGAAACTTTTGCCCTTTCCAAGCAACCCAAGCCCTGGGCCCTTCCCCGTCAGCTAAGGAGTTAGTTCCCGCCGTTGCCTTCCGTTTTCAATTTGCCTTGGCTGTCCTGGTTTTCCTTTCTTCCTCTCGTTGCCGTTGTTCGTCCCCCTTGTCCAGTTTTGTCGTCGCCATTTTTTCAATCCCCTCTTCTGCAATACGTCCCTTCGGGCCATAGGCGGACGTTCATGTCCAAAACCAATGAAAGGCGCAGTTCATTTTTTTCTTCTACTTCAGATTTTCATTGCAAGCAAAATTTATCGGGCAGCTTTCCTCAGGACCGATTGGGCGTCCTTGTACGTGCCCCCCCTCCAGTCTTACGGAGTTCTGCTCCTCCTGTTTCCCCCGTGTACTTTTGCCCTGCGGTTTTTTTTTGTTGCGGATCACCGCGGAGCTTCCTTTTTAAGCGATTTTTTTTGCGCGCGTGACGTTTTCTCCTTTTCACTTCGATTCTTTTTTCTCGTTCGAATTTTTTATCGTGGACCGGGTCGCCCCGCGGCTCGTTGCCCAAAATGCCCCTTTGTCCCCTTTGAACTGGTTTTTCGCCGCGTCCGCGCTGATCTCGCCAGTCGGCCGTTCGAAAACAAGTTGGAAAGGTCCTCCATGTCGGCACCCTCCTTCTCTTTCTAAGGCCTCGGATTCTTTTTGCTTTCGCTTTCCCCCTTTCCAACCTCGCCCCGTTGTTGACTTACCTTGGCTCGTCCCTTTTTAACCGACTTCCACCGTTCTTGTACCATTGTTTTCTTCGACCCTCATTCTTTCCCTTTTCAATTTCTGATCATTTTGGCAAAACCTCCGTGTTTTGTCTTCTCCTCTCCCGAGCTTTTATGTCCCCCTGTCACGGGTGGTGTCTTCTTCCGCACCCCTTCTATTGATATCCCACGTTCTGATTTTTAACCCTTTGCTCACCGGTTTCCCTTTCCGTCGTTCACAACCGCGTTCCTCTTTTGAGTATTAGTGACCGGATTCCCCACGTATTTCGTCCTTTTCCTGTGACCGCGAACCTCTTTGTCTCCTGTCATTCTTTTACTTAACCTCACATTCATTTCAAGTGTTGTCCTTCCTGAGACTGCCTGGTTGTTTTTTTAGTGAAGCTCTGCCGTGATTTCTTTCCTCTCCACCAGGTTTTTTCACTGTTGATGCTGCTCCCCCCCATTGGTGGTTTCTCATGTTAGCCTTTGGTTTTCGTGTATTGTCAGGGGTATTTTCCCCATCGGCTGGGAGGGTATAGTTCTTTTCATTATTCTCTTCTCTTTATCCCTGTCTCTTCTCAACTATTGTATTTTTTTAAGCAGTCCAGATTGGTGGGCCATGTGGAAATTGCGTTCTGCCTCTCCTCTCTTTGTTGCTGGCGAGCACGTTTTCTTGGCCGCAAATGTCCTTTTCCCCTTTTTGGCAGATCTCCCTCTTCCAATCTTGGATTGTTTGGGATTCTTCCTTGGGTTGTCCCACCCAATAAAAATTTCTATTTTGCCACTTGCTTTTTGATTGTTTTGGAGACTTTCTATTCGCGTAGTTAGCGCTCCCTTCGCGTTTTCCCCCTTGGTACCGTTTACGCAATCGTCCGCCCCCCTTGTCTGTCTTTTTTGCGTTTT
>Ga0179593_1416735_pt1 | contig 17418 bp, 24 predicted proteins | sample CZODoug2_1_08_16_FD_185931 | JGI IMG/M metagenome (GOLD analysis project Ga0179593, IMG submission 185931) | Vadose zone soil fungal communities from Angelo Coast Range Reserve, California, USA - CZODoug2_1_08_16fungal (PacBio error correction) | ecosystem: Environmental > Terrestrial > Soil >... | reverse complement strand
TTTCCTTGTTGGCTCTGCGTGCCCCCTATCCTCCGCCATGTTCACTGGGTTCTTTGAGCCCATTGTGATTACCCTCCTATCGCCCGGTTCACCCTTTTTGGCATCCCTTTTTCTTTTTTTCGCGGATCGCATTTCCCGCCCTTTGTCTTTTTCCAAAAAAAACAAGACCGTTCCACCCGCATCCGCCACCTCCTGCCCTATAGTTCATTGCAGCCCTCGGCGATGTTGACGCTCGTTGCGTTCACTTTTGTCCTGTTCATGTATGAAACTTTTAGGATTACCGCCTTGCCCTGTCCTCATCCCATTTCCCGCTTTAATGCCAGACACCTTGCCCTCCTTTTTTATTCCGAATACGGCCTGATAATCCTCAGGTTCTTAACTACCGCATTGATTTTAATTTTCCCCGGGATACGGCCAAACAAGGATTCACGCCATCGATCACGGGGTCATGTCCCTGGGCCGGTGGCGCAACTTTATGGTTCCCTATGACTGGTCGTGATTGATTGGAGCGTCCCCTCCCGTGTTGATGTGCCTTTCTCCGGCCATCAGCCATTCGCAAACTGTCTTTGCGGGCCGTACCATTGAACGGCAGGTTATGACATTCAGGTCTTCTGTATATGCGGGTCTGCAAGACGGCTCTAGTTTGCACCCAGCTAATCATTGTTGACCCTGACTGCAGCTCGGTCAAAGCATTCGTAAGTGCCCGCGTCCCTTTCACAGACTTTCGTTTATCCTTGTCAGCGTTATCGCCATTTAAACGTTTGACTGTCTAACCATTCTATCTTTCCCCTGGTTTTTGATTCTATGTCTTAGTTTTTACGAGTCTGCCGTTAGCCGTGATTTACTTCGCTGTTCCCCGCGCGGAGCTTTAAGAGCTCGGGTTTAATTAATCTCTGTCCTTCAGGAACGACAAGAGGAGTCTATTTTTGAATTTAGGTTATTGAGGTTTTCAAACTAGGCCGATGAGGTGATTCTAGGATGTTTGTTTTTCTTATGTAGAACGGACGCATTGGCCTGCACCCAAAGGAATTTCTGCAAGTTCCGCTTCCAGCAGTGATCCTTGGTTCTGATTGCGTGTAGTTGTTTTTTCTCTCCTTATGCCACTCTCTTCCGGGAATATGCCTCTCCTCCCATCACATTTTCCCCTGACCCTCTCTAAACGCTCCGCTTTCCTCACCCGATTGGACGCACCGGGAATTCTGCCTGACTGATTAGAATTATCATAATTGTTTTTACTTCCTTTTTAGGGTCATGAGGTCTCTGCTCCTGTCTCCATCTCGTTTCTTTGAGGGAAGTGTTTGTCTTCTCTCTGATGATAGTAATGTGATGGTTCGTCTGCCTTTCTCCCGTAGAGCGTTACCTTGCATTTCTAATGGCCTTTCGACTTTACGTTCCGTGCCTCTTCATGCCGAAGGGAGTTCTCTTCGCTTGCGAGTTGTGTTTCTTCTTCTTCAGCTTCGTGACATAGTACGTTCCGACCCTGGCCATGCTATCGACTTGGACCCGGGTTGCGTTTTTTCTTATTTTTTTTTTTTTTTACATAACTTCCTTTTGCGACTCCACAGGACGTAAGTGCTTTGCTGAATCTTGGATCTGGTCCAGCAATATGCAGGTTATCTCTTTTCTATGTTGTGGTTGTGAGCTCTCTTTGCCCAATGGGCCTATGGGGTGGTCTACTCTTCCGTCCCTCCCTATCTTTGGCTCCCGGTGTTTTTTTTCCCTTCCTTTACCCGGGTTCCCTATTTACACTTCATCTTGCCGCGACTGAAGGTGTACACGAACCCCCCACTTGGCCTGAATTTTCCCACCCACTCCTTTCTCTACCCAAGCATCACGGCCTCGTTATTCATTGTTTCAATCAATTCGTCATCAGTCGGGCTTTTGCCGCCTCAGGCTCCCTTTTTGGTTGGTAATGGTTGCCCTTCCGCTCCGCATGGAATTTTCACCGAATGAACCCTGAAGAAGACCTTTCTAGCCAACTACCATTTCCCGCAAGGCCCCTCTCCGGGGTATTTTCTTCATCCTAAGGTGTTACCAGAAGCCCCTCTTCAACATTTTACTTTTTGCCGACAAAAATTTTCCCGGAACTCTCAGCGGATTATGGGTCCGGTTGTTTTTTTACTTTCTGTTTCCTTCCTAGTAATGAGGTGGTTATTGTCACGCGTCGTTTTTGATTTGTGGCCTTATTCTGTGGTTTTTTTTTTTTTTTTTTTTTTTTGTTAATTCCCCAAACGTTCAATCCCACCCTCATGTACGCTGCCTCCGAGGCCCTTCCTTAGATTTTTCCCCCAGATTTTCTTCCAGATGGAATTTGTTCTCCTAAACCTCTGGCTAAGTGAGGGTTTTTGTAACTCCACTCAATCTTGGGCCATGTCGCATAAGGCCCCTTTTTCTTCACATACGAATACTCGGGTTAATTACTCCCTCATTTAAACCACCCTGGAGCATTGCTTCGTTTCCTCGTGTTTCTTCGAGGTCAAGTTTCTAAGGTTTTCGTCTCACCATTCTCTTTTTCTGCCCCTTTTTTTGTGGATGGCTTAGTGTTTTCCTTCTGTCCGTTTTTTTTTCGTCCTGAACTGACGTATCCCTTTCCTCCCGACTTCTCTGGGTGACGCCTTCCTTGCTCCTTCCATCCTTCTCCGAGGTAGTATTGTATCGATGGTTCTCTTTCATTCCGCCTGTGAATTAGCGGTCCAACTTCCTTTTTCGGATCTCCAGCACAACTCAACCTGATCGCCGGTGTTTTATAACCGTCTGTTTTCCGTCGGCTCCATCTTGTCCCTGAGAATTGCCGTTTAGTTAGTTGGTATTCACGGCTTTTTGTCATTCGTCTCCGCGTGCCATACCAAGCCCCCCTCTTCCGATTGGTCACTTGAATCCCCTTTTTTCACTGAACGATGCGCTCAGCGCATGGCTTTTTGTGGCCCGACCGGTGACGTTCATGCGGCTCTTCGGGAACTTTCTTTCCCTTGGATCCTTCTTTCTCTCCCATTCAGGCTTTTTTTCTTTCTTTTCGCTGGCTTCGTCATTTGTATTTCCGGAGCATGAATCGTCCCGCCTTTTGGCCGGACTTTTTCATAATGACCTGATGGCCCCGCCCTCGTCGGCACGTCAGACACTTTGACGGGTGACTCATTGATGCCAAATTTTCCCTAGAATGGCCGTAGATGCTTGGTCCTTCAACTTTTCTTCAGAGGCCCCCGGGCTTCCCTCTTCGATTGCCTCTTTCTTTTATCACGTTTAAATTGCTGGGGTTTTTTGCTTCTACTTCGCGGTCCATTTTCACACTACCTTTGCCCTCAACCACTGAAGGCGGTCATTTCTTTTATTTTGTCCACGCCAGAGGTCTTCTCTATTCCTCTTTTTTCCTCCTCGTGGTTTTTTTCCTTGGAGGTTTACAGACTCCGAGTTCCTCACCTTCTTTTTTTGGTTCAGGTCGTTTCCCGAAGTCATTTCCCTAACTAACCGGATACCTGTGTTCGCTACGTCCTCCCCTTGGTCGTCTCCTTCCCCGAGCCTTTGGCCCTGTATGACCCACCCTCCGTGCATATAAACAGATCGCCCACCGTGCACTTATTCCCTGTTTTTTTTATATAGCCGAGCTTTTGCCCTTTCCTATTTGCAAGTTCCCTTGTGGGTAGGAGAACCCTCGCACCGCTTCTCCCCCTATTGCTTGACATCCCCACCATCCCTTTTAGACGTTTTAAGGCTGACTGACCTACCATTCCCGAGATGGAGTCGAATCGGGTTGGATTTCTTTCAGTTTTCCCGACAACTACCCATGCTCTCACACATTATCCGTGGCCGACAAATGATGAACGACATCACTCCTGCTCCGTTTCCCGTTCCTTTGCCCTGTTATTCCAGTGCGCCATCGTCTCCACCTACAGGTCTGGTTTTTTTTTCTGTGGCAAGAGGTTTTTTTTCTTTCATTATCGGCCTTGCTGGACAAAAACTTCCCTCTCCCCCTCGTTTCCTCATTACGGTGGCCGACTTCCCATAGGCTTTTTGGACAATTTCCGAGGGCTTTTCTTTTTTTTATTCCAATTTTCGTTGTCCCTCCGCACATCCTGGCTACGAGGGCTTTTCCCTTCATTTACATTTTCAAGTGACCAACTCTTTTTCGTATTCCCTACGTACTACCTCGTTTGTTCTTCCTCTGCTGTTTTATTAACCGCAAGTTGTCTCAGCGGTGCATTCGGTGGGTGTCTGTTCTACCTGGCGGACGTCCCCCCTCTCTTTTTGGTTGTGGAGAGCTGTTCGTTTCTCGTTCCTAGAACGTGAAGGCTCGAACGGCGGGTTTCCCCTACCTCGGTTTGGCTTCCTTCACCCTCTTCGTATTGTGGGGCAGTATTCTTTCTTCTTTTTAGGGTCATCCTCTGAGCTGTGATTTCCGTTATTTTTGTTTCGCCATTTTTGAGCCTTCTTACCGGTTTTAACTCATTTTTTCCCCCCCAGCTTCAGCTAGAGCACTGTGCGCCCCCTTGACTGTGATTACGTGTACAGTTGTGTGTTGGCCTCCTTTTTCTGTGCTCTAGCCACGACGCTTGGTGTGGCCAGCACCTGTTCCCTCCCAGACCTTTCTTGGCAGCGCCAATCGGTTTGACCCCGATCGACCCCAGTCCCACGAGACCAGTTCCGCGCGGGCAAGTCCGTTTTTGTGCCCCCCTTGGGAGCGAGATTGGAGTGCTGGCGTTCCTTTTTTTTCCCCACATGAAGACCCAGACCAGGCCCAAGTTGAGCGTGCTTTTTTTCTTTTCCGTATTTTTCTTCCAGTTTTCTGGCCTCGGTGAGAAGAGAGTCGCCGGGACTTTTTTAGTTGGCATTCGACTGTTTTTCCTGCTCGTCATGTGTTTTCGGTTAGCTGACTTCAGTCTTCATAGCTCTATCCGGTTTGAACTTTCCTCATGACCGGCAGATTGGCACTGCGGAAAGGGGCGTTGTGTTTACATTTTAAAGGGAACTTTTTCGATGTCCTTGTTGGGTTTATATTCCGGTCACTTTCTTTGCCATTCGTTTTCCCTCTCTTTCCTCGACGCTTTCCTCTTCCCCCCATGATATCGTCAGCTGGTTCCGTGTTGCGTACTTTTCCAAAACTGTTAGCGCCCATAAATTCAGTCCTTTTTTTTCTCGTTGTTGGTCATCTTCAGCTTCTCTATTTTCTCTCCTCCGTGTTTGTTTTCTGACTTCTGCGGCAAAGGGGGCCTCTTTTGGCGTGAATCCCTCTTTCCTCTGACTTTTTTTTTGTTTTCTCTCCAGGTTGATGGACCGAAGTTCTCCCTGTTTCCTGGGCCAAAGTGAAATCTTCATGGTGATCGGTCGGGCAATCTTGTACGACTTGATTACCCCCCCAACCCTTTTTGAATTTCCCCCTGAAAACAGGTCAGGAATTCTTCCCTTTTTTCTAGTTCGTCCTCTCCTCTTTGCTGCCGCAGGAGTGGCCTTCTTTCTTATGATGGAACAGGTTTCAACTCCCATGCGCTTCTCTCTCGCACATGCGAGTCCATCTCCCGTCTTCTCACCCTACACCCTTTTGGATTTGAGTTCCTCTTTTCATCATCGCGAATCTTCTGACCGATAAAAATGTTCTAAAGTTTTTCGTTCCTCTGAACGCCATTCTAGTCCCGCCAGTTTCCCTTGGGATTTACATTTTGCGCCCCTTTTTTTCTCTTCGCCCTATTTTTTTTCTTGATTTGCTTTCCGTGAGCTCTATTCCCTGCTTTTTGATCCCTATGATCCGCCCACATCCACGTGCCAGCACGAGGGTTTCTTTTTTTCTCTTTTTACCCTTGCTTTGCTGCGCCTTGCCATTTTTCCCGTTTATTCAGTTCGCGTTACAGATGGATATTGTGCCTACCCTCCTGATAAGTTAGGGTTTTCCCCTCCCTTCATCTTCGGCGCTGACCGAAAGACCCAACGCCCTCTTCCCCCCTCTTACCCTCAGACTTTCTTCTTTCCATTCCCCGTTCTTTTCGCTGTTCAGCGGTGAAGTCGGTTTTTTCCTTGTTTTTTCTACCGGAGGATTCCCCCCCCTCCCTTTCTTTTTTCCTCGGTTGGTGGTGAGGGATGTTCGTTCCTTCCTCGTCCGCCGTTCTCCTTTTTGAACGTTTCTCCTCCCCCTTGCCCCTTTATTCTTTTCGTGACAACTTCGTGTTCGGCGTCCTTTTTTTGCGTTTATTTCGGTATGGGAATTCCAGTGATTCTTCAGGTCCAAACTTCCCCCTCTTCATTCTGCTGGAGGTTTCCATGTAGCCCCTTGATTTCGCGCATATCATCTGGTGTTCAAGGATTTCGGGAACGGTTAGAACCGGCCTGACGGCAAGTTCCGGCGGTCCCAGCCATTTCATCGTACCTCGTTGCTGACGTTTCTCAGTCATAGTCCCGATCCTCGCCGCTCCCTTTTTTCACCCTCGAAAAACAGACTTCGCTTAGTTTTAGCCAACCGATGGGCTCCACCTGGCATTTCAGGGCACACGCTTTTCGAGCTCGATGTGCTTCTCATTTCCGTTTGTCGGCCCGACTTTTTGATCCCATTTGATTGAGTTTCTGCTGGGTTGTTTTTTCTTGTAACCCTGAGGTGGATTTTTGACGAGATGTTCGTTCAGTTTTGTGTAGTTTGTCCTTTTTTCTGACTGTTTTCCCTTGGCTTTCCTGATAGTCCATGCGGATCCCTGTTGCGGAATGTTCCATGTACCTGGGTCACGCCTCCCAGCTGTGTAAGGGTCCGCGTTTCTTTCAATCTGTGAATCACGATGACTCTTCTGTCTATCACTTTCTCTTCGTTGGCCACATCGTGACATATTCGATTCTCTACTGAGTTCTTAGTCGCGGTATATCCTTTCCCTTCCTTGTAGGTGAAACGGGACTCGCCATCACCCCTTCGCCATCCCCTCCGAATATTGAGGCGAATTTTTTTTCTCCCCACCGCCATTTTGCATTTTTTCTCTCTTTTCTCCCTTCCGTTGTTTTTTTTTTTTCTCTTGCATGGGACCTATGGCGTTTCCATTCTCCGACGTCCCTCGTCCCTGACGTAATGTATGTTTCGATTGAGAATTGTTTAGCAACCCGGTTTTTGCCCTTAAATTTCGTCTCTCAATGGGCCGCGCTGTCCAACTTTGTACATTGAATGCCTCCCCTCTATGGAAAACAGGGATTTTCAACCCAAGTTTTCCATGAATCGCCGCTTCATTTTCTTCGTCCTAGCAGCGTACTCTTTTTGACGCTCACGGCCCCCGCAGTTTTTCTGTTCTTTCCTTATGATCCTTTCCACCTCCTTCGTCCGTCCTGAATTTCAGCTACCGCCCCCCCCCCATACGAAGCATTTCAGTTCTGACACCAACCAACCGCAAATTATGGGCTAATACGGTTCTGATCATCATCCTTTCCTTCCTACCCGATCGCCCCTCTTTTTCTCCAGAAGTACTCTCTGACCCGACACCCCCATGATAAACGCCATCACCCCTTTTCAGCCTGATTCGTAAGTGTGGGACATGTGGCGCCGTGCTCCTTGAACCGTCCTGAGGTCGGGCTCCTCCATCTCTTCACGCTTTTCTTCAACTTTTCTTATTTCCTATTTTCTCCCGCCCCAGGCATCAGCACCTATGTGCTCCCTCCAAATGCTTGAAGTTTTGCCCTTTCCTTCCGTTATGACCCTGATCAGTTAGTCCGATGGATTTTTTTTCTTCCCCCAATCCCCTTCGCTACGGAGGTGTACATCTTTGTACGAATAATGACCCACTCAGTACAACTAAGATCCCTCGGGACTCTTTCCTGCCGCGTCTTCCTAACCCGAGCGCGCTTTTTTCATCGGTGAATTCGGCGCGGTTCCTTTTTTTACGTTCCTTCCTTTTTTTTTTCCACACCCCGTCTTTCTCCCGTTTTGTGTTTTCTCTTTTTTTTCACCGTTTGAAGTTCCCCCTTGCGTGAATTACGATGTAACGCCCGTTGCAAACGAGACCGGTGTCATTTGCGCCTTTCTTCCCCCTCTTCCCGCTTTATTCGTATGAATTCTTTCCTAGTGTTCTCTCGTTCAGGTCAACCTGGAAGATGAGCCTGGCCTTTTCCCCACCCGTATTGTCTTTGTGGACACGCTATCCCCCTCTTGACTGGTCCCGCCCAACGTTGATCGCTCTTCGGTGGCAAGTTCCTTGTTGCTTCAACTCTTGAATGGCCGTCATCGCGTTCATTTTTTTTCGTTTGTTTTGGTCAGGAATTAGGGCACTCTCACGGCCTCAGCCGCCTTTTTCCCAATCGTCCAACTATCCGGTCATAGTTTTTGGCTGACATCCGATGGGCGCCCCCTCAAAGGGCACAAACCTCCTCTCTCACCTTGTCGCATTCCCCCTCATTCTTGCTAACTTATCTCCCTCCTTCATCCCCAAAACTTTCCTCCTCTCATGCTTGACCTATGCCGCAATTTCTCCCCCGAGATATGGTAATAATTGCCTGTCTTCCTCTTCGTTTTCCGTTGATCGGTCATGCGGGTCGTCTCGGAACTGCTTCTTTTAATCTGGTTACCGGATTTCCCCCCCCAGCCCTGGTCTTTGACAGTTTTGTGTTAGTTTTCCTTTTTACTGAATGCTTCCTTTCTTGGTCTCTTTCACTTTCTTCGCAGCCGGGGTTCTCTTTTCTCCATGAAACCTCCCAAGGCACGCTTTTCCTCAAAATGCTGAAGCGGGCTCCCGACGTACTGATTGCACTGGAATCCTTTTCTTTTTTGCGACCTTGGGTATTTTTTTCTTCAGGCCGTTTTTTCCTTTCTGACCCGTTCTTTGCCAGTGATATCGAATTCTGCTTGGACACTCTTATTTCGGTTTCATCAACGAGCATCCACCCCAATTGATTAGTGGCGCTTCCTTCCCGTCGTCTTTACGCCATGGCCCACTTCCTCCTTTCCTCCCCTTTTGTTGTGTTGCTTCGGCAAAAGTTGGCGTGGCCCCATGAATCCTTGACTATCGCCCTGCCGTCAGTGAGTATGTTTCAATTTTTCTGAAGTATCCCCACTTCTTCGGTTATTCAATAGGGACGCGATCCCGAACTCGGTTTTTTCTCCAAGAATACAATTCATTTTCCCTCCCTTCAATGACGTGTCCACCATGCCCGCAACAGGCATCGGAACTTGACTCCCCAATCCATCCTTTTAGTCATTCTGCATCCCCTTTCTCCCTCCTTTTTCCTCTGGTGCGTGCAGTTCTTTGGCATATTCCATAGCCCCCCCCTCTTCCCGCTATGTCTCAGAGAACAGCTTTCCTATTTCTTCTTTACCTTTTTCGCCATTTTCTTCGATCCGGGAGCTACGGATTCCTCCAGGGTCTTCCCTACCTGCCCACACATGTTGGACGGTCGTTCCCCCCCCCACCCCTTCTGTCCCTCCCCTACATTTCTCTCGGTGAAATGTCAGTTGTCATTTATTTTCCTTTTTGCGCCACTTATGGTGCGTATTCTGAGGGTCGGGTTTTTCTTTGATGGCAGAGGGATCGCTATTTCCCTTTTCGGTGATCGCCTCCTTTTTCTTCCTACCCAAACTACGGCACTCATCACGAGTCCTCTTCAAATGTCTTCCCTCCTTCCTCCCATTTCGGGTCGATGCGATCTCCCAGTCTCTTTGTGTCGCCAATCCCTCTACTCCAGCTCCCGTTCGTTTGTATTCCTCATAACCCACTTTGGAAGTCCCCTCCCCTCGGGATTCGTTCCTTGAATCTCTTTTTAACAGGTTCGATTTACTTCCTCGTTTCCTCCGGTTGAATTCGCGCCCTTTCACTTCCACTTTTCGTCGAACTAATCTCTTCCCCCCTCATCGTTGTTTTTTCTTAGCTTCTCGACGTTCCTTTTCACGTTATTCGCCGAATTACTTCCGAGCCACGAATTGTTTCTCTGGTCTCTCCTCGGGCTATTACGATACTCTTTCTGTGGACTTTTTCCGAAGTGTCTTTCTTTTTGGTGTTTCACGTTGGTCCTCTTCTTGGACACCCATACAAATATTTTTTTCTTTCTCTTGGTTTAGACCCCTCCATACCAAACGTATTCGCCTCGAAACTTCCCCCCCTGCATGATGGGTTCCCCTTGGACCAACTCCTTTTCTCAGGCCCTCCGGGCTGATTCGTCTTTTTTTTTTTTGTCGGATTTGTCCTTTTCTTCCTCCGCCGGTGAATAGCGCTCCTTTGCCCCATCGAAGAAACACGCTCCTTGTACTAGTTTCCGTCCCGGACTTCAAGATTGTGCGCCCCGTTCTCCCCTTTCCATTTTGCTGGCTCGCTCTTTCTCATCCTTTTTTTCGGCCGAAGTCTTTGATCCATATGTTGAGCGGTTTCATGTGTTAGTTTCCCTTTGAAAATGTCCGGACTTCTCCCCATCCCTGTTTGACGCGCGGAGGGTTTTCCCTTTTGTATTGATAGAATGTCTTTCGGAATTGTGGCGAGTGCTGACAATTCAGCCTATCCCCTCGCGGTTGGATCCCCTTATGACAGAAACTGGAAGCCATGCTTGGCAACCTGCTGCCTCCATGTTAGAAACTTTCTCCCCTTCTCTTCCTTGCGTTTTCGGTTGTTTTCATGCAGTCTTCGTTTTGACATATTGATTTCGTCCGTTCCGCGCCCATTAGTATCCGTTCCCTTTGGTAAACGGTTGCATAATTCGGGTCCCCTCCCCCTACATGTATCTCCCCCCCCAATGAAGTTTCTTCCTTCGGTTTAGTTCCCTAGGCCCATTATTTCTTCCCGGTTGTTGTTGAGCGACTCCCTTTTTGTCTTTTCTTCTTGTGGACCCTCCATCCGGTCTTTTTCCGTGTTCTACCTGGTCGTGGATGGTTTTCACCCGAAGTATTCTTTTTCCATTTTAGGATCTCAATGGTTTCCCCTAATCGTTCTTCGCATCCCCCTTGTATGAACAAGATTCCCAAACCCAAGCCATCGACAAAGGTCATCGGAATCTCCCTTTTTTCCCCGTTTCATCTCGTCCTCGGTCGCTTTGCCGCTGATGTGCAGTTCTTGTGGTCCTTGGATGCACTCCCGCAACCTTTCCCTGCCTTCTTCTTTCAGCTACCGCCTTTGACGGTCCTCTTTTATCCAGTTGCCCCCACCCTTTCCCCGTCGTCTTGAATAGTTTTGAGTCCGGATTCATTTCTCCTTACGGTCGCATTGGCCGTTCCACATATGGCGTCCTCCGGGACTTCGGTGACCCCCCCATGTCCATCCACATCTCGCTCAGCTGCCCCTTTACATGCCTTGGGATCATTTTGTGCGCCCTTTTATGCTGCTCAAGAGTAGGGTGTCGATGTGGTCTCGGGAGCTTGGATTCCTTTTTTTCTATAGACCCCACACGGCAACGATTCGCTGCATTCAACTGCTTGGCCTCTCACCTTTTCCCCCCGTACCGGTTCCACTCTCCCGTTCTCCGCATCCCCAAGAACATCCGGCTACGTGAGTTTGTTCCTCCCAGCTTTTCCTTCCAGTGCGTTTGACTTTTTTCTGACCCCCCCTTCCTTCTCATCCCTCGAGGATCTAATGAACATCGTAATAACCGCTGGTCCTCGCTTTCCGCGGTGTCGGTTTCCGTTTCCTACATGGGCGGACTTCCCTCAACTAACATCTCTATGTGTGTTGAGAGATTCTTCCTTTACTTAGTTTGCCGTTTAGCCCTTGAACGTGCGCCGACTCACTTTTCACGGCGAGAGTAACGCTGCTTGTTTTAATGAAGCTCTATCCCGAGTATCACTGTGTTAGTTACTTCCTAATTGGTTTCTTTTTTTCTTGTAAACCTTCCTCTTCGCTTGAGCCCCTCGTAGTGTTATTGTTTTTTTAGCATAACATATGGAAGCCTTACCTCGAACTTTTTTCCCTAACCTCCCTCTGATGGCCCGTTCCTGTCCCCCTGCCTGTCTTCCTCTTGGTGTGGCCGTCTCTTTATTCATTGAATTAGGCACGACGGGAATAGTCCCGCCGTGCCAGCCCTCGAAACCCCCCCGGTCATTGGGCCCCGGCCCATGGCTCCAGGAATCCCAAGTTCCCCCTGGAACTTATGCCGTTCGCGAGATTAGTTCCCCCTACGTGCGACCGGGGATACCATTCTTTTATGTTCGGATTTAATCCGGACCACTTTCCCCATTACCATGGCTCCTTGCTACAGGGTCTGTTGCCTCTCTCCCTTTCGTTCCAGTTAGCTTCTCAGTCCGTCATAGCTAGGTGGAATTGACTTCCATTCAAGAATGGCCATCGCACAAGCTGCGAAAGGGTAGGGCTGTATTCCGACCCTGATTGCTTCCTCTTCTGTTCAAGATTTTTCCTTTTTTTTTTTCCACTTTTCTTGTTTCCGTTGTGGACATATTTTTTTCCGATTCTGGCCCGTCCTTTTCCCTTTTTACCGGGTCAGCTCTTCTGGTCCCAATCCTGTCTCGCATCACCCCCCCCCTCTTTCAGTTTTCCCTTTTTTCCTTTGTCGGATTACACGCCTTCCCTTGCCCAGTACGGTTGTTGGAGAGATCTTTTTTTTTTTTTTTCAAATGCCTCCCCGGCCCTCTTCCGCCCTGTCAGTTCTGTGCGTACATCCCTTTTCTTTCTTCCGACACCCAGTTTAAAGAATTACCCTTTTTTATACTGGGACGCGGACAAGAAATTTCTAAATCGTATTTTCACGAACTTGGCCTGCATTTTTTCGTGAATACCACCACTCAAACCCCCTTTAACTGATTTCCCTTGGCCGTATAAGCCTATTTCGGAAGCTTGTGTGCTCCGTCTGCTCTTTTTCCTGGATCCCTTTTCCACCGCTTCGTCTATGATGAATTTAAGCTCCCTTCCCTTCCTATTCAGTCTTGATTACCCCATTTCCCGCGCCATTTTCTGGGGATTCCTCGGGTTTTTTCCCCTTTGTTAGTCCCCCCAGCCGCTCCACTATGGGATCCCGTTTTTTTTTCCGACAGATGACCGCAATAACATCTCCTTTTCTAGTTGCTGGGGCCGCCACTTTTTATGGCTCCGGGCCTCTCCCTATGACCTCTTTTGTTCGATGTGCGGATCTTGGAGCGTCTCTTTTTTCCCTCGTATTGCCGATCCGACAAACTACCCAGGTTCCAGCATCTTTTTTTGACTTCAACTGCGAAGTGAACCTTGCCCTCCTTGCGTTTCTTTCACCTTCCTTTTTTCCTCCAGATGGATTGTCAGCACATCCGGTACGTAGGGTAACATAAAGATTCATTTTCATTCATGACCACTTCGGTCCTCCCCACAATTTCTCTTTTTCTGAAGTGCTTTCTTTCAGCAGTTTTTACTCCTCGCGCGTGTTCATCTGATTCATTGCTCCAACGGATTTTTCTCCCCCCCCATATCTCTCCCTCTCCTCCGTGTTGAGAGTGATGTTAGTTCCTACCTCTTCCCCCTGCCCGTTTTGCATTTCCTTTTTTGAATTCCCCCGCTCCCGCGAGGAGTAACCCCTTTGGTTAATAATTTGAAGTACTTTCATAATCTCCCTCACGGTATTCGTTGTTCCTCGAGTTGGTCTTATAGTCAGGTCAACTGAAGATGTTTTTTTCCAACCCCTCGGTCGGATGTTATTTCTATATACCTATGGACCCTGCACGTCCTGATTCTTGTCCCATCAATTCTTTCTTTCCGCCACTTTCCTCAGCCTCACCTTTGTTTCATTGTCCCGTTTATTGTTTTTTTTTCGACTTAGGTCTTCACGCGAGAATTTTCTCTGCTCCGTTGCCCCGCCCTACGACCTATGTCATTAGGGGCCTCTTATCATAAGAAACCGATTTCTTCCACCTGTCCCCCCTGGGGCCCAACTGTGCGATGATTGAGATTTCTTGCGTTTTTCCTTTTCATGTTTTTTCCGAAGACTTTTTTTCTTTTTCTTGAGGGCCGGAAATGAGGGATGACTCCGTTCCTCGTTGTGACTACACATTCCCCAGCGCTCTCATTAAGATGATTGAGTTCATGTTCTTTCGAGTTCTCTTTGAAAATTTTTAGCTCTTCTTTTCGTCATCCAGATTCAAGGCCAGCGGCGGCTCTTCCTTTTCTGGATTTCCTTAACTGCTGACTCAGTGCGACCTTTGGTTCGATTTTTTCTGTTTTTAATGAAGGCCAATTTTCATGCCCTTCCTGAAAATTCTTTTTTTCCTTGTGAAGTTAATTGCTTGCTCTCGGTCCATTCCTATTTTTCTCCGCCCCCTGATTCAGTGCGTCCTTCTAGGTCTGTTTACCCATTAGGCCCATTTGCCCAGTATTCTCTCTTCTGTTTTGTTGTAGACTCTTTCCCCTTTTCTATGGCGTGGGCCTCTTCTGACCCTCCCTCGCATTGGTTGATGGCCTCTGTTTTCTGGACCAGTCTCTCCTCATTATTCTGTTCGCTTGACCGAACTCCCCGGTCTCGATCTCCTTACGCTTTTTTTGCCACAATCCTTCCCCCTTTCCCCCCAAGGCAACAGGCACATTCAGTTTCCCCTCAGTCGTCATCTTTCCTCCCCTTCCCTCTTGTGCCTCCGCACTTTGGCCTTTTCTTAACTTCACGCTCGCGCTTTATTTACTTGCCTGTCCCCTTACCCGAAAGGACTCCTTCCTCATTTCAGATGCTCCCCCTCCCATGGGATGGGGTCGTTGTTTGCATAGTCCTGAGCTTCTCTCTTTTCTACCCGCCTACCCCTATGCTACCCGGGACTTCGGTCCTACCATATGATGCACGCCATCCTTTTCATCTTTGCCTCGCGTTCTCGTGTCGCAATCGGTTCCTCTGGCTTGCTCTATTGACCTGAGTCGGGTTCGGATTTGCTTGTCCCTAACCAACCCACCCACACCCCACCCCCCCAAACACCCCAAAACAACCACCCACCACCCAACCACAGCTATCCCGTGTTCCTCCTCTTTGATTCCTTCACCCCGGAAATCCTACTGCTTGTGCTTTCCTTTCTGCCTTAACTGCCCTTCCTTCGGTTCGTTCTCGTGATCCGTTCTTCAGTCCTTCTTGTCGACATCCGGCTACGGAGTTTACATCTTCTTCTTTTGACGTCAAGACCCCTTCTTAACGCTTTCAATCGATTGGTTTTCTTTCCTTTTTTTTCTTCGTTGCTTTATTCTCCTCGCGCGTCCGGTGAATTCGGCTTGTCCTTTTTTAAACGGGCTGAGTTTCCCCATCTCTTTCCGTGTTGTTTTGAGCGAGCTGTTAGTTTCTCGCTTCCTCCAGTTAGAAACACTTTTTCCTCCCATTCACCGCTGAACTCGGATTTTGCGTAAAAGAATCTTCTGAACCTCGGCTCATTAACTTTACCTCGTTTTCTTTCCTCGATTGGCAGGTCAAAAAGCTGGAACTCTGATCTTTTTCCCCATCAAGTGCGTTCTTTTCTTCATCTCTGAAGAGGATCGCCTCGACCACCTGGTTCCTGATGGCAGTTCTTTCCAGCAGTTGAATGTCCCTCATTTTTTCTTTGATGTTGTCTCTTCAGAATTCGGCGCTTCCGGTCCCTCCACGAGTGAATCACACCGCACCCTTTCAGCGTTTTCCATAAGAAACTCTTTTTTGCCACCTGGAATCCCCCGTCCCAACTCGCTTGAAGCGAGATTGTTTTTGAGGTTTCCTTTTTTGTCGGATATGTTCGCTTTGTTCAGGCGGGTCTCCGTTTCTTCTGACTCCGGAACCCGTCCCCTTCCCCCATCCATTGGTTACAGGTTAGTTGGCATTCAGCCTGCATTCTTTTTTCGATACTCTTCTTCTCGGAGACTGTGACGGACTGTTATCCCTTCCTTTCCGAACTGCACGCATGTGTCTCAAACTGCCGACGATAAGTGTTGGCTGCTTGACGAAATGATTTTGCCATGTCCTTCGTTCGTTGAGTCCTTGGGTTATTTCTGTCAGGCAAAGTTCGTGGACACGCTTTTCATGACCGAGTTTTTTTCCTTTTCTCTCCTAAGTTTACTGTTTGGTCCCCAATTTTTTCGATACTCTGGAAGACTGTAGGCCCCTCCCACACTTAGTCCTGCCCTCGTTTGATTATGACTTTCTCTCCTTTGCCCAGAGCTCTTTCTTCCTTTGGTTTTTGAGGAGATCTTTTGTTATTGCCTATTGGCGGGTCACTAATTTCTTCTCCGCAAGTCTCTTTGATGTCACAGGTCGTTTTCTTGGCTCCAAGTCTTTCCCCCCGAGTTTCCCAGCCCTGACTATGTGACAGACTCTTTCAGTCGAAATTATGTCCACGCAAATGGCCTGCCGAAATTTAATATAAACCCCTAAGTCCGGAACTGCATTCCAGTTGTCAATTTTCTTTTTATCTTAGCTTTTTTTGAGGAAATGCCGCCTCTTTTCGTTCTCGGGTCGGTTCCCTCAACCGTTCGTATGTATTCCTGAATCAGTTCACGGAGTTTCACTGAATGCCAACTCCCCCTTTTTTTCCCCGAGCCTTCTTTTTTAGTCGGAATCTTTTTTTTTCTATCCTCAGTTTCCCTTAAGCTTTACCGCACCCTCACCATTTTTCTCCCTTTCCTTTTTCTCCAACCAATTTGCTAACTCCCTGCCTGCGGTTTGGGTTAGGTGGCGCCAATCGTTTTCCCCTTCTTTGCTCGGTTACATGAAATTTTGGCTTTCGATGTGCTGGAGCGGTTCCCGGCGGTGCTGCCATTTTCTCGACCCACCATCAGCCCCTTTTCTGTCCTTACGCGTGTCCCTCCTGTCCCTCTTCCGGTTACAATTCTTCTTTCTTCTTCCTCTTTCCCTGCACGTAACATCCGCGCCGTTGGGGAACCTCATGCTATTCTCCGACCTGACTTCCCCCCTTTGGAGTAACTTTCCCCACTATTCTTTTTATCGTAAGACGAGGTTTAAACGATCTTTCCTTTCTTTCCCGGTGAATGCGGTTTCTTTTTTCTTACCCGTCCGGACTTTTTCCCCCCACACTCTTTCTCTATTTTTTTTTGTGCGCAGCGCGTCTTTTCCTTCGTTCCTCTTAGAATCCCTTCTTTTGCGATTCCCGCTCGAGGAGGGTAATGTCTTTTTAATGAATCCCTTGCTCTACCTCGATTTATTTTTTTAGGTATTCTTTTGCAGTTGGTCTTATTTTTCCGTCCTTTTTTCCGACTGGTATCTCTTTCGGTCCACCCCACGTCCGGGGGTGTTTTTTTAATTTTCTTTTTTTTGTTCTGTTTCGCCAACCTGGTAAGAACGGATCGCGCACGTTTGAATTTGGTCCTTCTTTTACGGTCCCTTTTTTGTGCAGCGGACATTCCTGTTTTATGGCCTGTTTTTGTGGCTCATATTACGCGATTTTTTTTTCGAGCGGTTTTTGCCAGAACACCGACCTCAGGTCATAGGGGGCTTCGTTCTTTTTTTCCCTCCTGAACCAAGGGCAACTTCATTCCTGTTTTCTGAGATGTGATGGTTTGGCGCTCCCTGATCCTAGGTGGATGGCTTCTTGTCGTCTTTTTTTTTTTCCACCTGGGT
>Ga0179593_1572195_pt1 | contig 17419 bp, 19 predicted proteins | sample CZODoug2_1_08_16_FD_185931 | JGI IMG/M metagenome (GOLD analysis project Ga0179593, IMG submission 185931) | Vadose zone soil fungal communities from Angelo Coast Range Reserve, California, USA - CZODoug2_1_08_16fungal (PacBio error correction) | ecosystem: Environmental > Terrestrial > Soil >... | reverse complement strand
TTTGCATGCTTACGTTTGCGCGCGACGACCGTCTGGCTTTCCCCGCGTTAAAGAATGACTTTCGGCCTGGCGTTCTCACCCACGGCACCTCTCCTGCCAGTTAGGACTCAGACCTGCTCCTGCCCCTCGCCACCATCATTGCCCTGATCCTTTTTTGGGTGCTGTTAGTTCGAAAAGAGAATTTTTTTTTCCCCCTTTCCCCAGGGCGCACGCCTTCAGATGCTGCGCTACGCATGGTCAGCCGGAACGGTGCTCTTGTTGGTCGGCGGTCTGGCTTGGTGTTCCCCCCCTTGCTCCGCGCTATCGGATCGCCGCCCCCGCCGAATGCCGTTTCGGAAAAGCCTCATTGACCGGCGAAATGCGATCCTTTTCCAAAAGGACGAGAGCTGTATGCGCCCGCTCCCTTTTTTTCCTCTTCCCGAGACATGGTAGAGAAGCCAAACGGTTTTTCGGTGTATTCACGTTGAGGCGATGGTCGTCTCCCCCTTTCTCGCCACGTTGAGACCTTGACTTTTCCTGGTGAGGCGCTTCATCTCAGCCATCCAGTTCTTTTTCGTGCCGGTTCCCGATCTCGATCCCACCTCGCGCTTTCCTTTTTCGGAGTCCCTTCGAGTGCGCAAGGCCCATTTACGGTCTGTCGGCGTTTTTTCCTCGCTCTCCATAGTCTTCACCTTTTTTCGAGTGCGCGATGGTCGCGATTATGGCGTTTTTTTGGTGGTTATTTTTTTCTTTTCAGGCTTCCGTTTTGGTGATGTGGGGCACGGTTCCTTTATGCAATTCGACAGCGTTTTTTTTTCCTGGGGCTGGTGCGACGACCTTTTAGGCTAGAGAGCAAGCCCGGTTCTTCCCTTTTCGGGGACGCGCCACCGTGCTGTTTCCCAACGGTGGTGCCTTTTTCCCCTTTGTTTTCAGAACCTTCCCTTTTTTCTCTTCTAGCGCTTCTCCCCCCACCCACCCCCGATGGTCGCGGCATGATCGCGGTCTGCTGTTCCTGAGAACCTGTCGCCTCTTTCCCTTAGGTCAAGCAGAAGCCCTCCCCCATAGACCCGGCGGCAAACAATTTCTGAGGCAGCTAGCCGCCCTTGATATTAACGCCGCGTCTTTTGAAATGATCGATCCTATGTTGTGCGGTGGTCCGCAATTTTTTCAAACCGGAAGCCTCTCGGCCGCCGCCGCCTTCCCCCCCCCCTGATCCTCTCTCCTTAAATCCGAGTTCGCCATGGATTCTTTTCAGGTCGAATTGTAGTCCTGCGAAATGCAGATTTTTCTTTTTTGGCGCCCTTCGTGCCTTGTAGTCGGCCTTGCTCGGTGGTTAAGTCCGCAGCGCACCCCTCGCCATCGAACCCCTTTCCTTTCCCTACTGGCTTGGCCTTTCTCCTACAAAGTGCAGCGCCCTCCCTTCCTTGATCGCCTCTCGAACAAAAAGTTTTGGTTTCCCATCAAATTCCAACCAAGCCACGTCTATCCCCTTTCTACCAAGAGTGTTAGGTTCCCCCTCTGAAGCGCGAGGCTTTTGAGCAGCACGGATCGCCCCTCACGCACCACCGTCGGAGCTTCCCGATCAATCCCCCTGTCAAAAACGCTTCCCTTCTTTTTTCTTTTGGGAACATATCGTGCTTTATTTTTTAAACCTTGCCACAATCAAAAAACTTTCCCCTTTGGATAATTCAAAGAGTGATTGATTCTTCGCGCGATATCAGGCCCCCCCTTGGACGCTGCAGCGCTTCGCTTCGATCTGGACTTTGCCCACCCGGCCAAAGCCCTCATACTGCTAAGGAACCCAAACTCTCCTGGCATCATCCTGTAGTTCACGCCCAGCAGCGCATCTTTGGCAGGCGGATTGTTCGCTTCTGCAGCGCTTCTTTCCTTCCTTTTCCCTCTTTGATCAAGGCCTTCTGGCCTGCCTGCCCCCTTTGAACAAGGCTTTCTTGATGAGAATTACCAATAACTTTTCTTTGTCGTTGCTCTGCCTACAGGACAGCATTCTCGCATTCACCTATATGGATTTCCCTTGGGTATGCGCGGCGTTTTCTTTGTAAGACCAATTTCATTGTAAGGTTTGTATGATCACCCGCCGACCTACGGTCCCAACGGATGAGACTTTTGATAATTTCCCCCTTTAATCTCGCGTTCTTGCGAACCGCTGCTTTTTGACCAGTGCGACGCTCTTTACAAGATACTATCATGTTATCAGGGCATTGGGCAGGGCGACAGTCCCTCCTCCGGGTGTTGTTTCTTTTATGGACTTGCTCCCAAATAGCCCGTCTTCCATTTTAGAGGGTACTTGAGATGTTCTCGCATCTCAGAGGTTGGACCTCACGAGAGACCCTTAACTGGCAGTCGCTCGGGGGACAGTTGGGGCACTCAACCAACACGCAGAACCTTCCCCTAAGAGAGGGGTGGAGGGAAGCTCGGGACGATACCGCGGGGGTTCCCCGAACCCCTTTCTAAATTTAGTCCCAAAAAGTGCTTCCAGATGTGGAGCTCCAGGATCCGGAAGCTTTTTTCACTCTATGGCCTTGCTAACCCCCCAATGCTGTATTGCCGAATGGCCGCCCTTCAACGACCATCATCTCCCCCCGCGTTGTAGGGGATGGGAGAAAACTCATCTTTCAACAAATGGGGGAGATTTCCTGGGTTCAGAATGGTGACAACTTGATCGCCAAGTTACGGCAGAGCGCTGCACTTCCCCCCCCAAGCGCCTGCTTCGATACCGCTGCCGCTGCTGTTGCACTGGGAATTATTTAAGCCCGACAGGCAAGCTTTTAAACTCTGCATCGGGTTCCAGTCTGACCTTAGGGCTGGTCGGTTTCTCCACTGTACCGCAGCCGAAGCAGACTTGGCAAATTTACAAACCACCTCCTCCTGTGGTCGGCTCGATTTGGTAGTAGAGATTCCCACGAGAGAAGCGAAAATCCCAGGGGAGAGAACTTATTGAGGGGGGGCGCTGGTGCGGTTTCTCCCCAAGAGAAGAGATGGACCCCCCATTCAAAATTTCCAGGATAGATTACTCGCCGCGAAAATTTTTTTGTTAGGTACCTGTTTTCTCATTTTCGGTTTTCGATCCGTGTTCACCCTGCTCGCGCTTAGCGTTTTTTTTGCCGGTTGAACCTACTTGCGCCACTAAGTTTCGATGCGGCGATCCTTTTTTTTTCTTCGATTTTGAATTTTGCGGTCCCCTCAAATTTTTGGGCGCTTCCTATCAGGATGCTGGTGTCGGGCGCCCTGATTTGTGAGTCGACAGGACAAGCCAGTCGTTCCTTTCGATGGCTATGGTCGCGCACTCCCCCCCGCTGTAGACGGCCTCAGGTGCAAGGCGCACTCCCCCTTTCAACCCTTGCCCCTCGGCCCTCGGCATCACTTTTTCCCAGCGACAGCTACCAAATTCGACCTTTTTTGCGACGGATTTACGGCAACTTTTTTTTTTCTTTAATATTTCGGTTACTGCGGGAACTGCTTTTCCCCTCTCTCACTGTCGTCGAGGCTTCAGGGTTTGCCTCCTTTTCGGACCACCGGAAACATTTCCAAAGGAGAAATCCGTTTTCCCCCGATGACGAGGGCGGCTCCCTTGTCACCGGGCCATTCGCCGGCCCCGTGCGCGCAGCCGCCTAACATCGAAGTCTTTCCTTAAGGAATAAACCGCGATCAATGACTTTTTAGGAAAGCGCTTCTCGCGCAGCGACGTTCCAACACCGTCACCCTGCAGTAGCCCACGTGGTAAGTACCAGCACCCTTTTTCCCCCGAAATACGGACTTACGCCGTTTCGAGCCTCAGCGTATCGTTCCTCCCAGCCGACTGTTTACCGTCGAAGTCAAACGACGCTGTGCAGCACATCTCCCCTTGCAGACATCACCCTTCGTCTGCACGCTCACCACCACAGAGCGGTCACTTGACCAGCGCGAACTCGACCTTCTCTTTTCTGATCATGTTGGCGGCTGTTGTCGCCCCCCCTCTCCTCCTAAGACCGGTGACAGAGACCCCCTGCGCAAGCAGATCCAGCCCCTCGACGACGGAAGGATCTCTCGGGCAACCTGTCCCCCCAAAACACCACGCATCCTGATTGGCTTTTCAGAGGGGGTTTTATTATTAAAGTTTCCGGAGCTTGCCGGCCTTTTCAGCGCTCCGAAGCGTCTCCCCCCTTCGCGACGCCCTTGTGCTTCTCTGTAACGCGGCGTTTTTTTTTGCAGCGTTTCGGGCGCCCTAGGCCCGTTGGGAGATCGTCTTCCCATTGGAGCAACTTGAAAGAAGGGACGCCCCCTTTTGATTGTCCGCGGAAACTGGCGTCTCGCCGATAGCGAGGCCTGCATACCTCCAGACGCTCCCTCACAGAGATTCCATACAACCCCCCCAAGCCCGTTTTCCGTACAGCCGATTCACCGCAATTGCGGCCCCTTTTCGGCGCCCTGAAATTTCACCCCTCTTCTTTCGTGAGATCCCGCCAACAGAACACAGGCTTCAGAAAAGACGATCATTTCCAAGTCGGCCTCGCCGAACTTTCTTCCCTTTGACCGCGTAACTGCAGCGCCCTTGCAGTGGGTGAGAACGTCCTCTCAAGAACGGCGTTCTTTTTCTGAACTTGTCCTGTCCGCCCCTTAGCAGCCGCAAAAGTAAGATAAGCCCCCTCATAAGGTGTTGTTGTGAGCCTTATTTGGATGAATCCTTGGCGCGCGACAAGTCCGCGTTCAAGAAAGATTCCGGACTGCGTTCTCACCCCCTTGCATATCGTTCAGTGCGCTGCATTTTTCCCCCTTCCAGACCCCTAAATTCGGGCGATTCCCCGCCAACATAATTGCCATGATCGCCTTTGTGAAGGTGTTTTTCCTTTCGGCAACGAGAAGGTCTTTTTCGCCCCCCCTTTCAGGTCCCGTACGCCGGCGTCCAGATTCCTTGGATCGCGGTACGAATGGTCCCCTTTATTCGACGGTGTTTTCTGGCGGTGGTTGTATTCCCCCTTTTTTTTGCCGTATTTCTGGCATCGCCACTTAAAAGAAAGAAGGATTTGTCTGCAGCGGGCCCCTTTTTCCCGGCGCCAATGCTCATTTGGACTTTTTTTCTCCCTTTTTTCCCAACCTTGCCGCCTGCTGTATGCGCCCGCTCTTTTCTTTCGTTCACGCGATGGTCGGACTGCCAAAAGGGCGCGGGCAATTCCCCTCCCGGCCGCTGGTTCTGACAGGCCGGCCAGCCCTTTCCTTTACCATGAAGGAATCTTCCCGCGTACCTGGTGCGGCGCTTCCCCTCAGGATGCTTTTGGTGCTCTTCGATTAAAGCGACCTTTTTTTCGTCGAGAGTCTCGACGACTTTTGGGATTCCCGTCGCAAGGCCCATCCGGGTATGTTTTGCGATCCCCCGCGCGCAACAGCCCCTGCAGCTCAATCGCGGGCCTGACGGTTTTCTTTTTCTTAATCGGGCTGGCGTTCCGTTTGGTGGTGGATTTTTTCCCTTCCTGCGGTCCTCCTTCCCGGTTTTTCTTTCCTTTTTGCTATTGGGAGAGGTCCTTTTAGTAGTTGAGCTGTCCCCCCTGCCTGGGGCTGAGTTCTCCCCTTTCCCCTTCCTCCAGGGCTGAGGCTTCTTCTCTCCTCCCCATTCCGGGAACTGGCTTTGAGCGCGCCACGTTTCCCCGACCACTTTTGATGGCCCGGCCTTGTCGGTTTGCTTTTTTGTTTTCGACCTGAACCGTCCTTTCTTCATAAGCGCTTTCTCGCGGCCTTTTTTGATTTATCCTGCGGCGAGTCGTTTTTCAACCTGTCGCGGCTCGGAGGGCACGCTGAATAGGCCCGGCGCTTTTTTTGATCTTTGCAGCCGCCCTTCGTCATCGTGCTCCCCCTTGCTTTCGCTTGGACTTAATGCTGTTGCGGTTTTTTTTTTCGGCAACACCCCTTTCCCTCCTCGCTAAACTTCGATTGGCCGCCGCCCGCAGTTTTTCCTGAAAAATATTCCGGTCTCTCTTTCGGTCGACCTGGATGGTCACCTTCTTCTCAATTTGTTAGCTGTCGCTGGCGCCATTTCTGGCTCGGCGTAGGCGCTGCCGTTCCTTCCCTGCACCGGATACTTTAAGACCAGCTCCTTGCCCGACCATGAGCCATAGCCCCCCGGGCAGCAGACTTTTTCGAAAAATCAGTGCATCCCCGATTAGCATGTCCTCCCCCTTTCCCCCAAAAAGTATATGAGGTTTACAATTACTTTCCCCCTCCGTATGTCTTCCCAAGAAATTAGTCTTAGAAATTCCTCCAAGAGGAGGGCTTCCCATTTGTGAGGGGAAAACCCTTCTCTCACCCTCAAGTAGAGTCGATGAAGGCGGCTCGATTTAGCGCCTTCCTTAAAACCGGCAAGAACCCCGAGAGTTTTCAGCAGTTGGAGCTTTCCGTCACCAGATTCAGATTTCTTTTTTTTTGTGGGAACATAGCGTTTTCCTTTTCCCGCCAAACAATCCTTTTTCTATCCCCCATTGAGTGATGCGGTCAATGAACTTCTTTTCCCCGAGACCCAGAAGGCCCGGAAAGGGGGAACTAAGCTGACAAGAGAGCTTTCCGAGGACGGGGGGGTAACGAACAAGGAAAAAGTTTTGGCAAGAAGAAGGTGAAGACTGAACGATGATAAATTCCCTGGCACCCATGTGTCTCCCAATGTGCACATCCGCAGCCTGCAGCGGTCTTTTTTGAGGAGCGGATGTTCGTCCCGTTGACCAGTCCTCTTCTGCATCGGTGATCGACCCCATTTCACCAGGCGGAATTGCCCAATAGCCCCCCCATTGCACCAAGTCTTCCCAGGGATGAGGCTCCCCCAAGGACCCCTCTACACAGAACCCCCTTTGGTCTCCCCTGTTTACGGAATAAGCTTTGTTTTAGCATCGCATTCCCCTATCTGGAGTTCCGCTCGTGGGCATCCGAGCCATGTAAGACCACTGTTTTTTTCAACTCTTTTTAGCCGGTTCTTGCTCGACGAATATGCAAGACTCATTCGATTGACTTTCCGGTGGCGTCGTGGATCATTTTTTTCAAAAGAAGATCTTTCGAAAATTTGGCGCAAGATGAGATATAGCTTTTCCCCACAGATAGGAGAGAGCAAGCTAAAGTACCTCTTCTCATGGACTAGGGCTATTGGGAAGGGAGATTCCCCCCTATTTGTTGTTTGTTTTTTGCTGTCGCCACCCCCACCACCGGATTCCATGGAGATCTTTCTTTTCCCTGTCGCGATTACGAAGAGGGGAGGACCCCCTCGGTTAGGAGCAAATTGTCGCCCCTTTGGAGACTTCTTTTTCCCCGGTGAAGACCGTAATGAGAAAAGACCTCCCAGGAAGTTATTTCCCCCTCCTTGGTGTGAGGAGGGCAGGAACCTCCCCCGGTTGGTGATCATAACTACAATCGTTAAATACATTGCTGTGGCGCCGCCCCCCTTTTTTCACGCAGGTACCCGCGGAACTACACCCCCCTTCTTTAATAATGTATGACCCCTTGCCGGCGCAACGACCCCCTTCCAGCGCTGCCGAAAGGTGCTGTATTGTTTCCACTTGATCGAAGTCCTTGGGGAGATTTTTGACTGCACCTCCTTGTTGAATGACACTCTCTATCGTCCACGGGACGGCGTCCCTGCACGTCGACCCAAGCCGCCTGATCCTCCTCTTTCTGGGCGAGGCATTTTTTTTCTCTAGCGACTTAGTGCCAGGAGAATCTCGTGTCCTTCAGTCTTCCCCTTAGCTGAGGGCTGGGCCTTTTTTTCGGAAAGGAAAGAAGCTTCCCCTGATGGAAAAGGAGGCACCCTTGTCCCCTTTTTTTATAGATTATTTCGATAAGTGAATTGAAATCTCTCGGCATATTTTTTTAAGTTTGATGTCCCTAAAGCGCCACTATCACGATATGTTACACACCCCTCCCCTTTCTCTTTTTGATCAAAATGGAGTTAGCCAGTTTTTCATTTTAAGCGTTTTCGATTCTTTTTCCCCCGGCCCACCGTTCCCCTCCGATTCGCGGGAGGATTGCCTTCCCCCCCGGGGACGGACACTAAGTCTTTCTGAAGAAGGGGCCTTATTGAAATGGGGAACCCTCTTCAAACTTTTTTGGTCGAGCTGGTTCGGCAGGCGATTCAAGGATGCTGGTTTTTTTTTCTCCCCTGATGTTGTCGGTGCAAAGCACAGTCGCGGGCCCTTTTCATGGTCGGGCAAGGACTTTTTCTCTGTCGGTCCAACCACCGAGCGGATCCTTTTTCCCCCAGGGCCGACTACAAGTTTCAAGCAAAATTGCATTTTTCCTCCCTGAGCAGCGAGGTCCAGCCAGGGCGATTTTCGGCAACTGGAGCGAGAGGAGCAAAGGAAGGAACTGTTCCCCAGATAGACGTGTTCGTCGCTTTCTTTGCAACTGAAGCGTTGCGGACAAAGCCCCCTCCCCCCGGTATCGATAAGTTAACCCCCCCTCCTATCAAGATGAAGAAGGGCGTTCTTGTTCCTCCCTCCTTTTCTCTCAGGGCCCTTCCTCCCCTTTAGCGGGAACTGCACGTCCCCCCGCACGCTGAGAAAGGTTGTCTCTCTTGCCGCAGGATAAACAAATCCGCGATCAATGTCCCCTTCTTCCCCAGCGCGAGACCAGTTACGGGAGGTAGGACACCCCCCGGCCGCAGGCCCCGCACCCAGTGGTCAGGATCAGAGCCGTTTCCCGACAAGAAACCGGGGCGCGCTCGACCTTTTTCTTCCTGACGCCCATTTTTTTTCTCATACCCGCGATTGAGAAGTGTCCTCCCTTCCCAAGGATAACGTCAGCCAAAGATCCAAATAGCCAAAGACCGTTTCCCCTTTCCGATGCCTGCAGGATGACTTCCCCCCCTTCACACCCCCCGCGCGGAACGCCCCTTTCCGATCGACCGTAAGACAAGAGATTGAGTCCTTTCTCTGTTGAGAGCGGCGACGCCGAACATCTTCCCCTAGACCCTATCCCTGATGGGCACTCCTTGCGAACTTCCCCCCTTCGAGACTATAGAACTGATAGAGATCGGGCCTCCTCATCCTGATTGGGGAAGATGACCTTCCTCCCCAGGTTTACGCGGGGATTCTCTCCCCGCTTCGGAGGATGAAGGACTTTTAAGTCCTCCTCGTCTCAAACGACCAGACATTGCCGACTTCCTTCCCTTTTTCTGACTAAGCGGGAAGTGGCGATGGTCTGCAGCCCCTTTTTCTCCTCCGTTGGGGAGCCTCGATCAAAACTTCGCCGGGTAAAGCTGGGTCTCCTCCTCTTGCCGCCACCGCCTGCTGCTTTTTCCCCTGTCTGGCGACCCTATATCGCGGCTTTCTTTCCCCTTATGGCATTACACCACAGAAAAGAACGAGATAGACCCCTTCCTGCTAACAGCCAGGGCCGGCTTGTACCCTTCGTACACGCGAGCCAACTTCGCCTTCGCAGGAATCTGTTTTTCAATTTCACGCGAAGACCTTTTCTCGAGAACAGCACCCCGAACCTTTCCCCCCCCAGAGAATCCCCTCGATCAGGGCAATGATGTGGCTTCTTTCCCACTTGCGGATCAGGTCGAGATCCGAGCAATGAACGATATGCCTTTTTTGAGGAACGCAGGCCGGCCCTCCCTTCCCATCCGGCGTTTTCCCTGCGGTGGTTGGGTAACTTGTCCTGGCCCTTTTCTCCCTCCCTCCCCCCCGCAACGTAAGCGCATCGATCCTACTCAAGTTGTGTTGTTGAGAGAGATTTTTCTTTCCCTTTTCGGCGCGCGACCTTGATCCGCGGGCCCTTCCCCCCTTCACCGCGTTCCAGCCCCGCCGTGCTGGTATCGGACGGCCCTCGTTTTCCCCCACCCCACGCCGGCATATAGTTCCTAAGAAGGATACGAAAGTTTCCCCCCCCCCTCATTGCCCTGATCGCCGGTGCTGTCTTTTTCCTTTTTCGGGTGCTTCTTTTCTGCCCGAGAAGGGTATTCCCTTGGCCGGCGTCCAGATGCTGCAGACCTGGTAAGCATGGTAGAAGGACCGGCTCCCCTTTGATGTTGGTAGGAGGTTCTTGGTGTCTTTGACCATCTTTCGTCCGACTATCGGCTTTCCTCCCTTCCCCCAAGCAGCAGAGGTGCGGGAGACTAGACGCCAAGGATGCCCTTTTGCCCGTTTTGAAGAGCTCCCCCTTCCTCCTTCCTGTATGCTCATCTATGCCCGACCATCGCCGAAGTTCCCTCCTTTTTCCCCTTTCCCCTTCTCGGCAAGGTATTTAGATGTGCTCTCTTCCGGCAGATACGACGTTGAGACCTTTTTCCCTTTCCCAAGTCCACCCCGGTACCTGGTTCGGCGCTCATACTCCGACCCCCCTCCCCTTCTTTTTGGATGTCGGCCGTTTTTTCAAGAGAGAGCACTTTCTTCAGTCTCGACGACCTTCTTCTCAGCGTGCGCCTGCCCATTCCCGGTTATGATTCCTTCCCCCCCTCGATCGCCGCGCGAAACTTTTCATCCAGAAGCCTCAATCGCTTCTTTTATGGTCGCGATCTTCCATCGTGTTCTGGCTTCCGCTCGGTGTGGTTCTTTCGTGCATCCTGACCAGTCTTTTCTGGAACAGGTGCTGGGAGCTTTTTTCTTCGACAGCGTCGTTGTTTCCTTTATCCTTAGTATGGGCGAGTGCGACGATTTTAACTCCCCCCTAGTCTGCTGCTCGAGATGGAAATCTTCCCTTCCCCCTTGGCGTCGAGAGACCCGGTAAAGGAGCTTCTTTTTTCCCAAGGTGGTTCTTCCTTCGGTCCTTGTGTCCCCCCCCCCCCCCTTTTTTTCCGAAATTTAGGCTGGCATCAGCGCTTCTCGCTTTCTTGATTGTTTATCTGCGGACGTCCCCCCCCCCCCCCCTTATGTTCTTCTCAAACCTGTGCAAGAGGCGGCAGGTACACGCGTCTTGCCCGGCGAGAACCTCAGGAGCCTACTCTCCTTTCGTCATCGTGATATTCCCCTCCCTCTTCCTTGAACTGATCGATACAGATCCCTTTCAGGTTGGAGGCAAAAACGGACTCCCACGTAGATCTGGCAGACGCCTTCCCTCCTGGAACCCCCCTCAACACCGGACTCCTCTCGCTACCAGTTGCCTTCCCTTTCCCCCCCTTCTTTCACCTCGCTGCTCAGGTAGACTCCATGCAGATTTTGATGAGGCCGATTCCTGTAGTCGGCCTGACCGGATCCTTGTGGTGTAAGCCAGTCTCCAACCGTTCCAATCCTTTCCGCCATAGAAACACGGAGATCTTGGCCTGTAGACTCCCCCCCTAAGTGCAGCGCCTACACCATCACTCCTTGATCGGCTGTCGCCCCTCACCAAAAAGGTTTTCCCCCTCGAAAGTAGCCCAGTCTCGCCGTCCTCTTCTCCTTATGGCGTCCCCCTCTTCCCCCGGCAAGATTTTCGTCGAGCCGGGTGGTCCCTCTCTCGAAAACCGGAACTCCGCAACCTGATCCTGGCGAACGCCTCAGCGGAGTCAAAAAAGTTTCTTTTTGGGAAAACATAGGTGTAGGTCCCTTTTTAACCTCCGCCATTCCCCCCCTTAAAAAAATTACTTCCCCCCCCCAAGAGTTATGAGGGTAAATTCCTTATGGAAAGCGTTTCTCATCCCTTCCCCCCCCCTTGGCCGCATTTGAATCCCCTTTTCAGATGGCCTTGAACCTGACAAGTCCCCCAGCTCTTTCTGAAGGAACACGAGCATACTTCCTGTCGTCGAATCATCTCCCCCTGCCAGAAGCGCAGCGGTTACGTCCTTTCTCCGGCGCTTGTTCGCGCGACTTTCTTCCCCGGTGATCGATCAAGGAGATCCCTGCATGCAGCAAAATCGACCCAAGTTCAAGTGCTGAGAAACCCTCCCCTCCCTCACCCTTCTCTTTCTTGTCTTTGCGCCGGCCCGCCTTCCCCCTCTCATTGGTTTTTAGCCTATGGAGTTCTTCCTTTTGGCGCGGCGGCGCCACAGCTTTCCTACCCTGTTTTTTTGGACCGGCCTTGTAGCCCTTATCACCGCTGTGTCGTCCGGCAAGACTCCCCCCCTCTGAGAACCCGGTGGCGTCGAGGGATTCCACCGCGCGCTAATTCTTACGATATCGCCGACCATGCGACTTGTCCTCTTACCTGCTACTTTTCCCCTCGATCTCCTGGATTTTTCCCTGGCGACAGCCTTTCTCCTCCGTTGTGTGTTGCTGCCCTGCCCCATAGCCCCTTCTTCTTCTCTCGCGTACTGCGCTTGGAGCGCTTTATGGTCGGTCAGAGGTTCGGACAAATGGTTCTCACGAGAAGAATTTTGCGCGCAGGTTTTGCCGGTCTTTTCCTTCTCCCCGCCCCGTTCTCATAGAGGTCCGAAAGTAGTTGCTCCTCCCCCCAGTTTTACCATAAAGACCTTCAAAAAAGTGGTCTTAACCGAGCGCATTCCCCTGGCACCCTCTCCATTCCTCCCCTCCGATGATACCTGTCTGAGGACGAAAACGGTTCGCCGCGCAACTAACGACCTCCTCCTGCGAAAGGTTCTGTTTCTTTTTCCTCGCAATGATCGCCTGCGATTTTGCTGCAGGGCAGTCTTGAAATCGGAATTGATCGATCACCTTCCGGCTCCCTTATGCACCGTCGCTCTCGCCTGCCCTCCGACTCCCTCCTTTGGGCGCGATGGCCCCTCTAGCGAACGCAGGATGATTTCTGAAGAAAAGTTATTCTCTTTTTCCCTTCCGCTGACGGCCATTTTTTTCCTGTTTCCAGGGTTTTTTGGCAGGACCCCTCCAGAAGCGCTTCCCAATGCGTTCCCCCCCAATTTAAGTTCTCTAATCGCGGCGAAATCTCCTCCACTCATAACTCTTTGATATCAAGGTTTCGTCGGCGGTTAAAGCTCCTCTTCCCCTCTATGTTCCCAACAAGAAAACCTGTTCGTCCATTCTGAAGCTTTTTTTTTCCCCGGCTGAGCGACCCTCTTCGATAGGTTTGCGTATTTTCCTTCTGCGCCACCCGGCTCGCGATTCGCGGGATCCTTGCGTTTTTTAACATTAAACACTCTGGGAAGAAACTTACTTCGTCGAGACGTGGATTGTTGGAGACGTCCATTTTGAGACCCCTCATCTGAAACTTTTTGAGTCTATCTTTCCGTTTCTCTTCATGCGCTGGGCCGGCGATGACAATGATGTTGTCGAAAGGCAAAACAGCCCAGTTCCCTCGTTCTTTCTCCTGTTTTCGATGGCTCCTTCTTTCACTTCTGTTTTTTTGCGCTGTCGGCTTCCCTGATCACGGTGAAAGGACGACCTCCCCTGCGGGCCTCGGCCTTCACTGCACCCTGCATTTCGCCCCCGCGACAAGCTACCATTCTCCCTCTCCTCTTTTCCATCAAGGGAGACCTTTTCCCCTTGGATAAGCGAGAGTTTCCTATGCAGGGAACTGAGGGCAGGCGGCCCGATCTGGAAGTGTTTTTTCCGGCTTCCTTTTTTTGCCGCAAACTGACGTGCTTTCCCTTCAACAAGAAGTAGTTCCAAAGGCCGAAATACGGTGAATATCTGGACGAAGGGCCTGCTCTCCCCTCCTTTGCTAGCCGGTTCCTACCCCTCCGGATTAGCCCCTGCCGTGAGCGCAGCTTTAGGAAACATCGACGGTCGGCTGACTTCCCCACCAATAACTCCTTTCCCTGAGAAAATTCCTTCCCAGAAGAAGGCCGCAGAAGACCGTACTTTCCCCCAGTTCACCCCCCCTTCCCGCAGGACAGACCCGATCAAGCGCCGGACCGACCGGGTGGATCGGATCACCCTCCCTTCTTCCTTCTTTCTTTCTCTCGAGGGAATCCTTTTTTGAAATCGGCTCCCCCGAAGAAGGATCCCTGTAACTCAAACCTCCGCTGGCGACTTTGCTCCTTTCGCACCCAGACCGGGCCCCCCGGGAAGATTGCCGGGCAGGATGCTCCCCCCGAGAGGAAAGAAAGCCTTGAAGATCAGACCATCTCCCCCCGCCCTGAACGTAAGCCTTTTGCTCCTTCTTTCTTTTTTTTTCGCTGTTTCTTCCTTTTTTACAGTCTCCCCTTTATGGGCTTGGCCGCTAGCCAGCGTTACTAGTCTTCGACCTTCTTTCCTCCGGAAGGATCTCGCTTGACCTCTTTTCCCCTGCCACCACAACGCATCTGATGGCGTCGTAAAGCGCCTACCCTTTTTTCTCCGGGGGATAAGACTCCCTCCTCCCAGTGTCGCAACCCTTTTTCTGCCGGCCTTTTCAGCGCTCTAAGCGTCTAAAACGACAGACGCCGCCGCACTTTTCTAGACAATTTCTTCTGCGATGTCTGCAGCGTAGAGGGAGCCCCTTTTTCGCTCGATCAAAAAGTATCCCCCCGGTCAGATTGGAGTCTGTCTACCGATTGTAACGTTTTTTTTGGGACCTGCGTCGGCGCTCGTCCCTTTTCCAGCTGGGAATTACCCCCTCCCGCCGACCAACATCACCCTTTTTTCCCCTGATGAACATGCGGACAGCGATACTTAGCCTCTCACCTTTGCGCACGCATCTGTTACGCGGTCCCGCCCTTCATTTCAACGCGAAGACTTTCTTTCCTCCTTCCGCACCCCGAACACCGGGCCCTCTTCAGGGCAATGATGGTGGCTGCAAGTCTTCTCTTTTGACCTTTCCTTTCGGCGTACGTAGAACTTGCAGCTCACACTGATATGCGGCGGGTTTTGAAGCAGGCAGGCTTTTCTTCTTGAAAGAGGGAAATGTCCCGACCGCGGATAGACTTTCGAGCTCCCTTCCTCCCCTCTCGAATCGAGAATCTCTTCCTCCCCTGTTGTTGAGCGCGATTCTAGGATTCGGCTCCCCTCCCCCTCCCTTTTTTTGGGGCCAGGAAAGTTTAAAAGACGTTTTTCCTTTTCCTGAGTTATAAACAAGCAAAGAAGGCCCCCTAATCGTTCATTGCTCTAAGTTCCCTTTTTTTTCTCCTCCCTGATAAGCCAAGTTCGGCGTAGGCCCTTCCTGTCCCCCCCCCCCCCCTCCCTTTCTAGAGATTTCTTTTTTTCTCTTGGGTGTGTTCGTTCGCAACTGTGAAATTGTAAGGGAGCAGGACCTCCGCGTCCATCCTCTCCCCCCTTCTACTGGATCGCGTTTACTCCATTCCTTCTTTCTGTTTTAGACTTTTCCTTTTTTTTGGTCGGCGGTCTGGAGGTGGTCTTCGGCAGCGCTATAGGATCGAAGACAGTCCGTTCCCCCCTCCTCGGTGGCGGGCAAGCCTTTCCTCCTACGCAAGATGACCGGCGCCAATGAGATGACTTCCCAACGGCGCCCGCTGTATGCGCTAGACGTGCTCCTTTCTCCTCCCTTTTTTCCCGCCGCTGGTCTCTCCTTTTCTGTGCAATTTCTGCCGTCTTTTTTTTTTTTTTTTTGCGGCGATGGCCCGCTCCGACGTTGCGACCTGAAGGACGTCTCCTCGTACATTTTGCTTTTTCTCCTCCTCAATCCAGGATGAGGGTTTTTTTTTTTCCTTTTTTTTCGATCTCGATTAAAATTCCCCGTTCGAGAGTATCGAAGAGTCTTGGATAGATGCTTGCCCCCCCCCTTTCTTAGGGGCTCGGTCACCCGAGATACACCTTACTATCTCACTGCTCGCGAAAAAGATTCCCCCCCCTCATCTTCGGGCTGAGGTAGAGTTCGCTCTTTGAGTTAAGATAGGGGTGCGTTTGATGTTAGTTGCCCCTTTCCCCGGTGGTGATGTCGTGCCCCCTTTCCTTTTTCTGAGGGGATGCCCCCCTCCCCCTCTTCGTTGCGCTGACGGTATAATTCCTTTTTTGTTTTTTTCACTGCATTAAATAGGATGATCGAGAGCCTGCAGTCTCTCTTGGTCCCGGTCGAGCGAGAAAAAGGCTTGTCGGTCCCTTCCCCTTACCCGGTGGGGATGGTCCCTCCTTCTTTTTTTTTCCGAACTGAAGTAGATCTTCTCTTTTTTTTTCTCGATGGGTCGCGTCCATGATAGCGGATTTGGTTTTTCTTTCTTTCTCTTTCTGATTTCTGATCAAACCTTTTCTTTTTTTGCGCGGCAAGGCCTTCCCTCCCCTTGCGGAATAGGCCCGGCGAGAAACTTTTTTCTTCCTCCGCCCTTCGTAATAGTGATATTAAAGAAGCGGCTTTTTTTAGCCCCTTCCCGATCCCTACTTCTTTCTTTCGTCAACCCTTTCCTTTTCAAACCCGGGAAGACTTTTTTGATTGTAAGACCGCCGCAGGTCTTCATTTTTCCCCCCAATATTCCTTCCCCGTCCAGTTGACTTCACTTTCCCCCTGTCACTAGATGATCAGTCAATTTTTTCTTCTCCCCCTTTGCAGATTTGAGTGAGGAAGAGTAGATGAAGTTGACATTGAGTTTCAGCTAGGTTTTTTTTCCTCCTCTCTCCACCGTTCCATTTTTACCCTCGCCATAGACCCCCTTTTTCCCCCGCCGACGGATTGTACGTCGACGCCTAACCACCTTGCAGAGCCAGACAACCTTCCTTACCTCCGTCGTGTCACAAGATCTCCCCCATTGAGGTTTACAAATTCACATCGACGTAGACCCCAAGCTTTTTCCTCTGACGACTTAGTGTCGTCCCCAGCGTGTTCTTCCCCCTCCGCCCCTCCTCTAGCGGGTTTTGGCGCAGCAAGGATCGTTCCCCCCCTTACACGAAAAAATACGAAACAGTTTTGGCCCCCCTTCCCGTCTTCAGAGGAGTCAAAAAAGGATCCTCCCTTTCCTTTTTTGGACATTAGGGATATGTTCGCTTTCCACGAACCCCCCCCCATAAAAAAATAATGCCTTTCTTCTGAGTTTCAATGACCTTTCTCTCTCTCGATTCGACCTTCCCACAGTAAATTGCCTTCCCCCTCCTAGTCTGGCTTTCTCTCTGCTCCTTTGGGCCTTGACCCCCCTTCCTTTTCCCAGCCCTCAATAATGAAGTAAGTCTGACTATTTGCTAAATTTATCATGGCACTCTTCCCCCCCCCCAAAGTGCCATCTCCCATCCTTTTACTCCCCTTAGGAGAATTTTCTTTTTTTTCTTTTTTGCAGGCCGCTTCTGAAGTAAGTGATAGATAACGGATCCCCCTTCCCCTTTCCTGCCTGCGCCCTCCCACAAAGTGACCCCCCACTGCTTTACTTTTTTGACGAAAAACACTTCCCCCATCACCTTTAGATTATTATGGTGGTGACGTTTTTTTCGGATCAGACAGCCTTTCATAGACTTCCCTTATCTTTCGGAGGGTCCCTTCCCTGCGCGGCGGAGAACACCTTATTTCTCCGTTTGGAAACGAATTGTCTTCTTTATAACTCTCGCGACCTCCTGTCAGGCCCCCTCACCGCGATGAGAAAGTGAAGTGATTGTGTTCCCCGAGTAAACGCGCCCCCTTTCCTCTTTATAACAATTTTTCTTCCCTTACAGATATCTCCTCCCTTTTCTGAAGATAGAAGGTCAAGTACCTCTTTCAATCTTCCTCTGAGGCAGGGTCTCCC
>Ga0179593_1751420_pt1 | contig 17420 bp, 16 predicted proteins | sample CZODoug2_1_08_16_FD_185931 | JGI IMG/M metagenome (GOLD analysis project Ga0179593, IMG submission 185931) | Vadose zone soil fungal communities from Angelo Coast Range Reserve, California, USA - CZODoug2_1_08_16fungal (PacBio error correction) | ecosystem: Environmental > Terrestrial > Soil >... | reverse complement strand
TTTCAGGTATCTAAGTTTTGTTGGTTATATTGCGACAGCACCACACTTTCCCGGCTGTTTGGCGATCTGCAACGCTATTGTAGTTGCATTTTACAAGTTCGCAGCTTTGTCGTGCTATATGGCGTAACGGTTAGTTAACACTCGGCTCCCGTTTAATACATCATGTCTCGTAGCCCATACGTCTTCGCCTCCCGTAGTCTCCAGCTGCAGACCTACTCTATGAGGTCTGTCTTCTTTCCCCCTATCTCAATCGCGCTAGTGACCACGTACAGCTTTGTAGCCGATGCTCGCTACCTTATAGATTCTCTGTCCTTTTTGTGGGAGAATGGTTCCGACCCAACAGCCGGACACATTACACACTCTTTTGAACAAACGGTATATAGCATTCCTCTAATCACCCGAATAGCTCGGATGGACTTACAGTACCTAACGTTATGCTGGTATCTGGCGCAGCATTGATGTTGCTGCCGGATTTTTTCTTAATAGACCTCTATCGGGCGGGTACGTTGCGTAACGAAAATATCAGCCTTAGACGTGTGGCATCGGCTTACTACCCAGCCCTGTCGATTTGCACGACATATTGGACATTAACCAGGATACCCACGAGGAATCGCACGCTGCCTTGAGCACGTATCCGGCAGCGGTGTTTTTCTATCTAGTGGCTCCTGCGCTCTGCTGGGACTGGGGTCGCAGGGTCCCTACGACCTCCAGCCACTCGAGCATGCCGTCGCCAGAATCCAGTGCAGCTGTGTACCCAGACTATCGGACCGCCACCCTACCGGACACTTCCCTTTCTGAAGCTTAGTCGACGATGCCTACATTTGTCCAGTGACTCACGCAATCTTTGGTCTACTAGATCGTGTGAATACCGACAGACTGTAGCGGGGACTGCCATATTAACTCGGGTCACAACAAGTGCAATATCGCGCACGTCTTAATTCGGCTCGTCGCCTTACGACGCTCTAAATTCGGTCGGACTTGGCTCTATCCGAATTGTCTGTACTTTGCGTGCGCAGTCGACCCACCATGACACTTAATGACGCAAACACACTAGTCTGCTTATAGCCATCGTCTTGAGCACCAATGACTTTGTCCTCCTCTGGTAAAGCTACAACGTCCCGTCTATGACATCCGGTCCCCGCCCCCCCGGCGATAAGTGCTTACTCACGCAATCGTTCTTTGCTTCCTGAACCCACGGCACGCTCCTTCGCACCCATGCCCAGCGTCTCTATGTCGGACGCTAGGGCGCGGTCAGAAGTTACAATGACTTGTCAAGTCGTGATGCGTTAGATCCTGTATAGGCGATGCGGTTCCCACGTCAACTGCGAAATTCTTGTCTAATTTGGTGGTTGCATGCGTGCATCTGGAAATCGTTCGTCCGTTCACTGAGCCGCGGTCCAGCCGGCGTAAATCCTCAAAAGCCTTTCGGCCGAGAGCCATTGCCCGACCCTTCTACGACACCCTGGCACCCATGGGAACAGACAGTGCAACTTCGTGTACAATTGGCCATTTGTCGCGATGCATCTGACTTACTGCGCGTTGATTTTGCATAAAGATGGCATAAATCGTGAACAAAGCTGGTCGAGTATGACTATAGGCTCGCTGCCTCCATACGGAGGTTGTACGATTGCGCCTCCGCTTGTAATCAGTGCCTTTCATGTAAGAATTGTCCGAAACCCTGCCGGTGTCAGGGCAATTATACCGCGAGCCTGAATATGAAACTTAGTTACTGATAGTTTAGACCGTCTGTCCATTGAAACATGTATTTCCGTGGTAACTTTGGCATCGACAGATCGTGAGCCCTAACCGGATAGCTACGAAGTTCGGCCGATTGATGTACCGACTGGGTTCCCTAATTCTAGCTCGGTTCAACTGCCCTCGAAACAAAGAGACCGTCACTATGACCACGTGCTACGCAGTAGTGTTAGAAAGTCTCAGCGGGCGTGACCCGCGTAACCTTTTCCTTCAACCTTATCTGGCTCTAAATCTTGGATCTGTCTCGACTTCTTTCAATTTTTTGAAGTGGTACCCGCACGGGAAGAGGATGACTAGCGAATCGATAAGGCAGACCTGTTCCATCTCAGACCGCTCTACGCATGACCTTTCGTAGGGTCGCTGGTAGAGGCGGCTGGTACTGTCACTGACTCAAATGTATCCGCCCGTCAAGCAGAGCAGGTTATGTGTGAATTCGCCCACGATCCGGGAGCGCATACACTTGGATGGAATCGACCGTCTCTCCTGATTATCAGGTTCCGACTAACTAACTAGTGCCTTTTGTTCACTCTTTCCTAGCACCGCACACTTGCTTGGGAACGGTATACTGGATGCCGTCAGGCTTGCCCGTGGTTAACTCCCTGTTCCGACAGCGAATCGTGACTGTACGTCCTCCAGTCTTACCTTAGGTTCATGTCTCCGTTCAGCCTTATCTGCAGCGCCTTCAGGTCAAAGACACTGGTTACTGGACGGTCACAGGTTTGCGGAGGAAACAACGCGGATCGGACGTGCCGTAAGTCCGTTGACTGCCCATCTGGGATGGCTGAGCGAAAGAGCTGGAGTTCTCCACGCCGCGAGTAGATTGGAATCCAGCCGTCAAGCACAGGGGTGATTAAGATGAAAACTCCGCCTGCATAGCGCCGTGCGCTACATCGCTGCGTAAACCATACGAGAACGGGCCCATGATCACGACAGGCTTCAGACCGACGCTGCTACTGGGGCCCCTGCCTTTGCATTTAAACTGCCAAGTGTTTGTAACCGGTTCGGGATACTGGCACACTTTTGAGTGGGGCTAACCTTGCTATTGACTATAGCAAACGGCTACGCTACGCTGGCTGAGCTTTTCGTGCTATATCTTCGGGACTAGAATCGCGTTCACCTATGACTGACACCTAGCAGCCCCCCCCCCCGCTAATTCCGCGGCCCATATACAGCCGACGTACGTATGACTGTACCCTAATCTGTCGAGGGGCTCCCCACCTTTAGTTACTATATAGGCCGGTGCCACGCGTTTTGTGAGGGTTGCTCTGTTCAGTCCTAATCCAGTCAACAGCATAGTCCTGGCTCGGTTATACTCTCGGGCTTCTTTATCTCCTTTCGGCACTGCTGTTGAATTCTGTCGCTGCAAGGAGCCGTCGCGCACAAAGGACTTCAACTTCATGTGTCTTATCGCTTCTAGTAAATCAAGTGGATTGTACCCGTCTGTCGCCATCAACGTGGAACACTCGGCGAGGGGACGAGTTTTCATTGACGGTAAATATGGCCACGTTGAGTCTATACGTGCTTCTTTTGCACTAGCTCCGCATTCGTCGGGAGCCCGTTGTAGGGCGGTAATGACCTTGCTAGTTTACACTAGAAAGTGTAATGGGCGCATTTTTTTTTTTTGTACAGGTGATGGGCGGCGGGGATCCGCTGTGGCTGCACAGGTTGCCCATTACCGTTTTCTTTGTTTTGGGATATGGTCACTACGGCTCGCACTTCGTAGACATAGGAGCTCCCCTGTAAGTGGCCGCTTGCGTCCGGACCCCCCCCCCCCTGTGCCTACCATGTCGAGGATACATAGCCCCCACGTCCGTGGCCAAGCGATGCGTTACGGAGCCAGCCACATGGGGCACTGCAAGTTCGTTCGGCGTGTACTACTTATTGTCTACGCACGTCGGGATCTGCCGCCCACTAGAACACTAGAGTCAATTCTATTCATTCTCACGTTGACACGTGGCGAATGCAGGGCCCGACAGGACTACGGTGCGCCGAGGGTCGGAAGTGCAGTGATACAAACGTAGACCAGTAACTGTCCCTTAGCATACCTTCGATTAGTCCGTTGAACGTCTTAGCCGTTAGGCTAAGTCAGGTTGGGTAGTTTATTACAAGATGGGCGCGGCAAAGCTATACCTGCGGCTAGGCGTTGCTGTGATGATATGTAACTACGAAACTTCCGCATGCCTGTTCGTAACTCTATCGTGTCTTCCTTAATTAGTGGTATTGGCCTACAAAATTGCACTCTCTGGCTGAATCCTTGATATTCGTCCATGCCTAACGCCGCATCCGCGAAGAGGCGAGATTTCCATCGGTTCGATGTCTGTGTCAGTAGTCTACGTGGACTTCACGCTTGCCCCCAGTGATCTAAGTTCGAGGGCCTTCTAGTTAAGCTCATAACTCTTCGTTGACGATCCACAGCCTGATTGATTCACCTCGTGACTCTTCCCCCTCGACCTAGCTGGGCCATTCGCTCCGTATTTGCTCCTAATCTCTGGTAGAGTCCGGACATCTGGCACTATTTGCCCAGGGTACAATCACCCTGGACCCTATACAATGTTATCGCGTGACTCTGTTAAGCCCCCCGGGCCACCCCTCGCGGATGTCAATACCTTAGCGTCTGTCGGTAAAGGTGCTGCTAGTCCTTTCACCTCTCCTCCATTTTGTCCCAGTACCCCCACACGCTCCTTCTTGTTTGGGTTCTCGGTACTGATATGTCACAGCACGGGCTATTTTTTTTTAGTTTCTAGCGATTGGGAACAGCCTGGAGTGTTACCTTTGTCAGACGTTTGATATGCAGTCGCGGGTTACTGCTTTGTTGGTTCCTCCTTAGATGTAACGCATACATGACGTACGCTATGTTTTACGATTGTCCATAGTTGGGCTCCCGTCCCCGATGAACGATTACAAATTCGACCCACGGGAGGGTCTATTATGTCGCAACGCATGGTACTCTGGGATCTCATGGGAGTTCAGCATTCCTAGGCTTATTCTCTATGCTCCCCTGCTGTTTTGTTTTGCCCCCCATTCCTAAGTGCCCTATTTCCCCCCGTGTCCCCGACTTGTCGCCCGAGATTATATTGGCTCTTCTTTTGAAGATCGAACCATTTATGTGTTGCCGCCGTCAATGTAACTAGCAGCACCTGTGAGAGCGATCGTCCCATACTTCGGTCTTGATATACAGCAATAGTCTGTCTACAACAGCCGACCCTTTCGCGCTGTCACGAGCAATCGCGGTGTCTTCACAGCTTCGGCACCTTTAAAAGTGTTCCTATTGCTCTTGTCGCGCATCATCTCCTACATCTAAGTGGAAAAAGGGTGGTAGGCGACTCAACTTCTATCAGTAACCGGTATAGAAGCCTATCAGGCTCTCACAAAGCGAGAGCGTAACTCGCTTACTTGGACCTAATAGTATTACATGTTCTAAGGTTTACGCTTGCATTTCTTTTTATGCTTCTTACTTCATTAGTTTTATTTTTGTTTGCTCGAAATCTCAACCTTGAATTGGTTTGCCGAGTGCGCAGCTCCTGAGTTGCGCTACTCAGTAAGTTCAGCTGGGCGACTTGCCAAGTTTCTTTGCTCGGCTAGCAGGATGGCACATGCGTTTTTGATCATCGACTCAAGTTTCCTACTGGTGCGAACGCCGGCTGGGCTGAGGTGCCAGTTCCGGTACCATCCACATGGTCGGGTTACTAGAGACCAGCCAGCCGGAACGTGTGGCGCAGATATACAAGCATGACACATGCATATGTTGACCTTATTGAAGCCGACCTGCTGTTACTCGAAATAAAACGGTTCGTTCTGTCGTTCAAGCAGATGGCGGACTAACCACTATCTCAATGCTCCACCCCGACCCATCCGATCGGCCGAATGGTGAGCGATTTCTCTTAACCACTCGGGATCTTTGACGGTGGCCCGTCTCGTGTGGCCGTCAGGGTGGATTTTCTATCCCTGATCTCAGATTGGTAACGCATGTAGGTGCTATCTAGAGCCCGTGCGCCTTCTCGTCTCTAGCTTCGCATTAGGTTGGCCATTTCATGTCCGGTTCTCGGCGGGGCGTTGCCTTACGGCGCTCGACATTGTCTTTTGGTGCTATTTTTTGTTGTTATCGTAATTACATTCTGACTTTAGGGGGTCACGTAAGGTGACTCAGCTGGACGCTTTCCAATACACTAATAAACGGCATCGATCTTACGTTTGCTCTCTTATGCCGACAGATACCTTTTGTGTCGGGCTTCGACCCGCCGCTAGCTTGATCTCGCGATACGTCGAAAAAGGGGCAACGCCTCAGTTTACCTAGCTTACATGCGTGTACCACCACTGAGCTGAGCATTCGCTGCAGAACCCCCCGACGGGCTGTGACAGGCGGTCGCCAGCTCGTACGTACCTGCCATCCAACCATAGGGCCGGCCGGATTGGCCATCAACTTGACCCAGACTAAATCGGCCGGCCCGGCGTCTGAATGAGTTACTCTCGTTCTACCGCCGAGGCTAAAGGGATGTCTTAAGCGTCCACTTTGGGGCTTGGACGTACATCTTGCGGAAGTAACCTAGCTTTACGAGACTTGCTATCTCGGGGTGATAGGGATGCGACCAGTCGTAGGGGACTGCAGGTGCCGTGGGTCCGTAATGACCCCAGCCAAGTTCAAGCTCTATATGCATGGAACTCTAGAGTTGCTTAATACACTCCGTAACCGGCCGTATTTTTGCATTTCGATATGCCGTGCTTGCGGGACAGGTACTGTGATTGGCTGGCAACTTTATGTTACATGGATCAATGGCAGCAACGGACGTCGGTGATCATGCCATGTCGTCATACACCGTGAATACGAGTTGTCTGCAGTCCCGGTTCTAGTCCATAGTAGCGCTGTTGACCTAAGACAGACTCCGTACCACCCTCCGAACTCCATAGGTATCGTATGGCTGGCTTGGGTGTGAACACTTGGTCAGGCAGGGGAAATCATGGAAAGCATAGGTACTCGAGGAATCAGACCGACCTTCAGTACGATGATGCATGTTTTGTTCCCCAATGTCTCTGGGGACAGCAAATTATGAAATTGAGTCGACTGGCTTCCGGCTGCACGTGATCAATGGCCGACAGGATCTACGGTAGGTCTATGACTCCTGATTACTAGTGTGAATGCTCCTCCCAGACTGGCCTCTATAAGTCTACAGCGACGCACATAGTGCACGGGAGCACTGCGTAAGCCCCTGCCGGTATGATCTGAGTTCATTCTCGTGCGAGTTCCGCTCTGCCAGGTGCTATCCTTCCGTTACCTACCGCTTTTTTTTTTTTGCTCTTAGAGTTTCAGTCAACTCCGATCTACAACACCGCTCAACATACAAAGAACAATCCGGCTTTCTGATTGGTGCCTGGCAGTCCAGGTGGCAGGGCAGATGACTCACGTCGTACTAGGTGCCTGCGCTTTCTCGGAAGGCGTCCAATGCGAAGTTGTGCGTGTTGGAGAATCTGTGACCGCATGAAGGTTTAGTAACTGTAATTCTCTTCATGGGATCTTCCTTGAGCACTTACTCCTCACCCGCCTGCTCTGGTGGTAGGACACATTAGAGATGCCCGCGAAGGCATCAGCTAAGTATTTCTTATCGAGCTACGAAATGAGCGTAGCTATACTGCGCTAGCATTGTCATTCGTTGACGGAATACGTTACTGGCTGTGAGTCTGCATGCCGTGCTGCCGCTCTGACTCTCACCGTGGAACTCAGGCACTTATGTGACATAACGCTCTCACGCTGAGCTACCTAGATGTCGCAACAAGTTAGGTTACGGGATCACTGACGGCGGCCGGGCCGCAACCAGTTGTAAGCATTCCCCATTGGCGGCTAAGGCCAGCCCACGACCTACTAGGGAGGTGGTCAGCTGATCATGTAAGACCGTGATTCCTTGATCGCCGGAACGGCTCGAGCACTACCGAGCTTGTCTGGCACCATCGGTTCTCTTTTTGACCGAGCCTGGGACATTCGTCATCTGCGCAGCGCAGCCCACTGGTTCCTGCATCTAAGGGTGTACATCGCGCGACCGGCCTACGGTACCAGTTTAGCTCGGCTACACACCGATTTATTCGTCTTCCCTGTAGTCTTAGGCTTGTGCATACCTAATACCTATCTTTAGGGACGCGTCGACTCGCGTCTGCCCATGTAATGGTGTTGGTGTCATGCTGACTCGAGTCTGGCGGGCTCGGTGTCCCGAGATACGCACTAGCCTGGGACCTCCCGATTTTGGATGCAGCTTCAGGCGGGCATGTAGAGCCCCCAGAGACGCCGCCCGGCATCCGTGCGCTTATGCCAGTATCCGCGCGCGTCGGCTTAGTCCTTCCAGGATTTCCGCCATACTGTCGCCACTTCCGAAGCGAGGCGCCGTCGAACAGAGCCAATGTGTGGCGGCTCCTCCTAGCGGATCGACCAACGTCGCCCCGATCGGCCGCGGACGAATGTCACGTCCAGCCGATAAACCAGTAGCCAGATTTGTAGGCGTGAGAAACCAAGCTCCGCCGAGTATTGCGGTTCAGAGCTGAGCCGGTCCGTCAAGACTCGCAGATCGGTCTGGACCAGCGACCACCGTTTGCCGACTATGCGGACTCACGCGCAATGATTCTGAACAGCGCCCTTTATGACACTTGATTGTATTTATTTAGACCCTGACCAGTCGTCATTTATGCGCCAAGGAAGACTTAACCCTGGCTCCGATGGATAGGCCTCCGCTGGTTCGCATTTGCATGCCCTACCATACACATCCTGCGTATCATGCGTGTTTTGCCGACAGCAAGCGTGACGATGAACTCTGGTCAAAGTTCAACGTCACCCTGTTCATGTCACTTGACACTCGCACGATATTGCTTAGATTAAACACTACGTGACCACCTAACGGCCGCAAATGACCTGGTAGTCTCCCGCCTCCGCCCCGTGGTATAACTAGTTTTGTTCGATAGGCCTCAAAGACTATGATCGGCCAATATACCTGTTGATGGCCAGGTTCGGATGGCCAGGGTTCTCCTACGACAGATCTCCGGCACCCCCCCCCCCGCGCTACTTGCGCCCACTAGTCGGCAACTAGCGTGCCCAGCATTTTCAGCCTCTAGCCATGCGTGCATTTCTCAGGCCACTACCAGCCACTCGACGCCCTGTAGTCGATAGAGTCACACCTGGCACAGACTGACATAAGTATGTGGCTCCCGGGTATAGCTTACGACCACACGTAACCATTAGTCGCCTTGCTGATCCAAATAGCAGACCTCCTCGGGCACACTCGTAATCCGGTCATTCCTTACGGATGAGTGACATCCTCGGCTTTGAGTGCCTTAAGCGGCAAGACCGGCTGTCCCAGCCCGGCCGTGCTCATACTGAGGATCGCCAGCACCCAGGCTGTTTCGAACAGTTCACGTAAGAATCGGGGCGATGACGTAAATTCTTGAGCGGCTGGTGAGGCTCACATGGTGCGCTACGGCGGACGCCGGCGCCCAACGGACGCGGGTCGAGCATAACGCGCAGTCCGCCACTGTCGGCTCACTGCGGGAGGATGAGGCGCATACTCTGCTAACGTTTCGCAGGCTCCCGAGTGAAGACCGTCAATCGTGGCACGAACTGTCAAGTTTAATCTTCCTTTGATTCCGCCTCTTGCCGGTCAGGAGGCAGCCGAATGTCCTGCGCCCTTTATCAATTGATACACCTGAAGAGCCGCGTATTTTCTGTCCTTCGAATCACGAACCGCCCAACTTTTAGTATGTCTCGCCCATGCCCGTGCCCAGGGTCATGATCGCTCGGACAATGCGTCGCGCTGCCGTTTCGTAGAGTAGAACGTTGCTGAAGGTCCCCAGACCGACGGCCATGCGACTTTCCGCAGGATGTGTCAATTCCGCAGCGCACTACGAAAATCTGTAGCGGATGTTTTTCTAGAGAGGCGGTATGGCGCGCGTGGCGTGCTTGACATAGCCTTGATCCTCACTGTCTGCATGTCGCCTATGCCAATCGAGACTGTTCTGTCACGATTTAGCGAGGTCTACTTACTTGTTAGTCAGCTTGTTCGACACCATAACTATAGCAGTTTGCTTGGCATATTGCTAGCACTAATGTTGCTGGAGTAAAGCTCCGTGACGCCCCGTCACATCCAAATGCCTAACCGAAAGCGCTTGCGTCTGACACGAGCCAATTGAACTCATATAACTAAACGGGATGATGGAGCTCCTACGTGTTCACCGCGAGGCACATATAGGCACCTGAGTATCGTGCTTCGTATTACTTGAGATCCGAATCGTTCGACGACGAGCTCGCTTGGGATATCGCTGCGACGATGTTTGCGCTACTAGTGGTTCCTGAGGCATATGAACCACGACGAGAACTACTCCTAGTCTGTTCCGCTCCAGCTAGGCGAATCCCGGCAGGCCCTCTGAACATGGGCTCGGGAGCTCAGACCCGCCAGAAAAACGTGCAGATTGGTTTGTTCTCTTAAAATCGTAAAAATAGGAAGCTTGGTACTCGGCGCGTCCTCACGGAGATTTAGTGGGGTCCTAATGTCAGGCCATACTTAGCAGTACCGAGTGGTCGACTTCTTGCGTACAGTACACCGTTTACTCAAGGCCTCCAGTCGAGTATGCGAGAATCATCGGCACAGCCAGTCTCAGCAACCAGGTTACGCGTTGTACAGCAAGGGTATAGGCAGCATCAGAAATGCCCTCGTCCGACCGCAAATCAGCGAGAAGCATCGGTCCAGCTACTCTTAGCTGTCGCACCCAGGAGTGCCGTCATTGGGGACAGGTAGAGGGCTACCAATCCTGCGTGTACGATCAGTCAAGCTAGCGCCTCATTTCGCGAGGCAATTTTTTTTTTGTTAGCTCGTCACCTGCTCAGGACATTCCGCTCTTGCACTTACACCCTCGCCGAATGCTGCGATATAGCGCCCACCTAACGCCTTCAGTACTTTGTATTCACCCTCCTAGACGTCGCAACTCCGCCGCCCCTAGGACAGCGAGACGAAGACCAGTCGCACCCTTACTATCGTAAGATGGGCATTGCCTGCCCACTGAACTCAATAAGATACCTCCCGGACCGACATGGCGCTCAACCTCATCTATGGAGCCACCTCAGCCTAGGGCCTTCGCCAGCCTCACCGATTTAGCTTTTTCGTGCATACGAATCTTGCAGCCCCAACCTCGTAGAATGCGCAGGTAAGTCGAACCTATCCAACCCCATATCTACACACTGGCGTCACGCATCGATCTGTCGCTGGCAGAATTCGTTGGGCCAGCACGAGCTACGTCTACGAATGAGCCCTTCAGACCTCTGCACCGCACGACGCCCTAGCTCTTGTGATCTGCCCATGGATGCCTCCCTACGTTGGTATCGGTGCCTGCACCAACCGTCCCGACGTCAGTGCTTAAAGTACAAGCAGCTGCTTCTTTGCTGGATGATCAGCTGCCTGACCGGCAATCATCATCTTGACCTCTCGCCCATTCGGAGCTAACTCAAGGTCATCTGTACTCATTGAGGTCATGGCCAGCGCGGCGCCTGGTGTTAATGGTAATCAGACCACAATGATCGTCCATGCTGTATTAGACACGGTACACTGGATTAAGACGAGCTAAATACCAGCTCGCGCACGCATGATCACGTCTGGAATCGACTCGGTGATTACCTTCCCCAATCACTAGGCACCAAAGTTACCTGACAACATGTTATCGGTTGCTTATTTTCATAGCGGGCCTACCCGATGCAACATGGCTGCTACGAATACGCTATAATACACGGACCTACGTAATTCGTGCACGGGGCATTTCGCGCTAGTGACTCTCACAGACAGGACATTAGCACAACCGCTCGTGACTCATAAAGTTGGCGGTGTCAGAGCACGCCTTCTCTGCATCAGCATGTCCGGATTAGAATTAGACTATGCCCGCCGCTAATATTCGACAGTAAAGGTCCGAGAGACTGCGCTGGTGCCCTGATACCTACGCATCTAAACATCGCACATTTCATATTCGGCCATATGGCTACCAATCTCATGCTTTCGTGAGTCGGCTTCCCGATTACACCCGAGGTCGGTGTTCTTAAGGTGCGTTGCCTCTTGGCTCGCGTTCTTGCCCGTCATCACTGCTATTTTGTACGATGGGGACACAGCTGCTGGTCTCTTGCCAGTTGGTGCCCACACGGTGCAAGCCATCCAAAAACCCTGCGCGATGTATAGGATCGCGTATACATATGTAAGATGTGCTCCTGGGCTGTCACGGTTTCACCGCCTTCTATCAGCCTATGCCTCGCTACGTGCCCCATCGCACTAGAAGAAGTGCACAGCATATTGCTAGAGGGCAGCCCATGGCATGAGTCCCGGTAGCAGTCCCGCGAGGATCGGACTAATGGCGTATCTTTGAGTAACTTTAGGTGTAAGTACTCGTCAGGTTTAACTGATCACCCTTCCGACTCCCACCGTTAATGCTACCCCCCCCCCCCCCCGAACCGCGGCCATAGTAATAATCGAGCTATTTTCGCACTCCTCCTGGATTTGTTTCGGCTTTGCCTGATGCGACCCCGCGAACTGCCGTACCTCGTGTGTATCAGGGATTTCGATGTATAGATCGGGAATCCTATGATTTTAATTAGATCACGGATTCTGGTTGTCTATCTCACAGTCCGCTGACATGAACTCGGACGTCTCTTACGCTCGGCTTAGGCGCATATTACTCATAACCGCGTTAGTGGTCCTTACTCCTCCAGGACTGATGACAATCCAACTGACCTATGCGAAGCTGAGTTTCCACGCGTAGCGGACGTCAATTGTTAGCTTAGCTCGCATCAAGGATGATCATCTCGGTTTAACTGTTACCTATTTGTGAAGCTGATGGCTAAATTCGTTGGTTTGACGCACTATGGACCAGCAACGCCTATCACAGAAGTCCTGTGGGTTTTACTCACGCGTAAAGAGGCTTCGGGTCGGTGTGTAGCGACCCATTGTTGGGAATCGGCACACGGCAGGGATCCCCCCCCCCATAGAGGACAGATCCCGCTGTCGACGGACTTGTCCGGGTATGGTCACGCCAACGAGACCCCGCCCCCCCCATATTGATCGGTCAACCGGGGCGTTTTTTTGTCTCCCCCCCGCGGGCTAACTCCAGATTTCTAGCATTTCTCGTTGGCGGAAGCCCTGCTCATAATGGAATATTAGGAGTCGCAGCTCGCGGAGTAAGTCGAGGCCTAAATTTTGTGTAATACGTTTTGGTTTGGAGATTAACTTTCAGGGGATAAGTTTACTCTGAAAGACCCTCACTTTCCAGCTAGCCAACGCTCGGGCTATCCGTATGGGCGTGAGGTCTGAATCAGCCGACGGGTTGCTCACTAGTGTTTGCTGACAGCTCATTCTGGGGGGGGTTAACCGGGGGCACCCCAAGTCCAGCTGAAGGGCACGTTTTTCCCCGTCCCCCTCTCCCCCTACAACCCGCGACAAATTACCTCAGCCTAATCGTTTTTATCCGACTATACTTTGGTAGCCATAGCACTGTTGTACGGAGCTTCCCAGTCCCGATCGCTCTTGGTATATTTATTACTTGCTTCGCCGCACTTGTGTATTTAGTCGTGGGATGGGTAGCGTTGAAGCTCCGACAGATCGCGTACCCGGTCCCAAGGCGATTCTCTTGTAGGTACGCTATCCAGCAGCGTCCCCTTTCAGTCTTTGAATGCCATAATTTCCCGCCATGAGTCATCTCCATACGATTTCTGTTTACGCATCACTAATCGTAAACTCAGACTTTATGCCTTACCGTTGCTAGCCATGTGAGGCCATAGCCACGCCTTTGGGTGCAGGACTGCTTTTGAGTACGCGACCGCCCATTAGACTGCTGTTCAATAGCGCCGCTACATTCATGTTCCGATTATCAAGGCCAGTTTTGTGGTAGATCTCGGTACGAACCAGCTGTAACTTGATCTCTTACTTGTTGGCTGCGTGCCTTTCGCACCGAGTGCACCAAGGAAGCAGAACTCTTTTAGGTTTCGAAAGAAACTTCTTAACTGGGATATTCTTTGTTCATAAAGTCGTACGATTCTACTTTTCTGAATGTCGACGTAGTGCGGTCAATATCAAGTTTGCTCGGGGGGGCGGTCACCTTTTAATCGGATCATGCGATGCAGGTTTCTAAATCTCCGCGCTGCCCTACCACGCGTTTCAAGAAGGAATGTTCACCGAGACTCAAACGAGCATCCATTCCGGATTGGATAAGAAACCCTTGTCCTTAGCTATAGTTCGTGTAGGATCGGCGACGAAGAGCCACACTAGTATTTTGAGCAACGCTGCCCTTGCTCTCATCGTCCGGATTCTGCCGGAGCCACCTCGAGTCTGAGGACCGACCGTCCACTGATGTCCGTGTTGCGGATGCCAGCCTGACTATCGCGCGCCTGCGTCAAATTCTGGCGCGCTCAGGGTAAAGTTTGTGATCGCCTTCGACGTTCAATGTCGGACCAGGAGCAGGATTCGGAATCCGCACCTCGCTTTCGTGCACTAGCGGTCTGGTAAAATTCATTTGACCCCCCGCTCGTATTATCTGATCATCTACTTCATATCGAATGAAGTCTAAATGAGCGTAGTTCGTATCATAGACACTAAACAGTAACCATTCAGTAGCCAAATTGTGCCAGTTGAAGGCGCTAGGTCGTCCTCTCGGACTAAATATCGTGTCACTCTTGTGGCCCTGTAACTGTGCCTCGTGGCTCGGTTGCTTTCTCACTCGGGTAACAGTCTGTGCTCAGTATAACCAATGCACCCTTCAATCAGATCAAACACAGGCATTTCCCCAAGTTGAGCTTACCGTGAAAGCTTGCGGATCGGGCCATCCATCTGGTTCGAATGCACAGGGGTTATGTTATTGTTTACTCTGCTACCTTGCCATGTCGCCACACTGCATATCCTTTCTCATTTTAAATGGTAAGACGTGAACTAATGCCTGTTCATCCCCATGGGTTAGGGCACGCGACCCGACCCCATACATGAATCCTCCTCTTATTCGCTTGCTTCACATGCCGATTGATGGATGCAATTACTGCGCACTGAACGAATTAATTCACTGCCCCATCCATCGCTGAGAGGGTCAGGTGCAGATCCCTCGTGCTCCCTGCATCGGCAACAGGCATCCGAAGAGCATTCAACGTTGCCACTACCTACGGGGAGAGTGAAGAGGATATCCACTGGCATAAGTCAGTGCTGCGCCTGCACGATTCGGGGAGATACAGGCGGACCGGCCACAGCCTTCTCGGTCGAGACCCCTCCATTACGTGCCGCAGCTTGCGAACTTGACGTCGGAGCCATGGAACGCGCGCCGCGCCCACTCAGTCAGGATGAAGTCACCCAGCAGAGCTGACGAGCTCGCCAGGCACGGAAGCTGAAGCTATCGGGCAGCCCTGCCATTGTGCAGGCACAGGCGGAGCTCGACGTTCGCCACGTCGCGACTCGGCGTTCCTACGCCTTACCACTCGAAGTGCCATTGAGCGCGTCTCGCTCAGCTCTGCCCTGATCATGTCGACCCGCCTGACGGACCGCGTCGAAGATACTGGTGGATTCGAAAGCCGCGCTTGAGAACTAAAGCTATATACGATAAGCTAGGCTGCCCGCCGCCAAAAGAATGCTGCTGCTCGATGTCGGCGTAAGACGACGCAAACATCTAAAACGTGAGGAAGCAACCCCGTACAGGGGCAGGGTTACCTAATCTAGAGGCTCCCGTCAGTGAAAAGTGGGAGAGGGTGTGAATACCCAAAGGCTGCACAGGCTGCTGAACCAGAGATGTTTAGAAGGACTGCTCCGGCATGAGTGCAGCAGTAGGGTCTTGGCATCGCCAGCGTGCTGGCGATGACTTGCGTCGGTTGCCTCGACGCTCGATACCCTGGCGACATCGGCGTGCGCTGATACTGCGCCATGCCCGTGGGCAGACCCTGGCGCAGTTAGGAGGCCCGGCGATCAGTTGATGGTAGCGCGATAACTCACCCCTACGCAGGACCGACCCGTCGGCATTGGGCCCGTAGGGCGGCCAAGACCGCTAAAGCCTCACCGATCAGGCCAGTGCTCGGCACTCGTTTCAAGTGTCGCAAGGCGACGACCGCCAGCCGACGCAGACCTAGTGCTACGCCAACGCCCGTGAACCGCAACGCCCATTCAGAGGAAGGCGAGCCCTTCTCCCTCTTGGACGGCGGTTGCGACGCGTGCGACCTCGGACGGACGCCCCGGACCCTCGCATGTGCCGATCCAGTCCTCTGGGTCGAGGACGCCAACCCCGCGAACTGTCGATTGAGTCGAGAGCCAGGTGAATAGACGATCCCTCACCCCTGCCCCCCCCTCCCCGCACACCACGCCTGTTAGGAGCGCGCTTTCGTCGTAGCATGCCCTGGACTCACGATTCTGCCTCGACCACTAGTGACGTCGGGAGGCCATGCTCATAGGGCTGCTCGCCCAGTGGGAATGGTCTGTGGGTCCCGTAAGGGAAGATCGTAATGAAGTGGGTATGACGCTAATAATACGTGATCAGACGTCGTTACTTCGATCGATCATAGCAATCGTGTAGTTGTTTTGTCGAACTGGCCACCGCAGAGGGAGCAATCTGGACTGCGATAGGAGGACTGGGTCCATGAATGACCACTCCCAATCCGGAATCGGATCTGTCCCGTCGGCCGAACACTACGGTCTTGCCCGCCCACGACGCGCTCAGCTCGTCGCGCCGCGGGACCATGGCGCTGCGCGTTCGCACGGTTTCCCTCGAGGGCGCCCACATGCACGAATGGCAGGTCGCCGGACGCGCAGAAGGCACGCTGGAGCACTGACGTCCGTCTCGGGTACAGCCCCGCCGAACGACGCGCGTGACGCCGACCGTGGCTGGCACTGGATTTTGAGATCGGAGCCCCGAGCTCCGGGGCCGGACACGCCTCTTACCCTGCATGCGCCTACTCTCCCCCCGAGCTCGCTCGAGCCCTGGCAACGAACAGCTGAGCCTGGCAGGCCGCACGCGGCATTGCGCGACCCGCTGGGTCCACCGGCTCGTGGCCGCCAAGATGTCCAACGGCTTTTGACCAAGGATTGGCGTCGAGTGCAGGCCCGCCTGTCGAACGGGAATTGTGCTACGGGCGCTTCTTGGGTTGTGACCCTTCGCCGCGTGTCACCACGCCGAAGTAAAAGCCCGTGTTCCAGGCACGCGGCGCGAGACATGGTCGCTGTCTCTGGGATAGTGAGACTCGGTGCGTTATTGTCGATCGGCCTGCCAAACGGTACCCGACACGGCAAGCACCGAGAGTTACCGCAGCTACCGCGCGCATGCCTGCATCCGGAGAGGTAAAGGAAATGTCCTCTTAGAGTGACTCTCGCTACAGGCATGAAAATGCAGTCAAATCGGCACGGTGCCTTACTCTGAAAATGTCCGATCCTGATAACGCTGCTGTCTTGACCAGTGACTTCTAGTATTCGGCAGTTTCTGCTCGACCTCGACAAGCTACTTCTCCCCGCTGACCCGCGGGCCGCCAGTCGATCGAGCGTGGCCCAGCATAGTGCCTCGGAGCGGGCGCGCGACGCTGGGAACCGGCCCGGCCGGGCGGGCGAGCTGCGCGACGCTGGCTGAGCGCCCATTATCGGACGCCCCTGCCGCAGTTTGTACGTTAGGAAAAAGCGCGCAGCGTGCTGGCAGCCGCTCAGGGAGTCGGC
>Ga0179593_1460356_pt1 | contig 17420 bp, 14 predicted proteins | sample CZODoug2_1_08_16_FD_185931 | JGI IMG/M metagenome (GOLD analysis project Ga0179593, IMG submission 185931) | Vadose zone soil fungal communities from Angelo Coast Range Reserve, California, USA - CZODoug2_1_08_16fungal (PacBio error correction) | ecosystem: Environmental > Terrestrial > Soil >... | reverse complement strand
TCTAACCTAAGATCCACATGGCATCCCGTTTCTTCTTCGTTGTCGTCCCTTCCCTCCTTTACCTTTAACCTTAGGAGTGCGACGCCCATTCTGGGTGCATTTTCTTCGTCACCACGAGCTTCCAACATTCCAAGGAGTAGCCTACAACTACAGGGTTCGTCCCGTGGCCCCGCTTTCCCTTCTTGGCTTTCATTTCATCAATTTTTTTCTCCCCTAGGTAGGCCCCCTCGCTCTGGCCTTTAGGTTTGTTTTCCCCTTCACTCTTTTTCTCGGTATTTCCCGATAAACAGGTTGTTCCCTTTTTCGGCGGCTTCAGGTATTACCCTCTCCCGCCTTTTTTTCACTTTAGATTTTTGCGGACCCTTTCTTCTTGCTGTTGGGTTGTTTTCTATCCCTCTTTTACCTTGATCCGAACAACTGGGCACAACGGCTTTTTTTTTTTACTTGCCCCTCTCCGCAACTCCCAACCCTTCTTCTCCCCTGTCCTACCTTAACTCGAACCTTCCTCAGCTGAGGTGGTCCTCCGATCCCCCTACCCCCCCTTTGATGTGATGAAGGCCAAGGACGGATCTGGGGGAACCCCCATTTTTTGTTCGACACCCTTTTCTTTTTCTTTTGTTCGGGCGCCATGGTATAGGACTCTTTGTTTCTTAGCTCGTGTAATACCGAGAATTCTTCCCGTTAGATGTTTTTTTTTCTTCTCCCCCCCACGAAGGAAGAGTTATGAGGTTCGGATTAGCGATCATCTTTCGTCCACTTGCCTGTCTGCCACTTTTTCCTTTTTTCCGCGTTTCGCCCGGTTGACCTTTGAGTTCCGCTCCTTTCCTTTGTGCCGAGGATAAGTCGAGTCTTCTTTCGTAATTCCTGGCTCTTTCCCTTTTCCCCGGACTTCATCTTTTTCTTTTTTTGGGTGGGTTCTTCACTCCGACTCTTGTCGTACTCTTCTCGGTTTGTTTGCGAGTATAAAAAGACGCGCCACTTTTTAACCCCCTCCCCGTAGGTCCCCGATTTTTTTTCTTCCTTTTTAAGGACTTCTCTGCCCCAGCTTTTTAGAAAGTCCCCTTCCCTTTTCTGACCCCCTGCCTACCCTAATCGATGTCGTGTTCTTCCGCTACTCCCTCTCCAGGCTGTATCTTTCTCCCTTGATTGGTTTTCGCCCCCCTCCCCCTTTTTCAGGTTTTTTGAATTCTCCATACCCTCTTCTCACTTTTGAAAATTTGCCGTCCCCGCCCATCCTAGTTTCTTTCACCACGTAAACAGTCCGTTCCCCCTACCCCCGCGCCCCTTTATTTCTTGTCCTCTTTTGGAAAGTTTGTTTGGCGTTCCCCCCCCAGCCTAACACCTCTATTTACTCATTTCCCCCAGAAGAGCTTTCCTTCGGGCCCTTATTTTTCGTCCCTCTCTTTCTCCTTACGTAAGTCTCCCGCAGCAAGTCCCCGACTCAGCTCCCAAGTTCGGGCTGGGTCTTGACCTTAGATAGCCCGACGTGGTTTTCTTTTACTGAACTTCCCCTTTCTTAAGCATCCTTCACCTCTTACTGAGTCTCGTGGTTCGGTTTCATTTATTTGTTCCCATTTGCCTGAACGGCGGCTCATTTGTTCTGTCGCTCACTTTTTTTACGCTCCTTTTTTTTTGGTCCGCTAATGACCTGAGTGTATAAATTTTGTCCGAGGGGCGGTACACCCTTTTCGCCCCTATATCACCCTGTGCATTGCCGCTTTCCGTCCATTACTCTTTTTCTCTTGCGTGAGCTGATGATTTCTTTTTTCCCCACCCAGCTTTACTCTGTTTACAGGTGTGGTCGCGCGCTTTGGCCTGATCTTGCCGCTGCCTATGGTGCTTGTTCCCGTGTCCCTTTTTTTCTCCCCTGCCTTGATTTGCCTCCTCCTTGATAATCTCCTCCCCCAATCCCACGCACGTTCGCAAGCTCCCTCAGATGGAGCACGCCTTTTCCCATTTTTTCCCCCTAGACCCCCTTCCCTTCCTGCTCTTCGATGGAGAATTGTCCCCCCCTCTTTCTCTGGCAGATAGGATCGAGCCGTTCTTGGTTTTCCTTACCATCTTCATGGCTCTTTTTTCTCGACGAATTTCCTTGAACCGCGCGTACTGCTAACTCCCACTTTTCCCCCCGCCCATCCACGAATTCGACTTTATCCTTCCAAGGTAGCTCATTTCGCACAATAGACCTTTGTGTTTGACGGTTTTCGTAACACTTCTGGCTTTGACGTTTCCCGACACCTCACTTGCTTGCCGTTTTCCGCCCTTTTCCTCCCGACCTTCAACCCCCTTTCTCATTCTTCCCTTTCTCTTACCCCCTTTTTTTTTTAGCGATGCCACCCCCTAATTTTGGTGGTCGACGGAGAGTCCATTGCAGCCTCTTGATGTTGTAGTTCCCGTGCCTTTTTTTTTCTGCCAACCGTCGCGTCGCAGATCACCCAGGTTTGGCGTGCCTTTTCCTCTACTTTTTTGATACTTAGTCTTCTTTCCATGGCGGCTTTTTTGGCCTTTGTCATTTTTTGCGCGTCCGCCTCTTTCTGCGGTTTCCCACCACCTCGGTTTTTTTCCTGACCTGTTTATCGGCCCCCCGTCAGTATTGCCTCGCGTCCTCTTCCTTGTCCCCGATATGTTTTTCTGGTCCTCGGGGCCTCGTATCCATGAGGGTTCAGGTGCTTCCCCTTTTCCTTTTCTTTATTGATCGATTTTCTTCGGTCACTTTCGTTTGTTTATTTATCTAGATTTTCTTTATGAAAGTTGAGATCACCTCCCCATTCGTGGGACGGAATCGGTCCCCCTTCACCCATAATGACGAACTTTGCGTAGTTCCCCTTTTGCCTTCTGATGAGACACCCCCGCCCTCTTCGGAGTTTTCCCCCAAAAGTCATCCCCTGGTCGTCTACCTCTCTCGTTGTTTCTTTGACCGTTGGAATTAATGGGTATATGATTCTTTGTTTCCTCCGCCGGCCCTCGTCGCCCCCTCTTCACCCCCCCGTACTGAGTCGCGAAGGCCCTCTCCCCCCCACCCGTTGGTCTCCCCAAGAGAACCAACCCCACCCCACCTTTTTCTCTCGTGTCTGTAATAGCCCCTCCCCAAGCGATGCTCGTGTAACGGATGTAAATTTTGATTCCTGTCCTGTTACGAAAAGGTTGCCGCCGTCCATAACCTGACGGACTTTTCTGGCTCTCCTGTATGCCCTTTTCGTATTGAGCAGACCTTCCCTCAGGGGGTCAAGCAGACCCGACTTTCTAGTTTTTGTGTCTCTCGTCCTTTTCGTTTGTTTTTGAACCTTTTAAGCCCATACTACTATTCCGGCCAGAGTTTTCCTTCTTTTTCTGTCTTTGCAAGTCGCCCCTCTCTTGGCGTCCCAACCCGGCCCGGAGATCCGTTTGATCGCCGCTATGCTGCTGGCCAAGGCTGGGGTCGCTTTTCGCTGATCCCTGGAAATTTTTTCGCCTTCGCTTAGGACCGTCCCACATGTCGATGTCTGGAGGGCGGTCCCTCGTCCCCTACCACACCCCTTTGGGTTTCTCGCCCTCATTTTTCCAAGTGAGGAGTTAAGTGATTCCCGGTGTTTTTTCCCGGACAACCCCCCATCCGACTACCACTGGTCCCTGGACCCCCCCCCAGTAAGACGTGGGCGTTTGATCGCATACCTATCCCCGAGTCGAGACTCTATGCTTCGAAGTTTCGCGGAGAAGAAAACCCTTCCAGAATCTGGGCCCTGGGGCCAGCATCACCGTCCCTTCTGCGGAAGGTTGGATTGAGCAGGAGATGTCATCGCCGAGGCGCTCTCGCAGCTCCCCCCCCCCCCGAACCCCCCCCCCCAGACCACCCCCCCCCCCACCGCCACCCCCCCCCCCCCACCAAACCCCGCAACACCACCAGCACCCACACCACCAACCAGCCTCTCATGCAACCCCCCCCCCCACACCCCATCCCTCCACTCCCCCCCCCCGCAACCCACCCCCCACCCAAACCCCCCGCTCCCCCACACAACCCACCCCCCCCCCCCCCCCCCCACCCCCCCCCCCCCCCCCACCCCCCCACCCCCCCCCACCCCCCCCCCCCCCCCCCCAACTTTTTTGTTTGAAGTCAAAATATCGCGGCTCTTTCTGTTCCTTACACCGTCTCCGCCAACATTTTAGCCTTTCTTTCGCGATCAAGTCTCCAATGTTTTTCAATTGCCAGGCTTTTCTGACTTCCTCTTCCCCCCTTTTTGTCGGTTCCCTTAATTTTTTTCGGCCCCCCCCTCCCGAGCTGTCTTGGTACACAAAAACCCAAAGCCTTTGACGAGTTGGACTCCCACTCTGTTGGTAGGGTTAGGTAAGGACCCCTCGCCCGCCGTTTTTTCATTTTCTGCGGATTTTTCCCCATGGTTACAAGAATTTGTTTTTTCCTGAGACCCAGGGGCCGCTCAATAAGGGCCCCACCAACGTTTTTCCCCTTTCCTACAAACCAGCAGACCAGGTCCCCCCCCATTTCCCCCCTTCTCGCGGACCCTCCCCTGTTTATTTTGCAATACTTTCCCTGCGTTGCCTAACCCGATTCGCTCCGACCCCTTTCTGAGGAGACATTACGTTAGCCCGGTCCCTGCCTCCCCGGGGATTAGGTGTGCGGAGCCTCCTTTTCGAAACTTTTTTTTTTTGCTCCCTTTGTAAGTAAGCCGCGAGCCCAGTGATGTCGTCGTCAGATTTGCTTCGCCAACTACGACGTCTTTCCTCTTGTTATCGAGGCCTCCCCCTCTTTTCCTTCCCTTTCCACCAGTTTTTTTCCTGGAGAATATGTCCGTGTCCCGCACTGAGATTCGTGTACGTTTTTTTCTTTCTTTATCTCCCGCCTTGATCGGATTTGGCTGAAGCGTTCTTGGAGTCCCCCTCAGGGATTGGTTTGGCCGCTCCCCTCCGTTGGATTTGGATGTAAAGTACCTTCCTCAGGTCCGGCGTTTTTTGTGAATGAATGGACCCCACACCAAGAGCCATTGCTTCCCCGACCGTCTTCAGTCCTTTCATTGCTTGCATGACAGAAGCCGATTTTGTCTTAAGTTTCCGGTTTACCGCCCCTCCCGTGGTTTTTTACCCCCTTTGTAGGAGATAGAATCGCTCTTACGTCGTTTCCGCCAGGATGTCGCTTCTGACAAAAATAAGTTGCCAGTTGCTCCTAGGACCAACCCGGCGAACTTTCCCCTGGCCGCCCTTCCACGCTAGTAATTTTTTCCCCCTCCATTGCCAGATTCCCCTTTATGCCATTGATGATTTTCTCGGTTGGACAATGGTGCTTCTTTCTTCCCCAGGTCAACCCTGCGATAAAAATACGCTAGGTCCTGTCACCGCCCCCGTTGTTTTCGAGGTCCCTGTATTCGATACGTTTTCCACCTTATAAGCCCGTTTTTACCCCGCTCAGCCTCTTCGTTGCTGGTTTCTTGCGGCGTTGACAACTTTGAGGTGTTTCCTTTTCGTGTCCTTGCATACGCCCGATCCCGTCGCCCTTAAGAGCGGTCTTGAGATGTTTTCCTTCTGGACTGTCGCACAACTTTGCGGACGCCCTTTTTCCTATTCCTGATTGATTTTTGCGTCTCCTCATACGACGGCGCACTCTCTCAGGGAGGAGTCAACACCCCCAGTGACCTCCATAGCCCCTGGACCCCCGGGCAGCACTCGTTTCGCCTTTTTTCGGGTCAAAGTCTTCTTTTTTTACACCAAGAAGTCAGGGTTTCTCTTTCTCCTTTTCGCATTTGCATCTTTTCCTTTGGCTCCGGTCCCCGAGGTTACTCTCCCCCCGTTGTGCTCGACTAGATAGTCCGTCCCACCCGAGGTTAATCAACTCCCTAGGCCTCGCCTGAATTTGACAGACTTGGACCCCCCTGTAGGAATTGGACGACTTTTTCCCCTCCTGCCCCCTTCCTCTCTCTTGCCGTCTTTTCATCCCGCCCGCTTTTTTGCGCGCAACGTTTAGGAATCTTTCTCTGAGTGGCCCGGTTCTGTTTTTCTGAGAAGGGACCCCGTCCTCCGCACTCAGCTGAGACCCCTCCATCTGAACCTCTCCGAGAAAGGAGTCAAATCTTTTGTTTCTTCCTTCTACTGGCTCCTTACTAAAGGTCGCACGAATGCTTCTCACACCCCTCCCTCTTAATGACCCATTGACGCTACTCTCCTTCCCCCCCCAACTGTTGCTGTGTGTTGCCATTTCTCTTTTCATTTTTTTTTTTGAGCTCCCAAAAACTTCCATGGGTTCTTCTCTTCTTGGCGGGCAAGTGGTTTGTTGTTTCTTGAACCTTGAAGTCCGCTGTTGATTGCCACCTTGACGTCCGTCGAAGATACTTTTTTTTTGAGGTAAATGGGTGCTTTCTCCTTTCCATGATTTCCATGTGGGATTCGTCCGAACGCCCTTCCTTGTTCTATTCGCCAAAAATATAGTCTGATCCATGAAGGTCCCCCTTTGCCCATTGAAGTTCCCCCGTCTTTTCCTGGGCCCCCCCTTATTAGGTCTTTTCCTTTGGTTGTGCATAGCTAAGTCTCTGGATGTTCTTTTCTTCGGGGCTTTTTTTTTTTATCGGTATTTCATGAAAACCAGTCTGTCTAACCTACTGCGGTAGGGAACGGTAGCCCGTTCCGCCCACTTGTCTATTCCCCGAGTCAGAGCTTACCCACAATAACCTCCGTTTTCCCCGAAGTTTTGACGTCGTCCCTTCTTCGTCCCCTGCGACGCTTCCTTTTTGCAATCTTTTTTCTACTTCTCTCATGGGAAGCTTTCCCTTCTCTGTCTCAGCTCCTCTTCCACAGCTGGCCTTTCTAGCCACCCTGTCCCGATCTTTTTTTTTGTGAATTTCCTACGACCCCTCATCCTCGCTTGCCTATGGCGACCCTTTGTTATGTCTAAATGATCTTAATATTCCCGGTCTTTTTTTCATATTGTTCAACGACAAATCCGCTTTCTGTTCTTCGTTCCTTTTTTTCCTTTGAGTTATTTCCTTCGACTTTTCCCATAAAACTTTAATTGCCGGTCTCCTCTGACTTTTTTGTACCATCTGGTCAGTCTGTTTTTTTTTTCCACGCCATCACATTGCCAATTTTAACATCCGCGCCAATAGAAGTTAATTATGCCTGGTTCTGACTTCAGATTCGGCGCGTCGGTCAAGCTCATGAGATCTTCGTTTTATCTGAACCCCCTTTTTTCCACCCGTTGTTTGCGCTCGAGCATCCCTTGCATTTACATTCCCTTGCGAAGTCGCGTCATCGACGTCGCCCCCACTCCTGGCTGAGTAGCGGGCTCGGGCATTGTCCACCTTCCCCTTCACTCAAACCCTCATCGTATAGCGCCTCCATTGTTTGATACGTTATCTTAAAGTTTTCCTTTCCTTTTTTTCCCTTTCAGTCACCAACGGCCGCCGCCTCTCGTGTCAGGCCATTTTTTGCTTGTGCTAGCGAGGCCCCCTTTTTTTGTCAATGCCAGCGCATTATCCCTTATCCCGCGGACCCTGACGGATCCCGTTTCCCCTCAAAAGATTGCGTCCCTGGCATTGGACCAGCCCTTCACACATCCACACCTTGCATTCTTTATCTATCTACCTGATCGGATCTCTATAAGTTTATGCCTTGTTTTCATTCTTGTATTTGATGCCCATTGCGACTGATCCTTCTTGACCTTTATTTCTTTCTTACACCGTATTGCAAAACACCTTCTTTCTCTCGCGGCCCAAGCTACAACTGGCAATTCTGCTCGTCCGGTCTTCGGATTCAGCACCCATCCCCCCTTTGTTCGTATCCCAATTTTTTTTCACCTCTTCTCTCGGCCCCCCAAATTTTTTCAAGTTTTGCAGAGTTTGACTCCACCTCAGGTTGATTGGGTAGGTCCTGGACCTCCGACCCTCCGTTTTCCCGTTCTTTTCTTCTTCCCTCCTCTTCTTTCCTCCCTCCTTTTGTTGTTTATCTATTAAGCCTGAATGCTTTCAAGGACCAAGGTATTATTCCTTCCCTTGCCGTCCACCCCCATATTTGTCCTTTTTCCTCTTCCAATCTTGATTTTTGCCCCCATAACCTCACGCAGATTTGGCCCACAACGATTCCCCTGTTGATTCTTACTTCGCCTGACCGGCGAGGTACCTTGGCCGTTTTTGCCCCTTGTCTTCTTGGTTAGCGAAAATTAATTTCTATTTACTCTGTGTTGTATGTCCTCTCTACATAGTATAGGTTCTGCGCAGATGGGCTTCTCCCCCCTTACCGATGCTGATTTTTGTCCTTCGTACCCCTTGAATATCAATACGCATTCCGTTCTGCCATTTCTGTGGAGTCGGGTGATTTTCTTAATGCCCAGTTCCCCTGCATTCCCCTCTAGCTGGATTGGTGACCCTTTTATCCTTTCTCGTGAGGCCGATTTCCTGCTTCCTTTCCCTTTGAAGGACTCGGTGGCTTCTGCGGTCCTCCACTCCCTCCGTCGATTAATAATCTGATTAGTATCTGGCCTTTGACTTCTTATGCCCACACCAAAGGCAACTGGACGTGGGCCCCTCCCCGGAAGGTCACATGGTTTTGCAGTGCCATGGCTGGTTTTCTTCACGTATTCCATTTTGGATGTTTCCCCTCCTCTCCTTAATCCGAAGTATTGGATTATTCGTATGACCTTTATCCCCCGAGCTTTAAGAGTTCGCCATGGATCGGGCGAAACACCCTGAGTTTTTTTCCCCGGCTCATCCTTTCTGGATCACCCACGACGGACATCCCTTGTCCACGTGAATTCTGTCGCACTTCAACCGCCCTTTTCCCTCCCTAAAACCTTGTCGATTAATTTATCTTTCTCGTGCTTACTTTGCTTTAAACACAGACGAACGTCCCAAGGAGGCGTTTGCTTACCAAATTCGTGCGCGCTTGCGTTCAGCACTTCCACCTTTTCTTCTGCAGGCAATCCTCTCCAGACTCAAGTCGTGAATTGGGCTGTGCGAGAAAAACAGTTTCGGCCCAGGTGAGGAAGGCCAGTCACCTATAAGTCGCTTATGCCAGCGCCTTGGATGCTTTTTTCTAGGGTCCCCCCCTGCGGATCGCCATTTGGCTCTGTTCTTTCAAGCTGTTGGTCTGCCTTCTCCTCCTCTGAGGGGGTACTTTCGGAGTTAGCTCCTGTGCCAACAGTGACTCCCCTAGACAAAGGAATGCCATTGTATTCGCCGGACTTCGTAGTGGAGTTTTTCCCGTCTTTTAAACCTCGCGTTTCATTGTGTCTCGTCGTAAGGGGACTCATTCATGAGGGGGACCTTGCCCCCCGTTCGACCTCCCTTTAATTTCTCCAGCCTTTCTGCGAGACTATAGCCCCTTCCCCTTTCTCCGCACCATCCCTCCAGGGCGTCTGACAGACCATTGTCCCCAGCTAATAGCTGCTGGTGCCCCCAATGCATATATGGTTTCCGCCCTTCCTCCCCGCCTCTGGTGCGCAGAGAAACTAATCTCCTTACTTTTGGCCATCTTCCCTGTATTTTCTTGAGATCATTGAAACTCAGCTCTCCTCAAAGCTTTTTAATGGTCGCTCCTTTGTCCCCGCCGTTTTTTGATCTGCCTACGAGCCGGTTTGACTTTTTCCCCCTTCGGTGCGTACTTCCTCCGACAACATCCCTCTTGCTCCCTCCTCCCCCCTTGACAAATTGGTGAGACTTTGGTCCCCTTTTTTCTTTTTGTCCTCATCTGTTTGTTTCTCCCCCACATTCTCCTTGGTGTCGTTAAGAGGAGAGTAGGGCAAAGGGACGCAATCTCGTGTCGGGCCCTGCAGTCGCCCGTTTGATGCCAACCGGTTTTTAGATCCCGCGTTGGAGAGGCGCTCCCCTTGTGTCTGCTCTTCTTATGATTGTTCTTCGTCGTTGTACTTTTTTCATGACTTTACAACGACTTTCGCGGTTCTACCCCCCCCCCCCCCCCCACACCCCCCCCACCCCCCCTCCCTTCTTCTACAAGAGGCTGAGACCCCTGTCTTTCTTAGGTCCCCATCCCTGGCGATTCGTTTAAAGAGATTGCAGGTTCCTTATTTGTCCCCCCCCCCTTCCTCGGGCCCTCGTCTACATGAGTCTCTTCCGGGTCTGTGAAATTAGTTCTCCTCCTTTTGAGACGGTGGGTCCGGGGCTCTCCTATTCTCGACATAATCTCCCTTCCACTTTTTATCCCGGAGAACCGGTCACAATGTCCCTTCCTGACCTCTTTCCCGGCGCGATGAAACCTGAAATGCTGCGTATAATTAGAATTTCCGCTCCACGTATCGGGGAAGCTTCCTTTTTTATGTTTTTCTCTGCCAGATTGCGAAAGCCGGTTCCCCCGTCTGTTGTAGCGCACGAGCGCGTCACAGCCCCCCCCCCCCCCAACCACCCCCCACCCCCCCCCCCCCCCCCCCCCCCGATGTCGAGCTTGCCAATGGCTCTCCCCTTTTCTCCTCCCTACGGACATTCCCCCCGTTATCTCTAAGTTCGTTAGGCTTCTTGCTTCCCGATTTCCTCGAATGTTCCTATCCCTTTTTTTGACCACGGACTAGGCTTGATGAGATAGTTATTTTTTCCGTTCCGTGCTTTCTGTTCTTTCCCTCGACCCTCCACTTAGTCCTGATGTGTTTGGCTCTCTTCTGTTTACCTTTGAAACCCCTTGTCCCGACCACTCTTTCATCGGTCATTTTCCCGGTGTACCCCCACCACACTTAGTTTCCTCTCTTTCGCTGGGCGGCCAAGTTTCCATGGAGATCCTTCCCTTATCCGACGAGCTTTTTCCTGGCACTTTTCTTGGGGTTTTTTCCCTTCTCCCCTTCACGCTAGCGATCGGAAAGTCTACTTCTGCCAAAACATGGCGAGGCTTCTAGGGCGTTCCCAGCACCTGGAATTTCTTCCCAAATCTTCGGCGGTTGATCGCCGCCCACACCCGGTCGGGCCGACGGTGTTTCCATTTGGGTCCCCATTCTAGGAACGACTCCGCCTGTATTCCCATTTGTTAGTTCTAGGCGGTAGTGTTTTTTTTTCCCCCACCTCCACCCCTTTCTTTTCCCCTGGCATGTCATAATGATAAATCCTCCAAGGGAATAGAATTTTCCCACCCTAAGGTCTGCTGTTTAAGTGACAAAGCCTTCTCCCCCCCACACCCTGGCCCCTCCCGTGTGAGGAGAGACTTTCTTATTCGGATTGCATGACCTTTTTCGTTTTGGCGCAATTACTGTCGCCCGTTCTTCCTTCCTATTCGGCTATTACAAGTTCGACCCTTGTCCACTCCCGGTCTCGCGGACCAAATTCACTTACAGTGCCCCTAGGACTTTTCTTTTGACCACATCACTTTTTTTGTTCTTCACACCTCTGTCGTTAGGTGCAACCATCCTCACCTTTTTGCCCGAGGAGTACAGTCCTCAGGGTTGTGTGTTCGGTCGTATTCGAAAGAGAAGCCTTTTTCCCGTTCGGCGTAGGGCGAACGTCTTCCCCTTTTTTCTTCCCTTTGTTGTGTGTTGAGAATCTACCCCTTTGCCTCCTCCCGCATAACCCTGGAACCCCCGGGATTTCGCTTCCTTCTCTGACCGCCGCGCAATTCCAACTTGAGTGCTCTTTCTCCATCCCCCCCTTGCCCTCACTAAAGCCTCTTTGAGGGTCCGACACCCAGATCCTAAATTTGAAGATCCACTGATCGGTTCCCTTTGTCTTCCCATTGTCTCGGTTGTTGTAGATTTAACTTAAGAGTGTTCGGATGCTTGTAAGTCCCCAAGGCCTGTCCTCCTCCTTTGCTTAGCACATTTTCCGACCCCTCTTTTTATCTTGCCTCCTTCGGATACTCTCCAATTTTCCCTCATTGTTTTGTCCCGATTTGTGGATCCGGTCCCCGTTCCCGCCAAGGAGTGTGAATGCTTTTACAGTATTCTATTCATTTTTTTCCCAATACTTATCCTTGAAGATCATCGGATCTGGCTTTCAGCCCAATAAGACGTCTTCCTTTCCTTCACGCGGATCACCCCAGGTGTTGGTGCTCCTTTCCGAGGCCTTACCCAGTAAAGCCCCCTAGACGGCGTCTTTTGCCCTTCATGATATTTTCTTAACCTGTGTAATGGTATGTTGTCCCCGCCCTCGTGCAAGAATCCTCGTTGTTCTCTCCCGGCGAGATCCGTCCCGATCCCTTCGTTAAGATTTTCTATTGCCGGCTTCCCCCCAGACGGTCCAGTTCTTCCAATCAGTACCTTTAAAATTTGCCTCGACAATGACTCTCTGACTCCACGAACAGTCCTCCTGTTTTTGCACTGTACGAGCCCTCTTATTGGAGGGTCTGCCCAGATTTTTCACTTGGTTTACACTCCAGCCCCACTAAGTTCTTTTTCAGTCCCCGGCGTCACAGTCCCCCCCTTTTCTGTTTCCTTTGAACGCGGACGTAAGTTAAACACTCATAGGAAAGAGATCGAATCCTAGATTTTAACTGCTCGTTTTTTCTTTGATTTTCGGAACCGTTGATTCCTATCAGGAGCAGCAGGGCCTAACGATCCCCCTAGAATTGCCATCGAGGATGGTTTCCGTTCTGGCATTCTTCCCAAGGCGGTGTGGATTCTTTCCTTCTGCCAGCTGTTTTGCAGACGGGAAGCCTTGGTAATCGGTTTTTTCTCCCCTCGCGGTCCTGATACAACAGTGTGGCAGATGACAACAAGGAATCGGACCCTGGATACGGTCCGATATGTGGAGACCGTTTCCTCTTCTTTGGGTTTTCCCCCGAATTTTCATGTTGGGTCGCGTCTTCTCCCGGGATAGATCGTGCCTGACTGCATTATGGTGCGGGAACATTTTGACCTTTAATTTTGGACGGTTTGATGTAGGAGAAACTTCCCCCCTTTTCCCGTAAGCAATCCCCGATTCTTGTCTGCGAATGTCACCCCGGACCCCTTTCCTCCAGCCCTCATGTAAGGACCTTTTCCGAGTCTTTTCCAAGATTCACCAATGACTATTCCCCACCCTTCGCCACGATTTCTGGTGAGATCTCCCGAGGCTCTTCCCTTTGGGAGATCTGCCGCCGCTTTTCGGTGCTTCATCATTGTGATGAATAAGCAACCAACGTTTGCGCTCAGAGTCTGCCAACCAGGTAGTCGCCTTTCGTTTACGCCCGTGGTGATGGCGCCCCTTCAGACGGTTATCAAACCGGCGTAGATCCGCCCCGCTGCTTTCCTTGCACCTAATCGGAACGTTTTTCCTTCTCTCCCCCCGTTTGGTTGCTATCCATTTTTTTTTCAGTTCCGGGTTAGGGCGTCCCCCTGCATGCGTGATGTTTTCGGCCTAGTCCGCCGGTTTTTCTTCAAACCCGAGCCGTCATCCCCCTGTTAGCCTTGGGAATCTACGATGCTTTTTTCTGCGTGATTGACAGCACCGCCTTTTCCCCTTAGGGCCTCTCGCCAACTCTAGGGAGCCATGACTGTATGCCAAAATACGGCGCTATAACCAGATGTACATTCTTCCCCCTTTACTCGGGACTCGTAATTTCTTTCAATTTCTTTGTCTGTTACATTCGCTTTTAATAGTTAGTTGACAAAGTAGTTTTGTAAGTTTTTTTCTCGACAAAATGCTTATGAGGTGCGGGAACGGCTTTAAGGTTAACTGAAACTCCTGCACTCATTGCTTCCTGGAGACGGGCCCCATTCCCCTGTGATTATTGTGCAACCAAAGATCCTGCATTGTAGAGATTCAGTGGACCAGAGAGCCTTGGCAATTCCGTAGTAGAAGATGGAAGAGCTCGGCGCAATGCAGGAGTATCTGAGTAAACCCCAACCCCTCCCCCAACCCCAAACAACCAACAAAACCAACACCAAAACCCCCCAAAAAACACGTATTTTCACCCCCAACCCCCCCCCCCCCCCCCCCCACCCCACCTCCACCCACAACACCCCCCCCCCCCCCCCAACCCCCACACACCCACCCCCCCCCCCCCCCCACAACCTCAACTTTCCCTTTCTCCCTCTTAGCCCACCCCAGGCGATCCGACGTGTTAGCTTACATCGGGTCACTCACCTCTCGAGAGTAGGTGAGGGATGAATTCCCCCATGTTCTCGCCTCTGCATGATTGGTTTCGCCGTTCCATCCCCCCTTCCACTTTTTGGGGAGATAGTTTGCTCCTCCCAGTGAACTTGTTGCGGGCTTCACTCTCCACGACAGCCGTATGCCGACCTCCTGCTTTTGTTTTCTATTTTTGAACCCCCCTCCCCCCCCCTCCATTTTCCCGCACGAAACCCCCCGTACACCCATCGTTTTGCTGACATTTTTTGTCATTGACTTTCGTTGGAATTCCGCTGTTTTCGGCCCCCCTGTCCCCAAGGCCTTACCTCGTTTTTCTCGTGTTGTCGATTTATTCCCCGGCTTTTTGGTTTTGAGCGCATTCCATTTTCCTATTAAAGTTTTGTCGAAGTCGTCCAGTGGCCCGGCGCTGTTGATTTTTTGGAGTTGCCCCTTGCACAGACCTGCACGCAACTGAGGTCCTGACAGGGATTCATGTTTTGCCGACGGTGTTCTCAAGTCTTCTTTGGTCATTCTCCCTAAAACAACGTTTCCCGCCTGCTAATCAGTAACCTACCCCTTTCGTAGTGTGCCTCGAACGACCTTACCGAGGCCTCCCCTGGAATCACCTGATTTACCTTTATACGCGAGACGGTATCCTACGTAATGAAGAATTGCGGCCCGGGGCCTTCCCGTGACCCCAAATCCCCTGGCAGCCTTGCTGGGTCTTCGCTCTCGGTCCCCCCACCTGGGGGGCCTTCCGATAATTAGTTTTCCTTGAGACGTCTTGCTGCCGCATCCTTTTTCTGTGGTAAAAAAGGCCCTACCCCCACATCTGTCCCCTTTCCCCCGGTACCCCCCACTCCCTCCCCATGGTTTGACAAGTGCTAGGCAGTCCTTTTTTTCCTATTCACCATTGGCTACTTTCCTTAACTTTTCGTTCTTGCTATTGTGCCACCAATCCAATACTTTTTGAGGCTGACTCAAAAGGTAAGTCTTGATTTTCTTTCACTTCAAGAGACAGTTCTCGGAGGCGTTCCACGGGTTACCATAATCTTTTTTTTTTCGCTCTTCCCTGGCCGCCTCCTTAAAGGCACCGGCTTTAGCTATAATTTCCTCCCGTCAGACCCAAACCTTTCTTTTGATCTTCAGAGAGCCCCCAAAAGTCTTTTATTTTGCACCATCACCCCGCAGCGCGAGGTGTGGCCTACCTTCTTCTCCGAAAAAGAGCCCTTTCCCTCCCCTCTGCGTTCCCACTTCCCCATTTTATATTTTTTGTCCGGCCTCCGTGGGAACAGATGTTGATTTTTGTGTCATCTAAGCGCCCAAGGATGCGGCGCCCTCTTTTTTGCACCGACGAGTTGAGCATTCCCGGCGGATTTTTCTGGAGAAGTCCATTACTCTTTATGAAAGGGTTGATTTTTTTGTTTGGAGAAAGGTGCATGGCCGCCAGTCCCGACGTTTTCCCGTAGGTTATCCGCGCTGTAGAGTGAGTCGATATTCCAGTTGACTTCGGTCTTTCTGGCGTGGACGTTTTCCTTTACGCTAAGATATCAGGCTGCGTTGTTATGAGAATTACCAACGACTTTACCACAATTGAAGGTCAAAGTCGGCCACCTCCCCCGGACTGTGACCCTGGATCCCCGCTTCTTTTTTTCTTGCGGACAGTTATTTCAGGTCGTGCCAAGAAAAGTTTATAGGGTTTCCTGACTGCAGACTTTCCGCTCTCCCCTGTCTTTTGCCATGGATGCGCGTCGTCCAACAGCCGGTTCGGCATCGATATAGCAACGCCGGATCTCCAACTTTGTCCGACCTCCTCGAGCGCGACTTCCCAGAACATTGGACCTGTTTTCCCTTTTTTTTTTTTCTTTGGGGACCTGTGATGGCGTTCACACCCCCCAGAAGACGTTAGAGCCACACTCTAGCTTCGGTTGCTAACGACAATTTTTTTTTTGAGGACGCTGCCCCGCAGCACGTTCAACTGATCAAGACAGCTCTTCCTCTTCCCCCCTTCTGCTGGGGCACGTTCTGACCACGACTTGGATCCCTTGGGAAGGCGATTCATGAGTAGAACGATCCAGCGCTTGCGATGAGGTTTTCTTATTTTCCTTTCGCACCCAGGCTTGATCAGAATGGGTATTGTCTTTCGCAAGCTGTTGATTTTCCCCGCTCTGGCATTACCGGGGTGTATTTTACCTTATTCCGAAGATCCGGGCCTTTTTTGCGACCAGTTTTAGATTTCACAGGCATTGCCCAGGGCAGCCTTATGCGCGTCCATCATATTTGAGCGCGACCTTCTTTTGGTTGACCCTTCCGTGTGGTTTGGTTGATTTCTCGCCTGGAGTAACCTCCTTTGCATTTCTGAGTGTTCGGCTCCCGTCATTCGGTGGACGTTATGTCGAATCTTTGACCAATTAAGTGCCTCTTTTTAACCCAATAAACAATCTGAGACTCCTCGAATGTTTCAGACCCAGAACTCCTTATCGAGACCTCGGCAGGGTTAACCATTTTCTATTTTGTCCCCGCTTTCGGCTCAGCGCCGTTTGGTTTGCGAGAACCTTGGATCTCTTTTTTTCTCTATTCTGCCCGTCACCGAGTGCTTACGGTGCTTCCCTTTTTCATCATGTAAGCAAGGTCATCATCTTCAAGCCTCAGCACATTTTATCAAGGAGCCCCGCGTTTTTTCCCTCGCCCCTTCGCCGGTTCCTCAACGGATTTCCGCCCGTGCCCGTACCCCCCCTAAGGCTTTCTTGACACCCCTACTCTCTTTCCAATTAACCTGGAATGTGTTTCATTCTGTAATAATCCGTGTTGTTTTTCTTCCTCTCCCCCCATTCTCACATTGGGTCAGTTCGGTCCCAGTAGCGGCCCGTTCATCAGTGCCATTCTTCCGCGTTTTCTTTCCCACCCGGCCGTGCGCATTTTATCCCCACGGTTGGTGTGCTTGCGAGACCTATCCTTCTCCTGTCTGCTCATTGCCGGCGTTGCGCCTGGGTTTTAGCCTCTAACCCGCGGTTTCAGATTCTCTACCCCAAGATAGGCTGCAGTAGGTAATAGCAGCACCTAAGCGGTCGCGATTTCCCCCCAGGCCCATTCTGGAAGTTATTCTGGCCGATCTGCTGAGGGTTCTTTTTTCCCCCTTTTCCTGAAATTTTTCCGCTTATGGATCTGGTGACTTTTAGTGTATGGCTAGATCTTGCTAACGCATTCACCACATGCTTTCGTTCCCGAAGGTCCGCACATAATGCCTCATGCCGAAACGGAGCTGAATGAACCGCGGGTCGTTGCCACCACCTACGCAGGTACGCACGCTCCGTATCCCTCCGCCGGCTGTCCTTTTACATTGAAACTTTTTTTTCTCTTTCCCATGTTTCTACGCCCCCTTTTGGACAAAGCACGTATCACGAGCGCGTTCCCAACAGCTCCTGCTCATAGCCCCATGGATCCGGAGTGGGCTGCGTCCCC
>Ga0179593_1495355_pt1 | contig 17421 bp, 18 predicted proteins | sample CZODoug2_1_08_16_FD_185931 | JGI IMG/M metagenome (GOLD analysis project Ga0179593, IMG submission 185931) | Vadose zone soil fungal communities from Angelo Coast Range Reserve, California, USA - CZODoug2_1_08_16fungal (PacBio error correction) | ecosystem: Environmental > Terrestrial > Soil >... | reverse complement strand
GCGGCTTTTGATTTTTGTGCCTATTGCCCCCTCCGGATTTCTGCTTTTCCCTGCCCTTTGATCTGTCACAGTTTCCATTTCCCGCGCATGTTTTTTTACGTGGGGCCCTGGTGCTGGTCACAGTTTTTTGACTTAGGATCCTTCCTAATTTGTCTCCCGTCGATCTTTTCCACGATGCCCCCCTTTCTTCTCGCCCTCCTCTTTTTTCTAACACCATGGTATTTCCCCCCGATAGTTTTGGTTTGATCTTCTCCTTCTGTGTGGTCACGTGTTTTTCGCTTCCCGTTCCGCCAATGTCTCCGAGTTTACCTCGTCACAGCCGAAGTCTCGGGATACACTGTTTTTTGATTTTTGATCCCTGATTTTCGCTTTCCCACCCCCCCAGGGTCCCAGGACCAAGGAGATCATTTTTTTTTCCCGGATTTCGTTTATCCGAGCGTGCGCCTTTCCGCCCCTTTGCGCACGACGCCCGGGACAAGTCGACGAGCGGTTTTTTTCCTGGCCTTCTTTCCGCACGTTCTTCCACGGTTATGCATCGATTAGGCAACCCTGTAGGTGGCTGTGCAATTGAAACGACCTTATTTCAGGCGGCGGGCATCGTTTTCGACCTCTTTTTCTTTTTTCTTTCAATAATCATCTGTTGTTTCTTTTTTGATTTTAGAGATATCTGTTTTCGCTTCCCCTATGTCCTAAAATTTTTTCTTTTATCCTTCCTTCTTAGGTGCCGACTACATTTAGTTTCTTTTTACGTGATGATTTGAAATAGATTTTTTTTGGCCCTCCCAGGGAAGTTGGCTTTTTTGCTTCTCTTCCTTCGGTGGCAACCCCTCTTAACGGATGTCCATTTGGCTCCAATTGTTCCGCGTCATTTAATTGTTGGGGCTTCTTTTTCGGGATGTTTGTCTACCGACGCTATGGTGCCCAGTAATTGTACATTTGAACCCTTTGTTTTTCTAGATCCACCTCCCTCCTCACCCCACAATTCGGTCAGATTGATTATTAGTCTCCCCCCTCTCTTGATTTTTTCGTTTTTCCGTTTTCAATGTTTGGAAAGTTTTTGGTTTCATTGCTTTCCACCCCCCCTTCCGAGCGATAGCCTAAACCAATCCTTAAAAATCGAGTTTGGGTTTGGATGGACTCTTTTGCCTTTTTGAGGACGTTTTCGTTTTCTTCGAGGTTTCCCTGGATATTTTTTTGTTGGATCGGCGGCCGTCGTTTTTCCCACGTGCTAAATTTTTTTCTTCTGCCATTTTCGCGGTGCATCCCTCTGTGCCGCTTCCTGACCCCTAGGTATTTTGACGCTCACTTTCGCTCTTTTTTTTTTCCTTCGCTCGAATTTCTTCCCAGGGCTTCAATCTTACCTCCGGCCCTTTTGTCCTGCGTTCCGTCTTTTCTTTTGCAAACGCCTAGTTTTTCGCCCCCCCACCACTGCCCGTCCTGCGTTTCAAGCATCTACCCGATTGTGGCCTCCCTTCCACCCCCCCCACCCCGCCGACCGTAGGTTCCCCTTCTTTTCTTGGCCTTGCAAACACAGACTATCCGAGTTTGAGCTGGTCGGCCGTGGGAAAATTTTTTTAACCTTTTCTTTCGTTTCTCCCTTCCCCCAAGGGCTTTTTCCGTAATTTGACCCGCTGACTGTGGTCCGCTTTTGGGAAATTGCCATCCCCAACTTCCCCATCGTCCAACCACATTAAATTCCTTTTTTTTCTTTGTTTTTGAGATCAGAGTGGAACCCACTCGGCTCAGACCCGTTTGATTTCTTCTCTTTTGGATTTCTGTTTTGTAGTTTTTCACAGCTGTGATGGATCATCTGCAAATCGTTTCTCTTTGGACCACACCCTATTAGTTCCACTTCTTGCCCCCGTTTCTCCCCCTAGCACACTTCTCCATCACAGTTTTCCCTGCGGTTTATCTATTATTTTTCCCCTTCAAGGTTTCATGACAACATATGCAAAATCCCCCCCATTTCTCCTTCCTTTTTCTAGGGATTTAGCTTCCCCTTTTTTTTTTCTTGACCCGGAGAAACAGTATTGCTTTGGTTGTCGTAAAGCCTTCCCTCTTTTCCCTCATGCCTCATGAAAAAATTGGGCCCCCTTTCCCCCCCGTCTGATTTTTTTAACGACCCACCCCAACAATAGGGTGTGCTCTGGATTGGGACCGTTCGGGCTCCCTTTATTCGGCCCCTCTTATTTTCCCGGGGTTACCTTTGCGATGCAAGTTGCCCCCCCTTTCAGTTTTCCCCCTTGCTATAGGTTTTTTGTTGCGCCGCTACTTGTTCCCCCTTAGGTAACTCTTCCCTTTTTTCAAGTTTCGCCCCCTCTTAGGTTTTTTCTGTCCTCCAGGCTGGTTTGTGCGTTCCAAACGTGGTTGAGACTTTTGTCTTCCGTTTCAAAGCTGGCCTCTGCCCACCCCGATTCATGCGGTCTGTTCCAGTGCTCGGTCAACCCCTTCCCTTTTTTTGCCTCTTCGTGATAAGTTACTCTTTGATGGTTTTTTGCCGTGCAACGATTGACTCACGGATTTCTTGATTTCTTGGGGTCGGTTTTTTCTTTTGTCAGATTGAATTGTGGTTTTTTTTTTTCTCCCCCATAAACCTGGTATTTTATGGCGCGCGAAGATGACGTTTCTTTTTTTAAGTTTTTCCTCTCTTGAGGTGCCCCTTTCTGCATTTGTCTTGTCCCCCTGAGTAACCATATCGTACCTCATTTTTTTGTCTTCTGATAAACACTCCTTTTCCCTCAGGTTTCTTCTTCCAAATTGGCGAACCAGGCGGTCCCCACATGAGCTTTTCGCACCTGCAACCGGCCTCGGCGTGGGCCTTCGTTCAAGTTTGATCTAGCCTGCACCTTTCTCGACTAGGCCTCTTCTGGTTGCAGTCCCTCCTTTTTTTTTCGTTTGCCTTTTATAAGCGTACCCGACTCCAACTTTTCGATTTGTTTCTCCCGCCTTTATCATTCCTTCAATTTAAATCCCCCCCCTTTCTGTTTGAGGTTCCCCTCTTTTCAACTCCACCCCTTTTTTTTTTTGCCGGTTCCCTTGATCCCCCAGACTCGCGTTCTTCACCCCGTGTTGCCTCTCTCGGGGTTTTTGCGTGTCCCGCCCCCACCGCTTATGTTTCCGCGGAAACCTTGCCCACCGGCGTGCGCCCTTCTCCCTTATTGTCCTACTTTTTTAGGTGCGGCGGCGCTTCGCGATCTTCTTTTTCTTAATTGTTAGCTGTTTCTGGTTGCTCCACCCTGGGGCTTTTTTTCACGCCCCCTTTTTTTGCACCGCCAATTGGTGTTCTTAACCCCGGCGGCATGGTAACGTTCGCGGCTTGATTGTGAGTGCTGGACCCGTTTCTTTCCTCACCCTGCTTGACACGAAACTCCTTCTTCTCTCATCTCTTTCCCTCTTTCCTTCCCCGTTTTTGTGTTTCTCTGTCATCATGTCGTCCGCCGGAAGGCTGTTTCGTCAAACCCGTTTTTCGGGGAGCCGTCTTTGCCCCCCCTCCATATGGTGTCTTTTTTTCCTCATCTCCCCCCCCTGTCGTTGCGTTGAGTCCCTTGCTCAATTTTTTTTGCCAGGTCTTTTTGCATTATTGCAGACCTTGACCAATCTTCGCGCCAACCCCCCCAGACCCTACCCATCATCCTAGCGCCCCTCCCCCCTTCCCCCATTCTTTTGAACCGGATATCTAAGCTAATTCTGCATTCTTGATGGTAGGACTCTGGTCGTCGTTTTGCTCGTCTTTTTTGCGCACCCGCGTTTTTACCTTGGTTTTGCCACGCCCGCCGCATCGGCTTCCGGCAACCGTCTTTTTGTTTACACGTCCCCTGCTGCTACAGGTGTTTCTTTTGGGTCTCTCTCTTTGCCCACGTCTTGTTTGACATTGTCCCCCCGCATTGTTCTGACGGCGCTGGGAAAATTTTTTTTCTCTTGACTTAGCTGACAGTTTTTAATTTCGTTTCGGGCGCTCACCGGTTCCCCGTTTTTGTTTTCCCCGGTTTTTTCCCCCTTGGTCCCAAAGGCAGGCCTTATCAGCATGGCTGCTCTAATTTCTTTTCCCCTCGCTTTTTTTTTTCGTTAATACAACGTTTCCCAATTGAAGGCACAGCGTACGGACCTGTTTTCACTTGCTCATTTTTTTGCATTTTTGTCATTGTTTTTCTTTTTTTTTTCCCTCCGTTCATGTGTTGGCCCCTTCCTGTAACGGCGTGCTTGTTGGGCTTCTTCAAACTAGTTTTGTTGACGTGCCCTTTTCTTGTTGGGTATTCCACCTCGTCTTTTTTCCTGTCCACAGATCCTCCGCCCCCTCCCAGTATCTCTTGGCTCATCCCTCAACTTGGTTTTATTCACTTTTGGAAGTCTGGGGCGTCCCTTTCCCCGACCTGGCCAGGAACCTTTATGGTTGGAATGTGCCCTGCCCCCTGACCCTCTCCTTTTGATCCCAACCGTCAATTCCGTATCCTTTTGTGACTTTTTTTTTTTTTCTCATTTGGCCTTGCCATGAAACGGCTGCTGCGGCTCCTATCTGCCCAACCACCCCATTTTTTTGTTCCCGAACCTCACGCCAGGTTCTCCCCTTGCGGAGGGTTTGTCCAACTTCTCGACGAGTTTTCCCCAGGCGGGACCGGTGCCCCCCAATCGAATTGTTTTGCCCGGTGTCCTCGAACTTTCCTCGCATTGCCCAGTCTTTCCGGCGTCCTTCCCCGGGATCCATTCGGTTTTTTCCCGGATTTTAATTTGGCGGGGGATTTTTTCCCTTCCGGTCCACTTCCTGGGCGTGGTCCTTTTCCCCGGCAGCGGACACTTTTCTTTTTTCCCCCCTACAACATTGCCTGCTTTCTTCTCTTTTCAATCTTTGGTATTGCTTTCCAAACTCGCGATTGTCGCGTTTTCCGACACCCCCCGGCCTTGTCCCTTCCCCCTGTCACCCGATTGGATTTTGTTTCCTTTTTCCCTCCCAATCAGCAGGCCCCTGCCCCGTTCTTTTTGTTTATTTTTGTGTTCGGGAAACCCTTTTTTCTCCTGCGGTTCCCCTTCCCTGTAGTCATACCCCTGATTCCGACCCCTCTTCTTTTTTTTCCTCTTCTACCTCGACCTGTCCTCGTAGGGCATCTAGTGGTGCCCAGACCACTTTTTTCCTTTTCGGTTTTTTTTTTTCCGAGTCGCACCCCTCCTGAATGTCTTTTTTTTCGATTCGAGCTTTCTTTCTTTTTTTTTATCTGCAAAGCTTGGTCCCCCCCCCACAAGAATCTTCGATTCCCTTCGACGACCGACTCCTTTTTCCCGGTGTACCTTTTTCAGATATGCCACGCCCTTTTTACCCCCACCCTTCTTTTTGTTTGTCCCCTTTCCCCTCCCCCCGGCCACTCGCTTCTCTATGTTGTGTGGAAGTCTTTCCAGTACTGGGGGCGGATGGTTCCCGGACCCCTGTTGACGTTTGCCCCGCGTTGACTTCTCCGACCTTTTCTTTCCCCTCCGAATGTACGTTGTCGCGCTGATTTTCTGTTCGCCTTTTTCCCCACGGCCTTCCTGTCGTCATCCATCTCCTCAGAGACATGTGTTTCGTGATGGTGCGTTTTGGGGACACAAGCTCTCCCCCTTACGTTTCACCAATTGTCGTTTTTGCCCCTGTTCACCGCAATGCCTTGCCTTCGTTTTTTACGGCTCCCAAACCTCCCCCCCCTAGTCTCTTTTAAGAACCAAACCATTTTTTTCAGTGTTGTTGGTTTCTCCTTTTCATGGTCCTGCGCTTTTCGTTCACGGACCATCCTTAAGGACCAGTAAGACTGGCCTGCCCACCCATTTGCCAGTTTTACGTCCCTGCTCGAGTATACTATTCGTTTGTTTGTTTGCGTTCAGGGTCTTTTATTTTAAAGACGTTGCCCCCCTCCTTACCGTGCACTGACTTTTCCGGCCTCCTTTTTTTTCGACCATCCTGATGCCCCTTCCTCCAAGAGGTGAGAGTCCCCCCCATTTTACTTAGTGAACGCTTTATGGAAATTACGGGTGATCCCCCTTCTTCGAACCTTGGTGATCCCTTCACTTTTGTTCAAGTCTGTAGTTTATACCCCCAGGGTTTCAACGCCTGGCCTCTGAAAGTTCTTTTTGTTTTTTTCTCTCTGGCTTTCCCCCCTACCTTCTTCTTTTTAAATATTCAGTTTTCTTTTTCTCTATTTTTTCAGGTTTTTGTAGAATCCGATTGTCTCAAATTTCTTTTTCCCCTGTCGTTACTTGGGGCCCTCCATTTAGCCGCGTAAGTTGATGAGCACTCTCTTTATTTTTGTCTCTAATTACTGCCCTGGGTCACGTTTTCCTTTGCCTCTCGCTGCTGCGGCGCTTAGGTAAAAACTTTGAGTTGTATCGTTTTTTATGCGTTTCCGGGACGTGGTCGGTCGGCTTTGTATTTTCCGAATAGCACGATCAGGGACAATCTGAAGAAGGTCCTGCACCAATGGTTTTCAGCCTGATTTTTTCATTGAAACATTTAGGTCTATTGAGTCAGATTACTTCGTCCGCTTCTTGAATCTTCCTCTTCCCTTTTTCCACATGTGTAACTTTTGTGATCTCGTTTGCTCCCACACCCTGAATATTTAGTCTCTGACCTTCCCCCTCATGCCACGTACAGCTTAAACGTGTGGGCGTTTTTTTTTTCGTTGCCCCCTGTTACTTTGAGTTTGTTTTTTTTTGTCTCCTGGCAGTATTCTCTTGGCCGTTTATGTCGGTATGTTGTTTTTCACCAGAGACCACAAAGTTTTCTCCTATTGTTTCATTCGCTATTTTAAGGCTGCGTCAAGTATCGAATCCAATTTGTCCTTTTGGACGATTTTAATGTCTATTCTTTCTACAACAGGTTCGTGGAAGTTTTATCACACCACGAAGATTGGTCGTCCTTTTTTCCTCTTTTCCGTTAGATTTTTTTTCATGGTAGCCCTCATTAGCAACCCCCTTTTATTTTCGTAAACGGCTATTTCAGGACCCCAAATTACGCAACAATCTTTCCGGCGCTCCATCGTAAAACAACTTTTAAACAGAAGAGACCCCTTAGTTGCTTTTTTTTTATTGATTGGACCCCCTATTTTCATCAAGTTGCTTTTTGGATATTGAGGGCATGTTTGAATTTTCTTCCCCCCCCACTTTTCTACTTAAACTTTTTTGGATCGGTTCTTTAGATTCCATTTCTTCCCGTCCATTGCGACAATTGTGCCATCCTAGAATTCTACCCAAACCCACAGGCACCTTTTAAGGCTAGCGGTGGTGGGCGACCCTCGTGTCCCTAAAGGAGGGGGTTGGTATGTCTCCTCCGATTTGTCCACTTCTGCAAATTGGATTTGTTCCTCATCCATATTGGTTTCTCTTTTCTTAGAACCCCTTTTATTGTGTTGCCGGAAGTATGTTCATTTCACAAAAGGGTCTTTTTTAACACCCCCCCCCCGCACCCCCTTTTCCCTTAGGATTCACTCTCATTGAATTTTGTCATTTCATTATGACCAATGTTCTAGAACCCCCAACCACCTCTTTAGGGTCTCTTTACTTGTCGGGTTTGGGCGTCTTTTTTGGTTTTTCGGTCCCGAGCACCTTTTTTTTTCAGCTTCTGTTGCTAGGCAGAATTTTCCTTCAGCCTGACCTCTTCTTGCCAAAATAATTGGTGTTTCCGGGCCCTTCCCCTTCACCACAACTTCTCTTTTAGATTCCTTCCCTGTTTTCCCCCAGAACTTCTTCTCACTTAGCTATGTGCCTTTTGGCCGGGTCCTGTTTTTCTGAAACTTCGAATTTGAGTGACTTTTTTTTTTTTGAAGCTTTTTCCCTAGGTGAGGGTCGCTTAGCGGACTTTTGCAATAGTTCCGTCCTCGCAGTTTTTCTTCGGGCGGCTTTTGTTTGCTTTTTTTTTTCCGTAATCCCCGTCGCCCCTTCTTCTTGGTTAAGTCCCCCCCCCTGGTTTTTTTTTCTTATTTTCCTTTTTTAGCCGGCCATTGTCCCTGAGCTCTCAGCCCGACTGGTTTTCCCCTGATTTAACCCTCTCCCTTACCTTTCAATTTCGGTCGGAGTCTCAGGGGCCTGTTTCATCGTCGGTTTTTTTTTTGCAGGCACGACGATCGCTCCCGTTTCATATTTTTCGTGGGAAGATTTTTTGGCGGTCTGTTTTTTTTTCTTTTCGACTTTCGACTCGATCCAGACACCTTTCTGAGCTGAGTTTTCTCCCCTTGCCCTTAGCGATGTGTCGCACTATTTTTTTCTAATAACCGCTGCCCCCCTAGAGTTACGTCCCCAGCTCCCTTTTCCTTTGCTTCATTCGTTAAGACCAAGAGTGTCCCCCTCTTTTTTTTTTCTGTGGCCAAAATGCGCGGAAATTGCTCTATGTTTGCCTCTTTTTGCCCTTCTACTGCCCCCGTTGTTGCGGCCTTTTCAACGTTGTTCACGCTTACGTTTCATTGACAATTAATTTTGAGCTTCCATGATGTCGCTCTTGCCATATTCCTTTTTTCCTCCGGAATTTCGGATCTTTTCTTCCAAGATCCAAAATTCCCTTTCTTTTTTTTTTGCCCCCCCCCCCCCTTCGGCAATCAAAAGGTGCCCTTGTCACCCAGGCCCACCACTATCCCAACGTCTGACCCTTGATTCAAGTCTTTCAGCAGGTAGGCCCACCCCCCCTCTTGGTTTTCCTAAACCCTGGCCGGCGCTTCTTGGAACACCAGACTGTTTTTTATCTTGACAGCCCCATCCAAAGTGCGCCATTGACGATATGTTTATTGAGATGTAAGGAGCTTTTGATCCCTTAGCGATCTGTTTTTTTGCGCTTTTTGGAGGTAACTTAAGATTTTTCCGTTCCCTCCCCCAGCTGACCACTTGGGCGGCCTTACCTTATCCTTTCGTTGGCGGCTCTTCTCTTTCAGGCGTCCGGCACGCCACTGTTTGGAGAAAACCGTTTTCGCACTTCTCTCATTTCTTTTTTAACAGGACTCCGTTGTTTGTTTTGATTCATTCGCCGAGATCTTTTCGCCTTTGAACAAGTTTTCCTTGACGTCTGTCCCTCCATCGATCGGACGACCCTTGTGGAAGGTGAACTGTCCTTCTCAATGGGACTTTCTTTTTCCCGTGGAGCCTTTCTTTTCTGTCTGAAGCTCGGCCCCGATTAAATTCTTCGTTCCTGCCGCCCGTCGGTCCGTGTTGCTCCCCTCCCCCGACAATACTCCTCGGGTGTTTGGGGGACGTACGGTTCCCTTTTTTGATGCCCCCCCCTTCAAATTTTGGGAACTTTGCCCCTCCCACCCTGTTGCCGCGGCGTTTCACTTTTCGACATTTTGTTTTTAGCTGCTCTGTCTAAAGTTTCATGTCGCGGTTAGTTTTTTTTTCAACGTTTTTCCCCCATTTTTTAGCTTTGCTTCAGTTGCCGGTCTTGTCGCTGGATAGGTTAGACGACTATCCCCTTCGTTTTTTCATATTTCTCCTTCCCGGCCCTTGGACTTTTTTTTTCCTGCCCGGTGGCCCTTCGTACTTATCTTTCCACTCCCGCTGATCGGTTTTTTTCGGATAACCGGATGGATTCCCGATTCTTCTTTCGTGACGAGTCACTTTCCCCCCCCCGGAGAACTTAAGCCGGTGTTTGTTGCCTTTTTCCTTGTGTTCCGGGATTCCTGGGTTTCTCCCCTTCTTGGTTACCTGGGTGGTCCTAAGTGTTTTTGGCGGAGTCCTTCTACAGTTAACTGTCCTTGTTCTGTTGCTCGTTTCTTTGTCAATCGACTCCTTTCGGAAACCTTCAGCGTCCTTCCGTACCCCCTGCCCCCAGACTTCCGGTGAAGTCCCCTTTTTTTATGTATTCTTAACCCCTGACGCCCTACAACCTCGCCAGTTGTTTTTCGGACATTCTCTCTTCTGAATGTCTCTTCTTTCAACGAACCCACCCTACGATTTTTCCTTCTGGTGATTCGCCTGCCATTTTTTCCCTGCGGAGTTTTGAACTCGGTTTATGCTAGGTCCCTTTTTTTTTCCTTGCCCATAAATTGCTTTTGGGTCTTTCCTCAATTCACGACCACCGTTTATGTCACATCCACTACCTTCTCTACGTATGCGCTCCCAGCCTGCCGACGACCAAGGGCGGTGAGCGAATATTGTTTCCCACCCCCTTGCCATGACCATGCCCTATTTTTTCTGTGCCAACCATTTGGAGTCATGCCGGCTTCCCCGGAAACAATACTCTTTTTCCCTCCGCTTAAAGTTGGACTGGCGGGAAGGGTTGGCCCCTCGTGACTCTTTCTGCTTCGTTTTTTTCTTTCCTGCGCAGTCCCCATTGACTGTCCCACCCCCTTAATGTTTTGCAGACTTTGCTATCTGTAAAAGTTGAATGGGTCCCTCAGCCCCCCCTGCCGATTGTTCCAACTTCCCGTTAACTCCTTCTCCGCTACTTTAATTTTCTTTTGCACAGTTGCTTATAACCTTTGCAATAGTCGCTCTCTTTCGCCCCGCTTTATTTTTTGATGGGAAAATTCCCCCCCCTTTTTTTTTAATTAGATGAAAAATACTGGATGTACTCCCCCATGCTGATTGCTTTCATCCCACTCTTTGCTCCTTTTTCCAAAACTCCTTCGCCACCCGCCGGCAGCCCCTGAGTTCTATTCCGGTTGTTCCCTACTGCCCTTTCCCTTTTTCCAGGTCCAGTTCTTTTCCCCTTTGCCGGTTGGCAGAGGGGCCGGTGAAAATGATTTTTCTGCGGTGTTCCAACCGTGATTGCCTTTTTCTTCTATCTTTACGGTCCTTCCAAGGCCCGCTCCTCCTTGCCCCCAAACCGTTTCTTTTCCTTTTCTGGTTTTTGTAAGTTGCCACGGAAGCACACTGTTAGTTCTCTTCGAGTTGCTTTGTGTTTTCACCGAGGCGCTGTTTTCCTTTTTGTCGGGACACACCTTTGGGCTTTCATACCTCGCAGTCCGGCAGTGTCCCTTTTGGCCGGCCTAGCTTGGCCAGGAATTTCACATTCGGGCTTTTTGGTGTTTTTTCCGCGTACGGTCGCCGAGCTTCTTAGTCCCCAGTGAATACTTTGACCTGCACTTCCATTTCGCTTTTAGAATGATCTGTTTCCCTATTTGAGATCCAAGTGCCTGCGGCATGTCGCTCTTCGTGGGGTGCGATGAATTTGCTACCCCCCTTTTTTGACACATTTTCGCCTCAGCCGATCACCTGACACCCCTCTGAAATAGCCCGCAAACGCCCAACCAGTCGCTTCCCCGCCCCACCAACCATGTTTTTTGTTTGGATGTTTGTCCTCTTCTTATTGCCTTGGCCGTCATGTGTGGTTGTCCACCCCCGTGCTTTTCGGAGTGTTTTTTTCACCTCCCGTGCCGTTCTTTGGCCTCCCAATAACCCTCAAAGTTTCGTCTTATACCTTTTATTGTGTCGGCATTTATTTTCAAGCTGCCCCCCTTGTTTACGTTTTCGTTTTCTTCTGTAATTTTTGCCTATTCGGAGTTCCGAAAAGCTTCCGCTTCAGACGCGTCCCCTTACGGGATGGGTTGCCGATGCAACGTTTTCGTAAACAGGTCCGCACTCCTAGGGGGGACATAGTTTTTGTTTTTTCCAGCTTACGTTCTGGGTACAACACTTTGGGCAATGATATTTTTCAGGCCCCTGCAGAGTCCTCCCTTTAATACAATGGTGTTTTTTAGTCTCCCCTATAGCAATTCAACGCCCCATTGTTTTTTAGAGCTTTTTTTAAAGTGGCCCCAAATATAATCTCTTCCCCTCCGTGTTGTTTGTTTCTTCTCATATCGTGTCCGACTTTTCACCTGCTGTCCCATTCAAATTCTTCCCAATTTTCCTTTCCCTTTCGGTCCCACGACCTATCAGCATCCCAGTCTTTGTGACCATTCTATATTTTCCTCTAATACGTTTCTGGGTCCTTCCTCTGATTGCTTTCCCCCGGCTGCCGTAGACCTTTTTTACCGGGCTCTTTCCGGCGCCCGAGGAGGACTATTTGTTTTCTTCATGTCTCCTCCCGACGTGCCCAGAGCCACCCCGTGTTTTTCATGCAACATGTGAGTGTTGTCCCCAGCCATCACCCCTTCTTCCTTTCGATTTCTGAGCGCTTCGGCTGTCGATTTTTTGACTTTTTTTCGTTATCTTTCACGTCTGATCGCTAATCTTTATTTACACACCATTCAATCAGATGATAGTCGACAACTACAGAGTGAACGACACCCCCCTTTTTTTTTATGTACCTTGTTCTCCTTTGGCTTGTTGGTTTTTGATAGTTATCTTTAGGGTGTGCATGTAACTCCAAGACGTTTGTTGATTTTTCTAAGGTTTATTTCCCATTCGTGATTTTTAAGAATTGATCACAGTGGTTTTCCTTTTCTCTTCACCTTTTTTGCCACTCGATCCTTCGGAGCCCCCCCGAAGGGGCGGACCTTCTAACTATCCCGCCCTCTGCCGGTCATCAAGTATTATCCTTGTTCTCCTAAATGTTTGTGGGATTAGGCAACGCAGGTAAGTAGCCGTTTTTGCCGGGGTAAATTTCATTCCGCCCCACCCCCGATGTTCCTTGAGTCCACAAACCCTCGCCCCTTCATACCTTTTCCTTATTTTTCTCTGGCAATTTCCACAACCATCACGATTTTTTCCGTTTGATTTTTTGGCTCGTTGCTGGTGCTTCCCGGTCCTACCCATCGAGTGCCGGAAGGCACGTGTTTCAGTCCCTGCCCCCGTGTCGTTCCCTTTTCCTTGTTCCGTTTGCTTTTTCGTATATCGGGCCCCCTCGTAATTCAAAGGCCTTACCGTTTTGGGTTTGCTATTCTAAGTACCTAGAACCCTGTTCCGGTTTGTTCGGATTCTTCCCCTTTTAACCCTTCCTGATGCTTTCACAGCCACCTTTTTTGTCGTTTCCTTCATTGCCCCCATCCAGATGGCTGCTGTCCGTCATGTAACAGGTGATTTTTTCCCCCCTCACTCGGGCTTCTCCTTTTTTTCTATTTCCTTTTCGTCTCTTTCAAAATTTTATGCAAACTGTGCACCACATGAACACCCTGATTTTTTTTCCTTATGGGATTCAACTCTGGAGTTTTTTTACTGAGTCATTTTCGTCGGGGGTGGGTTTTGTTTGGGGGGGCTTTCTGCGGGGCATTTTTCTCCCAAGCTCGTTTCTATTGCACTGCATTTTTTTGGGCCTGTTCCCACCTTTGTTTGGCTATTTTGTTTGCCCGCGTACCAAAACAACCCACGCTATTGCTGTTGTTTCCGTTTTTAAAGATTTTTGAGTCCCTCCCTCTTCTCCTTTTAGCAGTTTTCCTGGATGATTTGACGTTCCGGCAATTCTTGCATTTCAGCGTTCCGACTATTCATTTTTTGTTGATTGGCCAAATAGTCGACCATCGCCCTTTTGTTCCCCTCGTTCATTTTGCGTCGCAACTATTGTGTGACGGCAATGGAGGCGGAGTTTTCCCTGGCCAGTTTGTTGTGGTGTTTTCTCTCTTGCGCCGGTCCAAGCATGATTGGGGCTGTATCTTCATTGGTCCCGAAAATTCCTCCTATGTTCCACCATCCTTCCGGCTTTCTGCACAACTGGTTGTTTTTTTTTTTTTTTTTTGTGATATTCCCCTACAGTTGACATAGTTTTGGTTGTGACTCCTTGCTCGTCCTTCATCTATTTTTTACTCTTTCCTGTAGGGCGTTTCATTTCTGTTCGAACTTATTGCAGTAGTTTTATTTTTCTTCCATTTCGTGATCCCTTCCTCCTGGCCTTTTACGTGTAGGAGCGGATTGCCCACGCCCCCTTCGGACTTGGGGCGTCCGCTCCCATAGAGTCGGCACCTTTCTTTTTTTCCCGGTCGTGTGCTCCCCATCCCCTCCCCCGTTACGTTTGTTAAAAGGTCATTCCACCTGACCCATTGTCTTGACCACCATCACAAAAATTTGTCCCCGCGTCCCTGGGATCGACACGGTGCGACAACTTAAGTTCGTTGCGTGCCGCGGGTGGTCCCCAACAGTTCTTTCCTTTTTTCCAGTCCATCCCCTTTCCTTCTGTTTTTCAGTAAGCTAGCGTGATGTCTTTTCCCCTCCTTCAGATTTCCTTCCTGGCATTCGTTTCGTCCGGGCAGGTCTGGCGAAAATTTTCTTGCTTCTTTCTCTGCACTTTCCTACTGCGACTTTCCCCCTTCGTTCCCATGTGCCCAAATGTTCGCGTTCCCCCCCCCACTTAACAATTTTTGGTTTTGAATGTTTTCCCCCCCTTGATCCTCGCTCTTTGTCCCCCCCCAATTAGTTTGTTTTTTTTAGACCGGTCAGTGGCTCCGGTTGGAGTGGGCCCTAACGGGGCGACTCCCCGAAACTTGACTTCACACTTGTGCGCACATTTATTTTTTTTTTCTGAAGAGGCACCTTCGGAGAGGCAGTTGAGTTCTTCTATTGCCCTCTCGTGACAGCGATTCTTTTCTTTTGTTGGTTGGCGGCTTTTTTCGGGCTCCCCAATACCCCCTCATTTGTGCCCAAATTCTTGCGTCCTTCCCTAGTGGAGGCTGCAGATCGATTTTCCCCAATGGATCCCTCAAAAATGTCTTGACCCCTGTCCCCCTCTCGTTTCTTAGTCCCTTCTCTCTTTTTTTCCTGTTTTTTTTCTCTTTCCTCCCTTAATTTTTCTTTCCTTTTTTTTAGTCCCCATTCCTTTTTTTTTTTTGGCAGTGACTCTTTTCCAGGTCCCCACCGACACCCGAAAGCCTTTGAGGACCTTCTTCCGGTCCCGTCTTTTTTTTGTGGATTTCCCTTCTATTTTTAACATGACCATGACCTTCGCGCCCCCCAGATCCGTTCGATCCTTTCCTCGCAGTCGCGCCCGGCAGTGTTTCCCTCATGCTGACTTACTTCTCGGATGGGGCCGTAGAGGTCAGGAACGTTTTTTTTTATGAGCCCGCGATGTTTTCATTTCCCCCCGCCCCCCTCCGCGGCCCCCGTCTTCTGTCACCCCCTCCCTTTGAGTTTTTTCCTCGCTTGCTCAAAGGGTCATGTTTCTCGTTTGTTTATAGTGGTGTGAACGGTCTTTTTTGTGCCATTGCCGCTTTTTTTTTGAGTTCCGTCGGCTTCTGTTCAAAGTTGGTTTCTTTCCAGAAGGTTTTTGCCTTTTCTCTTCTCGAACCCTTCTTCGCCGTAATTTGCCCGGGAAAAGGACCTGATGGAGAATGCTGATCATTGTCCTGCCCTGCTATTTTTTTTTGTCCCCCCAGGATGGCGTTCGCCACACACAGTTGCCCCAAGTAAGTCCCTCTCTTGCAGGTGTTCGAGTTCGGTCCATCGCGCTTTGGAACGTTTCATTTTTCTTTTTTTTTTCCCCCGGTCTGGTTCCTCTTTTCTTTACAGGTGTGATGGATTGGAACTTCCCTGAATCTTTTGATTGCTCTATGTTTTCGCTTTTGGTTTCACCACGACTCTTTGTCAATCCTCCCCTTCCCCGTAAGCCTTAGGACTTTCCCTTATCCCTCCTCGGACTTTTTTTGATTTTGCTCTCCCCTATTCTCCAGTCCCCCGGAATACCAACGTTCCTCCGGTAACTCCGGTTCTTGGAAAGCAGGATCGTTTCTTTCCATAAACCCCCTCACTCTTAAGGTCTTCTCCCTTTCCCCCACGGAAATTCCAACCAGAAGACTTAAGATGGGCCTAGGGTTATGTATCTTTTGCTGATTGTCCATTTAAATGTTTTTTCTTTGCTCAAATATCGCCCCCCTTCCTTCCCTTTCCCCCACCCCGTCTCCCCTTTGCGCCGGTTCTCCGATTCTTTCTGGGCTCCCCACGCTCGCCGAATGCTATGTTCCCGGAAACTTTGAACCACAATCGGCAACGGCCGCCCCCGTGTTGACCCTAGAGCCCAGATTGTCCAATTTTGGACTTTATTTCCTCACCCCCCCGCATCCTTTCCTTTTTTTTGCATCTTCAGTTTTCGTTCTTGCCCCCTGATTTTCCCCGAACGTCACTCACTGTGGTTGAGCTTCCATGTTAGTTTTTTCCACCACCTTTGATTTTTACTTGCTGGAATTTCTGGTTCGTCATGCGTGTGGCTGTCCTTGGCCCCCGGCGGATTGCGCGGGCCCACCCCCTCCCGCTGACCCCCTTCTCTTCTATAATCTTCCCCCGAAATTTTCTTTTTTTTTTGCGATTTATTGCACGTTCTGGTCATAACCCCTTTGAATCCAGTTGCCTGGAAATAACTTCTGCGCCCTGCGCTTTTGTCTTGAAAATCCCCCCCCTTTTTTCCGCCTCCCCAAAGTTTTTCGGTTGGTTCTTCCTGGGTAGTGGGTTTTTTTACCTCTTCGGAAGACTATTTTTTTATCCATGCCCACCCACGCTTTGCTTAGGGTCTCCTTAGTGCCACCCCGACGGCCCTTCGCACTGTTGTCCTTCCTGAGATAACCCCCCTTAGGGCCTTCCTTTTTTTCGGTTCTTTTTCATTTTTCTGGTTCAGAAGTGGATGGACCTGTTCTCGCGGTTTCCTTCGTCCCCGGTGGGTTGCCTGGATTCTGAATCGTTCCGCGCATTTTGATCATTCGCCCCCCCCCCCAACCCCATGGTGTTCTCGTCTATTGGTTTTAAGGATTCGCACTACGGTTTTCCCGTCGGCTATTGTGCGCGTTTGTGGTTCTTGATTCGTTTGGATTTTGCCCCGGGTGGAAACTAGGCCTTTTTTTTTCCGACCCTTTGATTGACCCCGATTGAAGACGTAATACCGCTTTGAACTCTTGAATCCCTGATCGATCCTTTGTTAACGGCGCTGCCCTCCGTTGTTTTGGAGGTCGTGAATTCGTTCCCTTCCCCTTGAACCCTTTTTCTCCTGATTCCCAAGGTTTTCGATCATTCAGATGAGTTTTTTCATTTCCTCGGGGACAGCCTGCCCTCTGAAAGTCCCCACCCCTTGATACCTTTTTCTGATTCGAAGATACAATAAGCTGCCCGGACAAGGAAACCGCACCTCATTTCCAGTTTACTAAAAGACCACCCCCCCCTTTTATCTTTTTGTTCTTTTTCAAGCGGAGGCGTTCGAGTTTGTGATCTTCATTTTGCAGCGGACCCGGTGACGTCGCAGCATTTTCGCCTTGACGCTTGGCCTTCGGGGCCCCCGTCAAATCAAGCCGACTGCTCGCTTTTATCATTAGTCACCGAGATGGTTTTCTTTTCCATGCTCGCCAACCATGTGCATTTCCCCCGCCCTTTAGTTTCCCAGGAATCGGTTGATTCCTCGACCGTGGCGCCGTTAACCGGGGAACTCCAGTTTCTCTCCCCTTTGCAGGCCCTCCCTTTCACCTGTTCGTCGTTTGGGAGCGGCGGCTTTCGGGGTTGGTGCACGATTTTCGTTATCCCTTCATAGGCTTATCCGCAGAATGCAAACGATCATAAGTTCGTTTTCCCCGCCCTATCTCCATGTGAACATTTACTTTCCCCTCTCTTGTCAGTTCCTTCCAACATTGT
>Ga0179593_1388411_pt1 | contig 17424 bp, 22 predicted proteins | sample CZODoug2_1_08_16_FD_185931 | JGI IMG/M metagenome (GOLD analysis project Ga0179593, IMG submission 185931) | Vadose zone soil fungal communities from Angelo Coast Range Reserve, California, USA - CZODoug2_1_08_16fungal (PacBio error correction) | ecosystem: Environmental > Terrestrial > Soil >... | reverse complement strand
TTATGTTTTTTTTGAATGCGCAATTAGAGTTTCTTACCCCATCTAATTTGTTTCCCGATAGTACCTGAAGCTTTCTGGCCCGCCTCCTCTTTTTCACCTTAAAATGGTTGCGCACACTTTGATTACAACCCTCTTCCTCGTTTTTTATTTTTTTACCCCGGTCTGGGAAGCGTTTCTCGAATTTTTTATTTTGCGTGGGAGGTAAACGTTCAACATTCCGCCTTTTTCCACGGTCCCCCTTCAGCTCGTAGTTGGGACCCTTTTGATTTGTACCAAGTTCGGGTGCGTTTCTTTGCTTACCCCGCACTGTGGTTTAGCTACTTTCCCCCCTTGTCAGCGCTTCACTTTTGCGTCCAGGCCGATCCCCCCCCACAGAGACGTACACCACCTTTCGTGTCCTTGGATGGATGGCCGGCTGTTTAACGTTTCTCACGCGGACTTCAAACCATTCCCCCATATTCAATGTCTGATTTCCCCCTCTTTCTGACTCTGATTAAAACTTTGTCCTGGGCTTTTTCTTATGATGGTCCCCGACCGACTGCTTTTTTTGATTTTCGTGGAGGCGTCGTGTTTTTTCTTTACGTTCCCGTAGCGGATGGTTTTTTGTGGCCAGGTTGTTCGGTACTGTATAGTGCCGAGTTTTGGCCCTTTTTATTCGCGGATTTATGCAGTTTTCGGTTTACACGTTCTTCCCCTCGCTGTCTCGAGGCCGTTTTTTCCTTCATTATTGTCCCATGAAATTTTGTTTATTGTGGGAACCCCCAAGGGTCCTCCTCCATTGGGTCCCTCCCAGGGCCACAAGTTTGACTTCTTCGGTGCGTTCTCACCTAACCTGCCGTAATTTTTGTTCCTCACCAGTTTCATTTGATTCTCGTACATTGCTTTTTCTGTTTTCCCTGCACCCGCTGTGTTTTTGTCCCCCCTTTTTTTTTTCATCGGTTTTTTCTACTCTTGAAGCACCTTCCTCCCGGTCGCGATTCTTTTTGTTGCAGGTTGGGATGCCCCCTTTTTTCGAGTCTTTGTCTGTCCACTGAGTCTTCTCACGTTTACCTCTGGTTAGTCATTGCCAAGTAGTACTTACCCCATCCTTCCTCACCTTTTTTTTCCCTGTTGCCCTTGTTTTTCTCGCCTGTGAGGAACCGCGCTTCGGGGGGATGACACCCCTTACCCCCACCTACAAACCCTTCCTCCTTTTTGTTTTTACCATCGCGTTCTGGGATTTGTGGCAAAAACGTTATTATTCCCCCACCTGCTATCGTTTGCTCCCAACCCCCTTCGACTGTTTCGATCTCGTGTTCATGCTGTCCCCTTGGAAGCGCCTTTTTCCATCCCCCTTTGCCTTGCCTTCCCTTTATTGTTGCCCAATTGGTCTAGGTCTTTGTCAGCTCTCCCCCCTTTTTTTTTTGGGCTCCTTGCACTCTTGCGCTCCCCCCCCCCTTTTCGAGATGCTCCCATGTCTCCAGTTTTTTCCCTAGTCTCACCAACTCTCCCTTGCTTACCAGCTCCGGCGGGCCATGATTGTCCTCACCAGGCCCCTGGATTTTCCCCCCCCCAACAGTTTTCCCACCCAATGCTCCCACCCTGGCAGTGGACCTTGTTTAGGCCACCCCCCCCTCCAAACTTATTTTTTTGGCCCCCTCGCCATCGAGGCATTGCCCCTGTTGGCCTTTTTTTTGTGGGCCTTTTTTCAGAACTCCCTTTCAACGTCCGGAAGAATTTCTTTTCCTCTTTCGGCCGTGTCTCAAAGGATGCTCCTTCATTTCAGTTACCCCCCATTGGTAAAATGGCTCCCAAAAGGATTTCCCCCCCTTCCAAGTTTTTTTCGCCCGGCATCCTTCTCCCCGGCCCCAGTTGCGGAGCGCCTCTTCCCAATGTGGCGACTCTTTTTAATTCGTCACACACTCTTTCCCCATTTTTTCCACCCCCAAGCTTCGCCTTATTCTTTTTGTGTTCTGGCGTTGCGCTTCCGACCGACCCTTTTCCGATCCTCCATTTTTTCCTCATTCGGGCTTACAACTCTCTCGGCAGGGGCGCTCCGGGTGACCTCTCACATACCCTTTGTTCCCTCTGGGACAATCTCGGCCAGTTTCCTGTTTTTTCCAAAACTGCTTAAAAAGTTCGTATTGTGCAGGCGGTTTTTTTCGGTTGTCCACTGGGGATACTTGGATTATTTGCAGGCCGGTCTTCTCGTATAAACGACACCTGTTCCAAACCCCACAGTTGCGTCTAGAGTAAAGGAGTTTGGGGTAGTTCGGTATCCCCGCATCAAGTGAACCCGTTTTGCGGTTTGTTTTTGTGTAATCCCTCAGTGACATACACAATTCGATTTTTTCCAGGCATGAGCCTTTTTTTTCACAGGCCTTGTTTCCCTTCCCCCGCTTGCATTCTCCGCCCCACAAGTCCAATTTTCCGACAAACCTCGTTTCAGGTGAATTGGACCTTGGACCCCGTTGCTTCTTTCCCCCGATGTGTGTCAAGCATGACGTCCTTAGTGTTGTTTTTCCTTTCCCCTTGGTGGGTTGGACTTCCTCTAACCCCCCAATATATCTCTTGGACCTTCCCCCAGGGCACTTTGCCAACGGTACGTGTCTGCCTTTTCGTTGCAGGGTGGTTTTTTTTCTACCCTTCTCTGAGTCCCCCCTCACCTCCGGCCGCCATGGCTCATGGAATTTTGCGCCTTTTTCCCCCAGACCGACATCGCGTCCCCCCTCCCCGTCCCCCACACCAGATGACACCCTTCGCTTTCTATTTTTCGAGAGGCCCCTGGTCCCCGAACTGCATTTTCCGGAAGACAGCGAGTGTTTCCTTTCGTCCCTATTTTGTCTTGTTTTTCCTAACACCTTCCAAATGACAGATCATTTTGTTCAGCGTTTTGACTTTGGGGTTTTTCTTCGCGTCTTCAGAAATTAAAAACCCCCTTTGGTTGTGGCGGTTTGCAGGGGGTGGTTTTTCGCCCTTCTTTGATGTTTTGCCCGCCTCTTCTTCCGTGGCGCGCACTGTCACACGGTTGCGGTGTTACCCACTACCCTTTTTCCCCTCCGTTGTTTTGTTTTTTGTTTTTTTTTTCGCGAGATTTTTTTCTTTTTCCCAGCAACCCACGTTTTTTGCGCTCGTTTTGAAAAACCGCGGGAGTTCCCTTCGGGCCTCATTGACACCCGGCCTGCCTTCTGTCACGACCACTTTTCTTTGACGGGGTGCCCTTTTCTCCAGAGGCGCCGGACGCTCTTCCCTTTGAATTTTTGCTTTATCCGCTCATCCACCCGTTTTTGACGTCCCTTGCGCTAATATTCGTCGTTTCCCCGTTTCCCGGGGTCCTGTCAGCACTATGACCCTTCTTTTGTCTCTGCTTTGGGAGTAGTCTTTCTCACGATGTTTTTTTTTGCGTCTTAAATCGAGTCCGTCTTATGTTGAGTTCGTTTTTCTTCCTTCTTCAATCCTCCCCCTGCGTGAAGGCTCAGACGATCCGCCAAAAACGTACGACCTCTTCCCGGGTCAGGGCCAGGGCTGGCGTTTCTTTTGCGGATTATCGTTTGTTCTCTCTCCCCCCAGTGTAACGGTTTTTGCTCCGTCCCAAGTTTTCCAAGCGCTTCTGCTTCTCCCGCAAATCCCGGTGGGTTCTTTTCAGCGCCGATTTTGATTTGTCGTGTGTGGCTTTAAGAAGGTGTACTGAGTTGCCCTCCTCTATTCTTTGGACTATGGTTGCCCCTCCTTCTCATGCGAGTTTTCCTTTCGGGGGGGTGCTTTTTTTCGTGTTTTATCACGTTTGCCCCCAAGTGGTCCTTCCTTTTGAGCCCCCCTCGCTAGTGCTGGACTTTGTCCCTTCCCCAACTTGTTCCTGTGGAGCTTTTTGAGTTTTTTTGGGCTTGTCACGTGGGGACTTCCAATCCCCACCCAAAGCTCCAATTCCTTTTCCCCCCCTCTGCCGGAAGGCCCTGCCATCGGAGTTTTTTTTTTGTTTGCCGTTTTTCCCTGACTTGCCTCGCCTTCCCGCTCTTTTCTTGTTTTCCCTACCTTTGGGGGTCCCCCCTTTTTGTCCCTTCCAGCGAAAGTGCGCTGTTTGCGTCCGTGTCGCGCTTTGGTATTGCCCGTGATTCCTCCCCCCTCCTGATTCCAGGACCCACGACGGTTGCGGACTGTTTTTTTTTTTCAACACCCGTTTTTTTCGCTCGGCTTGTTTTTTTTTTTTTCCCAACAATTCAATTGGGTGCGCACATTGAACCGTTCTTTCCCGCTCGTGCTCCCAAGAAGATGGCCCTTTTGCCCCGGTCCTTTTCGGTGGGTCTCCATCCCCCTGTTTGGCGCCCCTCACAACTCATTTTTTTTTTTTCTGGTCAGCAGCCGTAGGTTTCTTCTCCTTTGGGGGTTCATGTTCTGTGGTTTTTTCACGTAGTTCCAGTGTTTCGTCCTTTCTTGCAGAGTTCATGGGAGCCCGGCGCGGTTTTTTTCTGTTATGGGCCCCAACCGGCCACTGAAACCTTTGATAAACTGGCTTTTGGTTCCGAGTTTTGGTTGATTTGGTGTGTGGATCCCAGAACTGCCCCTCTCCTTCTTTCCACGGTGCTCCCCTTTCTCTTTTGGGGCTTGCTATAAGTAGATTTAAGTTTCTATGCTTTCCCAGTCTGTGGTTGAGCCTCCGCAGTCTATAATTTTTGTCTTTCTCCCTTTCTGCTCTTGTCCGCTTTCGGCCTCCCGAATGGACTTTCCCTAGATTCAGACCTAACATCCGCTGACACAATTACCCGCATTGTTCGGCCGTGTGATGAGTCCCGTTCGTCCGTTCGTTCTTGTAATTACGACCCTTCCCATCATCGCGGTTGTGGTTTGAGTTCGAGTCCAGTGTGCGGAGCTTTCCCCCCTTCTCCCAAGCCACCGCGAAACCCCTTTGGAGCCGTTTCTAGTTGTGTTCCGGTTTTCGGTTCATCCCTGGCATCTCCTTTTTGGGTTGTTGCAGACAGTTCCCTCGAGACCCCACTTTCACAGTCCCGTTTTGCCGTCTGTCGCGATGGGCAGACCGATCCATTTTGCGTAACTCTCCCCCTCATCTCTTCTTTTTTCTCCCGTTGTTTTTTTTTGACTAGACCCGTCACTTGTGGAGACACTTTTCCTTCTAACCGTTGGCTTCAATGCGCTTTCGAGGCCCCCAGCCTTTGGCGGTCCTTCGATCTCCTTTTGTAAGATTCCAACTTTGCCCCTTTCATTCGTAATCCTTTTTTCCGACAGTGAGATGAGGACACCCACTGGTCTGGGGGCCTGTCGATTTTCCCCTGTATGGGTGCTTCCGGTCTTCCTTGAAGATCAGTGCCCGGATTTTTGATTGAAAAACCTCCCCCCCTGCACCCGGTGTTTGCGGCGTTTTCTCAAATTTTTTCCCTCTCCCAAACACCAAATCCCTCCCCCCCCCACAGCCGGGTCTCTTTCCGCGACGTGATTCCGACGTCACCCTGTCTCCCCCTGAGTCGAATCGTTGGCCTGTTCGTTTTTGGCCTCCGTCACTCACCTCGTCCAAGTGGTGGAGACTCAACTTTCACCCAGAGCTGTGCCTCTGGGCGTTTTGAGCAAGATTTTTCCCCCCCCTTTTTTTGGGAAGTTTTTGCGCGCCCGTTTGACCTTCCCTTGATGCCGATCCGCGCCTTTTGTTTTTCTTTCCGGTGATTCCCTCTCCCATTGGACTCGCGGATCCTCATGTTTGCTCTGTCCGTCTTCTGTTTTTCCGCCCCGACCCCGGTCCCTGAACTGTGTAACTCAAATGTCCAGATTGTGGCGTTTGCAGGCCAAGGGTTTTTCCAAGGTGGTCAAGTCTTCAGCTTTCCCCCACGCCCCGCCTTTGAATTATTTTGCCTTTTGCTGCCCTGCTTTTATTGTCCCCATGCGTGACCCTACCCCCTAAATGCGTCTATGGGCAAAGCTTAAAGAGTGCTTGTTCCTCTGCCCCGTTAGCTTTTTTTAGACCCTTTTCCCCCTCCGGCTGGCCACCATTCAAATGCGTCTTAACCCAACTTTTTCTTCTTCTTTTAAAGCCTCCGTTTTGTTGAGATCACTTTTGTGTTTTTGTTTTTTCAAGAACTTTCCCCGATTCTTGTTCCCCCCCCCCAACCAAGCTTCCTCCTTAGGTCCTTTCCCGTCTTTCTCCAGCTGTCCGATTTACAAGGACTATAAAGATTCCCGAGCCTCCAACATTCTCACACCCTCTTTGTTAACGCTGGTCACCTTATAGAAATCGGTTGCGGCTGTTGCCCCAGTTTGCACCCCCGGTGCCTTCAGTTGTTCAAATTTCCACTGTCTTCGGTCTCTTTTTACCAGGACCTTTTTTGGTCCCCCAAGTCGTTAGCCGGTTGTTTTTAGTGTACCATGGCGCCTGTCTAATCCGTCTTTCTTCCCAATTTCCCCCGGAGATAAATTTTTCGGATCCAGCCACTTGGCCACCCTTTTCTTTGGATTTTCCGCTAGCTTGATTTCGCTGTTTCCCACCGTTGCGTCTGACTGCCCCCCCCCTTTTCCCAAAATAATTTTGCTTTGCCCCCCTCCCCGCCTCTATGTTTTACCACCTTACCCCCCCCCCCCTTCGTTTTGCGTCTGGACGCTACGGCCCCTTCCCCACCTGATTTTTGATTTTTCGCCTTGTAGATCCCTGTGATCGTCCTTTACTATCCGGCGTTGATGGCCTCTTTTCCCGGGGCCTGTTTTGTTTTTTTTTGACGGTTATGTCGGAAGGTGCCTGATTTTTTTGGCTTGGCTCGCTATGCTTGGGGGCGGGGTTAGTTTTTTCCCTCCATGCTGATAGCGTGTTTCAATCCCTTTCCAATCCGACATTGGCGCCCCCCGGTGTGTTCCTTTTTTTTCCCCCGTCTTCTTTCGCACAACCCCCTTTTCCGCATGGCGAAAGGGCTCTTTAGTCTTCCTATCCCCCCTCCTCCTCCCTCCTCTTGCTTTGGGTTGCCCCCCCTTTCCGTGGCTCGGACCCAACCACTAGACAATTGAAAAGTTTTGCCTTCCTACCTGCTTGCGTCGCCCCCTCGCGCCAAGGCGTTTCCATATTACCTCAACCTGTGTGGTGCTGAGGCGTGCGCCCGAGGACTTTCTGTTGCCCCCTCCCTGAGTAGAGGCACCCCCCCCCCTTTTCTATCCCAACTTTTCCACCGACCGTTGTGCAATTGTTTTTCGTTTTTTATGGGTCCCCCCGCCCTTGTGAACGAGATTCCGTTGGTTGACCCTTTTTCCAACTACCAACCGCTCCCCTCTCCTAGAACCCCCCTTTTTCCCTGTGACTGTGTTTTTTGAGTGGGAGTTTTTTTCGGGCCCTGTCACTCTTCTTTTTTCAAAACCCCTCACTTTTTGTTTTCTTTTGCGTCTCGTATAGTTTCTTCAACTCCCGTCCCGCTAAGGACTGATTTGGCACTTTTCTCCCCCCCCCAGTCCAAGGATACTGCGCTTTTTTTTTTCCCAGTCCCACCAATTGCTTTCTTGTTGGGTCTTTTGGGTCCCCCGACCTTTTCCGCGTGCGCCCAAGGAGACATTCGCTGATGATCTAGCTTTTCTTTCCTGGGTAGATCAACACCAATATCCTTTTGTTGACCTCTCCTCTTTCCTTTTATTTACGGCGTGTCACCCATCCCAATTCGGGATTTTCAGACCCGGTCCCCCGCTTGAGACAACAAGGTCCTTACTTCTTTACAGAAACCCACCGCAACCAATCACCCCGCCATCCGAGTCCATTAGACACTTTTGCATGTCCTTTTGGGTCCACACTGAGTTCTCCCCTTTCGTAGTCAGTTCCACCTGTTTGCCTCGTTTCCTTCCCCCCTTGCAGAAAGGTACTGCTTCAGGATGCTTTCAATTTACCCATGAGTTTTTTCCGAAGGAAACCCAGGGCGGCCCAGGGATGGTACCACACCCGATTGGTTTCCGTTCTTTTTCCTTCCCCCCCCTTTCTTTTTTCTGAATTTGACCAGGGCAAACCGTTTGGGTGCGGCCTCACCCCCTTTTTTGCGGGCCCCCGAATGTGCGACCCCCCACACTCCCTTTTTTTTATCCCTTCTGTGTTCCAGTGACATCCCAACACTTGTCGGACTTATGGTTTTTTTTCGCCGCCCCCAGATTTCGAAAAGACCACGGGCCTCGCCCATCAGTGCCGCCCGCTTTGTACGGGCGGTTTTAACATCTTGAGGAGGTCCCTGTACTTCCCCTTGCAGTTTTTGGGTACCGGCTGAGCCTACATCTTTTCCCAATTCGGAGTCCCGTTTCCATTGGCAACCTGCCGGTTCCCATTCGATTTGCGTCCTTCGGTTCGTCTCGGTTTGAAAGTTTTTTAACGGCTTTTGGAATTCCTGGTAATTTTTTCCCCCCTCTTCTCAAGCTCAAGAGAAACGGTTTTTCCACCCCCCTTTTGCTTCCGTGTCGTGTAATCTTTTTGATTTATGGCTCAAGTTACCTTTGACACTTGTCCTTTCCTGGCGTTTTGGTTCTTTTCTTCGCAGAAGAAGGTTGATTTCGCGCCCACCTCCAAGATTCGTTTCGATGGGACGGATGTTCCCCATGGACTCTCCTCTCTGGCGGCATGAAGTCTTTCTTCCCTTCTTTATTTGTCCGCAATCACTACCTGGTCCCCCCCCCCTCACATCTGATTTAATGTCCCCTTGACCAACTTTTTTGTTTCTTATATGGACCCCCAACAGTGGCTTCTTTCCGGATGTTTTTTGATACCCTCCTTTTGACCAGGTGGCCTCGGTACACCCACAACTCTCTGCTTCTGGCACTCACCTCCAGCCAGTGCATTTTGGTCCGTTCGTCCCCCTTGGATGCCTGGGTAGTTGTCCGTTCTTTTGCTCCCTCTTTCCTTTATCTTTTTTGAGCGTCCTAGCGGGTGACTGTTCGCCCTTTTACTCTCTTGAAGGGACTGTCTTTTTTTTGACGATGCCCCTTCCCCCCCGCTTATTTTTTTTACACTTTACCCTTCCATATGCAACCCATCGGACCTTTCGGAATTGAGACGAAGCTTTCCTTTTTCACCCCCCCTTTCCCTTTAAGACTCCGATGTCTCCGTTGCAGTGGCCTCCACGGTTGGACGTCCCTTTTATTCGCGTGTCGTCCCCCCAGCAAAGCTTCGTCTGAAGGTGTTGTTAGCGTTCCCTTTTTTGTGCCTTTCGCCCTTCCCGAAGACCCAAGTAAAAACGGTTTTTTTTTTCGGGAAGCGTTTCGGTTTTTTTTTGAGGTCCCCCGGACCTTCTTCCCCTTTTTTCCCCTTTCGGGTCGCCCCCCGTTTTGAACGTTGCTGGTCCTTGGAACATCTCATAGTTTGCTCCAGCTTGGTTTTTTTTTTTTTTTTTTTTTGTGTTTGTTTTTCTTGACTCCCCTTTTTTGACCCGGCCCACTTTCGGTTTCGCTCCGAACCTGTCGCACGTTTCGGAGTTCCCCTTTGCTTTTCCCCCCTCATTTTTTTTCCCGGCCCCGTGGTCACCTTTCTTTTCCCTTACAGTTTTCTTCTTGGACGTTTCCGACTTTTTTGAGGACTCAAGGAAAGGCTCAATTGCATTGAATTTTCGTGACTTTTTGCTTCCAAGCCGCGCATCCCCCAGGGGGTACCTGTCCCCCCGGTGCATATGCTGATCATCTGGTTATTTTGAAACGTCTTTTTTTTCATGATCATTGAGCAAAGAGGATCCGTTTTTTCGGTTTCTAGGCGGTTGGTCGTAGATATATTTCTGTTTCTTTTTTTTCCCCTCATGACTTCGCGCTTTCTGGTATTTGTGCGGTATGCTACTGACGGCGTCCAAGCGCCCGCGAGCGTGATTCAAGAACCTTCACGCCAGGACCTTTCACCCCTTTTTCCAGACCTGCCCAGTTTCAAATGCTGTTTTTTGGCCAGGGTTGATCCTCGTCTTTTTTTACAAGGCCAACCCGTTTCACCGCGGTGACAGGAACCCGGTCCCCTCGTTATTCGTGCGGACGGCCAGCCTTGTTTCCAGTAAATTGTTTTCCACTAGGTCTCCCCTGATGGGCCTATTTCTTTTTGTCAGGAGAGGGTCCGGTTGCTACTTGATGGCCTTTGGGGGCCCAGTCTTTTTTCTCCCCTTTTCTGGGCGAGCTTCCTGTGGTCTTTTGCAGCCCTGATCCCTGCGGCTTCGATCTCAATTCTTTCCCTGGCCCTTTCATGCCTTTGAGCCTGCTTTTATTACTTCGTTTGGGGACACTTTTTGGTGGGGGGCCTGTTCGTTCCTGTAGCTCTTCCTGTCTGGTCAATATGTCCCTTGCTCCAACCCAAACAAGGTCTCTAACACCATTTACACGCTTTTTGAGAAGTGTGAAGAGCCACTTCGTAAGAGGTTGCCCCACTTTTCTGGTGCTCTTGGTCCCTTTTGATGGACGGGTCTGGCGTCCCCCTAGGGCGTTGCCCCCCTCCATGACCTTTTATCGAGTCCTTTTTCGTCCCACCTGGGTATCAGATCTTTGATGTTTCCTCTCTGTTCTTGGCGATAGCCCGCGAACCCCCTGCCAGGAACCCCACCGACTTCCCCCCCGAAGGTTTTTCCCCCCCACCTTTTTCCCCGGAGGGTGATCAACATTTTCAACCTTCGCCACAGTGCCTATGGCTTCCCTCTTTTTGCCTTCAACTTTACTGGCCTGTTCCCTTGACCCCCTTCGGTTTCTCCGCAGGGGTGCGGCCTTTCCCCCCACTATTGGTCTTTAGTTCATCCTTAAGACTTCCATTTCTTTTTTTTTTAGTTATGGCGTCACCTCTCTAGGTTTTTTCTCCTCCGGCTTTTTGGAGTCAGCGGTGGATGCGTCCCACACACCCCTTCCATGTCCCAGTGCGACCCCCAATTCTTCTCTTCGCGTTCGCTTGCCCCGGTGTTTTTCTCCACCGATTTCCTGTCCGGTCTGAGACTGCCTGGGGCGCCCCTTAATATGGGGCTTTTTTTCCCTACCTTCAGCCCTTCTACTCTTGCGAAACAATGGATCTTTTTTGTCGATCTCTCCTCAGTTAGATCTCATGGATTTAGCTGTCCCCCCATTTCTGCCCGCCGAGGAAGATCCGTTTGAGGACCTCCCAAGAGAATGTTAATAAACCTTTCGCCTTGGAGTCCCCTGTGACTGCTGGGCTCCCCTGGGATGACCCTTTCTTCTTGCATGCACCTACTTCCGATTGCACGGCCGGCATGTGGGGCGCCCAACTTGAGATTTCCTTTTGAAAGATGTCACCTCTGTCCCCTTTAATTTCCCCCTTTTTGCGTCGTTTTAGAATTCGTTTTGTGTATTGTGGTCAGGGCCCCCTCTCAGTCCATGTTTTTTCCATGCCCATTTTCTGTCTCCCCCAATTGCCCCCCCCCCCTTTTTTTTCTTCTGTCCCTGGATGGTCGTTTGAGGGTATATTTCTTTCCATTTGCTTTCCCCGAAGCCGCATCTTTTTTTGCGAATGTCCCCCTGGTTTCTTCCTTTCCCTTCCGCGCAGCTACCCTCGCATAGTCTTTTTTTTTCAAGTGCGAATTAGGTGTCTGCCCCCCCCCACCTCCGCGGCTTTTTCCTCTCGCCACTATGGCCGATCACCAGCTCCTTTTGTTTCTAATAAGCTTCACCTCGGGTATGACTCCCCCATCCCCGATCTTTTTTCGAACCCCCCTGGGCCCTGCGTGCTCTTTTTTTTTTTCCACGCCTGGCTTTTTTTTTTAAAACCGGCGTGGAACTCCCCTAGTTTCTCACCTTCCCGCACCGATACCTCTTGTTCCCTGGAGACAGGAAATTTACCCCCCACACTCTTCCTACACCCAATTCCCTCCACACCCCCCCCGACGTCCCCCCCCCCTCTGTCCCACCGCCGTGCCTGATTCTACGCTTTAAATACTACCGATCGACCCGTTGGTTTGCTCTTCGTAAGTCCAAGACGCACCCCCTCCCCCTTCGTTTTTTGGTCTATCATTTTCAGTTAGCTGATTCGTGGCATGGTGCCGCCACTTATTGAAGGTGGTGTGAGTTCCCCCTTTTCCCTCCCCCGGTACAGCCTCCCTCCTCTGAGAGGTAATCTCCCCTCTTCATTTGTTTTGGTTCTCGGCTCACACTTTCTAGTGATCCCTCCTTGAACTCTGCGCTTCTCTTCTGTACCTTAGACCCCGGCGCCCCCTAGGTTGAACATCAACGACGGCGGTCCCTGGGCACTCGAGTCGATGACTTTTGCCCTGGCGTAACTGCTGGACCCTGTAAGTTTTTCCCTGCCTCCCCACGTGCAGACCCCACATTTAGATACTTTTTGTCACGCTTTTTTTATATAGTCAGGCCTTTTCAAGGACTCACCTTTGTTTCCTTGGAGCTGCATTAGGGCTGGGCTCCCGTTTCAAGCTTTCCGTAGGCCCCTAATGGCTTGCCCCACTCCGCTAACCTTTCTACTTCCCCAAAACCCTCTCTTTTTTCCCCCTCTTTTTTTTGTTTTTTTGAGTCGAGTCATGGTTTGTAGGAGTCAACTTAGATGCTTTTTTTCAACAACCCAAGAGAGGATTTCCCCGAGAGACGGCCTGGTCCGTGTCCCCCTTCCCCCGTTTAGGTCTTCCACATGCTAGGCCCCTCTTTTCGTTTTTTCTTTACGCTTTGCCGGCTAAATCCGGGTTTTTCGTCCTCCTTCCCGGGTCGGATCTTTAAAAACTTGTCACCCTTAAATCTTTTTTTTTTCAATTCTCAACCTTTTTCGTCATTCACACTCTTGTTTTGGGACCGATTTGACCGTTTCAACTTTCCGTGTTGTGTGCGCCGTGTTTTTTTTTTTCGTTATGTCTTTTCTATATTGAGTGGCCAGCCGGTGCCCAGCTCCGCTTCTTCCACTTCCGCTAACTCCCCTCCCACCCGGATTTCCGTCTTTTGTTCGGCTCACTCCTAAAGCGACGCCCCCACATTAGTCTGTAGGTTACAGCCTCTAGTATTTTCTTTTCCGTTGTTCCCTTATTTGGCGCTGTTCAAGCTAAGAGAACTTCCCCACCCTCCCACCCCATAATTTTTTCTGTCCTTTTTCCCCCAGGCCTGCCTCTCTGTGAGTTTTTGATGTCTCAACCCCTTGGAACCCACTTTCTGCTTCGGACTGTCACGAACAACACAGCCTGCATTGAAGGGTTTTCCTCTTTTCGTTGGAGTCTGTGCGTCTTCTTCGAATTTGACAGGATGCACGGATGGGACCTCTTCACTGGATGTTGTGAGGTGAACTATTGTCTGGGACGAGTTTGGACACCCGTGCGCAGGCCGCTTTGTAGTCAGGGTGATTCGGAATTTTCTTTTTTCACCCTTCCTGCTGTTCTGAGCCCGTCGCAGCCGGTTTTTAATCCTTCGTTGTTTTTAAACTCAAACCAATGACAATCGACACAGGCCCACGTTTTTTTTTTTGCCCCCGGTGTTTTCTCCTTTGCTGGGCTTGAACCCGTCCTCTTAACGTCGGCTTGTGGGGCTGGCAAACCTTTCTTCTTTGATCGATCCCCCTCACTTCGACCGGATGGCGTCGAGACGGCAAATGAAACGGTCCCCGCGCCCAGGGGGTGGGGCCCTGGGACCCATTACCTTTGCCAATTGACCCGCGTCCCCCGGGCCTTGGGGTTATTTTGCAGCTGCCGTTTTCGTCTGGTGGGGACACCAGAGCCCCACAGCAAACGGACACGTAAAGAATAGCGTAGCTCCGAACTCAGGCGAGTCCGACTTCGTCCTGCCCGTGCCCGAGACCGTCTCCTTTTCTTCCGTGGACCCCTCAATGGCTCGTTTGAAATAGGCCGCATACTTCCTGCCTGTGCCTGATTGGTTTTCCCCTTTGGTTTTTTTCTCAGACCCTGGAACAGCCCCCTTCCCTGAGTTCTTGTCTCGGTTGAAAAGCCCAACCATTTTTTCCCCCCCCCAACCATAGGAAAAAAGTCCTTCCCTAGTGCTGCACCCCTTAGCTTGACTCCGTGACCGGTGAGTCTGCCCCAATCTTTCGGTCAACTTTCCCCATTTTCCCTCCGTAGTTTAGAAACCTCGGCGTTTATAGTGTTCTTTTTCCCATTGAACCAGGACAGAGTGAGGTGTTCCCCTCCCCTTCCTCCCCCCCCTTCAACCCTTATCCTTGCCCGCGTTGATTTTTTTCCTGTGCACCCCATGCTCTTGTGGTCTGAACGTTATCCCCTTCTCTGCCTGAGAAACAGGTTTCGGCGAACCACTTCTTCGATATCCATTTGAGATCTCACTTCGGTTGTATCCTTTCCCACCCCCGATCATTTTGGATCGATTTTTTTTTCCTTCTTAAATCATTCTCCCATCCCATTCGGGGACGGTTACGGCGCCCCAGTTAAACTTGGCGCCCTTGTGGGAAATTGGTTTTGCTTTTCCCCCCTCCCCCCACTTTTCCATCTCCATTCTTATTTCTCCGTTTTGCCATGTTCCTTTTCGGCCGTCAGCCCCCTCTTACCCCTGAACTACTTCTTCCCTTCCCCTTTTTACTTTTTTTTGCAGAACTGCCGCAAAAGGTTGCTTTCATGGCTTTCCTTTTTTCCAGACCCCCCATTGATTGTTTTTTCACAGTTTCCCCAGTTGCCCACCCAGTTGAGTTCCTTACCCCACCCCCCGAACCGGGTGTTTTTCCTTTGAATTTTTGTCCCATCATGCTTGTACGCCCACCCGGGCACCGCGCCTCAGTGCTCCTTTTTTCATTTTGCGACCCACCCAACACTCCCGTTTCAAGTCGACGTTTTTTTGCACCCTTTCCGCTTGACTGGTTTCCTCTTCTATTTCGCACGAAAACTGACCCCAGGATTGCTCCCGGTCCCCCCTAAAGATCGGTTCTACCGTTGGGACCACTACTTCCCTCGAGTCCATTGTGTCACCTCCACCCTTGTTTTGGAACCGATGCCTTATTCGGTTCAACATAGAGCCTTTTCTTGTCCCACTATTTCCCTCTTTTCCTCTTTTTTCGGCCTTCGTTCCGTTTTTCCAGGCTTTCGCGCTTTGGGGATTGTTCCTTCGGTGGCCCATCTATTTTTTTTGTTTTTTGCGACTTGCCCTGTGTGGTAAACAGGCAACCCCAGGTCCCGTCCGTTTGATACCCCCCCCCGATTAGTAACCGTAGGAGTCTCAAAGTTTCATGGTCCTTTCCGTCGGCCCGGTTTTTTTTTTGAATTTTTTTTTTAGTCCTGGCCAAGCGCGGTGTCACCCTCCTTACTACGCTTCTAGTATTCTGAATCTGGCTGGGTCCCCTTCTTCCCTTCCTGAACCTCTTTTTCCGTCCCTTCGCTTTTTCTTATCCCCCATTGTCTGTTTCTGGAAGTACTCAGTTGGCTCTCCCGGGACTTATGTCACATCGTGGCCTCGGACCTTGTAACCTTTTCCCCTTGTTTTGGCCGAGTGCCTCCTCACACTTCACAGCCTTGATTCCTCCCGTTTCCGTGTTGGGTCCTCGCAGTCAGAGGTGAAAAGGTTGCCCCCCCCCTCTTCCACGCTAACTTCCCTTTTTTTGTTTGGTTACGCCAGCCCATTTCCTGGCACCACCGTTTAGTTCCAGGTTCGCCCAAGGTTTCTGTTCCCCGTTTGATCTGCCTTTAGCAGCCCTTTTAGCCGTGTGTTCACTTTGTGAGTCATCCGTTCCCATTCTACATACCGACTTACGCCCCTGGCTCGAAGTCTTTCCACATTGGCCAGGACCTCACCTCCCTCGTGGACTCACGCCCACCATCCCATATTCCAACACCAACTATTCGCCACTTGCGAGTAGTAAATGGCCCCCTCCCCGTTTCCCCGACACTGATCTCATTCTCTCACTGCCCTTCCCCTTTGTTTTGGCTTTGCGGATTGACTTCAGGTAATACCTTTCGGCACCCTATCTTTTTTTCATTTTTCGCGTACCTATGGCCGGCGTCTTTTTTTACGTTCACTTAAGACTATATTCACCATTTTTTTTTTCTCATTTTTTTTCCGGTTGGAAAGGCATGGTTTCTCAGGGTCGTTCCCGTGAGTCCCCCCTTACTCCCCTTAAGCGTTGCGATGTTTTTGTCTGGCGCCTGATTCCCCCCCTGACCTTTTTTTGTGGGTTACGTAACCCACTTTCTTCTTTTCCCCTACTTTTGGTTACGTCCTCCTTTGTTTTATTCTGTGCTGGCGATTGTATTTTTTTTCGGTTACCCGCAACACCCTTTTTCACGGTTTGCTTTCCCTTAAAAAAGGCATTCATTGGGCCTTTCTTTTGCATGTCGGACCCGGCAGCCCTTTTCCGTCTACGCCCCTCCCCGCTTTTATTCTTTTTTGCCCTTTGAACTCTGGGCAATCCCTTACCTTCCCTTCCCACCATGTCTTTCGACTTTTTTCATTTCGTCGCCCGTATCCCACATTGGGACTGCCCCGTGCGCGCTTGCTTCTTATATCGTTCTTGGGACACCTTACGGTTTTCTGATCTCTAATCCGATTTTTTACCGTGATCCGATGGTTTGAAATTGGAGGTTTTTTGTAGACTTCTCGAGATGATGCCCCGCAATTATTTCTTTTTTTCGGGATTTGTACAATCCCTTCGGAGCTTTTCTCATAGGTGTACGGTTTCGGCTTATTGCTCTTCCATTTCGTCCAGGCGAAGCTCTTCACCCCAACGGTCACGGGCCCCCCACCACGCCCTCTTGACCCTCCTTGCATTTTGTACACTTTCTGGTTCGTGCAATCGGTAAGATACTCTTGGCTCCTTTTTATCGCGTCATCTTGTACTGGCACTCCCCCCCTTCGCACGGTCGCCTCCAGATTGCCACTCTTGCAGTCGTCCCCGATGTTTACGTTTGTCACTGTCGGTTTCCGATGTGTGTTTTTTTTTGTTTGGCTGGCTGGTGCAAGGGCCCGAGCGATGTTGCTTCCTATTCGTCATTTTGTACTATGTTGCCCACGCAGTGCAGTCTCGCGTCTCCCTCGTGGGTTTGGCGCGATCATCACTTTTCCTTTTTCCTCTGAATCCGCCTGTTAAGGGCATGTAACACTTGAGCATCCGTTCGTATTCACGCTACTCCGGGAACTCTTCCGTTTTTGTCATTCCCCTTCGGTTCTTTTTTGAGTTGTGCACTGCGTCGGTAGGGATTGATTTCATTTTTCCCCCTTGGGAACTGTCCCTCCAAAGGCCTACCCTTTTTTATTACTTTCCTAGTCGAATTCTCCGGGTCATATCTCACAGGGCGTTATGTGTTCCTTGTATTCATTTTCGACTTTGCCATAGCCCGGGATTGACACTTTTCGCCGTTGCAACCGCGCAGTGTGCGGATATGGCCAGCTCATTTGCGGACCGTGGTGGCACCTCATGGCTGCGGTCACCTAAGTCCATGAGGGGTTTTCCCCTTGCGTTTTGTTTTTCGTAGAGTTTACCGACACGTGCTTCACCCATCCACGGACGCCAACTGGGGGGCTACATGGGTCATTTTCCTTCCAGGTGACTGGACCCAATCTACCTCCGCTAGATTGGCGCCA
>Ga0179593_1305050_pt1 | contig 17424 bp, 16 predicted proteins | sample CZODoug2_1_08_16_FD_185931 | JGI IMG/M metagenome (GOLD analysis project Ga0179593, IMG submission 185931) | Vadose zone soil fungal communities from Angelo Coast Range Reserve, California, USA - CZODoug2_1_08_16fungal (PacBio error correction) | ecosystem: Environmental > Terrestrial > Soil >... | reverse complement strand
TCCCTTTGACCTTTTTTAGGTTCTATAGGGTGTTTCGAGTCATCTTACTCACACTGCGCACAGCTCAACCCCCCCTTCCCCAAAGTTTCATTGAAATTTCTTCTCGCATTCCAAGTTTTTTTGGTTTTCTGGTATTTTTCCCCATGGAGTTCCTGTTATTTTTCGAGAGGGGGTGTTTCGCTTCCCCTTTTCTGTGTGTTAACCCCCCCTATCACATTAGAACGTGAGAATTTTTTTTGATTATGAACGGCCATTTTCTCCCCTTTCGCCTCCCTGTAATTTCAGAGAGCGAAGTGGTGGGTTGGGATCTTTCTTTCTTTTTTTCTGAGGGGGTTTGGTGGTCTATGTTTTTTTTTTTTTGGGTGGGTGTGGTGGGTTTTCGGGTGGTGTTCAGACTTTTGTCCTCCGCTTCATGAGCGCCTTGGTAGTGTTTGCGTTTCGGTCCTTTGGTTGTTTCTTATTCATTAACCAAATGGTTTCTTTTTGAATTCCTCTTCCCTACTGCTGGCTTATCTGGGCGGTGCCGTTGACTGGTCCTTCCTGACCTCAACTCTCTTCACACTGGACAAGTAAGCATCTTGCCTAGAATGTTGTTTGACGATCCGCGTTGACGGATTTTTGATCTCCTCTTTAGCTCCCTTTTCCAGTGAGTCTAGGCTCCCGTAGTCCCGGTTCCTGTCTTAACGGCTATGATTACAAAGCTGAGAACGCCACCCCGTATGCCCTCCCCTTCAAGTACGGTCTGTCGATGCCGGCTTACTTACTCTTTTAAGGCGGGTTCTCTGTAAGGGCCTTACCTGGTTCAAATCACCAATGCGGCTAATGGGCTGCATAACCCCCCCCCCCCCCCCAAGCTCATCCTTCTTCTTTCTCGGGATTCTTTCATGCTGATTTTTAGATTTTTTTTTTACACCCCGTAGATATCAGGGCTGCCGCTCAGATTTGTATGTTTTTCCTCGCTTCCCATTGGTTAACTCCTTACTTCCCGCTGGGAAACCACTGTCACTGATCATTCAGGGAACGGATTCTACAGATACTTCAAAAACTGGAGACAACTCTTCTAATGATTATAGCGATAAACCAAGTTGGGTCTATGTGGTCTCAGGGCCCAGTTTGGAGATGGCCTCGTTGGTAATCTTTTTGTGATGGCGTACCACCCCACCCCCCCCCCCCCCCCCACAGCTCGCCTTTCCAGGCACATTCCCCCTTTCTACTGATCCCAGATATATCCTACTTTACAGTTAAATGACCTCTAACCTAAAACTATATTTTCTTTATCAACCCACCCCCCCCCCCGTAGTCCTCATCCTGAAGAATCCTTCCAATGTCTCCTTTCCCCAAATTTTCTCTCTGCCTCCACCATTTTGATCTATCCAAAACTTGGGACTTGTCTGGTCACTAATTCCAAAAACCCCCATCTCTTCCCTAATACCCCCCGTATGCACTGAAACAAATGTGCTTCCATCAGTTCCTAAACATCATTGCGCGTTTTACCTCCCCAGCGTATGCAGTGGCGTCCTGTTTTTAATCCGTGTTCCTTTCTGAGACCAGGGTGGTGGTTTGTGTCAAACCCATCTCTTTTTCATCCCGAACCCTCGGCCGTGATGCACACAGATTTTTCCATTTTTATCCTTCCTTTTTTTTGTGCGTTTTAATTATCATAGGTTTTCATAATGAAGTTTTTTCTCCCCTCTTTGTGTGCAATGTTACTGTTTCCTCCCTTTTGTCGCTTTTTCACACACCCCACACATGGGCGTTTCCCTACCCGACATCCCGCATATTCCACAAAAGTGTTGTTGTATTTTTTCTAATATCTCTTTATTCTCTTCCCCCTCGTTTTTTTCCTTTATTCTCTTTATCCCTGGTTTTTTTTTTTCTTTTTATACCGTGTGTTTTTTGTGATTATTGTCTTCTTTTTCTTTGTTACTTTTTGTATTTAGTTTTTTTTATTATTTTTTCGTTTGTTTTTTTTTTTTGTTTTAGTGATCCTTTTTTTTTTGACCTAGCCGTGTTTATCTGATACACCCTTGGTTTTTTCCGGTGTTGTTTTACTCTGCTTGACAATGTGCCAAGCCTGTATGATCTTTGCAGTGTTTTTGCTGTTAGAGTAGGGTTCTTTGTTTTTTTTCTTGTTCTTTTTATTATTTTTTTTTTTTTTTTTTTTTTTTTTTTTTTTTTTTAATGTCTTTGTTGATTTTTTATCCTTCCCCCCTCCAATCGTTTTTCTACCCATTTTCAGGTTTGAGTTTTGGGTGTACTTTATTCCCGATTGGTATGATTTTCTCCTCCAGCCCCCAATGCCAGTGTTTATTCCCGCTTCCCCCCTCGGCCATTTCCTCCCCTTGCTTCTCACCCCCTTAACGGTTGTGTTTGCCATCGTGTCCTTAGGAAGCACCCTGCGACGTCTGTGTCTGCTTTGCTGCCGCCCCTTCGCCGTTTTCCTTTGTTTATATTGCGTTTTCCTCCTGATTTAGTTTAGTTTCCGCCATTGTCTATGGAGGAAATTTTTCTCCTTTGACGTTCCTTGCCTCTTTTCCACAAGACTCCCATTTGCGCATCCTTCACGTCTTCGGAATCTTTCAATTTATCCCTATTGTCTAGATTACTGTACAGAAATAATTCTCGCTTGGTTTCCGTAGGTGTTTATCTCCCCCCTCCCATTCCTAGCTGGTTGCCTTGCCCCCTTGAGCGTGGCGCCCGACCGCTTCTCCCCAAGGTTTCCTCCCTCCCTCGACGCACGTCGCCCTTTCCCCGCTCGTCACGTTTTTTGCGAGTTATTTCTTCAGCTAGCATATCATATGATTTTTTCTTGTTTTTTGTAGTTACTGCCCGTGTATCCTTTTTTGGAGCTCTTCTTTCTACTCACCTTTGAATTATTATTTCCCCCTTCATGCCACCACGTTATTATATAATTGCATTTCATACTTCGATCCTTCGTCCGTTCGCTTTGTTACTTTATTTATCTTTGTTTTTTTTTTTTTTTTGTTTTTGATTAGTGCTCTTCGGACTCCCTTTTTATGCTTAGTGTTTGCAAGCCCTCCTATGTGCTTCGATGTTTCGATTGGAGCAGTCCCCTTCTCCCCACCGTACCTTTCCCCAACCCCATGTCCAGCTTCTTCCCTGTGACCCCCCCCCTCCCCCCCCCTTCACGCACGTCCGAACGTCCGACACTACATGGACCGGCCCATGAGCTGATGCCCCAGCATCTACCGCTCGTCTCCGTCTCCTTTTTTTTTTCCCCCCCCCTTCCATGCTGCTAACCAGTGTGCCCCCCCTTTTCCCCGCAGCTGATTCTTTGCTGTCTTTTTATATCCCTGTATTGTGGTGTTTATCCGCTATGACACAATCGTTTTTTTTTTTGCACGCTCTTTCCTCACCTGCACCCCTCCCAGTACCAGATTCCGCTCCCCTTTCGTGATTATTAGCTCCCGTGGGAACCTCCCGATTTGGATGCGTATAATCCCCACCTCTGTTCCCACTGCCGTCCCCCTTCCCCTTCTTTATATGCATGTTGATTCTAGTTGTCGGCTCCCCCGACTTCTCGATACCTGACCCCCCCCCTTCGTTGCATCTCCTTCCCTACTCCCCCCCCCCCCCTGTTTTTCTCCATTGTTAGAGGTCTTCCTTTTCATCGGTCAGGCGGAAACCCTCGCATCGCGTAAGTAGAGCGCGACCCCACCTTTAGTTTTTTCGTTTCCCCTTTCATATAATTCCTACTTCCTGTTGTGATATTTTGTATGTTTTATGACTCTTTCTAAGTTTTTTCCTGAGCCTTTAGAGTTTTTCTTGTCTCTAGCCATTGCTGGCTCGTGCCACCCCCCTCCCACACCCCCCCCCCCCCAAAGGCAGGATTTTTGGTGTGTTGTTGTGTTCTTTGGCCCACCTTTTTCTTTTTCTTTTTTTTTTTTTCTGTTTTTTGGTATTTGTTTTTTTTTTCGGTTTTGGTGTATTGGTGGTTATGGTGGTTTGTTTTCGAACAAGGCATTTGACTTTTTTCTTTTGTTTTTTTTTATTACTTTTCTTTTTTTTTTTTTTTTTTTTTTTTGTTTGATTTTACCCATTTTTTTTTTTTTTGATGGCTGGGTCCTCTTTTTTCCTTTCACGGGCCGTCCCCTTTGTGATGTTTTTGTGGATTTTTGGGGGAGTTTTTTTGTTTTTTTTTTGTGTGGGGGTCTGGGTAGGCGGGTTTTTCTTTTTTTTTTTTTTGTGATTGTGGTTTGTTTTTTTTTTTTTCTTGTTATTTCGTCGGTGTGTGTTTTTTTCTGCTTTTTGATGTTTGTCTTATGTATCCCCCCTAACCCTATTAACCTATTTTTGTTTGGTTACTATTTTTCTCTCAGTGCGACTGCGTGTTGTTTCTTTCCTTTTACATTTATTGTATTTCGAGCGGACGATTTTGGAGTTTCTCTCTTTTGTTCTTCTGTTATATGGTTGCGTGTGTTCCTTCGATGTGTTGTTTTCATTGGCTTATGTAAATGCAAATTTCCTATTCCTGTCGGTTTGTGTTTTTTACGGCGATTTTACTGCTATGCTCTGCTTAGAGGCCCTTGTCTTTTTCCTGGCGCATTTGGTCGCCTTGTTCCCCTTTGCCACGCTGGTATTCTTCGTGTTACACATTCTATTTTCCCCCACTTCTGTCGAGAGCGAGTATGTTAGTTATTGAATTCTTCTTTTTATTTTTTGTATATCTCTTTTTTATCCTCTGCCGTTTTGAACTAGTGTAGTCCTCATCCCGATGTTCGTTCTTATGTTGTTTATTGTTCTTGGAGTCTTTTATACTTCCTCCAAAGAGTGCCTCTTCGATTTTGTTTCCTAGAATTTTATTTGTTTGTCGACTTCACCTCTTCCCCTTTTGACAGTTTTGATTTTTCTTTGTTTTAGGGAACTGCAACAACCCACCCCCCCCGCCCCCCCACACCCCCCCCCCCCCTCCCCCCCCACCCCCCCCGCCACCCCCCGCCCCCCCCCCACCCCCCACCCACCCCCCCCCCCCCCCCCCCCCCCCCCCCCCCCCCCCCCCCCCCCCTCCCCCCCCCCCCTCCCCCCCCCTCCCCCCCCCCACCCCCGCCCACCCCCCCCCCCCCCCCCCGCCACCCCCCCGACCCCCTCTCCCCCCCCCCCCCCCCTCCCCCCCCCCCCCCCCCCCCTCCCCCCCCCCCAGACCTCCCCACCCCCCCCCCGCCCCCCCCGCCCGCCCCCTCCCCCCCCCCCCCCCCCCCCCCCCCCCCCCCCCCCCCCCCCCCCCCCCCCCCCCCCCCCCCCCCCCCCCCCCCCCCCCCCCACACCAACGCCCCCGCCGCCCCCCAATACATTATTCATTCTCTCCCTCTCTCTATTCGATTCCTCTCCTATCTCTTTTACGCTTCAGTTCAATAGTACGCTGTGTCGTGTATTCCTTTTGTGGACCGGATGTTTCCCTTCTTTTGTCCCTTTCATCTGTGATTAATTGCCTTGTCTTTTACCCTGGGCTTGGCCTTCCCTGAACATCATTCCAAATCATTGTACGCTCTCTCTATAGTTCTTTTGAGGACGCTGTGATTCCCGGCGGACCTACTCTCCCCCCTTACTTGTGTCCTCCCTTGGTTGATGTTTTATCTTTCTGTCTTATTATGTTTTTCCCCCTCCATTTGAACGGTTGCGTTTTTTACCTTGCTTTTTTTTCTTTCGCATTCACTGGCGAGCCGCTTCTTTCTCCTTTTTCTATCTATCGATTCCGTTAGTTGTTTTCGCTTGTTGAATTATTTTTTGTTTCGACAGATTTTACCTTATTTTTAGTTCCCCATCCCTTCCATTTGTACTTTTTGTGTTTAGCCCCAGAAATTTTTTGGTCTTTTGTGTTCGCAGCTTTGTCGTCTATTTTTTTTCCTTCTACTGACTGCTTTGTTTGTGTTTTTGGTTTTCTTCTTTCTTGTATTTTTTTTCTTTTTTTTTTTTTTACTGTTTCTTAGTTATCTCTGTTTTCCCAAGGTTCGAGCTGTAGTTGTACATGTACTTCATCTTTACATTCTCAATTTCTGTCTCCTCCCCAATCACGCGTCCTCCTCCTTCCGCCTCATGAACTTTTCTCCTCTTCCTCCCTTGCTCTACTCGGACAGCAACACACACTGCTACCCCAGGGTGGAACCTCCCCCCCTGCGTCGTGGTTATTGGTCCCATTCCTCTTTCCATACATCAACGTCCTGGCGTCATATCCCCCTCTCCGCAACACAAACCCTTTCTCGCCTCTCCCTGACACAAGAAGTTAAGTCGTTGTTGACCTATCCCTGTGTCAGTTTGTGTGGGGGGTCTGGTTTCCGTACTCGTTTTTTTTTTTTTTTTGCTTTTTCTTTTTTACCCCCATGTTTCCATCAGCTTCCTTTTTCCCCCCTTTGTGGTTTTTTTTTTTTGACATATCCTCCGCTTTTCATTTCGCCAATTTTTCTCCACCATTTTTGTTACCCCCACTTTCGCGTTTTGTCTTTACTTTTTTTTCCTCCTCACTCCTGTTTTTTTTTTTTAGTGAGGTGTGGTGAAGTTATCAGCGGTAAGCTCTTTCTGTATTTTTGTGCGCTGTAAATTCGGGTTTTTGGTGTTTTTGTGTTTTTTTAACTTCCCCCCTTGTTTTGTTTTTCCTTTCCCTCAGAATGGAATACTGACAGTCCCACCGCATTGTTTGTGATCCCTCTGCTCTATAGTTCTTGCATTGGTCGTTTTCTAAACTACCTCCCCCTTTCTTTCTCCGGGAGAGCCCTTCTGGTTTTTTTCTTTTAAACTTTTTCTTATTTTAGATGACACTTCGTGATTGCCCGCTGTGCATTAGTTCTCAGTCATTGACTTCTCACCTTTGTGGATCATACTGGTACTAGCGGGTTTTGTTCTGCTTTTACTGCTTGTGATGTTTTTTTTCCCCCCTCTTTTGTTTCTTGAGCTTACCTTTGATATTGACAGTACTTTTTCTTGTCTGGCAGCTTTGCGGATGTCTCCTTTCTGTGTAAGTTGATTTTTTTTTATTCTGTCTAGTGTGATTAGTGTGTTTCTTCCAGTGTAAATAGAAGAACACTTTTAGTTGATCGATTTGTATGCGATTATTGTTCTTGTTTATCAATGTCTTTTTATGGTTCATTCCTGTAAGCTCGCCATACCCTTTTTCCTCTTTCTTTTTTTCTTGTTTTTTCCCCCCCCCCCCATCTCTGACTGACAGTCGGTCTCCAAGTACCGTTGCATTTTCCCCTGTCTATACTGTGGTCCCTTTCTCCTTATGTCGAAGCGTTTTTGCTGATTTTTGCCGTTCTCAAAGTTTTATTGTATTGTCTGTTTATTCCCTTCTTGTATTTATTCGTTTCATTTTTACAGCCGTCGTATTTCTTTCTTCCGCCGTCACCTTGTTTGCCCCCCCATACTTGACATATTTTTTTGTCTTGCGCTTCTAAACAAACCTCCCCCAATCGCCTTTCTTTTTTATCTTCTTATGAATGGCCTTTCTTTTTGCGCCTTTTTTTATTTTTTGTGGACGGATGTGTAAGGGTAGGTTTAGAGGGGGGTTTGAGGGGTAGTTACGGTTGCCTCTGTAAGGGGTAATGTCCTTTCCAAGTGGTTTTTTTGTTTTTTTTTTTTTTTTTTTACTTTTTTTTATTTCAATGTCTACCCTATAATCTTATTGTCTTTTTTTGACACAAAGCGGCTTTTGTTTCCCTCATTCAACGCTTTATAACCTTCTTTCCTGTAAGTTTCCTTTTTTTTCCCCCAATATTATATTCTATATTAGCTAGTGTCACTTTTCTTTCTTTTCTTTGTCCCCCGTCACTGATATTTTTCCTAGTCTGTTTTTAGCACCATTTATTTATGTCACTTCCCTTTTACTTCTGGTTATCGTTTTTAAATGGTCTTTTTTTTTTCCGTAGATTCGACTAACCCCTTCCCATTATATCCTTTACAAAGCTTCTCGCTTCTGCCGATTTTTCGTTTAGCCCTGTTTCGGTTAATCATCTTTCGTTGTTTGGACTGCTTTCTATCCTTTTATTTGGTGTTGTCAGTTACCATCTGCATCCTTCGCCCGCCTCCTGGCTTCGTAGGAGTAGTTTCCAACAACACAGTTATTCTTTTTTTTTCCCCACCCCACCCGTTTTTTTCCTCTCATTTTTCATCATTATCTGCCTGCCAAGTGCCTGACATCGTTCATATTATCTTCCTTTCATTTTTGTCCTCTTTGATTGCAATATAGTTTCCCTCTTTTTCTAATTTTTTCTACCGTAGCGAGTCAACTAATTTCCTCTAGCGACCATCACAGTTGATAGATACTTTTTTTTTGTGTTTTTTTCCCCCCCTGTGCTGGGTTTCCCTTATTCCACCATTTTACATTCCTTTTGTGGTCACACAGAGTCCAGCACGACCCTCATGCATGAAAATGTTCCCCCTCCCAGGAATATCATTGTTTATTCTTTCCTGTCTGGTTATATGATATCTCTTACATTGTCTTCGTGGTTTCGCTGTGGGTACTTGATCGTTTGCCTGTGGTACTCCTAAACCCCGGATTTCGCGGGATTCCTGTCCTCCCCCTGCTCTTCCCTGTTATGTTGTACTCCCTCCTCGTGGTTTGTTTTTTGTGGTTTGTCTATTTCTTGTTGATAATTGCCATGTTTATTCCCGACAGATTGTTGGTTTTCTCTCTTCTTCTGCATATAAACTTTTATGTCCTAGCTAACCGGAAGCAACTCACATTTTACCTTCTATATCCCCCCCCCATTAATAGTTAGTTCCGGGGCTGGCTATTCATCCGCTTTAGTTTTACTTGCCTGTGTTGAGTTTGTTTTGGTTGTTTTGGTTGTGTTTTTGGGTTCTTTGTGTTCATCCTGGGTTTGACTGTGTGTTATTTTTATTGTTGTCCCTCTTTAACAGATTTTAGAATGAGGTTTGGTGAGTCGGTTGGCGTTCGGTTTTCGTGTTTTCAGCTTTTCTCTTTTTTTGAAAGTTTTTTTTTGTGGTTGTTCTTCTGTGTTTGTATTTTTCTTGTCAGTTGTTGTTGTTTTTTGTGTGTTTCCCCCCCTTTTTTTTCTTGTTCCGTCTTTCTCTTTGTTATCCATCACCATCCCCCCTCCGTTTAATTTCTCAGTTCGGACTATCTTATGTCCCTTTCCCCCCCCCTCGATCTGAGTACCATTTCCCAATCCGTAGCGTCTTGAGTTGGCTATCAGCTTCATGCCTTGTGTTTAGTATGTCATGTGTTTCTGCGCTCTTTCTTCGTTTTGTTCCCATCACGTTCATAATCTGAGGTTGTTATTTTCCTCTCTCTGTATGGGGTGGTTTTGGAATTCCCTTCTGATTTCGCAGTCTTTGGTGGGCATGGTCGTTTCCCTGGGCTTGTATTCTGAGTTCTTTTTCTTTTTTTTCTTCTTTTTTTCTTTTCTTTTTTTTTTCTTTTTTATTTCTTTCTTCCTCCTTCTTTTTTTCTTCTTTTTTTTCTTTTTTTTCTTTTTTTTCTTTTTTTTTTCTTTTTCTTTTTCTTTCCTTTCTCTTTTTTTTTTTTTTTTTTTTTTTTTTTTTTTTTTTTTTTTTTTTTTTTTTTTTTTCTTTTTTTTTTCTTCGCCCCACTCCCCCCCTCTTGTCTTTTATCTCCCCCCCCACCCTTCTCCTAGTTCTGGCTTGCATCCTCTCTTCCCTTCAGACCATTCCTTTGATTTTATTGAGTTTTTTTTTTATAATTGTTTCTTTTTTTTTTTGTTGTTTTCAGTTTTTTTTTTTTTTTTTAGATGTTTTTATTATTTTTTCCCCGGATAATTCAGTGACTGTCCCCTTTGATTTCGTCTTCCCTCTTTTTCCTAGTTAAGATGGCGTCTTTCTTTTTCTTAAACTCTGAGTCTAGTCCTGACTACTCTCTGTTATTTATGTTCTGTAGTATTCCGTGTGGGGTCATTTTTTTGTTGTCTCTTTTGTTACTCTTTTGTGTATGCTCTTCTCTTTCTTTATTGTTGTGTATTGTGAGTTCTTGAAGCAAGTTCTTTTTCCTTGTTTCCCCTGGCTATTTTTCTATATATTGTGTAACCGCAATGCGACATTTAATGGAGGCTTTTTTACTTCACCCACACCACAACAGACTTTTGTTATCCCCCCCCCCCATCAGTACCACCCCCCTCCCTCCCCCAACACCTTTCCCCCCCCACCCCACATCCTTCTCTCTTTTTTTTTCTTGGCTATGTATTATGTTTCTCTGTGTTTGATCTCAGGGTTTTGTACGAGTTTTTTTTTTATTTTTACACTTAGCTTTAGGAAATTTTTTTTATTTGTTTTTTAGCCTTCCCACATATGTGTTTGTTAATCCCCCTTCCAGGTATTAATTTTTTTGATGATACCTGCAAGATTATTATATTCGATGTTCATGGCGAATTGTTTCTCGCGTCTTCCCCTTTTCCTTTATGAATGACGGCCATCCTGTCGTGTTCCCCTCTTTTACTTTTTTGTTATTTGTCTCAAGTTTTCCGTAGTCCCAGGCATTGGGTTACCGTTTGGATTCTTGAGAGAGCCGTGCGTAACACACCACAAATGTTTTTTTGATTTGGTGAAGGGGGGTTTCGTTTTGTCTGGGAGGGGGGGGGGCTTGACTTTTTTTTCTGGTTTTTCAACCACGGGGAGTTGTACAGGGTTGCGATTTTTTGGTTGTGGTTTTTTAGTGTTCCAGTTATTTTTCTTTCCTTTTACGGATTTCTTGCCCGGCGGGGTTTTGCGGCTTCCCCCCCTGTCTTCCTCCACTGGAAGTGTTTCCGACAGACGTGCGTCGAGTCGTGCCCGAATGCAGTGACCATCACTACTCTTCCCGCATTCCCCCTCTTGTTTGATTGATCACCCTTATGTTTTTTCTTTGAAATACTTTGCAGTTATCACTACTTAGTGTAGGTAGGGGTACTTTTGACTCGAGTTTAGAACACCGCGAAGCTCGTCCCCTGAGATTCCCGATGGGGGAAGGGGCTTCAGATTTTGGTTTATCAAACCCGAAGTCAATTGATTGGACCTTTTGGAGTGCACAGCAGCCCTCATTTGGTCAATTTATGGTAAGGGCCCCCCGGTAGGGTTTGTGAGTTCATGATGAAAGTTGTTGCCCGTCCCCCCTGAGGGGTGCTGCACGTTGTCTGGTTTTTTTTTGTGGTTCCCCGCTTTTCCCCAGAAATAATTACCATTTTTCTCTGATGGACTTTACAAGGTTGGCCTTCGCGTGCTCCCTCTCGTTAGGGTTGCCCCCCCACTAGTTGTCCTACCCCGTTTAACGAATGTTTTTTTCCGTGTTCGTTTTTTTGCCGGTTGGATTAATTTTTCGTTTTTTTTCGCTCCGGATTCCCACGGAGGGTATGCAGACCCCGCGTGGTTTAGCGAGTTCTTTTGGATTCGTTGGCCGCCCGTGGACAGGTTTCTCCCCCCCCTTTCTGTTCCCCCCGTATATCGTGCACTTGGTTGTGGCGAGGCCGATTCAATTTTGGCGTTTGCTTTGTGAGGAGTGCTTTTTTGTTGTGCTTTTTGGTTTTTTCTGGCGGTGCGGTCCAGTATACGATTTCTGCCCCTTCTGCTTACGTTATTGGTCTTTTTATTCTCTGGACCTCCGTGATACGTCACATTCAGAAACCACCTACATTTCTTTTTTTTCTGTCCGCGGTTGAACCGTCAAGGGTGTTATTCTGTGGACCCAGGACGACTCCACCTGTCCTTCGGACAATTCCAAGCGTAATGGTCAGGGTAGGAGACGCGGTTATTAGATATTCGTAGAGGTTTTTCGGCCTATGAAGGAAGGTGCTTATTTACTCTGATTTTCTCTTTTGTTTTGTTCTTTTTTTTTTGTGTTCGGCTGTTAACCCAACCCCCCCCCCCCCCCCCCCCCCCCCCTTCAGTGTTTTGTTTGCTTGAGTTCTCCACAGACCTGTCTCTTTCCCCCCCCACCACTCCCCCCCGCTGGACCTTGTTTTTAAATGTTTATGCGAAGCGATGAGGCGTCGCTCCTCACCCCTAGTAATTTCCGTTGACCTTACCTATTTCCCGTTCATCTACGTGCACACGGTGAGAAGGTTCCCCACCGTTCGCTACACAAACACAGGGTGTGGGAACCCCAGCCTGAACCCTTTTTCCCTTGAAGGGGTTGTGACGGATTGAGACAACGATGCATTACCCGCCCTTGTAGTAATATCCAAGTGTGAAAATTTTTCTAGTATACAGTTTCCTCTCCCCGTCCCCCGACCGCAAACAGGTTTCTCTTTCCCCCCCCTGTTCCATTTTTTTGATAGGTCCGCGTACGAACACACTTCCCTTTCCCTTCTCGCCCCCCTTAGTTTTCCACCCTCCGACAGACTTTGCCCGCTAATGTCCCACCACCCTTTCCGGTCAGCCAACCCTTTTCCCTTTCGTCGCCCACTGCTGAGGCAACTTCGTGATCGCGTTTCCCCGACCCTGGGCCCCAGTTATTAAGCTGCAGTACACCCACGCCCCTTTTTCCCCCTTAAACGATTCATCCCAAACTGGTCCCAAATTTTTTTTCTCCTGTTCCTACCTTTGGGGTGGCATCTGACCCAGGGACGCGTTCATGAGAAACAATTTTCTCCGATTTTTTTTTTTTTTTCTTTTCCCCTCTTTTTCAATGCCTGGCATTTTCATCGCTTAGGAGTGCTTACCAAACCTACATTCATGATCTAACAAGCTCCTCAAGGGAAACAATTCCAGCCTCATCCTGTTTTCTTTTCCAATCGTATGCGTTACAGATCCGTTTCTCTTTCAGGATATGTTCACCTCTTTCCTGACACCCCCCATTTACCCGTTTATCCCCCCCCCCCCTGGCTTGGTAGTTTTGCGGGTTTCAACACCTCCTTGCTTCAGGCGTCCCGCTAGACACGACCCTTCCCTTCCTCATTCCTTCGGGACTTGCTCGGTGGAACGACCCCCTGCCCATGCCTTTTCTGAAATTTATTTCCTTCGACGCTTGGTGGGCGGCCTTGAAAAACAAAAAAAAAAACAAACGTTGTGTTCAATCGAGTTCCCCTTCTCTTAATCTTTTTTTTTTCTCACATTACGTCTGGGCCTTTTTTCTGTAAACAATTTCTCCCACCCCCACTATTCGCGTCCTTATATCTAGGTTTTTACTATAACTTTCTTCTTCTTTTTTTGTTTTTTGGCCGGCAATTTTTCTCCCGTGAGGCGAACCCCCCCCCCTGTACCACACGACGTTGGAATGTCCCCCACCCGTACCCACCCCCCCCTTTTCTACCCCCCACCCCTCTAACACAGCCCCCCCGACCACCCCCCCTTCCGCGCAGGCGAAACCAAATTACCTTTCCCCCACCCCGTGGAAAATTCCTGTCCGATTGGTTCCCCCCCCCCCACTTTTCCTTGTTTTTCTTTTTGGCTGTTTCCCGCCCGCGCAATCTGCCCCCCGTTTTGCGCCAAAGGCGGGCCTCCCTCTCCTTTCTCTTTTTCCGATCCTTCCCCAGGGTTCTTGTTTCACTTTGGCGTAAACCCTTTCTGTTTTGGTGTTTTCCTGTGTCCCGGCGGCCGATTTTCTTCCGTTCTCAGAGTCACTGAGTCGCAAAAGAGTCCCGATTATCCCTTTTTTTCCGTACGGCCGCCAATGAGGAATAATAGGGAACAACGATTGCTTTTTTTCTTTTTTCTTTTTTTTGCCCTCCCCCATGACTCAGAATGAGCCCTCGTGAGAAATTACAAGGGCCTTTTCCATGCTTTTCCCTTGTTTTGTACAGAATTCCTTTTTGTTGTCTAATGCCGGGTTGTTAGGGTTCCGTCACCCATTTCACCATTCGTCCCATTTCAAGTCAGTGGATGGGTCTTCTGGGCAATCTGGTGGTTCGTGGTCGCCAATGAAAGTATTTTGAAAGGAGCTCCCCCCTCCCTGGGCCCCGACAAGTCAAACTGCTTCCCCCATTTCTTTCTTTTTTTCCCCATTTCGTGTGTTCTACCTTCCTTTTTATATTACTGTTCGTCTAGTGTAACCCGTTTAGACCCCGCCGTGACCGTTCCAATAGTCCGTTCTGTTCTTAAAAAATCTCGCGGTGACCCCTCCGCTTCTAGTACCCCCTCTTGCCAGTCTTTAGTTGATCCCACCCGTTGTTACCTTTGCAATATTACCCAACACGGTTTTGGCCCCCCTTTTCTCTCCCCAGGGTGTTGTCTTCGTTCTAGCTCTTATTCGGCAGGACCGTTTGAGTCTTTTTTGTTTTCATGGAATTATCACCCCCCCCCCATTTTCCCCTTTTGCAGGAGTGTCGCCAACCCCCATATAATTGTGGAGTCAATCTTTGAGGAACTATGCTGGTGTTGGTCCAGTTGGCCTGCCTTCTTTGGATTTTTTGCCTTGAAGGTGTCAGTCTCTTCCGAATTTTCCCGGAACTTTTCCTTTACTGCTGGTCCACTTCACGCCTATGAGTCTCCGGAGTTAGCCGGTTCCCCCCTTCTAGTCCGCTCTCTTTTAATTATATTAGAACCCCCTTTTTCTTTTCCCCCTTAAATCCTTTTCTACTTTTCCCCATGAATGGGGTCGGTTAGACTTTGCTTTGTTTGAAGAGCTGATTGCTGGAGGGTCTTCCGTTTATGCGAACACTATGTTTCGTCTTTTTTACTTTTCTTCCCCCCCTGGTTGGTCCACTTATGTTAGACCTCTGTACGAAAGTCGTCCTTTTGCTCCGGAATAATATTTCCTCTCTTTTTTTTTCCTCCCCCATTCCTTTTTTTTTTTTTGAGCTGAACCTTTCGTTATTATGTTCGTTCCCTAACGTCTTAGCAAGTCAATGCACCACACCATCTGGGAAGCACCTTTTTCCTCTCCACCTCCTTCGTTCTCGGGGGTGTTTTTTTTTGTGATAAGCCGCCATTCCCCTCTTTCTTGGTCCTCCCCCATTTTCGAGAAAAAGGTAGTGTCTCTTTTGTTTTTAACCAAGGCCTTGCCCTTTGTTTACACACACCCCTTGTTCTTTGGAGAAGCGTCTACTTTTTCCCGTCCCCCCAGTTAGAAGAAAGGTATTTAACCCTTCCGGTTATTCTCCTATGCTGTTTCACATTATGAATCTTGTGGCCTTTCTGCCATTTCCAAAGTCCTGCTGATCCCCTTCTTTCCTTTTTTCTGGAATGATTTTGGCACAAAAACCTTTTTGAGATTGTGCGGCAACGGTAGCCGTATCCCCTCTTGGGTCCCCCCTTTCCTTCTCCTTCACCGTCAATAAATCTAGTGAGATCAGGAGTGGACATCGCCCCTTCCCAACTTTGCGGACAAAGGAAATTTTTTTCTTTTGTCCTGGGAGGTCTTCCGCGTGCTTCTGATTGGACACCCCGACCGCTTGTAACTAAGACTTTCGCAGGCCCGTTCCCTTGCCCTCCAACCGGAAAGGTCTTTTTTACACGCGGGAACGGTTTGTTGCTCGCTGTTCAGATCCCGCGGGCTCATCTTTTTTGTAAAACCCATGGATTGATGTCTGGTGCGCACGGGGCTTTCTCAGTTTCTCCTCCCCTTTATTTCAATTAGGCCTACTCCTCGATGTTTTTTTGCTAGTCCAACCATATTCACGGCACCTTTTAGTGTCTTTCGGCTTTTTGTTTGCCTTCCCCTTTTCTTTGTTTTCCCACCGACATTAGGACCTGGTTTAAGGATCCCCCACCTGCCGAAGTTTGAGAATGGACGGTCCGATACTCTTTGAAGGCCCTACACCGGTCGGCAGAATAGGGTGTTGAGACTCTATGATTCCGCTGTCCGTTCTCCTTACTGCATTGCTTGTGTCCCTTAGGGATTGTATGATCCCTTCCCCAACCCCCCCGAGGCAAGAGCCACCGCTAAACCCAGCCAGGTTTTGTTCCCCAAGATTTGATCCGCCCAAAGGTTTTGGGTGCTGGCTGACCCTCTATACATCATGGATCTTCTCCTTTTTTTTTGGCGAACCCTGGTGTTTTTTTTTGCTCTCGGCTTCCCCCCCCCTGTTCCCGACCCCTACGACCTTGTGTGAACAGCTCTCTTGGTGGTCTTTTTTTTAAGAAGAGTAACCCCCCTTTTTTTTCACCAGTTTTCCTCCCCGGTGCGTTGTTGACTCATGGTCATTCGTTTTCGTTTTCCCCTTGGAAGTGCCGCCGTTCCCCCCCCTCCCTGAATTTCTCCTTTATCACATCTTCTTTTTTCTTTTTGTTTTTGAGTTTCCCCCCATTTTTCCTCAGAGCGTTGGATCGACCTGTTTGGACTTTTCCCGTCTGTTTTGTTGATGGTGTTCGTCTTTGGTATCTGCGAGGAGCTGATTGAACGGCCAACTTCCGCTGTTTTTTTTCTTCCATTTACCAACATACCCCAAGTCGGGCGAACAGGAGGTTTTTCGTTGCGTTCTGGTGATGCTCCCTCTGTCGTCAGACTCGTTTGATAGGGCTCGCCTTCTTGGTTTCTCTTGTGCAGGCGTTTTAGCAAACTTTTTAAATTTTTTGCTTCCCCTGTCCACCAAGATCGTTACCCTGCGGGCCATCAAACCTTCTTTTTTTGTCTTTTTTACGGATTGCACGACTGCCAAGACCCCCCTTGGGATAGGTGGCCGCCCACCCATCTCGTTTTAGACACCCTCTAGTTCTGCTCTTTTCGTTTTTTTTGGTGGGAAGGTTCGCAGGTGGAGGCCTCAAGTTACCTTTTTAGGGGCTTTTTTTGAAGTCCCCCCCCCCCGCGGTACCAATACAAAAGACCATTTTTGTTATTTCCCCGTGGGTATCTGGACGGGTCTGTTTTTTGCGCCGTTCTGGCAATCGTTCATTTCCAAGCAACCCCCCCCTTGATTTAACGTGGGAGAATTTTAGTTCGGTGGGCCTGTCTCCATAAAGGCCCCTATGAGTGTATTTCCCCCCCTTTCCCCAAGGTTTTGCTGTGGATCGATTTTCCCTGAACGTTAGATGTGGAAACCCCCACCCCCCCCCCTGTGGCCAGATTTCCCCTTTCTTTAGCTGACTTCTTTTTCCTTTCGCTCTACGGGACCGAACCCGTGGATATCATTCTATCCGGAGCCTTGGGTGGGGTCACATGAACGAATTTATTGTTTTTTTCCGGCGTGGCATCAATATTCCCCTTGGGGAGGCTCTTTGCTGTGCGTAACGGAGTGGTAAGGAGTTGTTTTCTGTCACTGAAGGGAGCGCTGGGAACTTGCTGAGTAAGTTCACTTTCTTACCTACATGTTTTGGGTTTTTACAACCCACCACAACCCTCTTTTTTTTTAGCGTCGCATGGGGTTTTTCCAACCCCAGGGTTTTTGAGGTTGCTTATCGGTGGCAAGCCTTTACCGGTAGGTTCTGGGTTCCTCGTCCGTTTTCCCTTGATTGGCTCAGATTTCGCGAGTTTTCTTCGAATTGTTCCTATCTGATTGTCCGTAAATTAAGGACCGCGAGTTTTTTTTTAGTAGATGGATTCAGCTAGGTATCTTCTCCTTTCTTTTCCCATTCCCCTCCCTCACA
>Ga0179593_1279422_pt1 | contig 17424 bp, 31 predicted proteins | sample CZODoug2_1_08_16_FD_185931 | JGI IMG/M metagenome (GOLD analysis project Ga0179593, IMG submission 185931) | Vadose zone soil fungal communities from Angelo Coast Range Reserve, California, USA - CZODoug2_1_08_16fungal (PacBio error correction) | ecosystem: Environmental > Terrestrial > Soil >... | reverse complement strand
CTCCGCATTGAAGCATGCCCAAGAACAGCACGCATTTAAAGTTCATTTACCAGAACGTTAATCTAACACACCCTTTGCATTGCTGGGACTACCAACCTTATTTTGAAACCCCTACATCGATTCTGCAAAAGCCCTTTCTGTAATTTTTTTAAAGGAGCCCTTTTGTCTTTCCCTGTTTTCTCCAAGACTTGCTATTTTCCCTCATGGTTCAGAATCGTCTGCCCTCGGCTAGTGGCACTTTTGTCCCCTGCATTTTGCATTTAGCTGCAGAATTCTTTGATTTTGGGCCAGGGTTTTTCTGTGTAAAAGAAAACCGGTTTCAGCATGACTTTCGACCTTGACTCAACGGGATGATTCCCCCCAGTATAACCTGGGACAGCATTTCCCCCCTGCGTTTATTAGTTTCAGTAATACCCACATATGATTTTGGCTACCATTATCTTTTTTTTTTTCTAACCGTGTTATAAATTTTTACTCGGACCAGAATCACCCCTGTTCAATGCATTGAGAGTGCAAAAAGGCGGGTACCCCACAGTAAGGCGCAATCTGGTCCCCTTTCCAGGAAAAATGATTAGTACCCGGTGGGATGTTACCCGACAAGTTTAGACAAACCCGGAAATAAAATTTTTTACCCGTAGCATCTTGACCCCTCACCAAGTTGCCCATCGGCACTTTCTTTTTTTTATGTTTCCTGTCCACACTTTATACTTTTTACCTTAATTCAATTGTGCCCCCCCCACTCATTTTTTTGACTTCTCAACGCTGGACCGGCTTCTCAGGTTGTTAACTTTCGGAAGGAATTGCCCCCATCGGGTCCACCTTCCATCTTCAAGTTCAAACCAAAGTGCCTCCATTTCTTCCACCGTTTGACTTTTTGCTGGAATCCACTTCAGTTATTTGGTAAGTTTCTGAGACCCCCGATCCCTATTTTTACCCCAACATTCGCACTAACTTTTATGCCCACTGGGGACCCTGTATTGCGCCGTCTGCCCGCAACATTTTTGTTTTTTTCCATTCTTGTAGCCCCCTAGATCCCCTCGTGAACAGCATCATAATTTGCTAATCGGTGTTCTCGCCCAGAGCCGGGCACCCCAATACTGTGTCTCCCTGGGCCCATAACTCGTCTTGTTTTGAGTGACCTTACCCCCGGAGTGGTGTGTATGATCCTACCTTCACATATTGTTTCCCTGGCCGTTTGTTCCGGTTTATTTATCAGCACTTTCCCCCTAGTTTGTTGTACCCCAAGCGCGAAACCTCACTTCGCTTTAAGGTGTGGGACCCCCCAATGTAAAAACGGTTTTGATTTGTAGTTTGGGTGAAGCGGTTTAACATTTCCTTTCAACATGTACCCACCAGTGTTCTTGTCCTCTACCAAAGGAGGGTTCCGTTTTTTCCCAATTTATTTCTCTTGTACCTCCCCTTTTTGACCTAAAACAGTACTTTATGCTTTTCTTCACTTTTTTTTTGGGATAGTCACTCTTATTCCCCTCCACTCATATTTGGCTGTCCCTGTATGCTATTACCCCCTCATACGTAGTCGTTGTTGCGGGAAGACTCAACCCAGCTCTTCTTGCCTTCCATGGCGCGAGGAAACTGAATTTTTGATAGTCTTTCTTAGGTTAAAGAGGTGTGGTCCTCCCTAGCTTTTTTTTTTTTCTATGAGAGGCCCATGTTCCCCCCCCCTCACATGAGGAAGTGGCAGGCGCCCAATAGTCTCATTTTTTATTTCCCTCACAAATGAATTTTTTATGCTATTACGCTATTACTTTCCCCTCTTCTGTAACCCCCCAAATGGTTTTATACCTCCCCTATGGTATTCTTACCCCCTCTTTCGTTTCAACCCTGGTTTACTTTTTACCCCACATGAAACCGTGCTCACATCCTATACAAACGCCTGCGCTGCACCTTATTTCCATCGTAGACCCTCGCACTCCTAGTTTGGTTTTTCCATAACATACCCCCCAGTACTTGAGATTTTTGGAAATGCACATGGTCCCCTTTCTTTTCTCCAGTAATTTAGAAATAGAAGTGCCCCCATGTAGCCCCACCCCTGACGTTCAAATTATCTTCTCATTTCCCTTATTTTTTTGAAATCACCGACAAAACACCCACCCGCGCCTTTTTTCTTCAACCTCCTCTAAACCCTCTCCTTCCGATTTCCGTGGTGATTGCTAATTTATTCAGGATTTTACAATCCACAATGACTTTGGGGTGCATTTCCCCCGCTATGAATATGATCCCCCAAATGGATATGGAGCATTATACCCCCATACGTCTCACACTCTTTTTCTCCTCCTGTTTCTGTTTTTGTTTCGAGTTCTTGCAGACGTACTATTAGTTAACCACGCCTGCTACCTACCTACCACTTCATAGCGTCCTGCTCTAACAACCCCCCTCCTTTTGTTCCCTTTATAGCAATCCTGAACTGTCCTCACCCCCCACCTCCTATAATGTCAATGGATGGTTAGATAAAGTCCGTTTCTCCTACGGAGGTTGGTTTTGGTTTTTTTTGGTTCATGTTTTTTTTATATCTAACATGCTGCATTCCTTTTTTTCCCCCCGATATTGTCGACCCCTAAGGGTTTTCTGCTACCCACCATGGCAATTACCTTTACTTTCTTTTCTCCCCTTTTTCCTACGCCTACAAATTCTTCTCCGCCCTCTTCCCCCCATTTACATTTTATTCTTTCCACCCCCCCCTTTTCTTCTTATCTATGTTCCCCCTTATGGCACTTAATCTATGTCCTCCTTTTTGGGGAGTAAGTTTTTTTCGTACCCCTCTCTGATGGGGAGTCTTGTGGCAGTTTTTTTTTTCACGCGAAAACTTTCCCGCCTTTAACATGACTTGTTTTTCTACCCCATAGTGACTAAACCCTTTTTTTCACCTCATCCTCATGGACTTAATTAGTATTATAGCCTTCCCCACTTTTTCTTTATCACGCGCCTCTTTTCCGCGCTTGCCCATCTCCTGAAATTTTTCCCTCTCAAGAAAACAACCCCCACTTCCCAGTCATTTGAACTCTCCCCTATTCCACTTTTGCTCCCTTTCAGGTCTTCTTTGCACAACAAACACTTACTTCTTTCATAGCATTGGATGCCCCCCCCCACATCTTTATGGTTCAACTTTGAACCGGTTATCACCAAAACCCTTTGGAGAAATGCCATTTAATGCATGCCCGCTCCCAAAATACATCCACTCCTTTTTTCGCTATAAAGCCCACAAGGTGATCCTTTTTCTTCGTTGGAAATCTTTAACCCCCCCTGTTGTTTTGACCCACCCAAACCACCCCACCCTCCCCCCCATCCCCCCCCCCCCCCCCCCACTACACCTCACCCCCTTGCCCCCCCCCCCCCTCCCCCCCCCTGTCCCCCCCCCCCCCCCCCCCCCCCCCCCCCCCCCCCCCCGTCCCCACCCCGCCCCCCCCCCCCTCCCCACCTCCCCCCCCCCTTCTACCCCCCTTCAGCACCCCCCCCCCCCCCCCCCGACCCTCCCCCCCCCCCCCCCCCCCCCCTTCGCCCCCCTCTAACTCACCCCTCTGCCCCCCCCTCCTCTTTTTCTCTTTCCTCAACGAATGGAACTATGTTCTTCGTTCAGCCCCCAAACCACCCCTCACTCATTCCCCGCACTAGAGAAAGACCTAGGTGCATCCTCTTTGTTGACCCCCATCCTGCCCCCCCCCCCCCTGATATTGCTGACTCCTTGTTCTTCGAACCCCGTTTCATCCCTATGTGGCCTGGTGTAACTTTCCCCATACCGAGGAGCAAAAGTGAGCCAGAATTTAGTAAAGGACTTGCTAGCTAGATACCTGCCGACCCCCATTTTGTTCCATTTCTAGTTTTAATTCTCTCCGGTTCTTTTCACAAGAAAGGTGGTATTTTTTTTCTTCTAGTACCCTTTAATCTGAGGACTTGAAAAATGGAACATTTTTCAGAGGGCCCTTGGTTTTTTTCCCTCTGAATATGCCCGGTCCGATCCCCCTATCTATTAACACGGTACTAACTTGGCCCCTTTCCATTGTCAGTGCAACCAAATCCATTTGGTTTTCCCTAAAGTACGCCCAGAAATACATTAACCACCGGACCAATACCACCAACAGGACACTTTCCCCTTCATGGTCCATTTACGGGTTTTCAACGCTTTCTTCGAACGTGACCACTCTACTTCACAAATACTTTCTGCAGTGGCTGACCTTCCACCCCGCTGATATTGGTCTCCCCTGCCCTATTAGATATGCTTCTTTCCGACTTTTCTACTCAGTATTTTGACTTGACTTCTCTCTCGCCCATGCGTTCCCCACCCACCACAATTATTTTACAAAACATTGTTTATTCTTGTGATTGACCTAAGATAATAACCACCCCCCCCATCCCCATATGGTATTATACCCGTCCTTCTTAACTATTATTTTTCCAATCCCCCCTGTGCATTAACATCCAGTCGTACAATTTACATCCCCCTTCCTTTTCCCCAGGGGATGCCCACGATCCCAAACCCCCCTCCCTACTTAAGGATACACCAATGCCGTGTAAACACAGTCCTGAACACCCCCATTGCCATTGAGATTCCTCCCTCAGAGGCACCTTACGATGGCACCTTGTCCCCCGTCCCCACCATCTCTCGTCCTAACTCTCCTTTTCTTCAACCCCTCCTTTCATCCCCCCCACCTCTTTCATTCCATCCCCCTTTTTTTTCTCTCTTTTTTTTTAGCTAGCAGCAACCAGTTCACTTGGGTGTCCTTATTTTTTTTTGGCCCAACTGTGATTCCACAAGTATTCTTTTTCCTATTATTTATGGTTTTGACATATTTATACTGTTGTGGCTTTTAGACAGGATCCTTACCAAGGTTTTCTCTACTTTATACCACCTCTTGACTGTCTATACCCTACCTTTTGTTGTTTCACTTTCTGTTGACCTTTATTTCCTTTTTTGGGTCTATTTTTTTGTTCAGCTCTCGTTTGTCCCTTTTGCCTTCCCCTCCTGTTTTTTTTTTTTTTGAGCTCTCCATTTTTTTAATGTGTTCTTAGCCCCAGCCTTTTTTCCTTTTTTTAGATTCTTACCAATTGAACTTCTCTCTGCATGTACAGGTCTTTTACCTTTTTTGTAAATCTTTTCCCCCTTTCGACTTTGTGTATCCCACTTCCTTTTCATCCCACCTCCTACTTTTGTTTGGGCCCTTGTGTTTTTCTTTTTTTTCTTTTTGGTCCATTTTTTTTTTTTTTCGCAAACAGTTCCCACCCGGGTCGCTACCCCTACAGTGCTACTAGATTTAGAAATCTTGTATCCCCTTTTCCTTGTAACATCTTCCCCTCCAGTCTTCCATGGTTCAACCATCCCCTGCTGATGTTCCCCCCCCCCCCCCCCTCCTGTTAGAAGTTTTTTCCCCCCCTCCTGCCGTTTTTGCAATCTGTTTTATTTCTTGTGTCTTTCTCTGCATTTTTCTCTTTAATTTTTTACTTTTTTGGCAACTGTTAGCTGGATGGTGAAATCCACGGGGTTAGACTGCGGATTTGTCTCTTTTGTCGCCCTGGAGGACCTCAGTTCTTTTCGTGTCAACTTTTCCTTCGTTGGTGTTGAAACCTAAGAGGGTATTTCCCCTGTTTTTCACGTTGTCTTACCCAACGCCCATTTTTTTTTTTTTTTTTTCTTTTTTATTCTTTTGTTTTCTTTACCCCTCGTTCTTATAGAAACACTCCATCTGTTATTTGTTTTTTTCTTTGGTATCTCCCCTTTTTCCCTTTCCCTATCTTTTAAGCCCTTTTTCCCTTTTTTTGTTTTTTCCTCTTTTTCGGATTCTTTATTTTCAAACACCCCCCCCATTTTTTTTTTTTCTTATAAATTTTCCGATGGCGCTAGCTTTTTCTTCCTTTCCTTAGTCCCTTTTTTTTCTATTCGCCTAGAAGGACAATTAGTTAAGCCTCCCCTTCGCGCCCCTCGGCGGGATTTTTTAGTCCAAGATCTCCTATTTTGACTATGTGCCCGTGCCACCACATATTTCACTCCCGAAGTTCCTCCCCGTTTTCGCCCATCCCAAGCTGTTGGACTCTCCCATCCTTCCCTAAATGACTTTCATGCCTCTTTCTGTTGTTTCAGATGGTTGGGCGTTTTTTCGTCCAAAAAGGGTCATGGTATTGCCATTGTTACCATTTGCTGAAACCACCCCTTTTCTTTGCTTTTCGCCTTTTTTAACTCTTGTCTCTTTGCTCCAGGTATGCCCTGTTGTATACCCCCCCGCCTCCTTGATTGAAGGATCCTTGTGCCTCATTTTTTTGACCCCTCCCTCCCCCCTCCCTTGGTCCCTTTTTTTACATAATTTTTACCCTGTTTTCACTTGTTGTTTCTGATTATTCGGTTTTTTCCTTTTTTTTTTTCTTTTATTTCCTTTTTTTTTTTCTTTTCTTTCCCGTTTTTTTATTTTTTTGCCCCCCCCTTTTCGCTTTACTCCACTTTTTATGTTTGTTTCCTACTGTTCACATCGACCGCAATTTTTCTTCCTCCTTCTCTTTTATTTTTTCTTTTTTTTTTTTTTTTTCCCCCTTTTCTTTTTCTCCCACCCTTGCTGCTTTCCCCCCTCTGAGTATTTTTTCTCCCCCCCATACTTTTTTTTTTATCATGGTATGGGCCCTTTATTACTTGTTCTTGCCCATTTTGTTTATACACCCCTTTTTCATTCCTCCATTGAATTTACTCCCTTTGACTCCAGTTTAGACCCCGATTGTTTTAGGGTTCCCCTTTTTTCTTGATGTTTTTCCGTTTGTTTCAGTCTTTTATTTTTTTGCTTTTCTTTCTTGTTTCTTTTCCTCCCACTATTTAATTCTTTATTGCACCTTTGCTTCCGTTGCATTCGTCCATCATGCTCCATGGGTTCTTGCTATCATCTCTCTTTTTTTTTTCCCCCCCTGCATAATTCCCCCTTTTGCCTTTAATGAGCGAAATATCACTTTGATTTTCCGTACGTCCTTTTTTTTCTGGTCTTACCCCAATCTTTCGACTTACTCGTTTTCTCGTCCTTTTGGCCATTATGGTAACAATTTCCCGGTTGTTTTCAAACAATCCTTTCTTTATAGTTGGTTTTTTTTCTTCTCCTTTTTTGCCCCTTTATTATTTTACTTTTTAACGTTCTTTTTTTTTCCCTTTTTCCTTTTATTCCAGACACATAAGCTACGGGTTTGACCCACTTTTTTTTTGTTTTTTTTGTTATCATGGCTTTTTTTTTTCTCTCGCCCCTTTGTTGTTTAATCAAAACGTCCTTCCTCCAGAACCTTATTTTCTTTGTTTTTGTTATTCATACCGTCTTATTTTTTTTTGCATTTTGCTCCATCAATTTGGTTTTTGTTTTTTTCCCCCTTCAGTCTTTTTTTTTCATTAAAGATCTATTATGTATAGTTTGTTTTTTTGCCCCCTGCCTTAAACGTGGCCCCTTATTGAGTAGAAGACCTATGCTCGTTGACCTTCTCCTCTTTTCTTTTTTTTTCTTTTTTTTTGATTTTTTAGTGTGTACCTTGTCGTTGGCCCATCCCCTGCGAGTTTTTTTCTTGTCTTTTCTGCTCAAATTTTATTATTTTTCCTTTGAGTGAAGCCCTTTTTTTCTTTTTCTACATGAGCCGACCCTTTACCTTGCCGTTTAGTTTTTTCATAAGCAAATAATCCCTTCATTGCTTCCTTTTTGCGATGGAATTCTTCTCCTTCCCCTATTATAGGCCCCACACCGTGTGTTATAATCCTGTAGTCCCCGATCCCCAAATTTACAATGAACCTTTCCCCCCCGTCATTTTCACCTCCATTTTTAAACAATTTTCCCCATTTTTTACCCTCCCCTTTTATGACTGTCCCACAACCCCAGTATTTTTTGTGCCTCAGATTAAGCTATCTTTCTAATAGTCTCAGAAGTTTTTGTTCCATTCTTTTTTAGGACACATGTTTTAATTTGGAGATTTCTTTATGACCTCCTTCCTTTTTTTTTTTTTTTTAATGTCATTAGTTTTCGATATATTTCGTTAAACCTCTCCTACGGTGCCCTGCCCCCCGATCTTTTGGAGCCCACCACCGGTTTTTTTGTTTGGGTCTATTTCCCACTTTCATCGCTCTGTTCAAATCCCATTGCCCGCATTGGTTGACTTCCACCTTAGAGAAACCCCTCACATTTTTTTTTCTCTCACCCCCATTGCCCTTTTTAGCTTTTCTTTTTTTCTTTTCCCACCGAGTCCGGAGGATGCCCCATAATTTTCCACCCTTGTCTGAGAGTCCTGTGTGTTTATGGTTTACCCCTAGCTTTCAGTCCTTGTTTCTATTTCCCAGATGCCCTCCATTCTGTTTAATTTTTTTTTTTTTTTTTTCTAGTTTTATGTATCCCTTGGATTTTTCTATATTCACACTTCACTTTTCTTTCTCTTCAGGCCCTTATATTCTCCTAATTGCTTGCTTTCTTCATCCCTCCTTTTTCACTCTTCCCTTTCTGTTGTTTTTCTTTTCCTTTTTTCTTGGGCCTCTCCCGCATTCTGGTATTTCCATTTTCTTCCCCTTCCGTAAACCCCCCCCCCCAATTTTTTTTCTTGAGATAATTCCCGTACCTCTATCTCATATTAACGTTGTTTTCTTTATTTTTTTTTTTTTTTTTCTTCAAATTCCATCTTCCAAGCTTAACTTGATACCCCTCCACCACTCCCTGCATTTTTCCCTGATTAGTTAGTCTCCCTTTGTGATTTTCCGGTGCTCCCCCCCTTTTATATGTTCCTGTTTTTATTTGTTTTTTTTTCTCCCTCTTTTTTTCTATGTTTTTGTCACACTGCCAATCTGTCAGGCTTTTTGTTTGACGGAATGTTCTTTAGGCCCCTCCATTATGCCCACTGTTCCCCGGGGCTCCACGCATATGGGACTTTGACTTTCTATGCTTGTTGACTTCTTGGTTAGTTTGTTCATTTTCTTCACCCTCTTCCATTGGGGTGGTACAGGTGTGCTATTTCTTCAGTCCCTCTGCAAAGGGATTCCGTACTGGGAGGGACTTTTCATATTTCCCCTTGAGGCTTTTTTTTTCTTTTTGTGTTTTTCTTTTTGTTAGCTATTTATTATTTGAATTTGTATTTTTAGCCAATTTTTTTTAATTTGATTACCTTGTTGCTTTTCTTTTTGTCTCCCCTTCTGTTTATAGTTATTTGTTTTCTCCCATGGTGTCCCCTATTTTTCGCCTTTGTTTCAATTTTACGATTCTTTACCCCCCCGATTTGTTTGGTATCGTTTCTCCCGTCTTTCCCCCTTTTTTTCTTTATGTGTTTGGTCCTTGATGATTATCCGGAGAACACAAAGTGTGTTAGCTCTTCTCTATTTTTCATATGTCCCGTCTACCTCTTCATCACAGCATCGCCATTCTACTTTTCCCATGTAGGTGTTCTTTTTTTTTCTTTTTCCATTTCTGGCGAGTACGAGGTTTTCAGTTTCTTTTCCCAAACTCCTTTTTTCCCTTCTTTTTTTTTTGTCTTTTTCTTGCGCAATTTATTTCCCCTGGTTTTTTTTCTAGCTTTTCTCCCCCCATGTTGTTTTTCCTTTATATTCTTATTTATCAACCCCTCGCCATGGTAGTGCACACCCCCCCATCCTTCTTCTTGTTTTGTTTTATGCCCAGGCACATTCTGTCTTTATTTATGATTTTTATCTGTTCCGGTTTCTCTTGGTTTCTCACCCGCACATTTACAACTTTTTCCATCATATAGCCCTACTTTACTTCTTCGCCTCATCCTGATTTTTTTTTTTGTTTAGCCGATTTCCCCCAACCTCCCCAATTTTAGTCCCTTCGGTTGGGTACTCCACCTCCTCCCCTTACCATGCTTGCCCATGACCAGCTTCAACTCATTTTCTTATTTTGTTTTTTTTTTGTTGACTTTATTTATAGGCTTATTTTTGTCCTTTTCCTGCCCCCCCTTCTATTGATTGCTCTTTTTTTTGTTTTTGTGTACCCCTGTTTTTTTTTTTTTTTGCCCTTTTTCCTTGTGACTGGTGTTGTTTGTGTTGGTTGGGTGTGTCTTGTATTTCTTCGTCGTTTTTGTGTCTGGTTGTGTGGCTTGTTGCTTCCTTTTGCTTTTTTTTCTTTTTTTTTTTTTTTTATTTCTTATAAGATTTCCCTTCTCCCCCAGGTGTTTCCCTTGTGCTTGAGTATCTTGGGTACGCTTTTCACTTGGTGTTTTTTTTTCCAGTTTGTCTATCCATTTTTTTTTTCCTTTTTACAAGGGAGCCCTTTCCGCTTTTTTTTTGTTCGAACCCCCGTTTGCGCTTTATAGGGGGAATTTCTTTTTTCGCCTGCCAGCTCTTTGCACTCACTACTATTTTTTTACCTAGAAATGCCATTGATTTACATGTGTGTTTTCCCCAGTTTTTTCCACCCGTTCCCAATTTTCTTATTTTCTGGTCTTAGCATGTTTTCTATTTTTTTTTTGTTCTTTCCCTAGCGTCTCGGTAGATTGGACCATCTAACCTTTGGAAGCACAACATCCGCCGAACGTTTGACCTTTTTTGTCTTATCCCCCCCTCATGTTTTCATCCTTTTCCTTTTTTTTTTCTTCTTCTAGTGTATCACCTTTAACTTACCCCTTCATCTTCCTTCCTTTTTTCCTTTCTCCTTTCCCCTTCTTATTGTAACTTACTTAATTTCCGGGATACCTTTATCGATTTTTTGCATGGCACTCCCTAAACTACAATTTTCCTTTTTTTCCCCCGATTTCTCCCGTCTTGTTTTGCCAAAAGGCATCTTTGTTTTTACTTGTGTATTCCTTTATTTAACCAATACTGTTTTCCCCCCTCTTTTTTTTTGAATTGGATCTTTTTTTTTTCTTTTCCTTCTGCCTCCCTTTCTGTTCTTTTTACCTTCATAAGTTAGGTCCCTTCTTTCTTCCCCCCCTACTCTTTTCTTGACCCCTTTTTTTTTTTTTTTTTTTTTTTTTCCCTTTTTTTTTTTATGTTATTTGCCAGAAATTTGATCTGCTTTTTTGCTTTTTTAACCCTTTCCGGCCGCCTTTACCCTTTTTGATTCTTTCCCGTCTTTTTTTTGGTTTTGCTTTCTCCCCTCCTATTGAGACCTTCTTCCCCACCCCTTTTTTTTTTTTTTTGTTTTTCTTTATCTGTGTTACTTTTTTTTTCATCGGTTTTCAATTTTTTCGGTCTTTCAATTTGCCCCGACACATTTAATTTTGCTTTTTTTTTTTCTTTTTTTTTTTTTTGTCCCACTCCCCCGCCTCTTTGGGTTTATGGTTTCCTGAATTGCTTCATACCTTTTGTTCTTTTTCCTTTTACTCCTCTTCTACTCCTTTTTACTGCTCCGGTTCCTTTTTCCAGTGTTTCCCCCAATTTCTACCCGTTTTCCTGTGACAATACCATTTTAGCCATTTTGTGTTTGTTTTCTTTTTTTTCATGTTCCCTTCTTTTTTTTTTTGTCCCGCTATTTCTCCTTTTTGTTATTTTTTTTGATTTCAGTCATTTTTACTATTCCACACTTATGATTAACTTTGGTTGGCTATTTTACATTGCCTGTCCCCCCACTCTAATTTTTCAATTTCCTACCCATTCCCTTTTCCTTTTCCTAACTCTTTCTATCTTTGATGGACCTTTACTGTGATGTTATCTTTATTCCTTTTCTTGCTTGTTTTTCATGACATTTCCCCACCCTCTTTCCCCCTTTTCTTTGTTTTCTTTAAATATTGTTGTCTTTTTTTTTTTTTTTCTTCATGTGTTTCCCTAACCTTATTTCTTCTTCCCCGATTCCCCTCCTCACACCTGTTGTTGGACTTCCCGGATTTTTTTTCCGTAGTTCATTTTCCGCTCATGCCTTCTTTAACCCCCTGACTTTTTTGTTTCCCTTTTTTTTCTGTTGCCTTTTTATCTTTTTTACCTCATTGTTGCTTTCTGACTTAATACTGTTTAGCGCCAGCTTTATCACCTTTTTATTACACACACCGCTTTCTTCTGGTTTTTTTTGTTGATTTCCCAGTGCATATATCATCCCCAACCTGTCTTTATGTCTTTTCTATTATGTTTCTTTTTGAACTCATCCCATTCTTTTCCACGCTTGGTTTTTTTGGATTCCGTTGTAGTCCACCTGGCCCAGTCTTCGACATTTTAGTCTTTCCCCCACCCCCCCCTTTTTGTTCTTAGTTTTACATTCCCTATTTCCCCCAATTTTTTTCCCCTTTCCCCCGTGTACCCATATTATGCTTACCTTTTTAAATCATAAGGACCCAGCGTTCACATTTATTTTTGCTCTATTCTTTTACCCTTTGTCCCTTTTATTTCTCTCCGGTACACTGTAGCATTTTTCTTTGACATCTTTCTTTTTTAGTCCTTGTTTGCCTCCTTTTTTTTTTTCCCCCCTCCTTCCCTCTCACCTTTGCCATCCTTATACTTTCTCTCATAGGTGGTATCCCTCGGGGTCCCCCCCCCTCAGTGCGCTTTTCTACTTTTACAATTGTTTTGCCACTATTACTTTTTTCCTTTTTTCCTATATTTTGCCTTTGATCGGGCGTTGCCGGATGAAGGTTCTGCGAATGTTTCACCCCCTCACTTGTGCCACCCCCCCACTTTTATTTTCGAATTCCTCCATTCGGTTTCGGGTTGATTTTATCTACAATTTTATTAGTTTTCGTCCCGGTATATCACTCTTTCATCCCCCCTTCCTTTTTTTCCTTTCTCCCCCTTGTCGTAATTGCATTGTCTGTGTTGTCCCTGGTTTCCCTGTTTATTCTTTTTTATGTCGTTTGATCTGCGAGTAGGTACAATTGCCCCCCTCCGTCTCCCTTTTGTTTGTGTTGATCTCTCCTTTTTCTCAGACTTTTTTTTTTCCGATTATTCATCCCCCCACCCCCTTCTCTTTTAGGGAGAAACCCATTTCCTGGATTTCTTTCCGCGTTTTCTTCCCCTTTCACGGCCCACTTTTTTTTTTTTCCCCCATTCCCCCTCCTGTTTCTCTTTTAATCTTTACCACATCAATTCTTTGTTGTAAGTTTTTTTGCACGGGTCTTGTTCCCTTTCTGTTCACTTATGTGTATCTGTCCTCATTCCCTTCTTTTGACTTTCTTTTTTCCTCTGTCAACATTTCTTCCCGCCCTTTGTTTTCCCTACCATCCGCTTAAAACCTTCTCCTTTTTCTTTTTTTCTTTTTTGTCATCTTGTTTCCTTAACAGGCCCGCAAGTCATCTTCTTCACGGCTTCCAACCCCATTTTTTTTTTGAATTCTTGTTCCTTATTCGCTTGTTTCATTTGCTCCCCACTTCCTTGGGTAATACTAGCTTTTTTGATTGCCCTGCCGTTTACATAAATCGTTTGCCTGGCCCAATGCTGGCTTGTCCAACCCCTGTCCCCTTTGGTACATGTGTGTCGATTTTCTTCAAAATACTTTAATTTTTCCCTTGACACTTCCTTTCGTTATGTGTTGGTTGTTTCTTCACACCCCTTTTCTTCCCGGTTTTCCCCCCCACTCCCGTCTGGCCCCTTACTTTGATCCCTTGTTTCCCCGTATTTCGAGCCCCCCTTACCCGATTTCCGCCGTCTCTTTATTGACTCACCTTTTTGACCTAGATTATCCATTCACTGGTCGTCCTCCCTCCTCCATTGTGTCTTTCTTCTTACCTATTTTTTGACTGCTGTTTTTTTTTGTTTTTGTCTCGTATCTGCTTGGCTCCATCTTATCCCCTTGTGTAATATGCCCCCCCACCACCTCCCTATCGGTTATATCTACCTCTTTGACGGGGACGCTCCCCCCTTTCCCTTTGAGATCCTTCCCTTTTTTCAATATTTAATATTATGCAATACTTCCCTTTTTTTATACCTACTTTTCGCAGCGTGGATAATTCTTTTCGGTTTTTTCTTTGCCTTTTTTTTTTTTCTTTTATTCCCAGATCGCCCTCTTCCATTTTTTTTTGCTGGTGTCGATGTTATTCTATCTTTCTGATTTGTCTTCCTCCCCCCCCATCTTTTTTCATTTAAGTCTCTTTCCTTTTGTCTCTGTCCTCTTTTTCCCTTTAAGCTCTTTTGTTTGTGATCTAGTCATCATTTTACCTGTGTACTTTTTTGCGATCTCCCCTATTCCATTATTTTATTATTGCTTTTGTTTTATTTCACCTTCTCCTTTTCCTCCTATCTCTGTTATTCCAAAATTTTATGGGTCTTCTTTTCAGTATTTTTGCTTTCTTATCGTATTCTTCTTCCACACATTCCATGGATCTTTGGCCCCTTCCGTTTTTCTTCTTTTCTGTCTCCACAGGTTCACCATTTTTTCTTTTTTTTTTTCATCTTATTATATTTCTGTCCGTCCACTGTTGCGACGGTATAGCGTTTACATCTTCTCTCGTTGACCTATTCCTATCCGTCTGCCCCAGCTAACCTTCACCCCCTTTCCGCGCCCTTCCCCAGCCTCTTTTTTTCGTTTTGTACACGTACTAAATTTTTTTACCTCCCTTCCCCCCCCCTTTTTTTCTTTTTTCCTCTTTTCCGATTTGTTCCTTGATCCTCGGTTTGGTTTTTTGTGTAAGCCCTTATTTTTTGGTTGTTCCCCTTTTTTCCTGTTCCAACACACGATTATCTCCCATTGACATTTTGTTCTGTGTGTACACCCGTCCTCCTTCTTTACTTTATCTTTTTTTCTTTCTTTCCCCTGTTCAAGACTCCTGCCTTATCTTTCTTCCTCCCCGTTCTGATCACACCTTCACTTTACTTCGCTCGTTCTCCTTATTTTTTTTTACTGAGTCTCGCACAAATTTCTGTATTGACGCTTATCCTGTCTATTTTCTCTCTTGCCATATGTTTTTTTTCTACTCTCTTCTGGTATTCGTCCTTCCCGGAACCCTTCCTTTATATATTGCGATTTTCTGTATAGTTATGTTTTTACTCTCAGACCCAGAGTCCTGTTTTTCACCATTTTTTTGTCGGTTTTGTTTTTCCGGCATTCCGTATCATGTTTTTTCTCTGTTGTCATCCCCCCCATTTTTCGTCTGTTTATACCTTTGTCTTCGTGCCCTTGATTTCCTGAGCGTTATGTGGTTTTTTCTTATTAGGCGTCCTTACATTTTTTCGAACATCCTTTTCTCTTCCCGTTTTGCTCCCTTGTGTAAGATTTTGAATCCCTGTCCCACTGACTCCCTTTTGCACTTTTAGTGTCCCGTGTGCCTTGTTTACTCCTTTTCTTGCTGTTATCCCCTTTTTTTCTTCGTGCCCCCCCGTCGTGTTTGTCTCGATATAAACATATTTCTTATTACCTATTTTGCTGTCCCTGTACTTTTTTTCTAGCACCGAGTTTTTTTCACATAGTCTATGAGTGCCCGTGTTTCACATAGGCCTTTCCACTTTTTTTTATTTCACCCACCCAGGTAATTTACCCCTGTCTTCCCTCCTTTTCTTTTTTTACTTTCGTCTACCTATAATAGACAAACTTAACGGGGAGCGGAAATTAGGACCTTTTTTTGGTATTTGTGTCCCCTTTGCTCCCCCCCCTTTTCTTATTGGTCCCTTTATTTCACCCAGTGAGCCTTTTTCCTCCCTGCATTTTTATTATTATTATTGTTCGTTACCTATCCTTCCTTTGTTATTTTGCTATATTTTGCCACCCCCCACACATTTGCGCTTTGTTTTGTTTCATCCGCCCCCCCTCCCCCATGCTATTCACTAATACCTTGTAGAGTTTCTGTTGTTTTTTTTCCCCTACCCCTTGCCATTCGTATTTTATGTTCCCCCATCTCAGCATTGTGTCCCCCCTGCGCGCCCCCCTCCCCCTTGTCCTTGGTAATCCAGCTTATTTTCTGTTCGAATTCTGTCTTTTTTTGTTTTTATTCCTACTTTTACGAGGCCACCAACGGTTAGATTATCATTCGGCCGCCCTTGTCCCGAGCGTTAACCTCTTCTTTCTCGTTCTTATCCAAAGCCCTACTTTACTTCTTGAGCATTTGTTTCCCGTTGATTTGTTTTCATCAATTAGTCTCCATTTTATTATTTCACATCCTTTTATGGAGGTTTTGCTCACAACATACCTTTATCCGGTGCTTCGCACTTATCTTACGTTTGTACCCCTTCTCCCCTTCTCCTGAAATTTCTTCTTTTTAACCCCTTGTGAATTTAAAAACCTGACACCTTCTCTCTTCTTTTTTCCTCTATGACGTGTATAGATACAAAACTTCTGTCCTTTCCCTTGGCTTGTTTTCTCCCTATTTCAGTCTTTTTTATTAATATGTATGATTCAGCCTATCTTCCCCAATTTTTTTTCGGTGTGTGGTTTTCTTTTTACCCTATCATGTCCCTTCAAATTTGTTATTTTTGATTATCCCTTTAATCTGATCTCGTTACTCCTTTTCTCTTTTCCAAATGTTCAACTTTTTTTATTTTGCCCTCCGTCCTAGTAATAGTCGATAATACTTTTCAGTGACTTTCCCTTTCTTCTGTCCATTTGTTTTAGTCCCCCCCCTCTGTTTGGTCCTCTCTCCACAACTATTTGATGTACCTCCCTTAAATTATATTTTGGAAATGTATGTTCGTCCCCCCTAAATTCCCCCCTCCCCCCCCCCCTTTTTCTTCGTCCCCTGTTAGATATTACCTACTTATCCTTACCCTTTTCTGCTCCCATTCCCCCCGACGACCGTGTTTGCAGTTCTTTGTTCCCCTTCCGACAGCAACTTCATGTCGCATTTCTTCATCACCTATGTCGACTTCACCACACGTAAAGTGTGTGTGTGTCCTAGGATTGTCCAACCATGTGTATACTTGTGGTCCTTTTTTTTATGTACATTACTTATTTCACCCCCCTGCATGTGTACTGTCTGTCTGTCCCCAATCGCTCTTTCCTCTCCTCCTCCCGTTTCTGGTTATTTTTTTTTTTTTTTTTTGGTCTATGTCGCTGTGTCCAGTCCTCACGTACCCATATGTGTGAAATTTGTATCGTCCTGGCCTTTCAACTCTCAACTCCCTATTTTTCGCGCTTCGGTTAGTCTTCAGTAAAAATAAGCCCCTACCCAGTTTTGTACACGATGGTGTTTTTTTGTTTTCTGTCTATTGTGTATGAGACAATTTTCCTGAATCTTGTCCCGACTTATTCTTTCCCTATTGACCTCGTCTCCTTCATGTGTCTGTGGGTTTATTTTCATTGTATTGAAAGGAGAGGGTTTGTGTTCCTTCGATTCTGACTCGGCCATTGTGTTGAGTGGGCTTGGTTCCTTTTTTGTTCTATCCCATGCTTATTCACTGTTACTGGGTCGATCTTGTAACACTTTCGGGGCCGTCTATTTTGATTCTTTCTTTCTCCATTTCCTTTCCCTTTTTTTTTTCTTACTTTTTTTCTTCTCTTTGTTTTCCCCCCTCTTTCCTCCCCTCTCTTTTTTTCTTTCCTATCTTTGGTAGCCCTTTCACCACCCTACCCCATTATTAACTTTGTGTGGTCAAGCTTAGTTTACATATTTATTTTC
>Ga0179593_1731074_pt1 | contig 17425 bp, 21 predicted proteins | sample CZODoug2_1_08_16_FD_185931 | JGI IMG/M metagenome (GOLD analysis project Ga0179593, IMG submission 185931) | Vadose zone soil fungal communities from Angelo Coast Range Reserve, California, USA - CZODoug2_1_08_16fungal (PacBio error correction) | ecosystem: Environmental > Terrestrial > Soil >... | reverse complement strand
ACGTACGCTTCGGTCGGTCCTCTTCCACATTTCTCTGTCCCTCCTCCTCCTTTGTTTTTTTAGTCTTTCTTTTTCCTCCTTAATTAATGTAAGATTCCCCTTTACCTTACCGATTTTTCTGTAGCGCTCCCCGAGCGAATGATTCCCCTTTAGGTTCTATTCTACGTGTGGACCTTTCCCTAATTGCCCCCACGAAGGAGCATACTGCTTTTCATGAACGGTTTTTGTTGACTTTTTTTTCGTCCCCTTAGACAGCCGGAAATTACAGAATACGTTCAAGTCGTCCTGATCGAAGACTGGGTCTGACCGTTTCTTTCGCCCAAAATGGGTGCCGCCCCTTTTTTCCAGTCTCTCCGCTGTTCAAGCATCAGTTCTTACTTCGTCCAAGCGATTGGCTTTGCTTGAGTCCAACGATTTAAAGACAGACTTTCCTGTGCCCCGAGTTTTCGGGCGTTTTCCCCGAATGCCGATGGCCTACTTTTTTAGCTCCAATTCGCTGCCCCCCGCCGCGCTGGCGCTTTATTCCTGCAGCCTCCCGCCAACCTCTTCGAAAAGGTCGAGGTCCTCCCCTTCCACATGCTGCGTTTTCGTAACTCACGCCCGCAATGTTGCCTTCTTCTCCTGAGCAACTTACGGCACATACGGATTAGAGTTCCACCCTTTCCCGGAAAGTGAGAGTACACGCTTCACCCCCCCCCCCAAGGCACCCCCCCCCCACCCCCCCCCCCCCGTCCCCCCCCACTTCCCCCCTGAGCCCGCTGAGCTGAAGCCCCGTCTCTGCGAACCCCTCCATCCCTGCCAAGGATCCTTGACCCACCCCCCTGTGCTCCCAAAACTGCCAACTTAAGCGCACCTCAGCGAAACCCGACATCCCCCCCTCACTTGCGTTTTCCTTTTTTGACCCAGTCCACAAAAGCCTTTTTCTTATGGTGACTTTTTGATTGTTCCGATACGTTATACTTCTAGGCCCCGCAGATCATTCCGAATCGGTTAGTTGTACGCAAAGTGGGATGCGATTGCTGGCGAACGTTTTTTTGTCGTTTTTCGCCCTCGTACGCTTTCCACCCTTGATAGGTAGGCGAGCCCTGGAATTTTCCCTGACCAAGGTGAGTCTTGCCTGTGACTTCCCGAGAAGGCGACAAAATCCCCCTCTTCACTGCATTGGAGTGGTGACATTTTAGCCCCGGTGCAGCGAAGTAGCTCCCGCTTTCAGCAGTTATTCTTCAACCAAGTTAAAGCCCTCCCCCCCCCCATTTTTTCCTGCACTTGTTTGCCGAATGTGGCGTCATGCTTTTTCGACGCCGCTTTCCTCCGCGATTCGGGTCTCCGACCACGTTTTCCCTGATTCTTCGCCTCAGAGCTTGGACTTCCGCACCGCATCTTTTCCCCTTTTGTTTCTCGCTGCAGGAATGTCTTCCCGCAACCTTAGCATGGCGCCTGCTCTGCTTCATCTACTCCCCAGTCCCTTCTGCCTTGTTGCAGTCCCGGTATTCCAAAAGTTCCCCTGTGCGAGCAGTCGGCCTCGTCTTTAGTTGACTGTTCCGTAGGTAGAAGAAGTTTTGGTTTTCGGTCGCGAAAATCATACTGCCAATTTTCCCCTGCGCCGGAAGAAGCGAACTCCGACCCTCTGGCCCGTTTATTAAGTTCAATGCACGAACGACGCTAATCAGTCCTTCCTTCCCGTCTTTTTGACATGGTGGAAGAGAATAGAGTCCACTGCCCCTCTTTCCATCCATCAAGAGTAGTCTACTTTCTATCCTTCCTCTCTTTCGCACTGGAGTTCTCTTGAGACACCCATTGATTTTCTGCAGGTTTTTTCGTAGCTTTTTTTGCCTTTGCGGCTACTGACCGACTTGATTCCTTCCTTCCAGGTTTCTTTGGCTTCCAACCCCGATCGAACGTGTCTTGCGTGTGACCCCCTGCCTCCTAGTGTCCTGCCTCCTATCCTCTTATTTTCTTCTTTTGGTGAGTGACGATTCGCCGCTTGCCCCCTTCTGCAGTCTTTCTTCTTCTTTTTTCCCCTTCGGAACTTCTCTCCGTGTTCCTTGCCATCCCCACTGCTGGACTCCGGGGTTCCCTGATCAAGTATGTTCTCCTCTCTCTCGCCAGAGCGACTGTTTCCTTTTGTCGAAAGATCAAGGTGATCCCTCTGACCTGTTGCTGTCGTCTCGCTCAGTCTCCTTGCCTCCCTCTCTTTTTTCAGTCTTGATAAGGTGAGCTGAGAGTGCCTGCTGGTTCGACAACTTTATTTTTTTACAGGTCTAACAGGCTCGGTCGTGGTGCTCACTTTGCCTGGTTTTCCTTGCTTTGCATTGCGTTTTCCTTTGCCTCGAATTTCCCTTCTGCTTCTTTGAAACTTTGCAGAGCAGCAGATGCGTTGCGTTGCTCCCCTCCCCCCCCCCCCCAGCTAGTTCTTTTCGACCTTAACCGTCCCGGCCCCACCGTCAAAGGCAGAAGGAGACCTAACCCCAGTTCGCATCCTGACAATCCTTCATATTTCACCCGGTGTCGATCTATCTACGTCTGTGTGGCCTCGCGAGGTCCCCATGCTCCTTTGCGTCGCCAGTCCCCCTTTTTTATCGCGCGTGGGCCTCTGCGTTTTTCTTCCCTCCTCTTTAGATATCCCCCTTTTTTTGAGATTCCAGTGACCCGACGTCTCCGCCCTTTCGAGGCGGCGACTTTTTTTTAATTCTTGAAGCTTGCGAAGTCCGTGTCCAGGTGCTGCCATGTTTGTTCTCCCCTGACGTTGTTGAGTTGTTCCGCTGTCTCCACCGTCGCGCAAGGCTCCCTTACTTAAAGAGGTTTACACCCCCTCCCACAAAGGTTATTAACGTGGAGCCGATCCAGCTTGCCCCGCAGGATTCTCGTCCAAAGTGAAGCCCGTCGTACAAGTTTTCTCTCTTTTTCATTTACTTAGTTGCCTTCTCGTGAGACAACCGTGCCCAGTATCCCTCTTTTGTCCCGCTAACCGGATGTCTTCCCTGATGCTCAAGTATAGGTGAGGTACTGAATCCCCCCTCCCCAAGAATAATTTGACTTGCTTTCCCCAACATTTTTAGCTGGTTTCAACGCCGGTTTCCTTATTTGTTCTTGTCTTTGTTCCCCCGCTGAGTTTTGTTCTTTTTTTTCGGCAAGTTTGCGCCCTCCCCTTCCTAACCTTGTTGGGGGTTTTTACTTGGGCCCGTGGTTGCTGGTGGTACGCTTCATTCGGGTCTGTCTTACGATTTCCCCTCTGCCTTTTCCGCCGGGTTCCGAATTTTCCCGCACTGTGGAGTTTGCTTTTTCCTCCCCCCCCTAATCTTTTTTTGGTACGTTTTTTCCCTCCCCCAGGGCGCGAACTAAGCTGCTGCGTTTTCTCAACGAAGTCTTTCGGCTCGACCCTTTAAAGGCAGTCGCATTTCCCTTGGCCCCGTCTGCAGATCCCGCGGCCCCCCCCACAACTCTCCGCATCCTTTTGCTTCCACATCTTTTTCAGCACATTTACTCATCTGCATCGAAATCCGCCCCGTTTTCCTGGTGTCTGGTTCTCGAAAATCGGGCGCTCGGATTTTTAGCCGAGCCATCGTTGCCCTTACCCCCTCTCGAACCTATTTGACTCTTCTACCGCAGCTCCAGCAAAGGCTTCCCTTTTGCTCGGAAACCGGTCTCCCCCTTCTCATCTTCCGTCACTTAGTTCCAGCCGCTTTTTTGCCTCCTCTTCTTTCGAAGTCACTTTCTTCGTTTTCAATCGCCCCGTTTGAAGAGACTTTCTTCCTGGAAAGTTTTCCACGGCCTCCGGCACGGGGTCTTCCTCTTCAATCTTTTGACGTTAGTCCTTTTCTTAGTCCTTGCCCCGTCTCGCCCTTATCCCTGGGAGACTGTTCCCTGGTACGTTGACTTCAACATCTCTCCTTCATTCTGTTTGAGAGATGTTTGACAGACTTCCTTCTCTAATAGTCATTCCTCGCCTCTTTCAGCCCAGAGATAATTCCGGTGCTTTTTTGTTCTGCGCCCGTGTGCAAGCCCAGTGCCCGAAGTGCGGTCTCAGGAGAAACTTCCAGGAGACTTCCGCTCCCCTTTCTATTTTTTAGCTGCCCCCCAGCCCTTCCTCATAAGATAAGCAGGTTTTTCCTTCCTAGCTTTAAGACCTTTTCTCGACCGGGTTCTGCAGCCCCCATGTTGACGCCCCTTTTTTGCGCTCTGCAGCTTTCCTCCCCTGCTCTCCCTCAGTCGCAACTCCTCTTTTATCTAGTGAAAGATTTAAGAGAACCGTCTGGCCTAAGTGTGTTTTTGGTTGTTCATCGATGGGCTTTTGTTTCCCCCCTTTTGGGTAATCCCCCCCCTTGCTTGCTATTAGATTTGGCGCTTATATTCATTTTTCCCCCGAAAGATGAGAAAAAAGGATTTCGTTTTCGCCAACTGCGAGATCGTTTCAGAACCGCGCCGGCGTTTTTGCTGCGCGCCTGCGTTCGCAACCCTGTCCTGCACTCTCTGAACCCGATTCCCTCCTCGTCACAGTAGAAGCCTCTGAATGACGCACAAGAACCTTTCCCCCGTCTTTCCCCGCCCCTTTCCAGTCGCAGACCCCAACACGTTCGACTTTCCGAGTTTTTCAAACTGTCCTGCCACCCACTTTAAGACGCACAACATCCTCTCATTACCCTCTGCACAGGAGTGAATGAACGACCAAAGGGGGTACCCCCCCCTCCCATTTCTTAATTTTGAAGGCTTTTTGAGACCCGTTTACCCCGATACGTGATACGTGACTCCTATCCTCCAGCCGACGGTTAGATCGTACTCAAAGAGGGATTGCGATTGAAGGTTGTCCGCTTCCGAGGAAAAGCGGTCTCCTTCTGAATGCGATTCAACCTCTTCGTCCTGATACTTCAGTCTTTTGCAGGCGCGAAGGAGGAGTTTTGCAAACCGTAATTCTTTTTTCTCGGCTACGTGCCCCTTTTATTTCCCTGCCTCCCTTATTGATCTTCTTTTTCACCTGCGGCGGTCTTGACCTCGTTCATACCCCGTCCAAGATGCTTTAGCCAACCTTGACGTCTTTCCTGTAGCTCGCTCCGAAGTCTTTTTCAATTCCTTCCGCCGGAAGCGAAGTTGATCGGGTCCGACCCATCGTTCTCGAGCTTTGATTCTCCGTTCCGAACGCAAGATGGAACATGCTTTTCGCTTTCTTCCGGCGAGTCTCCCCCTTAGACTGCCGCTAATCAAAACCAGATCGGCGTCTCCCTTAACTTTTCGAACGTTGCCTCCTTTTCTTTGTCCTCCTCTTTCTGCAGTTTTTCGGCTCGCATTCAGGGAAGTTTCCTCAGAACTCTTTTTTTTTGTCGGCTCACGCCGAATCCCGATTTTATTGACGCCGGCCCTCCTCCCCTTTCCCACCTTTCGTCGGCGGCAACGCCGATTCTCTAGTTGTCAAGTTTTCCCGAACTTTTGAATCTTTTTTCCTTTGTTACGACAACTCTGTCTTTGTGCCGCTCCTCGACTCCACTGCATCCTCGCTGCATCCCATCATTTACGCATCCTGCGCGTCTGGCGCAGTCTCTTTCGTTGAGCTTTCTGACGCCGACAAACTTCGCTCCTGAGGGCGCTCGTTCCCTTCAAGAATTTGTTTTCACGTTTTCGCAGTTATTTTTTTTCTCTTCCACCCCGAGCGAAGTGACGGCTCGGCCGGTCCAATCATCTGAGATGCAACTCCCTTTTGCCAGCGCTCATCTCTCTTTTTTCCTTGTTCTCAGAGATCGCGCTCGCAACCCGATTCTTTCCATCGTGCCTTCCCTTGGCTGTTAGCGACACCTTCGCTCTTTATTGGCACTTCCCTTCCCCTCTCCATTTTAGCCCGACTCATGTTTTCGGTCAACGAGCAGCTTTGTTTCTCACGGTGTCTTTTTTACTTACTCTAAAAGATCAAGGTGTTATACAGGGAGGTTTTTGCAAGTCTCTAGCAGTCTTCTTCCGAACTTTTTTGATGATGGGATTCAGCTGAGGTTTTTCTTCCACTGATGAAGCTTTCTCTTGCCTCAGAACGTTTCTTCAAGCGTAGTCCCTTGGTGAATTTTTCTGGCGCCCGATGAGCGGCCTCGGAGTTTGCCTCCCCCCCGCTCACTTCTGTCGGACTGCCGAAATGGTTCAAAATTTTTTCTTTCTCCCCCTGCGTCCTATCCTTGATCGGGACGAAGGAAACAGTCCTCCTCCCTCACTAAGAGTACACCCTTCGACTCACCAATCGCGGTACTTTTTTCCCAGCCAGAGGACCACTCCCGTCTTTTTTTAGATCGATAAGCCTCTTTGTATCCGTTCATTCTAAGTTGCGAGGACCCAACCTTTTTTGACTTCTCCTGTGGGGCCAGCTGCGACTTTCCGCGCTTTCGAAGATATCCCCTGCCGAATTTTTCGTCGGACACTCCATCTTTCTTTTTGATGAGTTGCCCCCAGGTTATGACCAGATTTTTTAGTTGATTCCCTCCAACGTCACTGCGCCTCTCATGGGTTGTTCGAACGCCTTTGACGTGTTTCCTTTTTTTCTGATTTTTCATACCTCGAGTTACCGGTGCCGTTTTCCGGTCAAAGCTGCAACAAATTCTAAACGGTGATTTTAGATTCCTTCGTCTGCTCCGCCGGCTCTGACCCCTTAGGCGCCCCCTCTTTGAGTCTTTGGACGTCCTGATTTTCTTGTCTAGTTTCTTTGCTCCCAGAGTGTACTTGATCCCAGTGCCGCATAGAAAATCCTCCCGATTCGATTCTTTCTTTCGTCGAGTCAATCCCCTCTTCAAGCGGTTGCGTCACTCCCCTGCTTCACGATGAAGTATCTTTTTTGTACTTTTTCAGGAAAAGCCCCCCTTTCCCGGCCTTCTTTTTTCTGGTTTCTCTTATTTTTTTTTGCTTCCCTTCTTTGGCCAGGGATTTTTTCGCTTTCTGCCGGCGATTGTTCTTTTTCCGTTTCTACTTGGCCGGTTTCTTTCTGTTTTTCACTTCTCTGTTGCGTGGATGAAGCTGCATCGGGTCTTCCGCGGGAAGTTGACACTGTGACGCGGTTCGCAACCGCTTCCGCTCTGTCCCTTACCTGTTTGTACCCCCCTGCGGCCGCCAACTTGGGTGCGTTAGAAAACATAGTCTTTCTCTTCGTCTGCGACCATTTCAAGCCTTTTGCTCATCGGCCCGTCGTCTTGTCTATAACGATTCCCAGAGCCCCTCTCAGCTCTTCCTGTTTTTTTTCCCCCGCGTTTCGCACATAGGAAATAGCCCAGACCACCTCGAACGCCCTGCTTCACGCGCCCAGGTTTTGGTTGCTTGGCGCCTAGGAGTCTTATCTTTTTTTCCCACGGCGTTGACGAATTCCCGACTTTTTTTTTACTCGTGGAGATCTTAATCTCTTCCTCCCAAGGGGTGTGGAAACGTCTCGGCCCGATTGGCGAGCTAGTGAAGTTTCGCTTCGAAGGCAGGATGGCGCAGTGTTTCCTTCGAAATGCAAGGGTTCAGGAGAAGTCTGTTCGTTCTCCTGGTTTCCCCACCCCCTCCACCGGGCACGGGGTAAGATCGTCTATCGCCTATTGATTTGTCTCTGGGCCGGCTCGACTTCTAGTCTCTGGCAGATTCGCGCATGATGCTCCCTTTCCCCCTTCTCCTTTTCCTCCATCCCGTGGGGGTTTTTGAAGTTTGAAGCTCCTCTCATTCTGCGATTCGTGATGAGCGCAACCTCCCGTAGTGCTAATTCCTCCTTCCCTTTGCATGGCCCCCTCACTCGCTGAAGACCCAGTGCCTTTTTCCATTGCGGGAAAGGTCCCCAGTCCCTTAGCCTGCCCACCTGTTTTTTTTTACTTTTCAGCATCGTCCAGCCGGATTATTTAGGACGCTTCAGATGCTTAGCCCTGCCATCTCGTGCCGCTGACCGGTTTCCGCCCCCCCTACGTTTTGCTGCCTCTTTCGATTTCAGCAGAGTTTCCCTCTCTGAGTTCTCTTAGGTCTTTTTTCTTTCTGACGAATCCTTTTTTTTTTAAAGACTTAATGACCCTCCCTTGCTGGGAGCTTCCCCCCAGTTTCGGCGGGCTTTTTCGAGCCCCTCTGTGAACCGTTGCGAAACCCGTTTTTTGCCCTCCAACCTCTCTTCCCCCTCTTGGCCGCGTGATATGAAGCTACCCCTCTTTCTGAACATCGTTTCCCCCCCACCTTTGCCTGGGTCGCACCCCTTTTTTAACGCAACCAGACCTCCCTCTCTCTCCCTTTTGGTTTCTTTCCAACCTGGCCTGGACAGATTCCCCCTGATTTTCCCTCGGAACTTCAAGTGCGAGTTTCACATCGTTTTCTCTCCCCCCGGGCGAGTGCTGAGCAAAAAAGAACTGCGCCCCCCCCGGAACCTTCCGCCACGTCCACCAACACGTGGCGAAGGCGTCGCACTTTTTCCCAACCTCGTCCAACAGTCGTTAATACGCAAAACTAGTTTCCCCCTTTACAAAACTGAAAGGGCTTGCCTGTCCCCCGAACCCCCCTTCTCCCGCCCATTGAGTTTTCATTTCCTTTTCCTCGTGTTTTTGATCGGGGTTCACGCACCTGCTCTGTGCCTTCGCGTTATCCTCAGCATTCTCCTGCACCCCCCTTTTTTTCGAGCTTATCAAGACTTGGATGCCCGGGCAAGTTTCTCAAATTTCTCCTCTTCACCTCGGAGCCCCCAATTTTGCGCTATGCAACGATTAAGTTACGGAGCGGCTCTTTTCCTTTTTCTCCCGGCGGCTGAAAATCCCGATGCATCGGCTCCACAGGCCCCGAGGAATTTTCTTGAGCTGTGATCCGCCAGTGCGAGTAACTTCTTTCGGTTAAACCTTTGTCCCTCACCCGCCTGGTTCGAACCCCATTTTCTTCTGGTCAAAGTTTCTTTTCGACTTCGGAAGTAGGCGGTTTCCCCCTGCCGAAGCCTCTACTGTTTTTCGTTCCCCTCCCCCCTTGGTCGCTCGATTTATTCTTTTTTTCATCTCACAGCATTGCCCTCCATTTCATTCTGTTTGAATTTGACTCGGTATCCAATTATGCCTTGTGCGTGCCTCAACCAGATCGTCCAGCACGTGTACTTAGTTCTCCCCTTGTCCCCCCGTGCGCCGGCGCGATTTGTTGCGACTCCCCCTTTCTGTTGAGTCTTTTTTTTCTAGCGCAGGTTCCATTCGAGCTTCCTCTTGTTGCGTTGCCAAGACGCCCTTATTTTCCTTCCCAGTTTCATTTGTAGGTTTCTTGATTCAAGCCTTCGGCCCCCGCAGATCCTACGTCCCCGTCGCACTTTCACCCTTGCGCCCCACTCCCCCGACTTGCGTTTTCGGTGGGGTTCGAAAACTTCAAGGTTGCACCCCCCGCACCTTCCCTCCTGCTATCTCAGTTCCTTTTCCGGAGCGCCTCCGCGCCCCGATTTAGCCTCTTTTTCTAGTTCAGAAAATGATCTTTAGAAGTTTGAACCTTTTTTGACCGAGACTTCCTTCCTTCAGACGACTTGATCTTGTGACAACTGGATTGTTTCTTCTGGCCGGCAGTTATTCATTTTCCACCGAGCGACATTTCGGCCCAACGCGAATTAACGAAGTCTCATCTTCCCCTTTTGCAAGCTTCGTCTCTCTCTCTTTTAATAAGCGTTTTGTTTTTTCCATGCGTTAACTTCCTCTTCGATCCTGCGTATTTTCTCCCGGACCTGGATTTTTTTTTTTTTGGCCCCATTTCGGCCAGACGCACTGGTCCGTTTCAAAAATCCAGTCCGGTTTTCTTACCGCGCCGCTCTTGCGCCAGATCCTCATTTTCTTTTTTTTTTTTTCCTCGTTTCGTTGAAAAGATCAAGGTGATCAACTCTCAACTTTTTCCCCCTCGCGTCACTTCTGCTCCTCTTAAGCCCCGCTTTTTGATTTGGATGCAGCGATGTCTCCTTTCTTGGATGCACATCTTTTTTTCTCCTGAGTTGTTTTTCCCCCGTACCTGTTTTTCTCCCCCTTTTCGTTCTTTTGCGCACTTTGCTCCCCGTTACGACTTCGTTTCCCCTTCCTCGGCGTTTGCATTCCTCGAATTGAGCGTCTTGGTAAAACTTCCTGGAGGCTCCATCCTAGTTCGGTCTTTAGCCGCCCCAACTTCTCTCTCATGGTTAGAATGGAAACGTCCTTCTGGACGCGTCCGCCATAACAACCGCAGTTCCCATTTTCCCAATTGCTCGCACACTCGAGAGACGTGCCAGCCCTCCGGTTTCCCTTAGTTCTAGGGGTCCGGTGTTCGATAGATATTTTCTATGTTCTCCCACGCGCTGGCCATGATCATCATTTCGTGCCTTTTTTACCCTACATAAGGACTGCCGGCATTTTTGTTCCTCTGCGGGCTCTTCCACCGCTGCGCCGATCATCCCCTCCTGCGTCCGAGTTTCTTACTGGACCGACTTTTCCCTTTGACGATGTCTTAACGTAAAGACTTCGGAGCATCCGCCCTGCAGCACTTCCATGGTCTCCCTCCCTTCTGTAATTTTTTCTCCTTACCCGACTTAAAGATACGTCGCAGGAGGCTCCCCTTTCTTCTCCGCCCCCCCACAATTCCTCCCACTGATCACGGGAGAAGAGACTACTTGGCTAGGATCTCCGTCCCACACGCAGCCGCTCCGATCGTCAACTTTCTTTATCGTGCATCCTCCCCTCTTTTTTTTTTCTACCGTCCTTTTCGTCGACCACCCCATTTTCTTTCTCATCAATTCCCCCCTTTTTTCGTCTGCTCCCCAGTCATTCGGCTGATCTGCGGAGATACGCGATCACGCCTTTTTTCCCGTTGCGTTCCCGTTTTCTTGCATTAGAAGACAACTGGTTTACCTTCAGGCCTCTTTTCTTCTTTTCTTCTGGTTTCGTTAGGTTTTGACCCTCTTTTTTTTCCTTTTTCAGTTTTAGGATTAGGACTCTCCTTTGGGTTTCTTTTTTCTTTCCGGGTGTCTGTTTGAAGAGATGAGGTCTTTCTTGCTGAATCGCGGGTCCCCAAGTGTTTTTCTAGACAGCTTTGACCGCCCTTCCGGGACCTCCCCTGGTTTTCCTTTCCCTAATCTGAATAGTTGCCGTTATTTAGGTCCTCCTAACTTTCGGAGGTTTGGTGACTTAGAAACGACAGTCGCCGATCCTTTTTGCTGACCCCTTCATTTTTTCATCGTTCTCCACCTTGTCTCTCTTCCCATCTCCCCCGCTTCCTATAGACGCCTCTCTTGGATTCCCCTTTTTCTCAGTAGGCCATTTCAATCGAACACGCGACCCTCCGCACCGGTTGGAACTCCAGCGAGTCCTGTTTGTTTCCTCCGGTCTTTCTTTCTCTGAGCCATATGCGTTTCCGAAGCGAACTAAGAGTTCTTCTATCTTCAGCAAGCGCAGCACACGGTGGTTTTTCCCCTTGGCTGAAACGGTCTTTTTTTTTTGATCGCGTCTCCTCTGTAGTCATTCAGTTTTAGGTTGCTGTCCTCTCCCAAGTTTAGGTGCAGGGAAGCCGCAGGTAGTTCGTCCCCCTTCTTTTGCATTGTCTCAGCGGAAGTCCGGCTTTCGATCGTAGCTTTATCTTTTTTTCTCTCGAGTGATATGGAGATATAGAGCATGTCTCTGGTCCCCATTCTTCTTCCCTTCCCCCTCCCCCCCTTGTTTTTTTTTCCTTAGAGATTTTTTCAGCGGAACAGCTTCAGAGCTTTTTTCAAGAAGTCGGATTGCTCCACTCCCGTACCCTTCCCCTCTCCGTTCGTTCTCGCGACCTGAAGAAACGTGAAATCCCTTGAACTTACTGCTCCCTACCGCTTCCCCCGGTGAGATTTTTACCGCCCACCCCTTTTTCCCTTCGACCGAGGACTTGTCCATCTGCTGCGCGCGCTTTTTATCTTGGCCGGTTGCCCGGTTACGCAGAAAACTGGTCCTTCTGTACTTCTTTTCCCTCCCGAGTTCCAGAATCTAGTTGATTCTTCTGGACGAAGACTCCTATTTTCCCCCCCGTTTCCCTCTCACCCGACGCGACTGTTTTTTGCCCGTACTGGCGTGCTCTTGTTACGATTTCCTCCTTTGTGCGAAACGGTGGTCCCTCAAGCACCGATTTTCCTTTTCTCCTGCTGCAGGACCGTCCCTTAAACAATGCGTCCTCTAGAGGCCCATGCTCCTCTGCCTTTGTTTCTCCCCCGCCCAAGCACGTGGCTCCCCTTCTCTCAACCCGGACCGCACGATCGGAAGCTTTCCCCCTCACTTCGCACGTGCTTTCAAAGAGGTTTCGTCCCGCCTCGCTGTCACCCCCTCCCCCTCTCTTCATTCCAGCAAGAAACACGGATTCCCAACACGGGCGAAGCCTTTCAGCCCCCCTGCCGCCCCAAAAGCGCGAAGTCCCCCAACCTTTCCGCTGAAAACAGACCATAAAAGACCGCCTCCTCTTGCTGCTCAAAAGTTTTGTACAAACTGCCATTGGTCCTTAATTTTCAGCGTGATCTGGGTTTTTTCACCGATACGGATAAGTGATCGCGCCATTTTCCCCTGCAGATCCGAATTTTAGCGCGTCCAAAGAGTTTCTCTGAGGAAAGGTGGGTTCCCCCTTCGTTTTATCTCGGCCACGCCGGGTTGGTAGCACCCCTGCCGCCCTACTGTCCCCCTTCTCGTACGTCCTGTAAGACCCTGGTATCTTCTCTCAGGGCGGGCAAAGGCCAAGTCCTGCTCCTCTTGCCGAATTTTGTTGCGGCCCCCTTCTCTTGCCTTCCCCCTTTTTTGCGTACCCTCTTCTTAGGGAAGGAAATCCCACTTCAAGCATGCGTTTCCCCTCACACCCTGCTTTCTTCGACACACGTGTTCTTCTGCCGACGTTCTGCTGTTTACTCTGGTCCCCGTCTCGCATTGAAGTAGGGTCCTACATTTTCTCGCGTGCTGACGCTCCGGAGTGGACCGAGTTCAGCCAGCTTCTTCCCCTAAGTACGCTGCAGGCCGCTCTTCGTCTCAATCTGCGCATGCCTTCTTTGATAAAAAGATCTTTGTACCTGGACCTCGGTCCCCGAAGGTCTTTTTTTTGGCGGCAATTCGCCCTTTGAGTGTGCGAGCATTAGTCCCCTTCTTCTTCGGAGATTAAGTCATTTTCAGGTTCTGTTGGTCGGCCAGTCCTCATTTCGCGGTCTTCCCTCCAAAGTTTAGGCTTTCTTCCTGACCAGGCGGCAACCTTTCCCTCTTCTCCGCGACGGTTCCAAGGCCTCAAAAGTGAGACGAATGACCTGCCTAATCTGTACTGTTTCTCCCCTCTGACAAGCCGGTTTTTTCCAGTCACCTGATCTCTCTAACCCTCAGCAGCGTTTCCCTTTTTATCACCTCGAGATTTTCCTCCGTCTTCGTTTCTTGAAGCACCTTGTTCTTTTCGAAAGTTTTCCCCCGCGCACCCTTTCTCTTGGCGCCAATCTCTTCTGGCTGAATTGGAACCCCCCCCCCGGCTGTTGTATTCCAGCCAGTTTTCTGTTGCCGGACTTACCCCTCACCCCCGTAGGCGAAGGTTCTTCGAATTATCAAGAAACTCTCCTTTCCTTTCTCTCTCCTTCCCCTTCGAGATCTCCTTATCCCTTTGTTTTTTTTTTTATGTCTCCCGAGATTTGGACCTTCCTCCCTTTCGTCGCTGCTTTTTGCTTGCACTTCGCTCGTTGGATTTCTCGGCAGCGAACTGATGTGCGTGCACACTCAAGTAGTCCTTGGAAGACGCTGAATTGGCCTCTAGCGCCGTGCGCCGGGTCCCTTGCTTTCCGACATCTCCCGTTTGCTCTCTGAAATACAGCGGATCAAACCTCTTTTCTCCGCTCGAGGACGGCCCCGCTATTCTGGGATGCGCTCTTGAAGGTGAGAGAGTTGCCACTGCTTGTTCTACCATTTTTTGTCGCACCCTTAAAGCGGTTTCCCCTCGCGTTCGGTTTGAGCACCCCCTTCTGTACCCTTGTTTTCGTGCGCCCCCGGCTGCCTCTCATTGCTTCCTTCCAGGAGAAATTCCTTACCAAAATGGGAAGTTTTGCCAGCCTCTTTTCGTTCGTGACGCCGCCCCTCTCAGAATGTGACCCACTCTGTCAAGACTCGACTGATATGAATAGAAAACGTCGACGTGTCGCAGCCCCGCGTCCCTTTTTTCACCGATCCCCGGGTAGATTCTCAGATTTTGCTGGTGTGGCCGCAGGAAAGGTAATTTCCCTCCCCGTCGCCTGCAGCTGCCTTTACGTTTTTTTTCTGGGTTCCTCCTTCTTTCGGGATCTCCCGCTGCTCCGATCAAAGGCGAGCGACCCCTCTTGGTGCTTTTACTTGTTCTCTTCTCCCCCAGCCGGCGCAGTTTTGACGCTCCTTTATTCTCGCAACTTGTACCCGTCTCCCACTCCTTTTTTTACGAATATGCTTTGACTTCCGCTTTCTTCCTTCCCCCTCGGACCCGGCTTCGAGGTTTATTCCGCGCCCCTTCAAGTTTGTGGGCTCCCGTTGATCCGAGGCCGGGCTTTGCTCATTTTTTTAGTCAACTGCCCCGGCGATCCTTTCGCGCCTAATATAGTTCAGCCTTCGATCTAACGCGTTGCCTCCCTTTTGCCTTTCCAGACTCTCTCCCTCTTGAGTACGACGCAGATTTTGCGGAAGCGATCAGTCCCCTTCACTTTTATTAAAAGGTCCGTCTTCCCCTCCTCCATGGCTTTTGTACCCTTTTTTTTTACTCCTGCCGCGGCGTCTCTCTTGCTTTTTTCTAGATGATTTCGTCCTTCCTTGGCGCGGTGAGCCGTCTTCATAAAGGTTTTTTTTTTTTCTGTTGCTGACTTGTTTTTTCTGCTGGACGTCTCTCCTTGCTGGGCTTCATCCTTCGGTCCTTTTCGGTCGCTTCCACGATTGTACTTCACTTTTTTTGGGTTCTTCCAGTATACCTAGTATATCCTCTTTTGTATTTTTTCTAACTCGCCTCCCGTCCCTTGCGGGGGTGCCGGTTTCCTCCCCCAGCGCGCAGCTCCCTGGTTCGCACTATGAAAGAAGGTTTTTTCTTCCATTTTCGGATTGGACGTTTTCAGTACTTTCTCCATGTATCTTTTCAATTCTCATCTTTTGTATCCATTTTCTCAAAGTTATTCCCCCCTCGACAGCGCCCCAGCCTTCCCAATTAGGGACCTAGAAAAGAGTCTCAGGTGAGATGAAATCGGGTCTTCCTTTGAGTCGTTCAGCACGTCTCCCTCTCTTTACGAAGTAGAACTCGATTCTCATCCAAGAGCGCCAGCCAAGGGGTTCCCCCACATTTTGTTTTCGTCCCCCCGGCAGCGGCCCATTGGCGACTTCTCAGTCTTTATAGAAGTCTCGTTATTCGGTCTTACCGGATGCTCTGGGTCACTCCAACCCTGCACTTGCGAAGCGCCGGTTTACTTGAAAGTCAAAAGAAAGGATTTCACCCTTTTTCCTTTTTTTTCTTCGCCCGGGCACCGTATGGCCTTTATTTTTTTTTCCCTAACGATATTGCGCAGTTGATCCTCTATTCTTCCCATGAAGGCGGGCTCATTCCAACATCCTCCTTTTTTTAATCTCCCCCCTTTTTTTGGTGTCGATTTTGAAGCTTCCCGATTCATGCCGCGAGATCCCTCCACCCTTCCCTTCTCCCAGTTTTAGTAGAGCGCGCACATGAAGCCTTTCCCCAAAGTCATTCCGGCTGACCACGTGTCCCTCTTCCTGCGTTTGTTTCAGGAGAACCCCTTGAGACCCGCCTGCACCGGCATCTTTCCCAATTCTGCCAGCCTGGACCTCATATGAGGAAGTCGAGACCCCTTTTTCCCTTATCGCGCTGACCGGTTTTCCCCCACCCCCCTGGGATAAACTGCCCGCTGCTTTTTTCTCTCTAGACCGCAGCCGAGCTCCTTCGGCCACGCCGTTTTTTTTGTTGACCGACGAATCCGTGGAGCCTTCGAACAGACGCCGCTTTACTTACTCCGTCGTCTTCTCCCGTGAATGCTGATGCCCCTGTGCGAAAAACGCTTTGTCCCTCAAGGATGCAGATTTTCAAGAGATTCTGTAACAGCAGACCGTCCACTCCCCCCCTCTCCTCCCCCTCATTCTGTTCGCCCACCGGACCTTAGTCGTTTCCCCCCCCTCCCCCAGCCGCACAGTGGAGGCCTTTGTTTTTTCTTCCAAACGGGACGTCCAGTCCCTTGCTTAGAGTTTGAACCGCGGCACCCCGCTTCGTTTCTCTTGTTCCTTCCATGCATTCTTCCGACACCCCCGCAAGACCCACAGAAACCGTCAAGTCAGATGACCCCCCCCCCCAAGGAGTCCTAAGTCCCCCTCCTCCCACTCCGTTTGTCTCCACCTCCGCGCCCTATCCCCCCTCCAGCGTTATGACACCGAAAAAATTTTACCCCCTCCCCCCCCCATTGCGTCATGTTTCCTCTTGAATCGGGGAAACCGATACGCACGTTGATTGAGTTATAGAAGCATTTCTAAGAATGACCGGTTTTCTTACCCAGAGGTCATTGACGAGCGGCACCTTTTCTTCCGTAGCGACGTTGGAAAACGTAAAGTAGATCGAAGGAATGTTTTTGGTCAACCCCCCTCTCGTTTCTACTCCCTACTGAAGATAATTTTCTTCCTTCCCCGCGACGGACGCGCAAGGCCTGCTTCTTCCCCCTTTTTATCACCTTGGTCTCAATTTTCCTTTTTTCCCTTGTGCAGCCGTGCGCTCTCCGCTGTCGAAAGAGGAGTACTCCATCCTCATTTCTTTTCGAACCACCCTGTCCTGGACTTCTGACCCCTGCTCGCCGTTCAGCTTTTTCGCCCATCACGCTCGCCGACTCTCAGTCGTTTCCCTCTCCCCCCCTTGTAGCGCTGTTTCTCTTCCTCAAGCGCGGGACCCCCTCACCGCAGCTGCCCCCAGCCCATGGTGCCGGCGCGTACGCAATTTTTCCGAATCTGCGGGTGTTCCGATCGGAGTATCTTGTCTTCCCCTAGGAAGGGGCCGCGCTCTGAACGTCGCTCGCAGTGTTCTACCTTTTCTTCCCTATTTTCGTTCGCTTGTTGGTAAGGTTACTGTCGAGAGCTGTTTTCACCCTCCTCACTCTTCTTCTGCTTCTTTACGTTGAACTTCCGACGCCTTAATTTCGGCAGCGGCACCCCTCCCTCTTCTTTCTTCGCTGGACCGTCTCCGCACAGTTCCCGAATATGAATCCTTTGTCCCTTTCCTTTTTTCCACTTCTCCCAGAAGGTTTAGCTCCTCCCCAATTTATATCGCTGCATCCCACAGCTAGAGTCCTCGAGCGACTGCTGAGCAGCTCTCCTTAGGTCTTTTCCTGAGCCTTTCTTTATCTGCGGTCCCCACAGGGTCTCCTGGGAGCAGAGCGGTTTCCTTCTCTTTCTTGTACGACTTGTATTTGAGGTGTCATCTTCTTCTCTTCTTTGAATTACCCTAACAAGACCTCCGGTGACGGCCGCCCCGAATCAGCGAACTGAAGCTTCCACTT
>Ga0179593_1493514_pt1 | contig 17425 bp, 18 predicted proteins | sample CZODoug2_1_08_16_FD_185931 | JGI IMG/M metagenome (GOLD analysis project Ga0179593, IMG submission 185931) | Vadose zone soil fungal communities from Angelo Coast Range Reserve, California, USA - CZODoug2_1_08_16fungal (PacBio error correction) | ecosystem: Environmental > Terrestrial > Soil >... | reverse complement strand
GCCCAGCCTTTTGATTGAACCCCCGCCATGACTCGTATTCGTATGCGTCCGTCCCCCTTTTTTCCAACGCGCCTTATTGGACGGAGGGCCGGCATTTGGTCCCTTTTTCACGCTGTCTCAAAGTTCGTTTTTTCAAGCCCCCACTTGTTGGACACACTTGGCTCTTCTGTCCTGACGAGTCTTTCCTGCCGCACAGCATGCGGTGGTTTTTCCAGACCGTAGTCAAAGATTTTCCCCCTCTCCCCCGCGAGTTGCTTTCCCTCTGTTGAGGTAAACGAGTCCTCTTTGCATTTGTCGATCTCCTTCTTGCACCCGCTTTTTCTTTCATCCGCAGTCTTTGACACTGACGCATTGTTTTCCCCCCGCAATCTGTTGCGCCCCGCCGGGCCAGCACCCTCCTTTTTCTTTTCGTAGCTCCACGATCCGCGGGCGCGAGATTCTTCCCTTCCCCCATGCCTCCGTCGACACGGTCAAATCCGTCCGAGAGAATCGCGTTCAGTTTTTTTTCCTTCGCGAGTTGACCTAGGCGTACCCGGACTTGCCTTGATCAGCCACTCCCTTTCTGCCTTTTTCCCCCCTCTTCCCAGGAGGTCCGCTGAAGAGTGATCACCTCGATTTCTATATCTTCGGCCGGCTGTCCCTCTGCGTTTCCTCCCGACGACAAGGTAAGATTCATACCGAATAGCTCCATTCTCCCCGTTACTAGGAAGGAGAACTTGTTTGACTTTTCATTTACAGAGCTGTTCCCTTTTTACCGTTTTTTGAGTGTTACCTCCTACTTTCTTGTTTCCGTTTGGTGTTTGTTTTTCACCGAAAACTTTCACGCATGACGATAAGCCCTAGAGCCCTAAACCCCCCCTCCCTTCCCTTTTTTTGCGAATGTGATAGTACTAATTTTCCTCTCCTTTTACGGGGTTCTTTTTTTCCTTTCTTTCTTACCGGATTTTCCTTCCCCGGTCCTTTACCGCCGATCATGCACTGAGTCCATCTCTAGGTGCACCTCCTTTCCTCCTGTGCGTCAAACTGAGTCCTCTGTTAATCGTAATTCCGGCGTATGATTCCACTCCTGAGAGTTACAACCCTACCCCCCCCCCGACTTCTAGGAGTTCCTTTTCTGGTGATTTTTTTTTTTCAGTATCTAGTAGAGACTTTCCTTTATATACGGTATACCACATGGTATTCAGCTGATCCTCCCCCCCCATTCCTCCTTTCTGTGACCCCCTCTTTCACTTCTTTTCTCCGTTCTGAGGTCATTTGGATGTCGCTCGTCTTATTGAGCACCCCCCTTTCCACTTTTCGGTTCCATCACAGATCGAGCCACGCGCTTCCTCAGGGTTCCCCCCCCTCTCCCCTTCTGACAAAAACAGTCCCCTTCCCTCTACAGTCATCTCTTCTCCTCTTTTTCCTCGAAGGATACCCTCCTATTAGTGTTGATCCGTCCTCCCGCACATCACCTTTTTCTTTTTCCGAACAGCAGGACCTAATCCGCGGTCCTTCGTCCCTTTCTGACTGCTGAATTGTATTAGAGTCGCCGTCTATACAGCCCCCCCCCTTCTTTTAAAAGAAAACTGTTACTTTATTCCCCATCCTTCCCACTAGTTATGCATGAGAAGTCTTTTCCTTCATTACAGCTCCCCGCCCTCTTCACCTCACCCTCTTTTTGAAATCGAAAAGGGCTGATTCTCCCTCCCAAGAGTCGGTCGTCCGATGCCCTACTGAGGGCGCCCCGACGCCGTATCTCGATCTATTCTCCCCCTCTTGAAACTCCCCCCCCCTCGGTCGGACGGAATAGAGGCCTCGTCCCTCAGTTTTAGTCCTTTTCCTCTACCCCCGATCCGCACCCCTCATTCGACACCCGGTCCTTTAAAGGCCCACCCTTGCTCTTATGTCGAAAGGACCCTCCCGGCGTCTCATAAGCGCAGAGCTCCTCTCGCTCTTTTTTATGGTGAAATACTTCCACCAGATGCCCCCGCTATTCCCCCTTTTTGCTATGTAGGGGCCTTTTTGGAGACTCCCCTCGAGCAGCCGCCCAACCTCCGATGAGCAGTCTGCCGAAGCTTCTCTTTTGGAACGCGGTTTACCCGCGGTTAACCCGACTCGCGATCTCCTCCGATATCTATTCGCTGGTATGTCGTGCCGCCCGTCTGCCTCACAACCTTCCCCTCTTTCCCCCACAAAAAGATCTTGCCCACTTCGGATTTTTTTGTTGTCTTCCTCTTGACGTCCCCACCTTTTTTCTTGCCTCGTCACCTCGGTATTCTGTCTGATTGTTAGGGCCCCTTCGGCGGCAGCATAGTGTCCTCCGCTAATCGGCTTTTTGCCTTCCCCCACCCCGACAACAATGCGTCCCCTCTTTAGAAGACGCCCCTTCTTTCAGCTATCGTTAATGTACCAAGCAGACATCTCTTTTTCCAAAGTAGTTCACTTTGATCCCCCCGGCTGACCCCCCCTCAGTCCCTTTTTGGGAGAGACCTTGTTTTTAGATGCTCGATCTTTCTGCTCCTACCCTAGTTGTCGGCTACCTCACAGAGGACCCCCGCCTCCCCTCACCAGTGACTTAGTGGTCTTTTTCAAGAAGCCCCCCAACTCTCTGTCTTTTTCCTGAAAGACATCCCTCTTGGGTTTAGAGAGAATCCAGGCTTTCTACGCCCCCCCCCACCACAATGCCTTTTCCTTCCCCCCGGTTTGCTCCCCCTTTCGTCCGCGGACTTTTCTCCAGCCAGATCGTTGTTGAATACTGTCTGGCACGTATTCTCTGCCGTGTTTTTTGTTGCAATTATGTGGCATATCCATGTCTTTTCACATCGGGTGCCTCTGGAGGCCCGCTTACCTCAGGCTATCAGAGGCGCACGTTTGATTCAGCGCGGATGGTTCTGACCCTGCCGGCGCCTATGCCTTCCCCGAGGAAAGGAGAAAAGACTTCTAGATCCTGTATCTCTATGTCTTTTTTTCTCCCCGTGCGCGTCGTATCCTGAAGAGCTAGGTTTTTTTCCTCCTTTCTGTGGGTGTGTTTGGTTGTTTTTTTGTTTTTCTTTGTTTTTCCCGCGCGGCTTTCCCGCTCCTCTCTTTCTGGCCCGCGGGGAGGAGAACTTCTCCTTCCCCCCTTCCCCTGTCCCCCTTGTTCCTTGATTCTTTTTTCCAGATTTCAAGACAGACCGGTTACCTCGACGTCTAGGCCCCGGTGCTTTTATCACCCCCTCCTTTTTGCGCCTTGTCAGCGCCTTTACACGAGATTTCTTCCTCCTCCCCGCGATCCTTCTCCCGCTTCCTGACTTTTTTTTTCCCCAAAAGGTACTTGCTTCCGAGCTTCTTTTAGCAAGCGCATTGTCCTCCCCCTGCCTTCCCTGCTGCCCCCCCCCGAGTTCCCGCTTCGCGATCGCTTGGATTCTCCCCCACGGAAAAAACTCCCCATTTTTCACCCCTAAAGTTTTTGCTTTTTTTTTTACCGTCCCTGATGCGTCTCCTCTTCCTCGTCCTCGTCTGGCTTACCTGCTGTTTTTCCCCCTCCCCGAAATGACAGCTTGACGCCCTCCCGATTCAGTCCCCCCTGATGTCTTCTCTGCACGTCTCGCTCCGCCTCGCCTTGCCCGTCCCCTTCCCCCCCGTTTCCTGAATATTGGCTATCCATAGTCAGCTCCCCGTCTCCCCCCCACAATCGTGATCCTCTTTGAGAGGCTACCCACCCTCCCCCCTTACGCCCTCCCCCTGTTCCCTGTGGTACCAGCTTTCCCCGGCCAGCTCCATGGCTGCCTTGCCCTTCCCCCAATCTTCTCACCCAACGCGTCACGTTTTTTTTCCCCCCTTTTAGAATCGATCGCCTTACTTCATCTCTGGTCTTTCAACAGCGTTGTTAGCATAAATTGATTTCTTGATGTCTGATCTGCCATTTTCGAGTCTCCCCGTCCGCAGTCTGGTATTCGATTCCTTCCCCTCCATTTTCCCCCCCTTCTTGACAGCACGAGAAGACGTCCCCCCGGCCTTTTTACGCCTTACGACGATCCTACCGGTATCAGCAGTCCGCGCTAGGTTTCGTCTTTTTTGAGTCGCCTCGGTTGATTAGGAGTCTCTCCCTCGCTTTAATAATACAGTAAGTTTTTGTTTTGTCTTTGAGATATGAATCTCCCCGCCAGAGGTAACTCTACTCACCCTTTCTGGTACTTCAGAAGACAGTGTACCCGGATTTGCGTGTGTTTTCCCCTTCCCCCCTAGCTGCCTCTTTGCTTTCACCCTTCCTGCCTCCCCTAGGTCATCGCAAGTTTGCCATTGCCGTCCCTCCCTCGGACGCGTCCGAGTCTACCGCACGTCCCCTGAACCACTCTCGAAAGCCCTCCCCCTTTTTTTTCCGGCGACTCCCCCCGGTTATAGACTTCTCTTTGTAAGCAGTATCCTATTACCTCCAGGCTTTACCCCCCCTCTCCCCACTGACTGTATTTGAGTTCCACCCTCCCCCCTGGACACCCCTTCCACAGATTCCTCGACCCACTCCTCCCCCCAGTCCCATGGCCCAGGCGACTGGTCCTTTCATGCGCCCCCTAAAGAATGTGACTCCCTTTTTGTGATCTTTGGATACGCTTCCCCTTCACCCCTCCCGGATTAACGTCTGAGCCAAGACTGCCGGCTTCCTCCATGTAGTTTATTTTTTCCTATCTACAGAGACCGCGTAACGCTTGCTGCCTCGATGCCTCCTCTCCGCGCAGTTCAGTCCGTCCTCGCCGCTAGTCCTTTGAATGCCGCACTCCTATTTTCGGCGTCTCCTAGTCAATGTGTACAGTCGCTTCCTACTTGCGAGGAGAGGATTCTTTTTCCTCGCCAGCCAGCTCCGCTATTCCCCTAAAATTTGGCCTTTCCTTCCGTGGGAACCCGACATCCCTTTTTGGTAGTCTCGAGTTGGACTCGGGTGGGGACTTCTGTGCGTGAATGGACAGAGATCCCCTCTTGCCCTGTCACGCCATTTTCGCGGCATTTTTCCTTCTTTCTCAAATTAATGCCCTTGCCCTTCGTTGGCTTTCCTATCAGTGTACCCCTCAGATTTCCACTGTTTTCTCTGCGCTGATTAGTCCTCTCAGCGAGTGCAATACCCGCCACCTTCCCGGTAGTCTTGAGACTTTCTGCCCCCTTTTCTAGAGTATACTCCTGAAACCGCCGGTTTTGCCGTTATTCTCTTCTCTTCCGTTCTCCCCCGACTTTCCCGATCATCTCCCCTAAATTCTCGCAGTCCCCAAGAAATCCTATCTCCGCAACGAGTGCTGCTTTACGGACACCCCCGGCCAGAGAGACGTCTCCTCAAGGATCTTCAAGTGAGAGTCATCCTTCTTCCGCACCCTTTCAGCCTTCTAGGTGCCTTCGCAGACCAATCTTTTTCTTCCCCGACGTTGCGACATCGTCGTAGTGTGCGTGAACCTACCTCGCCCCCCCCTTGTTTTTCTCTTTTCCCGGACCTATAGAATTTGCAAAGGCACGCCAGCACCAATTCCGATTCCTCTTTTTCCACGTGCTGACACTATTTTGCTTGTCTTTTCTTTCCCAGATTCCGCTCCGATTTGTTGGTTGATTTATTAAAACTCCCAACCCGCCCAACCCTCATTTCTAGACACAGCCTCTTAGGTACTCGTCCCCAAGTCCCCCAGCCTTTTCCCTGCTCTGTTAAGAACCCCAGCCCCCCACATGACGCCCTCTTTTTCTTTTGCCCTTGTTCTTTCCTCCGTTTTCTACTGCGTAACTTTATAGGATAACGATTGATAGGCCTCCCCCTTCCTGATTCCCACACAATGGTTCTACTAAGTCGCCTTTTTTTTTTTCTTTTTTTCCCTTTCTTTTAAGGACATCCGTCTTTCTTATAGCCTTCAGTACGATTTTAGTTAGTCCATTTTCTCCCTATTCTTCGGTTTCTTCCTTTTTTCAGACTAGATACTTTTTTTTTTTTTTTTCCCCGAGATTTTACAAGGCAGTTTTTTTCCACGGCCTAATTGATGACCGACCCCTTCCTACATGAACCCAAGTTCCCCCTAGAACATCGACATCCCCCTTTACCTTTCAAGATTTTTTTTTACTCTTCGTCCACGAAATGAACACCCCCCTATCTTCCAGGGTGCACCCTCTTTTTTTCTTTTTTAAGGTCCTCTTGTTCTGCCCTATCTTAGACCCTCCCCCCCTTTTAAGTGTATCCTTTTCGATCCACATCTCTAGATTTTTGTTGATGACAGTAGTATGCCCTAATGGCCATACCAAGTTTTTTCAGTTATTCCCTTTCATGACTGCTCCACTCTTACCCCCCTTTTTCGAGCTGAATCTATGTTTTTTCCCCTCCCTTTCGCCTGAATAGCCTTTCCGGTCTCCCCTAATCTGTTTCGTTTTTGGCCAACAGAATCCTAGTTTCCCCCTTTTTTGCATATCGAGCATTCAGCCCCTTTTTTAGGTAAGTAAGCCTTACCTCCCCGCTCCTTTTCTATTGCGCCTTTTTCTTTCTCTGCGAGATAAGGCCTGAGTTTGATACGATTGCCGATCGTGAGGCCCTCTATATCCTTTTCCTGAAGTTAAGCTATAATAGGCCCTCTTTGACAGCTATGCGCTTTCTAAGGGATATCTTACTGATAGCCCATGTCTCCCCACCTCCGATTTCTGAAGCAGTGACCGTCAGCTTTTGCCTTTTGTCAGGTCCTTCTCCTTCCGCTTTTTTTAGATTGCCCCCAGACCCATCACTCTATGTTTCGAGGGCTTGTTTTTTCGCTTGGACATTGGAATGAAGCTCTCTCCCCCTTTCCACTATTTGCGATATGTCCCCCCCCCCCGCGCGCAAGGCCGCAAAGATCTGTTTTTTTTCTCCGCCCGAGACGCCTCTTACGCAGGTCCTGTCCCATACTCGTACGATACGAGGCCCCACCGCCTCTTCCATCTTTGCTGCGCTCTTTTCGCGCCCTCGCGTCTGTGCGGATGCCTCGCCTCACACCTTTCGCACTGTCAGGCGATTTTTCACCCCCCGCCCCCCTTTTTCTTTCTAATGGCGATGTCTGTTTCTGGTCTCTTTTTGGTTTTTTTTCCCTCCCTTTTTTCACCCCGGAGCTGCCCCGGTTTCTCTTTCTCCTCTGCTGATGCGAACCTCGTGGCGGTTTTCTGCTTGTTCGCTTAGCCTCTTCGCTCTTCCTCGTCAGCTTGACATTCCGAGTTCTTGATTGCCCCACGTTTTCCCTCCCTCCCTTTCCTTTGTTGGTCTACCTCCTCCGCCCGTCCTCTTTTTTTGTTTCTGGTACCCTCGCATCGCTGGTTTCTAAGACTTCTTAGCCGCCGTCCTTCACTTTTTGCCGAAGAGAGACTCTTTTCGGTTTTTTTGTAAACCCTTCTTCCTTGACCGTCTGCCCCTTCCCCACCGGAACATGATTAGCGTACCGAAAAGTCCCCCCCCTCCCCCGGCCCCTTTCTTCCTCCCTGATTTTTCTCTGGACTTTTTACCCTCAGCCCCGATGAGACATCGCGTGCATGAATCGGTCTTTTACCCCCTCCCCTGATTAGCAGCCGATCCTTATCGTCGATCTTCATTCGTCAGCCCCTTCTTTTTTCCTCCAATACTTTTCTTTGTTCTTTCTTGGAATTGTTTCTTGCATTTCATCCGTTCTATTGTTTTCCTCTTCTTTGTGTTGTGAGAGATCTTCCCAGCCTCCCTGTGACTATCGCGTCAACCTTTCCCTACCACTATATGTTTCCACTGATCCTTGTTCCTCCAGTCGTGTTTATCGTCGTAAACGTTTCGTTCTGTGTGGGGGTTGCGTTTTGTGTTCCCTCTTTGACTACAACGCCTCATGTTTCCAGCGCATGATTGCAATTAAGGTAGCCGGTTTCTTGTCGCCCCCACCTTTTGCGCGTTCGTCCCGACTCCTTAATGGATTTACAGGCATCCCACCCCCTCAACCCAAACCCCTTACATTCCTCTTTTTTCCCCTCACGGCGATGTTGATGTTCCTTGAAAATCTCGTCGTCCCGCCTTTCTCCTTTCCAAGTCTCCCAAACTGCTATTTCCCGTCTTCCCGTGCCGACACACACGCATGATTTGTCAATTTCCCCCCCCTCCTTTCTTCATGCCTGTTCCTCCCCCCGTTTCTTAGACCATCAAGCGTGGGGCACTTCCTCTGCCGGACACCGTCCTCCTCCGTTTCCTCACATTTCGAGCGTCATTCCCCGCCCCTCCCCCTTTTGTTCGGGGTCCACAGGTCCCGTCCCTTTTCACACAAGTTCGCTTCCTTCTCGGATCTCTGCGTGCGCACCATTCCTCTCCCGTACTTCTGTCTTTTTTTCCTCCCTCCCGAAACATTTCACCCGGATGGCCCTCCGCTCGGATCCCCTTTTTTCGTCCCTTTACGCTGTATATGGCCCTTCGGTAGCTTTTCTCCTTTCCTATCAGCCACACTGGCTTTTTTCCTTTGATCTGTGTTTGTCCCCCCCCCCCCTTCCCTAGGTGTTCTTCGACGGAAGACGCCCATTTCCTCCTCAAGCTGCCGCTTCTCATCTCGGCCCCGTTATTAACTTTTCTGGTCCTTTCCCCTTTTCTTGTTTCCGGAACGATGCCGGGCCACGATCCTGGTTCTCTTGCCAATGCAAATCGCGTCTCTCAGACACGGCACAGATCGATACCCTTCCCCCTATCCCATAATCCCTCCTTGGTTTCATAGCTCTATTGATCCCCTTCTCCAAGAGTAGACTTTTTCTTTCCCTCTTTTCTTTTGCCTCTGACCCCGCATCGCCGAGGCCGTGATCTCCTTCCCTCGCACAGTGATGTCGCCCCCCATTCGGCTATCTCCCCTTTACTGCGAAGCTCCGTTCTTTCTGCAGCTCGTATTTTTTTGTGCATCTTTGGGTTTTTTTACTTACTTTTTTTATTTTTTTTGTTATTTTTTTTTTTTTACACTACCAACAATGCCCCTCCCTCTGTCGGCGACTTTTTTTTTTCTCACATAGACAATGCCGCGAAGTTATACCTTCGTCCCCTTTTTCCTTCGACAGTCCGCTGAATTGTAGCCGCCTCCCCGTACATGACGACTTCTCCCCTGCCTCGCGCTGTTCCCCCCAGATATCGTGTGTATGTTTTCCCCCCTGTGGACACAGCTTGTTCTCATTGGCCCTGACCTCTCGGGGTGTGGTTTTTTTTAGCTCTTTTTACGCCTTTTTCCCCCTGACGTCTCGTTTCAGAGCATCGTTCTCCCCTTAGATCGGTTTACGTATGCTTTTTTCGTCATTCATGTTTGACACTTCGTGGCCCAAGTCGCTCCCCATGATTCCTTTTTTTATACTCGCACTTCCCTAGGCCCCGCCTGTCCCCTTCCCTTCCTCGCACCGGAACGCAAGGACGCCCCGCCTCCAGCTGCGGCGGCCCTACCTCCCCCCCTCCTTTTTTGTCCGTGAACAATGTGAAACCGACCGTCGATGCCTGTTCGTTTGCATGTTCGGCCTCCCCCTCTTTTCTTTCATCAAGATTACAACCTCACGCGCCTGAGGATCCCCTCCCCCCCCCTCCCCAGCGGAACCGCCGGCTCACCTCTTGGCAGCCAGCTCCCTCTCTTCGCCTCTTTGGCTCTGATTTGCCGTGTACTGACGACAACCCCGGTTTGTTTTCGACCCACAGTGCCTCTTCCCCCCTTTTAGCGGACACTCCAGAAGTTTTGCCAGCCTCTTCATCGCTCCTTTTTGACTTCTTGTTCTTGTTTCGTGCAGATTGTTTTTTCCCTTCTTTTATCCGACGAGTCTCCCCCATCTTCGATGATCCGTCCCCTCCCGTCCTTCTCGAGGGCAACCGTTTCTTTTCTCCCTGGGTCTCGCTGAGAACCTGGCAGACATACTTCACTGTCGCTCTCTCCCCCCCCTCTCGATATCCTGATCCTCTTCGTTCTTCCTTATTTCTGTCCCTCCCTTTTTCTCGAAAGATCCGCGCTTTTGCCTCTGATCGGTCACCCCTCACCTTTTCATCTCTATGTCACGCTTCTTCTCTCCTTACTCCCTCTCCCTCCCCTACACCCCACATATTCCCCTCCTCCTCATTCACCCTCCCCTGTATCATATCTCTACGCCTCTATTACTAATACCCCCTCTCTTGCTCCTCCCTTCCCCTCCCATCCCCAATTGTCTTTATATCACCATAGTTCTCTCGCACCCCCATTTTTCGTAGCCGGGATGTACCCTTCGCTTATTTTTCCCCCCCGTCAATGCACGCCGGTGCCGCGGTCGTCTCTAGTCCTCTTTTCGCGACAGCTAGACGACGACCTTCTTGTTTGCGTTGTTCCTGAGCACTCGCCCTTGCGTCTCAATGAATCTAGCGGCCTTGAGATTACTTCTCCCCTCCCCCTTTTTTTGCTGATGAAGAGGTTTCTGCCCTGCCGCCCCTTTGCCGCTTCTTTCCGAAAGCCGGATTTTCCTGTGCCCCGGATGAGATCAACTTTCCCGCCGTTTTTATCGCTTTTTCCTTTCCCGACCACGGCCCCCTGCCACCCCCCACTTTCTTTCCACCCTTAATGCCTTCTCTTTTCTCATCAGCCTTTCTCGTCCGAAGAGTGCGTCAGCCCTTCTCCCCCCTTCCCCTGATGCAGCGAGACGACCTCCTCATCCCATGCCGGCATTTTCGCGGCGGACCCCCCCCCTGGCGTTTCTATCTCGTAGATCAGTCCCTCCTCTCTCACCTCTCGCCCCCATCGTCGATGATTGGCTTGCCTACTAATCGTCCTCCTCCCGTAACCCTGTTTTTTCCCATTTCCCTTTAGACCGACTGCCACCCTCTTTCCCCCGCTCACAAAGTGCCTATCTTTTAGTTTGTTACCATGATGATCATTCACCTTTCGCAAAGGAGATGTCCCGTTTTGCATCTCCCCTTTTTTCTCCCCGAATAGTGGTTCTCAAAGTGAAGTCTTTCCCTATTCCACTACTCGATTCTCGGCTCGATCTTATCACCGAGTTGTAGCCGACCATATTTGATGGATCCTTTTCGAGTGATCCCCTTCTTTTTGTGTCGGCGTCCCTCCACACGAGACCCCCCCGAACCCACCCCCTTCCCCCGCCGCACCACCGCAGGCCACCCTCCCCACCCACGTCCCCCCACTACTTCTCCTCCTTCCTCTCCTCCTCCCTCCACCAAACCCCCACACCCCCCGCCCCCCGACCGCCCCCCCCCCCCCCCCCCCCCCCCCCCCCCCCCCCCCCCCCACCCAAACCACCCCCCCACAGATCATCTTGAGGCCCCGTCGAGTGTTCTCGAATTTTCTCTCTCCGAGCTCTCGACAGCTTTTATGAATCGGTATCAGCCCTTTTCGTGGCGGTTCGTCTGGTCCTCCGGGCGTTTGCCGATGATGGATTCTTCCTTTCCCCCTTATCCTCCCCTTGTTGTTGTTGTCGCTCTAATATCCGCTCCATCCTCTTAGGCCTCTACGAAACCTCGCCGATTCCGGTGGATGATCGATCGCGATGCGGCGTGCTTTTTCCCCTCTGCTGAGCCGAGCTTTCTCCCTACCTCGGACGCATGCACTTTTTCTTCATAGACTCGACCCCTCCTCTCCTCCCCTCCACGGACGCTTTCCCCTGCCTGCCGCGATACCTTTAGCGAGAAAACGCGGTTCCGCGATCGCGCTTAACTGACCTCTCTTCTTTTTCCTCCCCCGTTTCAACCCAGCGGGCGCCCTTTTTTTTTTTAGGCCGTGCCTCAGGCGACAACCCTTGTCGCGCATCGAATTGCAGGGCCTTTTTTCGATCATGGTTACCCTGAAAGCATGGAGCATCTTCGATCGTGTCGCCACTTCCTGATCTCTTGTGCACTCTCGTTCTCGACTTTGTCTTCACCTCTTCTCCTGTCCGCTCTCCTGCGTCCCGTGAGGAGACTACGCGTCTCGACGCTCGCTTCCTTGACCGCATTTCCCTCCGGTTTCTCGAGGCTGGGAGTCTCCGTCGAGAAGTGTCTCTGACAGCCGCTCGCCCGCTCTTTTTTTTTTAGTAGCCCTGATTGCGCCGTTCGGCCCTTCCTCGCCCCCTTTTGTGAAAGAAAATTGTTCTTTCCCGGCGTATTCGCGATTTCTTCTTTCCGGCTTTCCCTGGCTGACTGACCTTTTTTCCCCCCCTCCAGGCCCTTTTTGCGGCGGTGTCGGCAACACCCTCAGCACCTCTTCTTTTTTTATTATTCTCCTATTTCAACAATATCACGCTTCATTGAGGTTTAGTCTTCATCGTTTCCCAGCAGCACTTTTCTCCTTCTCCAGAGCGTCGCTAATCAGTGATAGGACTCCGGTCTGCAGTTTTTTGGGACTTGCTCCATTTTATCCCACCCATCCGTCGCCCCTTTCACTGGAAGCAAAGCCCTGCTCGATTCCACGCGTCCTTCTTCTTTCTCCAATCGCGCAGCTCTTCGTACGTCGATTCAATATATCAAGCGAGCTTGACTTACTGCTTTTTTTTTTTCCCCTGATCGATTCTCGTCTTCTGACCCCCCCCCCGACTCCTTCTTCGAAGTTGCGGCCTCTCTTCTCCTATGTTCCGCGGGACAATCTCGACGTGGAGACTTTTTCTTAACCCTGAGGCGATTGGTATGCACCTGGTCACCTCGAGCCCTGAACGTAAAAGAAGACCTATGCCCGATTCATATGCTGAACGATCGGTTTTCGAAACCCTGCCTCTTTTCCAATATGTTTTCTCAACCCCGCCCTGTGGTTTTGGCTCAGACCACGTTTGAGCTCTGACTCTTTTCCAGAGACGACGACTCTTTGCTTCTTCTCCATTTTCCAGCTTCCTCTTGTATTTTGTGTGGCTCCTCCACCGTCCCTGAGTGCCCTCTCGTATTGGACGATAAAGGGTTTGAGGAGCTACATGTCCCTACTTTTTTACCCCTTTCGAAAGACATAGTTTTAATCCCCGTGACGCGTTTTCGAGGGCGCCCCCCTTCTTCGAGTCCCTTAAGAGTTTAAGTCTGTTTTTACAGTTACCACATTGCCTTTTCTACGCGGAGTCCGCACATTTTTTTAGTTCTATCCCAGCGATTTTGCCCCCTTTTGTGCCTGATTTCCCAGAGCACCCTACCCCTTCAATCGGCAGACTCCCTCCCGCGCCGCTCCTCCCATTTGCGATTCAGTTTTACTCGCTGACAAAAACCATCCCCGCCTCCTTCCCCCCCCCTTCCTCCTTGTTTGCGGTCCGCGGCTTTCTGATAAGAGGTTCCCCACCTTTTTCCCTTTTTTTCACTCGCGATTCCTCTGGTATGGGCAGTCCCATTTATAATTCACGTTCCAGTTGTCTCCCTCTCTGTTTTCTGGGCCGCGCGCTGCTCGGTTCCTCGTCCCTCTCCCGACCTCCTTGCCCGAGAGAATATTTCTTTGCCCCAGAACTTCCTTGCGGCCGCTTTTCGCCCTCTTTGCTTTCGCTTACGCGTCGCGTTTTTTCTTTCCGTCCCGTGGACTCTCTTGCCCGGCGAATGCTTTTGACCCCTCCCCCTTCCCTAGGTTGGCCGGAAAGTCCTGACATTGTGCGTTATATGCCTATTACCCCCCTTGAGGTTTCTCCTGCACCCTTTTATCATCGTCTGGAGTATGTTTTCCCGTGCATTGTGAAGCTTGAATACCGTCCCTTTTTTCCTTCCCCTCCGAGAAACATTTCTGTTCGATTCCCCCCTCCCTCTTGAGCTTACGACTTTCCTCCGGGAAAACGCTTTTGCAGAGCTCCCATCGTTTTCAATAATATCACAGCCCCCCCCCGGTGGCGATATGGCCACCAGTCTTTCCTGTTGCCAATCTCCTCGCTCACGCGCGCTATCACCTCATTCCCCCCTTCATGGACATTTTCCGCACTCTGGATCCCTTGAGAGGGAGGCCCCTTTCCCGTGAACTTCTTGCCCCCCAGCTCCCCCGAATTATTGTGGCGCCCTCTTCCACGCTCTGAGATTTTTTTCTCAGATGCAGGAGGCCCTCACTTGTGGTGCATCCCAGTTTGGTTTCACCCTCTTACTTCCGTGTCAAAGAATAAATATTTCCGGCGGGTCCCTCCCGGATTTCTTTTCTCTCACCTCCCCGTTCTTTTTCATTGCGCGCCTTGCAAGGCCGGTCCTTCCCTCCAACTCATGCTGCTTTTGTGCCTTTCCGCCTTTCCCCTTCTTTGTTAGCTTAGTCTTCTTCAGGCATTCCCTCTTCTTACATAAAGCACGTCGACCAAGGAACCATCTGCTCACTTCTTCTTTGTTTGGTTTTGTGTAACCCTCTTATTTGCTCTTGCCCCTTGCCTACGATGTAAGAAGCCGGTCTTTCGTCTCAGGATCCGCTAGATCCCGAAGCGATGGACATCTGCCTTCTCTTCCGGGACCTCTTCTTCAGCAGCCTCCTACCGTCAGCTCCCCCAAAAGATGACGACAATATCTTGTCGGGCAAGTTGAATCACATATTTTTTCTTTTCGTTTAGTCATGACGTTCCTTTTCTTTTTTTCTCTCTCGTTCTTTTTGGTGTGGATTTCCCTCCCCTTCCCTTCTGACGCGCGGAAACATTCCAGACTTAGCCTTTTTCCTTTTTTCCCCTGGAGAATTGTAGGAAGTAGTGTTTTTCTCTGACGGTACCGTCGTCTTCGCTCCTCTTTTCCTCTGCGATCCTGCATCGGCATGATGTCCCCCCCTCTTTCCTTCTTAGATTTCCCGATCCCTTCTTTTGCGTAGTAAATCGAGTTCCTTTACTCGTCACCCAGAAGAGGGTTTTTCCCAACTACACCGTCTTCTTCCTGTCGACGGGTGTTTTCTTACTCCCTTTCTTTTTTTCTTTCGACTGCATACCTAATCCCAAAACGGAGGTGCGGGGCACGTTTTTCCAGCCCCCAGCATGGTCCTCAATGCTTTTCCTTTTTTATGTATTCCGGAGCGACCCGACCTGAGTTTTTCGATCCCTTACTTCTCTGTCGTCCCCCTTTCAGAGGAATCTGGTTTCTCCTTGGCGCGTCCGGCACGCGCGGTTTTTGCCGTCCCCCGCGACCCCCTTGTCCCCTTCCTGCTTCTAAATGACCCCCTCCTCTCTTTCTTAGTCCGGTCGCTTCTCCCCCCCCCTTTTTGTTTTCTTCGGGAGCAGTTCTCTTTACCTGAGGAAGGCGATCCGGACAGATTCCTTCCTTTCTTTACGAATGCGCTTCTTCTTCTCGCCCTAGGTCTATTCAGAACCGCTGCTTTGCCCGTTGAAATTCCCATATAGAAACTAGGCTTGCATGGTTCGCGATTTTTCCCGCACCAGGGGCCGCGCGCACTCTCGCTTCTCTTCTGGCATCCATTTCTATGTTCTCTTTTCTTCCCCTTGCCTTGCCAGATGACGGTATTCTGCCTCCACTCGCATTCCATCAGGCCTCTCCCCCATCTCCGATCGATTCTCCCGCCCGAACCGCCTTTCCCGCGGTCCGCTTCCTCTTTTTTGCTTCCTGTTTTTCCTTTCGCGCCCAGATCAGTCCCCCAAGCATTCTTGGCGGATCTCCCCCACCTGCGCTCTTTTGCTTTTTTCGTTCTCACAAAGCGTACTCCGCGTCTGATTCCCTCCCTCTCGTTCGCCATCCTCAATCCCCGCGCGCCTCGACAGGCCTTTCTTCCTCCCCCTGAGCTGCCCATCGAGCGCGGCTGGCGCCCTCAAGTCTTTGCAACCTACCTGTGCCATTGCTTTCCCCTGTGACTGTCTACCCCTCAGATCGAGTTTGCCCTCCCCTAGAACCTTGATTTTTGTGCCTTCTTCCTTCCCACTCTGCAGTCCCCCCATCGGAGTGCAGTGCTGGTTGGTTTTTCCATTTCTCTTCGCATTGCGTCGCCTATTTTCGTGACGTAGGGCTCTGGGCTGGCTTCCTTATCCCTCCTCTTGTCCACCAGCGCTCTCGTCTTTCCCAATTTCTGTCCGCAAGCTCTCTCTTCCGTGCCTTCTTACTCACGACACTTGCCTACCTGCCTTTTATTAGCTGACGTTTGGCCCCAGCGCCCTCGTATGACTTATTCCTTCTTTCGACGAGACGATTGTCGTTGTTCGATGGCCCCCCAATTGGTGATAGTCCTACTCCCAGATTTCCCTTTCCCGTTGATTATCCCCTCCCACCCGTCCCTTCTTCCTCTGTCTTCGAAGCAGAGAAAGATTCTTGTCGCTCCGAGGATGTTCTCCTCCAACCCCCCCCGGTCGTCCCCACTTTTCCTTTGCCGACTTATCTTTTCTCCTCACTACCGGGGAAGATTTAATATGGCGCTTTCTTTTTCCTTCTGTTTTGTTAGATGTAGTGCATCGGAATTCTTTGCTATCTTGGATTCGTCACTCCTTGGTCTCTTAGCTCCCGCCGGCCCCAGCTCTCTTCTACCGGCGCAATGTTAGCGTCTTCTGGAAAGCTCCCCTTCCTCGATTGTCATTCCCCCTCCCCTTCTATGCTTATAAAAGATCGCTTCTCCCTATCGCTGTATTACTCTGTCTTTTTGCGAGGAAGACGTCCAGCTCGTGTTTTCTCCCCCTATCGCGATTTGATTTGAGTACAATGCTTGAGCTGGGCCCTGGGGTTGACCCCCCCCTTCCCCGCCCTTAACCGGCCCCCCGGCCTGTATTCCTCTCTCGAGGAAGAGCTTCCATGACTTAAGTAGGGAATTTTTTTTTAATTTCGGGCGGCGGAGCTCGTGTCCATTTAGAGGGACATCGATCTGGTGGAGAGACCCCCCTTTAAGAAGTGACCTCTTTGCTGCATGCGTGTTCAGCCCCTCCCCTTTTATATGTTTCGTTTTAGCCATCGTTCTTTCATAGACATTGAGCTCCCCCCTTCTAGGAAAAGATTACCGCCGCCCTCATAAGCCTATTGATCTCGTCCCCCCGGCGTTCAAAGACACCTTTTTTTGCCCTCACACGGCTCTTTCGAGGTGAAGAAGACTCCTCTCTCTTTCTGTCGGCGTAAGCGGTTCTTTTAACAGCAATTTTGGTTTCCTACCCCCCCCCTCCCGCAGTAGATCATTTTCTATTCGCGGCGATGTAGTCCCCGAGCCGCGTCATTCCTCTCTGCCAGTTCATAGGTTTCTGCTTCATCTTTTCGTCACCCTCGCGCGAAGAAGATTTTGCCCCCCCGTCTAGAAAGATGGGAGAGGCGCCACGCTCAAGTCGACCCCGGCCCCTGTTTTCCAGTGATAATCCCGGTAGCTCCTTCCGACCATTGGCATGACTTTTTTCTTCGCCCAGATTGTCCATCCACCCCCTCGCCGGCTGGGTGGACGGAATCCCGCTTTCGCACCGTCTCGTTCTCTTTCCCTCCCCTCGTGTCGCAGCATCCACCGATCTGAGCAGGAGTTTTCGTGTTTTTTCCTCCCTTTCGCTCGATGCGCGCCAGACTGCCTCTTGACGCTTTACAGCGTCTCGAGCCGTTCGACCGCGACCGAGTATCGCCGTGTTTCTCCGGAACTTCCGATGCTTTTTTTTCCTCCCAAACCCCGGGTTTCTTAGCCGC
>Ga0179593_1549726_pt1 | contig 17426 bp, 21 predicted proteins | sample CZODoug2_1_08_16_FD_185931 | JGI IMG/M metagenome (GOLD analysis project Ga0179593, IMG submission 185931) | Vadose zone soil fungal communities from Angelo Coast Range Reserve, California, USA - CZODoug2_1_08_16fungal (PacBio error correction) | ecosystem: Environmental > Terrestrial > Soil >... | reverse complement strand
TTGTTTTTTTAACCGAAAGGGCAGGGGTAACTGTTGAGGGCTTCCCCCCCTGATGCGCGTCAAAAATTTCCCCCACAAATTCGATCACCCCCTCATGCGTGTTACGGTCCTTTGGGGGCCGTTGCCGTTATCGCCGACGAACGTACTTTCTTTCCTGGGCATACTTGCTATTCTTTGCTCTGAGAACTGTTTCAGGTGGACCAACCTTTTGGATTTCAGGCTAGTGAATTTCTTTCTTTTCTTTCTTTCCTGGAAACGCAGGCCGATTTTCTTTCTTCCCCTTGGGTATTGTGATTTCATTTCCTCTTGATGTCTGAAATTGCCCGGCACTTTTTTCCCCACTCCCCGAGTTCGGTGGTCCTTTTTCAGGCCGGGAAAGGGTTGCAGTTTTTCCCCCCGGGTGGCTCCCACATGGTAACATACGTCCTTCGTTTCCGCAGTCTAATGCCCCTCCTTTTCTTTTCTGTACAAGCGCTCCAATCATGGCCGTCTCCCCTCTTCGGAGAAAAACACTGCCTTCTTCTCTTTCAGGGCAGGCCCTGCCGCCTTCCTTAAGCATGGCAGGAGTCCCCTCCCTTCTCTTGGATACGCGCACTCCTCCCCTTTTTGCACAAGGGCCCGCCTTCCTTCCCCTCGTTTCCCGGTCTGCCCCCTTTTTTCAAGAGCAAAGGACTTTTCCTTTTTACTACGCGCTTACGTTCCTTTTTTCTCTTTCTGCCGATGAAAAGCTCGGGGCCAAAAGAGCTGGGCGGACACTTTTCCTGTGAGTTCGAAAGCTGTGTCTCTTCTTGACGTCCGTTCCCATGAAAGATTTTCAAGTGCTTTTGGCACTTCGGACGGTTGGCCCTTTGAAGATGATCCCTCCCCTTCCCCCCCCCCCCCCTCGAGGGCGCTTCTCTTCAAAGTTGTCTAACGCTTTTCCCTTTTTTTTACGTGCTCTTTGACATCCCTTTTTTATTTGACCTCTGAAGTCGAACTTCCTCTGAGCATTGGGTGAAGTTGGCGTGAGGCTTTTTTTTTCCTTTTTCTGCAGAGAAAATTGACCTCTTTTTCCGATCATATGGACGCTTTGAGATCATCACAATCGCTCCCTTTTCGAATACGTTAGTAGTGGGCCCCCTTCCCTTTTCCGCAGCTGATGCTGGCAGCCTCTCTTAACAGCTATTTCCCTTTCTCAGGAATATTTGCGAGCCGCTCTTTTTTTCTTTTCGAGGGTCATTGTTCTTAGCACCCTTCATTCCTCTCTATTTCCGCAGTACGTCACAGCTCGATCCTTTCCCTACCGCACCAACTTTTTCCCCCGGACCAAAAATACGGCCTTTCGGCGCACATTGGACTATAATTTTTCCGGGGGATGAGTACAAATTTCTGTTTGAAAGAGAAGAACATCCTTTTCCCTTGCCGGCGACTTTCGCTCATAGGCAACCTCCCCCTCCACCGGTATCCGCCTCCCTTCACAACCCGGTGCCTTTTCCCACGATAGTGGTTTCATTCTTCTGCTCACGGGAAAACAACCCCCCCTCAGGAAGCACTCGAAGCCCCCGGCGTCAATGGATCCTGCTTGGGGACTCTCTCCCCTAAATTCTTAGAACGCGACCGGACTGTGCGTCTCTTTTTTTTTTTTTCCGATTAATCGTTTTTATTGTTTCTTCTTTCCTTCCTAGAGGATTTACAACGCCCTTTATTTCGTGGAAATGGTTCGAACAGGTCTTTTTTTATTAGAAACCCCAGGAATCTTGGACTCTTTCCCTTCGGGCTCCCCCTTTTTTTCCCCTCCCAAGAACCTGTGGGTTTTCGCGATTCGGGCTCTTCTCTTTTTTGAGCCGAAATGGCCCGCCTCCGTTTCTTCTCCTTCCTACAAATACGAGGGTTTCTCTTTGTTTGCGAAAGGCCATCCGGTATTTTGAGCCTATGCGGTTTTTTCTTCTTTCCCGCAGACGAGCCTTTTTTTTCCCCTCTCTGGGAACGAGCTGTTTTTTCTAGGGAGAGGACCTTTTTTTTTTTTCATCGGTGGAAATATCACGTTTCCTACAAATGAGCTCTTGTGTCGAAGACATCAGCGTAATTTATTCGCAAGATCTCTTCCCTTTTTTGCTATCGGCAATCTCTGCTTCTTCCCCCCCCTATGCGATTTCTACCGCTATTCCTAGACTTGGATGATAGACCTTTTTTGCTGAGACGTGCCGCGCCCTTTTCTCTTTTTCCTACCGAATTTCCCGCGTTTTTCCTTTCCCTCCCGTTCCACGCTTTTCTTTTCAGGGTGAGTCTAATCGAAGTGCTGAAGTCACTTTTCCCGAAATAAATAGCGCCGATTCTCCTCCCCCCCTTTTTTTTCCCTAAGCAGAGCCCTTTTCCGTTTTTTCCCCTCTATCGTGATGAACACCGAAGACTGTTACTTTTCAGGAGCCTGATCAGAAACCGAAAGCTTTATGACATTGTTCGGATTCTTTTTTTCCTCTCAAAGACGGCGTGCTCCTTTTATCCCTTGGCTAGAGGCAAGTCACGCGGCTCCTTTTTGTCCTCATCGAACAAGAACGCGCCGTTTTTTAGGCCTCGAAGCTCCTTTCTTTTTGGGGCCCGAAGACTCCCGTTCTCTCCCAGAAAAAACAAGGTCTTTATCCAGCGTAGAAAGTAGTGGTCCCCCCCTCCCCCTCCAGCTTCTTTTCCTGAGATAAAGATCGATTTCTTCCGCGAAAATGCGAGCGATGCTTCCCTGCGTTTGGCGAAAACCCCGTACTTCTTTTCTTTTCATCCCTCCCTCGGCCGAAATTGAAACAGCTCAATCTCTATCTTTCCTCCTCTCTTTTTTTGAAGTGCTCAATTTCGGCGAGGACTTCGGAACAAGCTTTTTTTTTTCGACAACGCTGCTTTTTTTCTCCCTCGCGCATTTCGCGACGTCGGTTCCTTCTCTCTTATCGTCAGGCCCGGTCCCCTTCTTCGGAGGCAGCCAGGCGGATGGGTGGACCACGTACTTTCTTTCGTGAGGGGAGAACGGAATGTTTTTTTCTTTTTTCTTTCTGGCGCTTCGGGCCCGGCGTTCCTTCTCTTCTGGTCCGCACGCCGATCCTTTTTGCTCTTGAGGGCGACCTTTTTTGCGAGCCGCCTCCCACTTCTTTTTTTGCCTCTTAAGCAAAGCCGTCCCCCTCCCCTCTCCGTAAACAATGTTCATATGCACGCTTTTTCGGCCTATCTGGCAAACTACCCATTTCTTCGGTTTTTTTCCCTAGTACCCTTTCTTCCCCGCGGACCAGGGCGAGTTTTAACACAGTCGGTTTGCTTGGATCTTTTATCGGGCGCCTTCTGTTATAATTGTAGAAGTAGGAATTCCTTGACGGGAAAAACGTCCCCAGTCACATTCTTTGAAGGTTCTAACCGTTTCTTCACATAACATCTTTAAATCTTCCCCCTTCCCTGCGGTGCGGTCGTCTCCATTTTCTATTTATCGAGTTTCTAAAAAGCGCCTTTTGGATGGCCCTAAGAGATTCGAGAAAGCGGAATTTTTTGGGCAGGACTTTCTCTTTACGAGGATGCTTCTTTGGAATCACTTTCTTCGATCATTTCCGGCTTGAGCATTCCACCGAGTTCCTGGCGAAGAATTTCGCCCCATGGTTCAGTCGCTTATGCTCTCCAAGCAGGGTACTTTCCGTGAAACGAGCGGTTCAGTGCACTTTTCTTTGAGTTTAAACCTTGGGCCACTCCAGAGGGCGCCCTTACGGTGTTTTGCAAAACTTTTTTCTATTTAACCCCTCTTTCTCATAGTGACGTCTCTTTTTAGGGTGAAACGTCGTTTTTCTCCGCGCCCTTCAGACCTTTCCTCTCGAAGAGCCCAGACTCGAACAACACGTCCTCCTCCCTTTGCGCCCTTTTTTTTCTCGGGAAGCACTTTTTTCTGGCAGAAATTCCTTAAGGGGTGTGCTGATACCTCGTAGGAGACCTTTCCCCCCCCCTTCACGATCATTGCGGTCTTTTTTTCCTTTCCCTCGAGGCGCGTCACACCTCCCAACGAAACATTCTTCCCAGGCAAACCACCCATAGCTTTTTCTGACTAAACCTCTTGGCATTTTTTTCGCAATGAGGTAGTTCCCCCTTGTGAATTCCATTTTTTTTGTGTTATTAGGAGAGGGCTTCCTTTCGCCCTGGGGTTGTTTTCTTTTCGGCACTTTTCTTTTTGAACCTTTTCCGGTGTTTCTGAAAATCCCGGGTTTTCAGGCCATACCGTGATCATTGCCTTTACTCGTGGTGCCGAGGCTCTTTTCAGAAGAGTAACTCCTTGCCTGGATGAGTTCACACACATAATTTCCCCTTTTCCTAAGGAACCTTCCTTTCCGTCAGGCACCAAGAACTTATAGCTTCGTCCCCAATTTCCATCTTTTGGCCCCCTCCCCCGTAGTCGGCTCCTAAGGCGTGCTTTTGGATGCCTCTAGAGCGCGGATTTATTAATGCATTCCCCTGAATCTTCTTCCTTGTGTTTGACAAATTTAATTCTCCCCTCCCTTATCGCGGCGCTTTTTTTTTTCCTTAAGCAGTACGTGTGCCTTTTCTTCTCCCCTTGGCCAGCAGAGCGCGCACCTTTTCGTTTCCCCCTCTCTGAAATTTCTTAAGGAAAGAGCGCGCTCCCTGGCGTGGCGTTAAAGATGATTTCTCTCGTTTCCAATTTCGCTTCTTTTTTCTCCTCCCAGAAGCCAAACTTCACCCAGATCTCTTTTCTTTCGTCTCGAATTACGGCTTAGGCCATTCCTTTTTTTGGCACCCCCTCTTTTTCTCCCTCGGTAGAAGTAGCCCTTGAACGAGAAGGCGACGCGATGGTGGCCTTTTTTTTTCCATAGGGATCGTTCAAATTCCCCTCTTTTTAAATCTTGATTTTTTCTTTCTCCCTTCGCGCACAGCGCGAATTGCCTGTTAAACTCTTCGATGGCGGCAACTTTCCTTTTTCTTTTTCACTTGAGTTGCACTCCTTTTTCTCCAACACCGGAACGTAAGGCGCTTCTTCTTCTTTCTCTTGACGACCAAGTCTTTCTTTCTAACCTTGAAGAGTGGATTTCAAACGTGGGATCCCTTTTTTCCCCAAGAGGGGCTTTGTCCCTTTTTTCCATCAGATAGTGATGTTACTACCTGCCATTTTCCTTTTTCTCGTTCTGAGGCAGGCGGCATTCTTTCCTTTTGTCGTTTTCAGTGTTTTCTTCAGTTTTTTTTAGCGCTTGTAATCCCTTCCTTTTCCAGGTAGACGGCGGGGAACTCCTCCCTTCGAAGGATGTTCACATCTTACGCCGTGTCAGCCGCCTTCCCCTTCCCGGAACTTGCGAATCTCTTCCCTTCAACTCGGGGAGTTCTTCCCTAGGTAAACAGTGCTTTATCATCTTCTGCCACCTTCTTCAAAAAGTGTCTCAGGCTTTTTTTTTTGGTGCAGTAACATCCTCTTCCCTTTCCCTTTTTTCCCCTAACGCGAAAATCTCATTCCCTCTTTCCAAAACTCAACAAGTTCATCACGGAGTCCTTCTCCCGGATGAACGCTTAACGCAGTTCCTTTCTTCCTTCCCTGAATTTTTTAAGGCTCCGGCCCCGGCCCCCCCCCCTAAACATTCTTGAAGTAGCTGGGGATCTTTGATTTGGGACGAGCATCTTCTCCCATAAGAAAACCTTTCCCCTGCCTTCGCCGTACTTCTTTGAGTGAAGGACATCACTCCCCTAATAAGTTGTGTTGTTTTGCTTTTCTCTCTTTTTTCCCTCAGTATAGGTTTCACGGAGAGTTTTTTCTCTTCAGGCGACCTATGAGAGTCCCCCCCCCCTTTTCCCTCTCCCAGTCTACTGCCAGCTTTTTTTTTTTTGGGGGGCCGGGCCGGAGCTTCCCCCTTTTTATCGAGACGCCCTTCCTTTTCCTTTTGTTAACGGTTCACCCCTTTCCCATAGGGAGTCAGTGAGGAAACTGTTTCAGTCCCCCCTTCTCGGGGATGAGGGATTAAAGTTAGTTCTTCCTCGAGGATGGTACGTCCCTTTCCTCCCTGCTGCGAAACTTTGGGTATCTTGTTCTTGGTAAGAAGGGGAAAAATCTTTCCCTCCCCGGCAATTGTTTCCCTCTAAGTACACTCCTTTTTTTCCCTAGCCGATATGATTCGGCCCTTTTGAACGGTGCAGGCCCTCTTTCAAAGTCAGTGTAAAAGACCGTCCCTTTCTTTCCCGCATGTATACCTGTACACTTTTCCTTTTCTTTATTTACAAGCGCTACCATCAGGCCGACCCATTCTCCCCCCACACTTCCCTGCGAAAACGGATTCAATGGATTACGAAGAACGAGCCCAATCCTTCCTTTCCTTCTAAAAATCTACGAGCTCCTTCCCTTTAAAGGCAAGCCCTCTTTGGCCCCTTGCCCCCATCCACGGCGTGAAATCCCCCTCTTTTTTCATAAAATCCTCAAGGACTTTTTCCTTCCCTTCTCAAAGAGCATGGCGTTTTCCTTCCGCGCCCTGACGTTTCTTCCATGGCTTCGATTGAAACGCAAGTGGAAAAATCGTTTCCCTTTCCGCAAGAGGAGTTTCGAAAGCTTTTTTTTTTCTGAGATACGTCGATCCTTTCCTACAAGATTTTCAAGCGGCTTTCCTTTGTGTCCATATCCCCTTTTGACGATGCGCTTTCTAGCGGTCTTCCCGATTTCATGGAAAAGGGCTACGTTTCTCTTTTTTGTCAAGCCTGGGTCTACTTTTGCCCTCTCCTCGCTGGCGAAGCGAAGTCGAATAAGCAGTCTCCCCCTTTTTTTTTCAGTTTGGAGTCGTGGGCGGGCCCCCCTTTTTTCTCCCTCGGAAAATTGGGAAACCCCCTCCGCGTATTGGACGACACCCTCCCCCTAAGAGCGATGCCTTATCTTTTTTTTGTTTGGAAACCGAAAAGTTGGCCTTTTTTTCTCCTCCTTCCGCGTAACCGCTCTGCAAACGTAATTACCCCTTCAGATAAGAGTTCGCCTTTCTTTAAGGACGGATTTCTCGTTGTCATGAAATTCAGCACCCATTCCTTTTTCCGGCATATAAGACTACGTCTTTCTCGGCATAGTCTACCGCCTTTTTTTTCTCCTGGGAATTCAGGCCACCCCTTTTTTTTTTCTCTCCCTTACGATAAGGGATTACCTCGTCCTTTTTTCTCGACCCAAAGGCAGGATGTTTTAACTGTCCTTTTTTCGTGAAGTTGATCGCTATTTTCGCTATCGGAAACCTTCCCCCTCACAGTGTATCCGCCCGTTTCTTTCTGCCTACAAAGGTGTTTCCCCCGAGCATTCTGCCAGGCCCTTTCCCCCCCCAAAAAAAACTATTTGAACGATCAAGAATCACCATCCACGGCTCCCTTTCTCAGGCTTGGGTTCCTCTTCTACGTCCATGATCGACTTTCCCCGGAATGGTGCGTCCCTTTTTTTCTTTTGGTGTGCCGATCATCCTTTCTTCTTTTGCGGGACTTTTTTATTCAAAGCCATCCGCCTTTTTCTTTAAAGAAGGCGCCCGTCTTGGTATCAGCACAACCCAGTCCCCTTTTCTTCCGCTCTTACGATTTTTCTTTATCCACAAAATGGGCGCCCCCCCCCCTCCCCCTTTTTTCCTTGTGGTCGATTTCGGGGCTCTTCCTTTTTCTGTCGCGAATGGCCCGCCGATTTTTTTTCCCTTTACGATACATCGAGGTTGGTTCCCCTTTCCAGGCATCCGGGACTCCGAGCTTCGCTTGTGTTGTCCCCCCTTTTTCTTTGAACGCTAGACCTCTTCCCCTTGCCGCCCAGATGTCCCTGGGGAAAGCGCTGTACCAATCTCTTTCCCCCAAAGGGCGGGCTTTCTTCGAATATGGGTAGGCTCTTTTTCTCTAAGCCGACGTACCCTTTTTCTCGAGGTGTGAAGCAGATCCGTCTTTTCTAAAGATTCGCAAACATTTTTTCTGCGGGCAATCTCGGTTCCTCCTCTAGCGGCGCTTTTTCTATTTTTTCGAGGAAATCGACCTTATGATAGACCGCACCGCCTCTTTTTTTCCTTTTCCGAAATTGTATGTGTCCTTTCGTTTCATCACCGCGTCCACGATTACTTTTTTTTCTTATAATTCAGACGTGCTGAAGTTCTCCCCTTCGAAAAGAAAATAAATCGCTCCCTTCCTTCCCCGCCGGGTCAAATCAAGCAGCTCCCTTTGCAGCGCCGATACTCGTGTCACCCCCTCTTTTTTCTCCTTTTCAGTATGGGCGAACGGCGCGTTCTCCCTCCCTGTTTGCATATGGACATTTGGGTCTCTTGATTAGGAATCGACCAAAGGCTTTACGAGAAGGGGGAGCGGCTCGTTTCTTTTTTTTTCTTTTCGACCTCGAACCCCTCCTCTCCCCCCTCAGTTCAATCGGCGCTTTTTTCCCAGTTATCTCACGCCGTTGCCCGAAGCGCCAGGGATTGCCTCTTCTTCCCAACAGTTCCGTTTTTCTTTTTTTCGTTCCGAAGTCGTGGTCACCCCCTTTCCTTTCCCCCTCCCCATTCCAGCCGGAAACGTTGCCCTTTTCCCCTGTATGAAACCGCGCAGGATTTTTCCATGAGAGCGATGCGGGAAACCTTTTTCCGAAACACGCTAACCGCCCCTTTCTCTCCTTTTTCTCTCGGCCGAAATTGAATCGATGTTTATCCTTTGTGTTTGAGAGAGATGCGTCGCTTTCAATTTCCCCTCAGCAAAAAAGGTCGGGTAGCGGGTTCTTTTTTTCATAGTTACAGCAGCGATCGCCTTTCTCCTCTCTTTTCTTATCTTTAGGAACACGGCAACGTTCTTTGTTTCTGCGTTTTTTTGGTGGGAACAAGACTGGCGAAACCTCTTTTTTGAGACGTGTCTTTTTCCTTCTCCTTCTGCAAGCCTGGCTCTTTTTTTCCCTCCTGCACTTTAGATTCGAGGAGCCTACGCTCCTTTTCGATGTGACCAGACGGCTGCTTTCCTTTTTTTTTTCTCTCATAAACTTATAGGCGCGTTTTTTCCCCCCCTCCTGCAGACCGGCATCCTGCCCCCTCCATAGGACACGCTTTCGGTTCTCCCGATACTGCAAATACTTCACTTTTTTTAAACACGGTATCGTTTCCTCTTCCTTTTTTCTGATTTTACACACGGAGGTTTTTCTCTTTTCCCTCTTTTTATTCTGGGGAGCCTTGGGGTACCCTTTTCCGCGGAAGTAGAACGCTCCTCAGTAATCGTGGACGTGTCTTTTTCTCCCCCCCTTCTCCAATTCGTTCTTACCCCTCCGCGGCACTTCTTCACCATTTTCCGGTGTCGAGCATCACTTAGGCTCGTTCGACCTTTTTTTCTTTCTGGAATTCCTCCTATTGCCCATGAGCCCTTTTGTCAATTGTTACTCTTAGATGGATAATCACCCGCTCCTTTCCGGAGGCCTCTCCTTCTCGTAACCAGAGGCTTTCGCGACACCCTTGTCAGTTATTCTCTTTTCCCAGCGCGTTCCCTTCATGGACACGGGCTGCTTTCCCTCGTGGGGACAAACCCTTTTTTTGCTCGGATGATGTTTTTCTTTCCTTTCTTTCGCTATGGAACCAACTCCTATCTTTCCTTCTTGCTCAACGTAGGAGGGCCAGCGGCGCCCTTCCTACGGCTTTCCCGCCCGTCAAACAACGTCCAGAATGTCCTTTTTCTTTTCGAAGGAGAAGGTAGGGCCGTCGTTTTCCTCCCTTGGTGTGCTGATACCCATTCCTTTTTCCCCTTTTCCCTCACCATTTCACGAATTCGTTTCTAGAGGCGAGTCCTCCCCCCCGATGATCGGCACACCCCCCCCTTTTTTCTCACAAGCCGGTCGCTTGATCTTTTCCTCTCTTTTTTTTTTTTTTCCCCAAGCCAGGCACCCTTTTTGGGGTCATTTGGAAGGGTTTTTCGTTTTTTTTTTTGGCATGGTCCATTTTGATTTACCCCCTTCCTTTTTCTCGAAAAACTCACCTTTTTTCCCCTTTCCCCAGCAGTGCGGATATCTTCCTCCGATGTCTTGCGCGCCGCTGCTTCGATGGGATCGACAGTGAAATTTCTTTTCCCGGAAAGCCTTCGATTTCCCTCCTTATAGTCCACTGGCGCTAAAACTTTTGGACGAATTCCTTTTTCTTTTTTCTTTTATGAACGATGCCGCTGCCCTTTCCCTCTTTTTCTTCTTTCTCGAAGGCGGGGACCGGACCCTTCTTTTTCTCCTCCCTGACCCGGAAATCTCTTTCGCATTCGATGCCCTTGATGCCGCCTTTCTTTTTTTTTTTCCTGGGGACGCGATCGGCGGCCGCTCTCTCCCTTTTTCAAGACGACGTCCCTCCATCGAGATGAAATTCCCTCTGTGAGGATAGTACAGGGCGTTTTCTTCCTTGCTTGACATCGTTACCAATTTTTTTCTCTTTTTTCGCACACGACGACCAAACTTCCTCTTTTCGGGTGATCTTTCGTATTCGACTCTTTTTTTCGGTGCTTCAAAGAGCACCATTTTCTTCTTTCCGACGGGTAGACGTCCCCCCCCCCCTTCCCCTTCGAGAAGGACGCCCTCTCTTCTTCTTTTTTCCGGCTCATAGTCCCCCTTTACCCCTCAAAGAAGCTTGAAATCCTTCTTTTTTTTTCGCCCACGCGCGAATGTGCCGGCCCCTCCTCCCCTTCCGTTGGGCCTCTCCAGCTAGGTTTCAACTTGCGTTTTCCCTTTTTCATACAACCCAGGCACGTACTTTTTTTTTTTTTCCTTCTTCGACTCTTGGAGCCCTTTTTCGGATTTTATTCAGACGGTCCGCGTTTTCCTTTCTAAGCTTTGCACTCTGCAAGACAAAGAGGTTTTTTTTCGCGTATCCAAGAGGGCGCTAGTATCCCCTTCTTACGCGCCAGAGGCGCTTTTGGCTTTTCTTCTTCCCCTTACTTGGAAACTCGTTTTCGGACTCTTTTTCCTCGTTAGAGTGGTCGTCCCTTTTTTTCAATCCCTTACCCGCCTTTTTTTTCCTTCCTTTTGTAAACATCGGAAAGCCTTCCTTTCCTTCTTTTTTCAATCATGGGAGACGGTGTCAGCCGCATTTGTTCCACCTTCCGGTTAACTTGCGATCATATCGTTCCTTCTTTAGGCTAATTAAGCGGTTCCCCCCCTTTTGTCCAATTTCATACCTTCCCCATGAAATCACAGACCAAGCTTCCCCTGCAATGCCAGGTTGCCTTTCTGCTGTGCCGGAAATTCACTTTCCCCCTCATCCCCGATAATTTTTGTTCTTTCCCCCTTTCCCCTCACGGAGCGACCTATAAGTTCTCTCTGGCCCCTTTTCATTTCAGAATCGTTCCTTTTTTTTCCACTTAAGGATTTTGTCAGCTCCGGTCCCCCTTCCCATTGAAGGGAAAAAGCATTTTTTCTTTTTAGCGAATTTTTGGTTTTTTCGAGCCAAAGGGTTTTTTCGAATACAGAACTTCCTAAAGGAGCCGTGAAAACCGATACGTTCATTCATCATCTTTCTTTTCCTCATCCTTTTTCTTTTCTCATGATGGTAGTTCACTATTTTCTTTTTTTTTTTTAGGGGTACATGTTTCGGATCTTTTTTTCCCCCCTCCTGATTTCCCCCCCCCCCCCCCCCCCCTCCCCCAAAGGCCTCCCACCTAGGCAGAGCCTTGCTGTTACCCTTTTTTTCCAGGAGATCGAAAAAATCCTTCTGCCGTAACGTCCCTCTTTTCTTCGTGAACGGTTCTTTGCTCTCGACCTTTATAGGGCGATCGTGAGGACTTTTTTTGGACCAACCATTTTTCTTCCCCTTCCGTGGATTGCGGCACCTCGGGATGGTACTGGCACCGCAGTCTTTTTGGCCCTGGCTGCAGACACCTTTTTTTTTTTTTTCTTCGGTGGCAGAAGATTTTTCCCTGCACGGCATGTTTTCCCTTCTTCCCACTTTCCGAGTTCGTGTTAAGAGACGATATGATGCGCAAGTTTTTTCCCCTTTTCCCTGGCCAAAGGAGGCTTCCCCCCCTTCCCCCATAATGTAACCTCGTTTTCCCCCCTTATCCATGTGTTCCCGCCGTCCTTAAAAGTTGAGGAATGGACTTCTCGATTCAAATCCTTGTTTCCCCCAATCGAAATGACTCCCTTCCCCCACTGAAACTGCCCGTACCTACCCAATTCGAGGCCGGCTGTGGCAGCATATCTCCTCCTAGAGAAGGCGGTTCTTTTCCCACCTTCCTATCGCATATTTGTCTACTCCCTCCCTTTCCTCCCCCCCTTTTGTTTGCACCCTCCCTTGACCAAGCCATTATCAAAAGGTGAAATCTTTTCTTTCTGAATAATAATCCTCAAGTCCCTTTTTTTTCTCTCACCGCGCATGGCGGGGCACTTCCGTCTTCCCGTGCCCCCCGTGTGTTTTGCCGCCTGCTCCTTGAGACGCAATTGTGCCCTTTCTTCAAAGAACCTTTCTCAGCGGATTTTTCCTTCAGCTGTGTGCCCCCCCCCCTTGAGCAAGTTGAGAGCACCCCCTTTCCTGGCTGGGCCTTTTTTTTCAACGATCCCATTGGATTTCTCCTTACTAAGAGGCCACCATTCTCGGAGCCTTTTCTTTTTTCTTCCCAGGTGCTCCTTCCCCCCTTCGCCCGCACGGTCTAATGTTTTTTCAAATTTCCCCTCTTTTTTTTTCCTCCTCCGTAATTCGCATACGAAGCTCTCTCCTAGTCTGGAGAAGTTTGGAGTCGTGGTAGGTACCGTTGAGCCGAGGCTCCCCTTCCCAGCTCTAAGTCTGGAAGAACAAGACTGGCCCTCCACCCTCGGAGCGCTTGCCCCTCCCCTCTTCGCTACGTCGTCTTCTTCTCCCCGGGCTAGATGTGCTTCATGCTGCCGATCGCGTTACCGCTCATTTTTCCTCGGAATCAAGTGGACTCGTGCGTTTTCCCTTGCCGACGATTCGAGGGCCTCCTTCCACTTCTGAGATTCAGGTGCCCTGCCCTTTTAAAGCTCGCCATTTCTTCGCGTCATACCGCCACCTGTTATGGCGCGACTACTCTTTCTTCCTTTTCCCCCCTTTTGGAATTAGCGCCATTGGACGCTAAAGTTCTTTTAATCGAAGGCTTTGCCGTTAGTTTTCCCCCTTCTTCTTTTTTTATGCGAATCCCCCCGCTTCCTTTTGCTCGGCTGGCCCTTCTCGAAAACAAAGAATACACCTTTCTCCCCCTTCGGGCGCTGCCCCCTCTTCTTTTTGAAACCGAGCAGTTTTCCCGTCCAGGAGATACTCACCCCCACCAATGAGAAAGGAAGACCTCCTCTTTTTTTAATGGATTCCTGCTGGGGCTCTTCCTTTTTCGAAATGAGACGAAAGCGAACTTGCTTTCTTCCAGCGGTTCTGGGTCCCTGATGTTGTATGTGATGCGTCGGGCCTTTTCTTATTTACAAGCTTCCTCTTTCCTTTTTTTTCGAAAAGGAAGGCGCCACTTTTCTCGACACCCCGGAAGAATATTTTTCCAGTCATTATAATGCGGATCAACAACCTTCAGACAAAGAAAAGCCCATTCTTTTTTTCTTTCCTGCATTCTATCTGTCGTGCTGAATTTTCTCTCCTCCGGACTGATCGAAGGGCCGATCAATCCTTTTTTTCATCGTAGATGCTTGTGCGCTTTTTTCTTTTCCTTATCGTGGTTTTTCCCTTCTTTACGCTAGACGAGCAGGTCGTCCCCTTTTCCTGGGGACTTCAGCGTATAAAATCAGAGATAAATGACTTTCCCTTTCTTAACTATGTTCTCTTCTGGTGGAATATAAACCTCCCCCTTTCGTCCCGTGAGCGTGATGATTTCCCGGAAGAGTATCGAACTGTTTTCTCCCCCACCCATTCGGTAGCTCTTTTCTTTTCCCTTCTTTTCAATACCCGCGCGATTTCCTGCGCTGTGATTCCACTCCCTACAGAAACAGACGAGTTTTTTTCTTTCGCGGAAGGGTCATGTTCCTTTTCTTTCACCGAGTCTATCCAAGCCCGTCCAGATATCTTTTTCCCTGAGAGTTATAATTCCATTCCTTCCTCTGTACAAACACGGCGCCCAGAAACACTTTTCCGCAAACAAATCCGTGTGGAAACTCTTGGTCCGCTGGACCCTTCCCCTTTTCCCCACCGAAGAATTGGATTATATTGCCTCCCGAAAACGAAGTGCATATGACATGTTTCGTTCGGGTACGAGATTGCTTTCCCGTTTCCCCTCCCCCTCCTCGGAAGCGAATTGGGAGCTTCTTCGCTCCCTTTTTCTGATTTTAGAAGAATCAAGACCGCGCCGCTCCGGAAGGTAATCTGCTTTCCCCTGCCCTCGAGCGAAAGTTCATCTTCCTCCGGGCCTGAAGACTGCTAGAGGAAAAACTCCCCTCTTTAGTTTCGCACTTCTTTTTTTTTCCCAAACATCCGCCATCGTTCCCTCCTCCGAACCGTGGAGGGCTGCCGACACCCTTTTCTTCGAACGGTCTCCGTAATGCGAGCTGCTGCTGGACCCCTTCTTTTCACCCCAAGATAAACGCGTTCTTTTTTCTCCCCTCGCGAAATGACCTCCTTCTCTTTTTCTTCCTCATCCTCCTTTGTTGGTTTTGTTCCTTTTTTTTCTCACCTTAGGAGTGGGCTTCGGAACCTTTTTTTTCTTGTGTTTTAGCCAACGCGTTTTTCTCTTTTTCCTCCTCTCGCATTTAGAGAAGGTCGTCCTTTTTCTCCCTCTTCTTGGCCCGTTTTTTTGCCTTGTTTTTTCCTCAGGGTGGCCACGGACTTGCGAAACTTTTTTTTCCCTTTTTTCGCACGGACGTTTTATTCGAGAATGTTTTTCTTCTCCCTTTCCGGGGGAAGAATGAACTTTCCTTTCCCCCTCTTTTTCTTTTCATTCGCGTCTTTCTTGTTCGTTCCTGCGGCTCGTTGCGCGAGCCGCTCCCCTTTTTTCTTTTTGATTTAGAAAGAAAGACGCGACGTCCTCCCACAAGGTCATATGCACTTTTTTCACCCTTTTCTCCCTGTTCCTTCGGCACCTCTTTTTTTTTACTACCCGAGAGGCGCGGCCAAGAGGCTTTCTTCTTCCAAACAGGCGGTTTGCTCTTCCTTTCCTTTCTTGGCAGACTGGTGTACACTTCCTTTCCTCACTTCTTGAAAGTAGAACGCGCTGCTTTGTAAGTGGACGGCTGTTCCCCTTTTGAAATTCTCCCTTCTCTCCCTCTTAATTCTTCACCATTTTTTTCTGCTGAGCATCCAGCGGTCTCTCGCGCCTGTTCGAACGAGGGATTGGGACCCTTTCCATCGATTGCCCAGCTCCCTCCTTTCACTGTGGTTGCGATTTTTCGATTGAGTTGTTAGTATCACGCTCAATTCTTCGTGGCTTTCTCCTCCCCCTCTTCCCCGAGGGAAGAATTTCTCCTTGGGAAGTTCTCTCGTCCTTTTCTTTCCCCCGGGAAATGGACATCTTGCTTCTTCTATTTCTAGCGTCCAGAAGTGGGTGACCCCTTTTTGCAGATCAAGTAGCCGGTCGCACACACTTTTCTTCCCCCCAAAAAGCAGATATTTTCTCTCTCCTCCCTTCTTCTGGAATATCGAGCCCCATTCCTTTCTCTCTACGAGAACGAACGAACCACTTCCATGTAATTTGATGTGCGCCACTTTTTTCTCCTTTCTCATGTCGTGACGGAGGGCATCCCTTTTTTGCTGATACAAGCTTTCTCTCACCAGTACGACATGGAGGAGGCCTTTTCTTCAGACGATCACAATAACAACTTCTTCCCCCCAGAACCTCTTTTTAGACGCCCCCGTTTTTTCCCTTTAGTCTTAGCTTAGAACACAAGCAGACCCCTTTTTTTCCCTTTTTCAGGAGCCGGGTTTTTTTTTTTTTTTTTCCTTCTGTTCCATTTGATGAAAAATGCTCTTTCTCTCCAATCACCGGGTTGTGGCAGCTCGCTTTTTAAATGTGTTGTCGTGGTGACAGAGGATCTTCTCCTGTCGAAGAGCCCCCTCTCTTGGGAGTCGCAGTTGTCCCTTCTCCCTTTTTTTCCTCCGGAAAGCCTTTCTCTGTCTTTTTTTCACTTTTCCAAGGATTTTTGGCCTGAATCCCTTTTTTTGGGTGAGTATGAACGTTCTGATCTCGTTGAAGTATCGGCGAGACTCGCCTTCTTTCCCCTTCCTTAGGGGTGCTGCCTTCTTCCTCGAAAATCGCGCCTTCTTTTTGCACTCTCTCTTCCTTGATGAAGCATTTTCCCTTTCATCTCTTTCCTCAGAAGAGAAAGCCTTTTTCCCCCTCACTTCTTCTCCATAGAGATGAAAGGCAAGCGCCCCCTTCTTTCTTCCTTCCGTTGGTGGGCAGTCCAGATTTCTTTTTTTTTCACCTTCTGGTTTTCACAATGTTAGAGGATCCCCTTTTTCCTTCCCTTCCGCTTGAACGACCGATGGCTCGTGTGATTCTTGACTTGCTCGGCCAGCGCGTGTTCTTTGCACGCGAGACCGGCTTGCGACACTCTCCCTCTCTCCCTTAAATCGAGAAAGGATCCCTCTCTGTGTCGTTTTCATCGACAAGGGGATCGTTCCACCGTTTTTTCTTTCTCCCCTCTGGAAATCCTTTTTTCTTCTCTACGGAGACAGCGCGAACTTCCCGCTTTCTGACCACCCGCGGGACGGGTCACTTTTCCTTCTCCCAATTGCGTTTCAATCTTTTCTTTCCCCCACATCAAAAACCGGCACGTAAGGCTGGTCTTTCCTTTTCTTTCCCCCCTTTTGCGATTGCTATGACGACAACTCCTCTTCTTTTATTCAGACCGGCCCGCGGTTCTCTCGTTCAGAAAAAGAGGTGAATTCTTCTCTTTAATATGCGCTAGGAGATGCGCTTCCCTTCTTCTCGTGATGTGGCTCGTTTCTCCTTCCTTCTTCCTTTTAAAATAAGTGTTCCTGTTTCAGTTTTTTTTATGGCATGTTGGAGACGATTCTCCCCCTTTTAAAGGCTTTTTTTATGGCCCCTTTTTTCTTCTTCCAGGAGGGAAACATCGGAATTCCTTCCCTTCTTTAAATGAATGGGGAGCCTTTTCTCTCAGGGGGCCCTTCAATTTGATCTCCTATTCGGCATCTTTCCCTTTGGGAGTGGAAGGTCTAATTCCCCTTTCCCCCTTTCAGGGAAAATTCTTCCCTTTTCTCCCACCTTGAATCCCCACGACCTTTCAGTGATGGCAGCGGGTGCCAGTCCCTTTCCCTCAGTCACTAATCTCTTTATCTCCCCCCCCCGATAATTTTGGTCCCCTTCCCACAGTTTCTCACGGAGAGAACTATACAGGTGCTCCCTCTTTTCGTTCAGAGACATCGTTCGGTACTTTTTCCCCCTGATTTTTTTAAGCTCCGGCCCGTCCCCCCCCCTTTCCCCCTTAAAAAGCATGCTGTCTTTTTGCTGACTGGAGGCTTTTTTTTCCTTTCTTTTCTCCTAAGAAACAGGTATCCCTTTTTTTTTTTCCCCCTGATGAGAGTGAAGGACCC